>Ga0224555_1001115_pt1 | contig 39118 bp, 34 predicted proteins | sample 714S23034metaG_FD_180687 | JGI IMG/M metagenome (GOLD analysis project Ga0224555, IMG submission 180687) | Peat soil microbial communities from Stordalen Mire, Sweden - 717 S2 30-34 | ecosystem: Environmental > Terrestrial > Soil > Wetlands > Peat | place: Sweden: Norrbotten County, Stordalen... | reverse complement strand
CCGGCGAGTCGAGTCCGGTCAGCGTTGTTCGAAACTGCATGAGCATCTTTGACGAGCTCAGGCCGGTGCACAGCGCGGTGGCGCTGTCGGCCCGCGGTCAGCTCGGCTGCAGGCGGGAACGCAACGAGCTCCTGCGCGAGCACGTTCCAGCCCGCCTGGCGCCGCTCGGTGGGTCTTACACGGCGTGCCGGGCTGAGCCTGGGCCGGCCCGGGGCCGCCTCATCGTGCCATCCCAGAGCCGTCCGGTCGCTGTGTGCCAGTGCTCCCACTACCCCTCCTCGAGCTTGTCGAGGAACCGACCCGATCCGGCCGGCCCTGTCACCTCCGGCGCTGCACGCCGGCGCACGTATGTTCGATGACACCATCAGATCACGAACGCACGTTCGTTGTCAAGCCGCCAGGCGAACGCCTGTTTCACGAACGGGTGTTTGCATTCGGCCTCGGAGCGGCTTAGCCTGTGACGCGGGGACCGGAACGGCGGTCGGAACGGGAGGAGCACGAATGTCCGAGGCGACCCTGGCGGGAAAGCGGCGCAGGATCCTCGAGTTCATCGCAGAGCAGATCCGTGAGCGCGGCTATCCGCCTTCGGTGCGCGAGATAGGCGTGGCGGTCGGTCTCACCTCGCCTTCCACGGTTCACAGCCACCTGCAGGTGCTCCAGCGGGAGGGCTACCTTCAACGGGACCCGACCAAGCCCAGAGCGATCATCGTGCGCTGGGAGCCGTCTTCCGGCGCCGCGATCCGCGTGCGGCCCGTTTCTCATGTCCCCTTGCTCGGACATGTCGCGGCAGGCACCGGGGTGCTGGCAGAGGAGTCGGTCGAGGAGCTCCTGCCGATACCGCAGGACTTCACCGGCTCGGGAGAACTGTTCATGTTGAAGGTTCGAGGCGACTCGATGACCGAGGCCGGAATCCTCGACGGCGACTTCGTCGTCGTGCGCCGCCAGCCAGACGCGGAGTCGGGAGACGTGGTCGTCGCCGGAATCGGCGAGGACGAGGCGACGGTGAAGACGCTACGCAAGCGGCGCGGCAAGGTCGTTCTCGTGCCCGCCAACTCCGCTTACTCCGAGATGGAACTTGCCGCTGATCAGGTTGTGATCTACGGCAAGGTCGTCACGGTGCTGCGACGCCTGTGAGGGCGGCCAACACCTGACAGCACTCAGTCCTGGCTGAGCGCCAGCTTCTCCAGGCTCCCAAGGACGAGCTCGAGGTCTTCGCGGCCGACCCACTCGCCCGCGGTGTGCGCCAGCTGCGGATTGCCGGGGCCGAAGTTCGCCGCAGGAATGCCGCGGGAGCTGAAAAAGCTCACGTCGGTCCAACCGAGCTTGGCCCGTGGTGCGCTCGCACTGGCGGCGACCAGCGCGGCGAGAAGCGGATGTTCGAGATTCGGCGCGGCAGCCAAGGAGAAATCCTCGAGCTCGATCTGATCTCCCAGTTTGGTGTCGATCACCGGCGACAAGAGCGCGTAGATCGCCTCGTAGGCCTCGTCCTTTGTGCGATCAGGGGCATAGCGATGGTTGAGGACCAGACGCACCTCATCCGGCACGACGTTGTTCGCGACGCCACCGTCGACCCGAACTGCCTGAAGGGACTCGCGGTACTCGCAGCCGTCGAGAGCCGGCATGCGCTCGTCGAAGCCGTCAACGAGATCTAGGAGCATGCCGAGGCGGTGGATGGCGTTCACTCCCATCCAGGACCTCGCCGTATGGGCCCGTTCACCACCGAGTCGCACCGCGATACGCAGCACGCCCTGACAGCCGGCCTCCACGACCGCAGAGGTGGGCTCGGCAAGGACCGCGGCATCGGCGGCGAGGAGATCCGGGGCGAGGTTCTCGATCTCGATCAGGCCTGAGAAGCGCTGCTCGACCTCCTCACATGCGTACCAGACGTAGGTCAAGTCGATCGCGGGCTCCACGACCCGCTTGGCGAGCTCGATCATCACCGCGAGCCCGCCCTTCATGTCCGCGGATCCGAGGCCGAGACAGCGGTCACCGTCCATGACGGCGTCCTGGTTGCCGTTCGGTGGCACGGTGTCGAGGTGCCCGGCTACGAGGAGCCGGCGCGGGCGGCCGAGCGAGGTCCGCGAGACAATGTTGTTGCCGATTCGGATTGTCGAGAGGTGATCGGCACCGCTCAAAGTGCCGGCCACGAACGCGGCGACCTTGTCCTCGTCATGGCTCACCGACGAGATGTCGACGAGGTCCGCTGTCAGCTGGAGGAGCGAGGCCCCGAGGGAGGTCATGCCGAGGCTTCGTGCTCGCGGAGGATCTCGTTCAAGAGGGCCTTGTCGTGGCGTTCGCCCGGGGTGAGTTTGCGAACCACCAACACGCACGGCAGAAAGAATTCGCCCGAGGGGTACTGCCTACGCCGCATGGCGCCGACGCCCACGCTCCAGGGAGGCACGTATCCGCGTCCGAGCTCGTCGCCCGACCAGGCGTCGAAAACAGGGATCGACGGGTTGAGGATCGTCCCCTCGCCCAGCACCGCCCCCTGCCCGACACGCGCGCCTTGAGTGACCATGGAACGACTGCCGATGAGAACGTCATCCTCGATGACGACCGGACGGGCGTTGGGCGGCTCGAGGACCCCTCCTATGCCGACGCCGCCAGAGAGGTGCACCCGCTCGCCGACCTGCGCGCACGACCCGACCGTGGCCCACGTGTCAACCATCGTGTCGGCCCCTACGCGCGCACCGATGTTCACATAGCTCGGCATCAACACGACACCGCGCCCCAAGAACGCGCCACGCCGAGCCGATGCGCCCGGAACCGCTCTGACCCCTGCGGCTTGCAGGCCGTGCTTCAGGGCCAGCTTGTCGGTGTACTCGAACGGTCCGTGCTCGATGGTTCTCACGCCCGAGAGGATGAAGAGAAGCAAGATCGCCTGTCTCAGCCATTCGTGGACGATGACCTCGTCTGTCTCGGGGTCGATCTCGGCGACACGGGCTTCACCTGTGTCGAGGAGGTCAATTGCCTGGTCGACCACCACGAGCGCGTCGCCGTCGGCGGTCGAGAGTTGCTCACGGCGCTCCCACAGCGCCCCTACTTGAGAGCTGAGGTCATCCATCAATCTGAGGTTATCCCGTCGGTCGCCCGCAGGACGGTACCGGGCTGCGCGGACCGCGATTGCGTAACCTTCGGGGCGTGCCCGCCACCGCGGTCCTCGAGGGCGCTCTCGAGGGATTCAGCCGTTCGAGTTTCACAGCGCTCGGCAAGACACGCGACCTCTACCGCACGGGCTCGGGTCCCGCGGTGCTCGTGATGAGCGAGATCCCGGGCATCACACCTCTGGTCGCGTCGTTCGCGCGCCGGGTCGCCTCCATCGGCTGCACCGCCGTGCTGCCTCAGCTCTTCGGCGTGCCGGGGGCCGAGCCCACGCCGTGGCTTATGGCGAGGACGGTTGCCGGCGCATGCATCTCACGTGAGTTCTCCACCTTTGCGCTACGACGCACGAGCCCGGTCACCGCCTGGCTGCGAGTCCTGGCCCGCGCCGAGCACGAGGCCTGTGGCGGCCCCGGCGTCGGGGCAGTCGGGATGTGCATCACAGGAGGTTTTGCGCTCGCAATGACGGTCGAGGAAGTCGTGCTTGCACCGGTGCTGTCACAGCCGGCGCTCCCCTTCCCTCTTAACAGGGCTCACAGACGCGATCTCGGAATCAGCGACGAGGACCTCGCGCGCGTGCGGGGACGATGCCGAACCGGGAATGTGAGCGTGCTGGGCTTGCGTTTCTCGGGCGACAAGGCGGTACCGCCTCAGCGTTTCGCGAGGCTGCGCGAGGAACTCGGGGACGCCTTTGTCGCGGTCGAGATCGACTCGGGACCCGGCAACCCGGAGGGCTACCGAAAAGGTGCCCACTCGGTGCTGACAGAGGACCTCCGAGACCTCGAGAACAGCGCGACGCGCGCCGCGTTGGATCAGGTCCTCGATCTGTTCAGATCGAAGCTGCTCAGCTGAGCCTCGTCGCGTGCAGCCTGCGGGCGACGAGCTCGAGGCGATCGTCCGGCTGCACGAGCGCGACACGCACATGGCCGGACCCGGCCGGCCCGTAGGTGTCACCCGGGGCGACAAGGACGCCGCCGTGTCCGGCGAGCCACCTCGTCAGCGCCCACGCCGGGTTCGCTTCGCCGGCCCCGCCATGTGGCTCGAAACCCTTCGGAACAGCTACCCACAGGTAGAACGAACCTGAGGGCAGACGGGCGTCGATGCCGCTTTGGCTCAGGATCTCTGCGAAGCGCTCGAGCCGGGCGAGGTAGATCGCTCGCTGTCGCTCGACATGTGAGTCCTCGCCGAGCGCCACCGCACCAGCGTGTTGCACGGGTCCGGGAACCATGAACCCGGCATGCTGGCGCAACCTCGACAAGTACCCGACAAGACCGGCGTCGCCGGCGAAGAAACCGGCCCGCAGCCCGGCGAGATTCGACCGTTTCGACAGCGAGTGGACACAAACGAGACCCTCGGTGCCGTGCTGGAGGATCGTGGAACAGGGTCCGGCCCAGGTGAACTCGACGTAGCACTCGTCGGAGAAGACCGGCACGCCGTTGGAGCGCCCCCATGCCGCCACCGCCGCCAGGTCCTCGAGATGCCCGCCCGGGTTGGCGGGACTGTTGACCCACAAGCAGAGAGCGCGCGCCGCGTCCTCGGCCGAGATTGACGCCAGCTCCATCGTCCCGTCCGGCCGTGTCGGCACCGTGACCGCGCGACAACCGGCGAGGATCGCGCCCATCTCATAGGTCGGATAGGCAAGCAGCGGGCACAGCACTGTGTCGCGCGACGGTGTCCTCAGGCGAAGCCAATGGGGCAGGCCCGCGACGAACTCCTTGGTCCCGATGCAGGCAGCGACGGCGACGCCGGTGGTATCTACCTTGAACCTGCGGGACATCCACGCCAGGGCGGCCTCGCGGTACTCAGCTGTGCCGATCGACGATGGGTAGCCACGCTCGGTCCCCGAACCGGCGAGGGCCTCGAGGACCACCGCAGGCGGAGGGTCGCACGGCGTGCCGACCGAAAGGTCGACCACACCACCCTCGTGACGCTGCGCGAGCGCGGCGAGCTCGTCGAGTTTGTCGTAGGGATAGATCGGGGGCACGAAACCCGCCCCGGCGTCCGGTCCTGGCCGATCTCCCGGGTTCACAGCGGCCACTCGAGGTTGGTCACTCAAGGATGAACTCGGCGTAGCGGCGAGCCCCGCGCTCGTCGAGGCGGGCCGTTACGAACACCTGCTCGCCCTCATAGCGTTCGTCTACCACCTCGCCCTCCCGATGGATCGCCGCCACAACGTCACCTCGGGCAACAGGCACCGCGAGCTCCACCAGGTGATCCGCGATCCTGAGCTGATCGGCGACGGCGCGCAACAGCTCGGCGACTCCCCTGCCTGTCAAGGCCGAGCACGCCACAGAACCGGGGTGCGCCGCCATCAGCCGTCCCGCCTTGCGCCGGTCCAGATCGGCCTTGTTGAACGCCAGGAGCTCTGGGACCTCTCCGGCCCCGATCTGTGTGAGCACGGCATGAACCGCATCGATCTGTGCGGTCGGGTCGGCCGCGGACGCGTCGACCACGTGCACGAGGAGGTCCGAGGACCCGACGACTTCCAAGGTCGCGTGAAACGCGTCCACGAGCTGATGGGGCAGCTTGCGCACGAAGCCGACGGTGTCGGAGCACAGCACCGACTCGCCACCGGGCAGATCCAGACGTCGCGTCCTCGGATCGAGAGTCGAGAAGAGCTTGTCCTCGACGAGCACGCCCGCGTCTGTGAACACATTGAGGAGGGTGGACTTGCCGGCGTTGGTGTAGCCGACGAGCGACACCGTCCGGAGAGCTCCGCGCTTTCGAGCCTTGCGCTGGGTCCGGCGCGTCGACTCGAGATCGCGAAGCTCGACCTCGAGCTTTCGGATGCGGCGCATGATCCGACGCCGATCGACCTCGAGCTGAGTCTCACCCGGGCCCCTCGTCCCGATCCCACCGGCCTGCTGGGACAGGACGAGGCCCATGCCCCGAAGACGCGGGAGCCGGTACCTGCTCAGAGCGAGCTCGACCTGCGCACGGCCCTCTTGGGTGTGGGCGTTCTGGGCGAAGATGTCAAGGATCACAGCGGTCCGGTCGATCGCGGTCCTGCCGAGGATCCGCTCGAGGTTCCTCTGCTGGGCAGGCGTCAGCTCGTCGTCGAAGACCACCGTGTCGGCATCCACGGCCTCGCTGATCCTGCGAAGCTCCTCTGCCTTGCCCCGGCCGATGTAGGTCGCCGGGTCCGCGGCATCGCGGCGTTGCACAACGCGGGCTGCCTCGTCGGCACCTGCGGTGTCGATGAGCAAGGACAGCTCATCGAGGCTCGCCTCGACCTCCTCTACCGTGCGCGGCCATGCGACCATCCCGACGAGCACGATCTTCTCCCGGAACCGCCGGTCGATGAGGGTGGTCGAGACCTCTTTCACGAGGCGTCCAAGCCTGCTTGCGACCGGCCGAGCTCGGCAGGCTCGACATCTATGCGGGCGACGCGCCGGACCGGGCCGGCAAGGCTGGCCCTCACGTCGAACGGGTCGTCCCCCGAGAGGACCACTTCGGCGGTCCCGCCCGGGTTGTGAACCAGGACTCTGTCGGCGGAGATACCCGCGGAGTGCAGCGCTGCGGCTGAGGCCACGCTCCCGCTCCCGCATGCGAGGGTGACCCCGGCACCGCGTTCCCAGACCACGAGCGAAACCTCGCCGTCGCCCGGCCCGTCGGTCACGATCTCGACGTTCTGCCCGCCTTCACGCATCCTCTCGAGCATCGGCCCGACCTCTGCGATCGCGACGGCGTGCAACGAGGGCGCGAGCAGGACGAGATGGGGGTTGCCGGCATCCACGAACCAGGCGGGCCACGGCAGTGCGACCGAGCCCGGGAGCAAGACGTCCGCGACAGGGCTCAAGGAGGTCACCTTTAGGCAGCCCATCTCGACGGAGACCTCGGCACACCCGGACGCGCCGTTGCTGGCAACCACGGCCTGGCGCACGCCCACGTCGGTCTCTATGGCGACTTGTGGGCCGGGCACGAGCCCGGCCTCGATGACCGAGAGCGCGAAGCAGCGAAGGCCGTTCCCACTCGTCTCGGCACGGCCTCCGTCCGCGTTGCGCAACTCCATGCGGACCTCTCCGCCCGAGTCCGCACTCCGCAGAACAAGGAGCCCGTCCGCCCCGACACCGGTGTGGCGCTCGCACAGTGCCCGCGCGAGCTCACCGACGCGATCTGTCCCGGAGGCTCTGTGGTCGTGCGAGTGGCGGCTCATCTCCTCCGCGCCAGCATCGACCTCCTGGCCGTCGAGCGCGACCAGGAAGTCGTTCCCGAGCCCCTGGTACTTGACCAACGTCAGCATGCTCATCAGTGTCGCACGGCCCTGGCCGTGGCGGTGTCGCCGAGACGGGCATGCACCGTTGCAGCAAGGTCGCTCCGGTCGGCCCGGATCCAGACCACGCGCGGGTCGCGCCTGAACCAGGCCTCCTGCCGGCGGGCGAAGGCCCGCAACCGGCGCAGCGACTCGGCCCTGGCCCGCTCCAACGGAACGCCCTCCTCGATGTGGCCGAGGAGCTCGCGGTAGCCGATCGCCTGACGGGCCGTACGCGACAACCCGGCCGGCCTGGCCGAGAGAGCCCGGACCTCCTCGAGGAACCCCCGGGCGAGCTGGTCCTCGAAACGCTCGGCCAGCCTTCGGTCGAGCGCAGGGCGGTCGAGATCGAGCCCGATGGCGATCGAGCTCGACGCCGGATAGGTGACGAGGCCGGGCCCGAACGAGGAGAAGGGCCGGCCGCTGCCGAGGGTGACCTCGAGAGCCCGGACGATCCTGCGGCGATTGCCCGGCTCGACTCTGCTCGCCGCGACCGGGTCCAGCTCGCAGAGCCGCCCGAACAGCTCCGCGAGACCACCGGGCTGGCCGGCCCGGTGATCGAGCTCGGCCGCTTGCTCGGGGAAACGGCCGGGGATCTCGAGACCGTCCACGACCGCCCGGTGGTAGAGGCCCGTGCCTCCGACAAGCAGCGGCACGTGCCCACGGGCGTCGATGCCGTCAAGTACCCGGCGCGCCTCGGCTTGAAACGCAGCGACCGAGAACTCCTCGGAAGGATCGACGATGTCGATGAGATGCCAGGGCGCGACTTGTTGCTCAGCCGCCGTTGGTTTCGCGGTGCCTATGTCGAGGCCCCGGTACACCGCTATCGCGTCCACCGACACCAGCTCGAAGTGGTCCGGGGACATCCGGGCCAGTTCGAGCCCAAGTGCAGACTTACCGGTGCCGGTCGGGCCAACGATCACGACACGAGGCGGATTCGGGCTTGGGAGGTCTTTCAGTCCGCCAGCTCCACAGGTCGCTGAACCGCGGTGCCGTGACGGGGCCGAGAGCGTTGCACGAGACGATCCTGCATCCGCGTCAGGCGCTGGACCGACTTGGAGATGGCCACCTCCAAAGCCGTGCTCGCCAGATGACTGCTTGCCCGCACACGGATGACGCGACGTCGCGCGAGGACCGAGATCTCGCAGATCACATAGGCGTCATCGCGCGCCGCGTGATCGCGGGAGAAGACAATGTCAGCCCGCTGGGTCCCTTCGAGGAACCGCTCGAGGTGCTGTGCCTTCTCAATGGCGCTTTCGCGGAGTCCTTCGGGGATGTCCATGTGGCGGGTAAGCACCGTGATCTCCATGGAGCAGCTCCTTTACCATCACGCACCGGCTGAAAAAGTGACGGGCACACGCGGCTGACCTGGTCTTTGACCCCACACTCGCCTGCTGAGGGTGTCCCGTGCTGGTGCTTGGGGCCAGCTTGCGCCGCCTTGAACACCTGAGCTCACAGTTGGTCCCTTCTCCCGCCGGCACCGCCAACCGGTGCCGCACAGGGCAGGACTTACATCTAAACCGCACCATGCTCAGCGACCACGAGTCGCCTTACGTGGGTCGTTTCGCCTGCGACTGGCATCGACTTGCAACCACAGACCCGCGCAGCCCATCAACTCGAGTGTAGGCCCGAGTACTCAGATGCCTGTCTTCATGGCCCGGCAGTCCAGGAAGCCAGGTAGGCCCGCTGTGACTCGGTGGGACCGTCCATGACGGTTCCCATCGTCGCCAGCTTCAGCCTCGCGATCTCGGCGTCGATGGCACCTGGCACCGCGTGAACGCGATTGGACAGTTTGTCGCGGTCTCGAGCCAGCCACTCGGCCGCGAGCGCATGGTTGGCGAACGATATGTCCATGACAGCCGACGGATGTCCTTCGGCCGCGCTCAGGTTCACGAGACGGCCCTCCGCGAGAAGAAGGATCCTCTTAAGGACGCCTTCGGGCGAACGAACGGTGAACTCCTCGACCATCGGCCGCACGGTGTGCCTCCGGTCGTCGGCCATCGCCTCGAGCTGCGCGAGGTCGATCTCGACGTCGAAGTGACCGGCGTTGGCCAAGATCGCGCCGTCGCGCATCTGAGCGAAGTGCTCGGCCCGCAGCACCTGGGTGTTGCCCGTGACGGTCACGAAGACTTCACCCTCGCGGGCGGCAACCTCCATGGGCTCGACCGCGAACCCGTCCATGACCGCTTCGAGCGCGCGTAGAGGGTCGATCTCGGTGACGGTGACGAGGGCTCCCATGCCCCTGGCGCGCGCCGCCACACCCTTGCCACACGAGCCGTAGCCGGCGATGACGAATCTCTTGCCGGCCACGAGGATGTTGGTGGCGCGGATGATGCCGTCGAGGGTGGACTGGCCGGTCCCATAGCGGTTGTCGAAGAGGCGTTTGGTCCTCGCGTCGTTGACCGCGACGATCGGGTAGGCCAACACCCCGGCCGCCTCCATGGCCCGTAGGCGGATCACGCCGGTAGTCGTGTCCTCGGTCCCCCCGACAACTTCGCCCAGCTGGTCCCCTCTTAGCTGGTGGAGACGTGAGACCAGGTCGCAGCCATCATCCATTGTCAGCTCCGGACGGCCGTCGAGCACCGCGTCGATGTGAGCGTAGTAGCGCTCATGGTTCTCGCCCTTGACCGCGAAGGTCGCGATGGCCTCGTCGGCGACGAGACAGGCGGCTACGTCGTCCTGGATCGAAAGGGGGTTCGACGCACAGAGAAGAACCGTCGCTCCGCCGGCCTTCAGGGTCTTCAGGAGGTTCGCCGTCTCGGTCGTCACGTGCAGGCACGCGCCGATGACGAGCCCGTCGAGCGGCCGCTCACGCTCGAACCTCTCGCGGATCGACGCGAGCACCGGCATGTCGTTGCCGGCCCACGCGATCCTCTGGCGGCCACGGCTCGCGAGGCTCAAGTCCGCGATATCACCGCTCGAGCGTCCGCCGATCATGTGACGCGCGCTATCCAGGCGCCTGTCGCCTCAGCTCGGAAAGGCGGTGTTTCACCTCTACGAGCACCGGGATAGGCCCGGGGTCTATCCCCTCGTGCGAAGCGACGTGCAACGAGACGAAGTCGCCGATCATGATCAGGTCGAACAGCTGCGCCAGGGCTCCTGATCCCTCGGCACGCACCTCGATCACCGACGCCACGGCTTCTCCCACGAACTCCTTGACAAGGCCGAAACGGCGCGCCACCTGTGGGTGCTCAAAGTCACTGCGGAGAGTGACGATCGTCATGACTTGCCGGGTCACGTCCCCGTTCTGGCCGAATCCACAGATCTCGTTGTGGCACCATTCGGGCTGGGTGGCAAAAAAGGCCGGGGCCTTGGCGTTCTCGTTCAGCTGTGTCTTCCACCTTCGCGCAGCCACCGCGCCTATCCCGGTGGAGCCTTGCAGGAGCGGGATCGTGCGATCGAGCTGGCGAGCGATCTCGGGCGCGGTGCCGCCGCCGTCGACGAGGCTGTCGCGGCGCCGCTTGAGCTGGTCGACCGCAGAGGCGATCGCCGGGGTGATCGCCGTGAGCAGCCCGAGGCGTTCCATCGCCACGAGAAGGGGTGCCGCCATCGTCGCCACCCCGGCCCGCGGTTGAGGAATCCCCCCGAGCGTCGCGAACACGGGCGCCCCGTTCTGGGCCGCCAACTCCGCCAGGCGCCCACCGCTCGTCACCGCGATGAGCTTTGCGCCGCGACCGAGCGCCGTCTCGGTCGCCTCGAGAGTCTCCTCGGTCTCGCCGGAGAACGACACCGCGAACACGAGGGTGCCGGGACCGACGAAGGCGGGCAGCGAGTAGTCGCCGACCAACACGATCGGGAGGCGCAGCTGGTCCTTGCCGACCGCCTGAAGGATCTCTCCCGCGACGCCGCTTCCTCCCATTCCGAGGACGGCGATCGCGCTCAGGCCTTCAATAGGGGGCAGGCCGGGCACCTCGAGGGCAGCCGACGCGGAAACCTCGAGCTGCTCGGGCAGCCCGGCGGTAGCCCCGAGCATGTTCAGACTGTCGGGCGATATCCAGCTCATGACGGCTTGGCGCTGCCGGCGCCCTCACCGGAGTCGAAATTGGTTGTGATCCCATCCGAGGCGGCCTTTGCCAAGAGGCGCTCGTGCTCGTCTTGGTCGACTGTCTCAGATTCGTCCACGAGCATCACCGGGATCCCTTCGACGATGCTGTAGCGCCGGCAAAGCCGGGGGTTGTAAAGCGTCTCCTCGTCTGCGAAGTACAGCAGAGGGCCCTTGTCCAAAGGACAAGCGAGAAGAGCCAGCAGTTGCGGGTCAAGCGGCATAGAGGACACCTTTCGTGGTCATGACCAATCTGCTCATCGGCTCCGGCTCGCCGCGAGCCGGTCGATGAGCCCGAGCACCTCCACAAGGTGGCGGTCACGTTCTGGGGCGGTCTTGGCTTCCAGATTGAGACGGAGCAGCGGTTCGGTGTTCGACGGCCGCAGGTTGAACCACCAGTCGCCGAGGTCCACGGTGGCCCCGTCGAGATCGTCGATGGCCGCACCGTCCGCCCGGTAGTGCTCGGCTACCTCGACCACGAGCCCGGTAGGATCGCTCACCTCGGTGTTGATCTCACCGGAGTCGAAGTAGCGCTCGAAGGCGACCCGGAGCTCAGAAAGCGGAACACAGGCCAGGGAGAGAGCCTCGAGCACGACGAGCGCAGCGATGATCCCCGAGTCGGCGCGGTAGTTGTCGCGGAAGTAGTAGTGACCCGAGTGCTCACCGCCGAACACCGCGCCGGTCTCGGCCATCACCGCCTTGATGAACGAGTGGCCGACGCGGGTGCGGATCGGGACGCCGCCGCGCTCGATGACGATCTCGGGCACCGAGTGCGAGCAGATGAGGTTGTAGAGGATCTTCGAGCCTGGATGGCTCTCGAGCATCGAAGCACTGACGATCGCGGTCGTGAGCGATCCCGACAGCGGCTCTGCCTTTTCGTCGACGATGAACACGCGGTCCGCGTCACCGTCGAAGGCCAGGCCGACGTCTGCTCCGCTGTTCAGTATCCGCGAGCAAAGATCAGCCAGGTTCTCCACCTGGATCGGGTCGGCTGGATGGTTCGGGAACGAGCCGTCCAGCTCCGGATAGAGGATCTCGAGATCGAAGGGAAGGCCGGCAAAGACCTCAGGGGCGATGAGGCCGCCCATGCCGTTGGCCGTGTCGGCGACGACCTTCAAAGGTCTCAAGCTCCCGAGGTGGACGAACGAACGGACGTGGGCAGCGAAATCCTTCAACAAGTTGACGTGCTCCACTTTGAGGTCGCCCGCGGCCCGCTCGACACCACCATCGACAGGCGCCGTGGCGAAGGCTTCGACCGCCACGCGCTGAACCTCTCCGAGGCCCGAGTCACGACCGATCGGTCGAGCCCCGGCGAGACAGAGCTTGATCCCGTTGTAGGCGGGCGGGTTGTGCGACGCCGTGAGCATCGCCCCGGCGAGGTCGAGCTTGCCCGATGCGAAATAGAGGAGGTCGGTAGAGGCCAGGCCGGCGTCGACCACGCCGAGCCCGACCGAAACCAAGCCCGCGCTGAACGCGAGGCTGAGCTCGACACCTGACTTGCGGATGTCACGCGCTATGACGACCCGCTTGTCCGCCGAGCGCTGCGCGAGCACGAACCGCCCGAAACCGACGCCGACCGCGTAGGCGATGCGGGCGTTGAGCGCGTCGGGAACGATGCCTCGGATGTCATAGGCCTTGAAGATGGCGTCAAAGCACGACGCGTCGGTCGAAGACAGGTCGGCGGACATTGCCAGGCGAGCCTACTCGGGACTCATCTGCTGACCACGATGGCGATGATGGTCACGGTATTGAAGGTCATGTGGGCGACGATCGAAGGGCCGAGGCGCCCGGTACGCCATGCCAGGACGCCCAGCACCACGCCGAAGCCCGCCAGGCCCAAGAACTGCAGTGCCTCGAAGTGCACGAGCGCGAAGACGAGCGCGGTCACCCCGATCGAGAGAACAGGCCCGAGCCGCGGCCCGAGCTGTTCGAAACTGCCGAGGAGCGAGCGCAGCAGCAGGCCCCGGAAGAACAGCTCTTCGACGATCGGGCTGCCGACACAGACCAGCACAGCGAGCACCACGAGGCCCGCGCCGAACGCGTCACCCGTGAGGCTCTGGGCCGGGTGTCCGAGCCGCGAATAGAGGTGATGGACGAAAGGAAGAAGCGGTGCTTCGACTACCGGGACGAGCAGATACTGCGAAGCGACGCCGGCGACGATGCCAAGAGGGATGTCAGGCCACGGTCGTAGGACGAGCCCGTAGTCGCGCACGACGCTCCCCTCGCCCCTGCCGTTCGACCTACCAGCGGGCTCAACCCGGCCGGCGCGCCCCATGAGGCGCTCTCGCTGCGCGATACGCGTCGCGGCGATCACCGCGCCTACAAATCCGATCCAGAGCGCGATGAGACTCACGACGTCCTCGCCGTACTGGCTGGGGTGGTGAGGATTGCGAGAGGTGCCCGCGTAGATCGAAACGGCAATGAACGCAAGGACGAATCCCGCCACGACCCCGAACATCGCCTCGGGCAGGCCGAACGAATTCCCGACCGGCGCTCGGCCCGGCGCGTGATCGACTGGTCCGGACGCGCTCGTCACAACCGGCTTGGAACGCCCGCGGCGACTCTTCACCTTGCGAGCGTCGTCGTCAGGAACCATGCCGGTCAAGCCCCAAGGTGTCATCCGCATATGCCAAGGCCTGCGGGAAAGCTGAGCCTGCACCCGCCCGCGGACTGACATTGCGCCTGTGCCGCCTACGATGGTCGGCGTGAGTCGTCAGCCTCAAGACATGCGCCCCGGCAGCGGACCGGGAAGGACCGGCCCGGGCACCCCCTCGGGCTCGGAACAGGTCTGGCGCTGGGCGATCGCCGGCATCGCAGTGGTCCTGATCGTGCTCTTCATCGGGTCGGGCATGTTCAATCGCTCCAGCGCCAAGGCGATCAACTTTTCGGCACTTCAGCAGGACATAACCTCCGGTCTGGTCCAGACTGCCAACTTCAACAACACCACCGGTGCCATCACCGGAACGCTCACCAACGGCACGAGCTACACGACGACAGGTCCTGTACAGCTCCCCGATACGTTCTACGCCACCTTGAAGGCGGCCAAGGTCAAGTACACCTTCTCCTCCCCCAGCTCGAGCGCGCTGGGCGAGATCCTCCTCTACCTGCTTCCCGTCCTTTTGATCATCGGGTTCTTCGTCTGGATGAGCCGACGGGCCCAGGGACAGATGTCCGGGATCATGTCGATCGGGCGCTCGAGAGCCAAGGTCTACACCGCAGAACGACCCCGTACGACCTTCGATGACGTGGCCGGCTATCAGGGAGTCAAACAGGAGATCAGCGAAGTAGTCGACTTCCTCAAGTCTCCCGGCCGCTTCAAGGAGATCGGTGCCCGCGTACCGAAAGGCGTTCTGCTGGTCGGTCCTCCGGGAACCGGCAAGACGTTGCTCGCGCGTGCGGTTGCCGGCGAGGCCGGCGTCCCCTTCCTTTCCGTCAGCGGGTCGGACTTCATGGAGATGTTCGTCGGCGTCGGTGCGAGCCGTGTGCGCGACCTGTTCCAGACCGCGCGCAAGCAGGCCCCGGCGATCATCTTCGTCGACGAGATCGACTCGATCGGCCGCAAGCGCGGCGCCGGGCTCGGCGGTGGCCACGACGAGCGCGAGCAGACCCTCAACCAGATGCTGAACGAAATGGACGGTTTCGACGTCGCCGAAGGCATCGTCGTCATGGCCGCCACCAACCGGCCCGACATCCTCGACCCTGCGCTGTTGAGGCCGGGCCGCTTCGACCGTCAGATCGTCGTCCCGCTCCCCGACCTCGACGAGCGCCTGCCGATCCTGCAGGTTCACTGCAGGGACAAGCGGATGGGTCCCGACTTGGACCTGTCCATCATCGCCCGCGGCACTCCGGGGATGTCCGGTGCGGACTTGGCCAATCTCGTCAACGAGGCTGCGCTGCACGCTGTGAGGCGTGGCAGCCAGTTCATCGAGATGCGCGACTTCGACGCCGCGCGCGACCGGATCCTCATGGGCCAGCCCCGTGACAGCCTCGTCCTCTCCGATCTCGAGAAGGCACGCGTCGCCTACCACGAAGGCGGCCACGCCGTCCTCGCATACGTGCTGACGCACGCCGACCCGCTGCTCAAGGTGAGCATCATCCCCACGGGCCTTGCGCTCGGAGTCACCCAGCAACTGCCGACCGAGGAAAGGCACATCTACCCCCGCGAGTACATCGAGGACGCACTGGTCGTCCGGATGGGCGGGCGCGTGGCCGAGATGCTCGTCTACGGCGACCTTTCCACCGGGGCGAGCGACGACCTCCAGCGCAACACCGAGCTGGCTCGCAAGATGGTCCGTGAATGGGGCATGTCAGAGCGCGTCGGGCCGATGGCCTGGGGTTCGCAGGGAATGGTCTTCCTCGGCGAGGACCTCATGCACACTCGCGACTACTCCGAGGACACGAGCCGTGTCGTCGACGAAGAGGTCGCCAGGATCCTGCGGGAACAGGAGGCTCGGGCTACCGCCGTGCTGCGCGAGCACAGGGGCGGGCTGGAGGCGGTCGCGCACGCCCTGCTCGAGTTCGAGAAGGTCGACGGCGCCGAGATCGGCCGGCTGGTCGACGTCGCCTACGGAAGGCCCGTGCACGGCGGAGCTGAGGGCGAAGAGAAGCTCGTTACCGAACGTTACGCACCCTCCCTCTCCGGGACGGTCATGGCACCAGCCTCGCCGGGCATGTCTACGACCGGCGTCGGTCCGACCGAGGTCTGACCGCAGCGGTCTGAGACCGCAGCGCACGGCCTGCGGGCGCCGGGCGATGCCCGCAAGCCGACGGGCACCGCGCACTCAGCCGAGGACGGGAATCCCGCCGGTGGCCGTGGTCAATCCGCCGCTCGGCGTCAACTGCTGCTCGACCAGGATCGGGGCGTTCGCCGAGACCCGCAGGGCGAACGAGGGGGCATATCTCAAGAGCGAATCGAGGTTGAGCTCGAGCTCGGATCCGGCGTTCAGGTTGAGGACTTCGAGCAGCGGCGGGGTCTTGTGGTTGAGCTCGTACAGCGTCACGGTCGCGCCTGTGGTTCCTGGAACCTCGATCGTGACGACGTCGCCGACAAGTGGCGTGAGCGACGACCCCGGTAGCAGCCAGTCATCTTCCGGCCCGGCAGTCCCGGGCGTCGCGTCGATGTTCTCGAGCAAGCGAGTCCTGTACCGGGTCGTGAGACGAGCCACGACGATGGGCCTCCCGCCCTTGGCGGAGACGACGACCGAGCCGGTGCCGAGGCCGCTCGTGCCCGTGACCGGTGTCGCGAAGTCGACGATGCCGCCAGCCGGGACATCTTCGGTGAGCGCGGCCACGATCCCGGCCCGGCCCGGCGGCGCGACACTGACCGAGACCGGTCGCTTGCCCGGGTTGTAGACCGAGAAGGTGCTCGCCACACCCTTCTTCGACTGCAGGGCCGCGAACGCCCAGTGGCTGAGGCCGCGGTCGGGTCCGACCAAGAGCGAGCTTCCGATGACGACGACGTGGTTGATCGAGTGACCAGCGGCTGACCTCGAAGCCATGTCAACTGTCTCGGAGGTCAATTCCAGCGCCCCGACGACGATGCTTCCACTCACTGCCGTCGCGGTGACCGCGAGCGAGCTCTCTTCGAAGACCCAGCGGTGAAGATCGAGAACCACAAGGCCGGTCGCCGGGACGACCACGCCTTGGAACGCGGGTGGCGAAGTCAGCGTCGTGCCGGTCGAGACGTCCACGTTCACGACCGCGGGCGTGGCGTCAGGGTCATAGAGCGAGAGCCGGACGTCCGAACCACCGTAGGTACTGCCAGTGGGCACATAACCCTGACCGGCGGCTATGAGCGAGCAAGGCGAGGAGAGCAGGACCCCGCCCCCGAGGGTCGAGGCGCCGACTATCGACTCGCCGACGCCGATCCCACCGGCGTCAGTCTCGACCGACACCGCCGCGAATCCAGCCGCCCCACGTGTGGTCAGCGGGAAGACCGCTTGTGAGTCTCCACCCACGGCGAACCGGGTTCTCGAGATCGATGCACCGACCGAGACCCCTCCTTTGGGAAGCCCGGTCCGCGACACGACCACGAGGAGGTTGACGGCCGCGGTCGTGCTGTTCACGATCGAGATACGTGAGCTCTCCTTGCCGGCACCGACGGGCAAAGGCCCCGGGCAACGCCAGTCGCCCGGCTTGAGCATCTGCACTACCGGGAGGGAAGGCGGCCCCACGAATCTGCCGCCGGCGAGCACCCCGCCCGGTTGGCGCACGACGGCGTTGACGACCACGAGCAGCCCGAGTCCGAGCGCGACACCGAGAACGGCTCGACGCCGGGGGTGGCGCGCGACCCAGGAGACATGCTTGTGACGACCGCCGGCCTCGCTCATGACAGGGTGCTCGGTGCCGGCTCGGGTCGATCGGCCGGGTCTTCAGCCGAGCTGCCGGCAGGCGAAGGCGCACCGCCATCGCTCGGGCCGAGGTCCAAGATCGCGGCGTCACCGGGCGGAGCCTCGCTTTCAGGGCTCAAAGGACGCCGCTTCCTGCGACGTGCAACGCCCTCGGCGACGGCGAGCGACACCGCGAGAAGGCCGGCGGCGAGGCCGAGCTCTCTGATCAGGGCGAGTGTGGTGTGCCCGGCCATGGCTCTCGTCACGACGGCGCCCGGGGCCGGGCTGTCGGCCGCTGACCAAGCTGTGTCCTCGAAGGCGAGCACGCCGCCTTCGGTCGGAAGCTCTCGAAAGTCGCTCTGGACCTGGAGCGTCTTGACGAGATTGGGCGGAGGAGGAGCCGAGAGCGAAACCTGGACGCCGGGCAGGTCCGGGGCAACCGCGCCGGGCAGGATCAAGTAACGGATGCCCACTCTCGCGAGCTCGGCGCCGAGCCGGACTGTGAGACCAGCCTCGGCACTGGTCAGGTCCGTCTCGACCAGTGTGCCGACACCGGGGTTGGCACTCGGCCAGAGGCGTTCGCCATTAGGCAGGCCGTCCACGCTCATCGCGAACGCGAGGCCGGGCCGTATCTGCCAAGCGGGCGGGGGCACGCTCGCGGGATCGCCGACCCAGAGCACGTCGTAGCCCTTTGCGGCCGGTTTAGGGGTGGTCCAACCGAGAAGCTGCTCGTAGCCGAAAGAAGGCAGCGATGAACGGCCGTCGACAGATGACACCAGCGTCGGGAACAGGCCGATGACGAGGCACAGCACAGCCGCGGCGCTGAGATTCTGGCGCCATCCGAAGCGACTTCGAGCGAGGTCGACCTCGAAAGCGGCCACGCCGAGCCCGACGGCCGCCGCGATGCAGCACGCGGCTGGAGCCAACAGCACAAGGGTCGCTCCGCCACCGGCACCGAGCCACCCCACGGCGCCCGCGTACGCCACGACAACGGTCCCGACAGCCGCGACCCACCATCGCGCCGCCCACTCGAGTCGTGCACCGCGCGCGACGAACAGGACGAAGCCCGCGCCGAGCAGGATCCCCCATCCGAGCCAGCCCGCGCCTATCGGGCCTGCATCCAGGCGGAACAGCCGCAGCACCCCACCGACAGACGAGCGCGTTGGCACCGCACCGGAGAGGACGCTCCACCTCGCTCCCGGCTGAACGAAGGTGAGCGACCAGGGAAAGCAGCAGGCAAAGGCGACGCCCAAGGCCGCTGCGGTGACGCCGAAGGCTCGACCGACCGACGCGATGCGCCCGGCCGCGCCCGCGCCGAGCACGATCGTGACAGACAGGACAACCACCGCCACCACTGAAGGGGGTGCCAATGCCGCCATGAACGCGAGAAGCAGGCCGAACGGGACGGCCTCGGCCACCACTGCGCGCCAGCCGCCCGCGCCCTCAGGCGCCGCGAACGGCTCAAGGCGGGTCGCGCGACAGATTCGCGACATCACAAATGGCATTCCGCCAAAGGTCACCAGAGCCTGCAGGTCACCCGCGGCGATGCCGTTCCACACGAGCGGGAGACCGAGATAGGCGATCGTCGCGGCGAGCCGAGCACGGCTCGACCCGAGTGGCCGGAGGAGTCGGTGCATCCCGATCGCTCCGACGAGGATGGGTCCCAGCAGGAGAAGCTTCTCGACTTGCGCCGTGCTGCCGAGCAGGACCGCTCCCACGAGACCCATCAGGCCGAAACCGGGAGGTGCCGGCCCGGTGGCCTGCCAGCCTGCGTCCTGCCAGCCGCCGAAGAAGTCACGGAGCAAGCTCGGCGCCGACGGGAAGGGCAGTAGCTGACCCACCAGAGGCAGGTGCCCCGTCAATAGATTGCGGATCCCGAAAACGACCACGACGATTAGGGCGAGCACCACCCAGCCGAGATTGCCCGGGACGACGAGCCTGTTCCGGCTCGAAGCTATACGCGCAGGTTCGAGATCCTCGTCTCTCCTGAACCGCCGCTCGACCGCCCGCGCGACCGAGCCGACCGGTCCCACCGGGACTATGGGGACGATCGGGTTTGCTTCGAGCGCCGAGCGCCGGTCGCCACGGCTCAACAGCCTTGCGACGACGCGGTCGGGCCTTTGGCGAACGCTCGCAAGCGCCTTGCGGGCCAGTCTCAGACTGCGGCGGTGACGCCAGTTCCACCACCAGGCGTCCGCGACGCGTTTGGCACGCTCTCGCTCACCCCTGAACAGCGCGACCGACACCTCGGCGATCGACCCCGCCGCGAGGTCGAGCACGACGAACAGGCGACGCGGCTGGTCGTAGTTCTTGAGCACGGCTCGAAGCTCGTGGCGACGGCGCAACATCGCCAGGTCGCCGACCGTCCTCGATCCCGACCGCGCTACCTGTACGTGGCGGACACGGGCCGAGGGCGCCACGACGACGCGGGCTCCGGCCACCTGGGCCCGCCAGCACAAGTCCACGTCCTCGCCGAAGAGCTCGATGTCCGGATCGAACCCGCCGAGAGCCCTGAAAAGGTCGGCACGCACCAACATGCATCCACCCGGTACGGCGAACACTTCGCGGCCCTCGTCGTGCTGGGCCTGGTCGAGCTCACCGCGCTCGACCCTCTCGACGGCCACACCGAAGCGGTCGACACCGATGCCGACCTCGAGCAAATGGTCAGGCGCGTCCCACTCGACAAGCTTCGGGCCGACGATGCCGGCATTCGAACGGTAGGCCTCACCGACCAGGCAGCGAACGGCGTCGGGAGCCAGGGCCACGTCGTCGTGGCAGATCAACAGATGAGATGCTCCCTCGATCGCCTCGAGCGCTTCGTTCGCGGCGGCCGAGAACCCTTTCCTCTCCCTCTGGCGAAGAATGAAGGCGCGCGGGAGCACCAGCGCGACACGCGCCGTCAGCTCCGCGTGGCTCGCGGCATCCACCACGAGCACATCGAGGTTCGGGTAGTCCTGACGGCCAAGCGCCTCCAGGCATTCCTCGAACCACGGACCCGGGTCAGAAGCGACCACCACGGCGACGACCGGCGGGGCTTGCTGCTCCGGCATCACGGCCACGCTACCGCGGACTCGAGGCGCGAATCGGGGCGCAGCTGCTGAATACGCTTGCTATAGTTAGCATTTTGCAGTACACTAGTGAGCGTGAGCCACCGAGCGCGGCGAGCGGCACAACCCCTCGCGAGGCGCTTGTCCCAGGGTGGTCAAGAGGAGGAGCAAGACATGACCGACACCCGGCAGGGTTTGGCCGGGGCCGCGCGGGCCCTCGCAGACCTCGCCAAGGAAGCTACCTACCTCGCCATCGGCGTGGGCGTGCTCGAGTACCAAAAGGCCCAGGTTCGTCGCCGCGAGATCGCCTCTGCCCGCAAGCTGATGGCCAAGCGGGCCAAGGACATCGACGCGACGGTCGCTCAACTGATCAGGGTTGTCGACTCGACCCTCGACCCGGTGCTCGAGCGGCTTCCCGAACCAGCGCAGGAATTCGTCCGCCAGGCCCGCGAGGCACGCGATGGGATCCGGACACGCGTGTTCGGTTTCACCGCCTGAATCAACAAAGACGCCCGCGCCAGTAGTCGATGACGTCCGAGAGCGTCGTGGCCAGCTCTATCGACGGGTGCCAGCCCGTCGCGGCCACGAGCTTGGAGGCGTCCCCGACCAGCACCGGGACCTCGACTGGACGGAAGAGTTCGGGGTCCTGGACAAATGTCACCTCGCAGGACAGCAACCCTGCCATCTGTTCAGCGAGAGCGGCGATCGCGATCGCCTGTCCCGAGCACACGTTGTAGGCCTCGCCGGCGACACCGTCGAGCGCAAGGAGCCGGTAGGCGCGCACCACGTCGCGCACGTCGGTGAAGTCCCGGGAAGCCTCCAGGTTACCGACCCTGACGGGCCCGCCCTTGTTGAGCTCGGCTTCGACCATGCGACGCGCCAACGCGGCCACGACGAAGTCGCCGACCTGGCCTGGGCCCACATGGTTGAACGGCCTCGCCCTCACGACACGCACGCCTCGCCCCAAGAACGCCTGCAGCCCGAGGAACTCGGCAGCCACCTTGCTCGCGGCATACGGCGTCACGGGCCGAAGTTCGCAGTGCTCGTCGAGCGCGACCGCGTCCGGTGTCGGGCCGTAAACCTCCGCTGAGCTCACCAGCACGACCACCGGCGGGACATCGCACGATGCGGCCGCCTCGAGGAGGTTGAGCGTGCCCATGGCGTTGACCCGGAAGGTCTCAACCGGATCGCGCCACGACTGGCCGACGTGGGTCAGCGCAGCAAGGTGGTACACGACGTCCGGCTGTGCGGATCTCAGGTCAGCCGCGATCAGGGCCGGATCGGTCACGTCGACCTCGGGGCCGGGGGCAAGCGCCGTGTCGCCGGCCTCAAAGAGGTGGCGAAGCAGCCATTCGCCGACGAAGCCGGTTCCACCGGTCAAGTACGCGAGCACGGCATTCAGGCTACCTGCCGATCAGATGATCTCTCCGGAAAAACGGGCTCCGCGGAGCATTTCGCCGAGATCGGTTCAGCTCCCGGCGGCGAGGTGGTACGCCGCCATGTGAAGCTCCGCGCAGGCCTGCCAGGTGTAGCGGGCGGCGATGGCAACGCCCTGTGCCCGGCGGCGCTCCCGGCCAACCAAGTCCTGGTCGGAGATCGATGTCTCGATGGCCTGTGCGAGGGCGAGTGGCTCGCCCGGCGGGACGAGCAGGGCGCTGTCGCCGGCGACCTCGGCCATGGGGGTGCCCGAGGTCGTCACGAGCGGCGCGGCGCACGCCAGGGCCTCGAGAGCCGGGAGACCGAAACCCTCCTCGAGCGACGGGTAGACGACGGCGCGCGCCCTTCGCAAAAGCGCCGGGACGTCGTCGTCGTCCACATAGCCGAGCCGTCGGATCCGATCGCGCGAACGCGCTCCTGCCAGCGACTGCATGACGGGGCCGGCCTTCCAGCCGGCGCCGCCTGCGAGCACGAGCTCGAGCCCGGGATTGTCGCCGGCGAACCGGTCGAAAGCGGCGACGAGGTCTGCGATGCCCTTCCGCGGCTCCAAGGTCCCGAGGTGGAGCACGTACGGGCGCCGGAGAGCGAGGCGCTTGAGCACAGTCTCGTCGGCGCCGGGGCTCGCCTCCTCGGCCACGAAACGCCTGTGGTCCAGGCCGTGGGGCACCACCACCACCGGGCATTGTGGGGAAAGCACGTCCCGGAGCCGTCCCGCTGTCATCTCGCTCACGCAGATGATGACCTGTGCGTGAGCCACCGAGTAGCGCATCGCGGCACGGAACCAGAGCACCTTGCTCGGCTCGTGCCACTCGGGGTGATCGAAGAATGTGAGGTCGTGGACCGTCACGACACAGGGGATCTTGGACCGCCGCGGCATCGTGTAGTGCGGGCCGTGGTGCACCTTCACAACTGGCGCGTCGAGGCCTCGGACCACCGAGGCGAGTCGCGCCTGCTCGTACAAAAGGCGCGTCACGCGCCGGATAGGTGCGACCGCGACAACCCGCGCCCCCGGCGCTGTGACAGCCCACCTCGCCCCGTCGTCCCGCCGGGCCAAGAGCGTGAGCGCGCAGTCCTCGCGCCTCGCGAGGGCGCCCGCCAGCTCGACGATGTACCTGCCGGCCCCGACGGGCTGGCTCGGGACCGCGCTCACGTCCAACGCGACCGTGAGCGCGCCGGCAGAGGGGCCTGTCGTCATCGCCGAGCCCGCGCGTGCCAGACGGCACGCTCCCAGACCGCTAGGTGTGCTCGCGCAGTGTTCACCCATCGAAGAGAGCCCGCACGCGAAAGACCGCTTGCGATGAGGCCTGACCGCGTCGCCTCGTCGGTGGAGGCGACCACAAGGCCCTCGGCTATCGACGCCACGTTCGTCGGGTCCACCTCGAGCGAGGCTCCACCGGAACTGGGGACCGGGCTCGACACGACCGGTGTCCCCTCGGCCATCGACTCGACGACGGGCAGGCCGAAGCCCTCCACGATGGGGACGTAGGCACAACAGCGCGCTCCGCGGTAGATCGCGGCCAGCACACCGCCTTCGACGGCTCCCGCGAAGACGACGCCCGCGCTTTCACCGAGAGCCGCGGCTTTGCTCGAGGGTCCCCACCCGCTCGGCCCCACTACCAGCATCGGCCAGGGGTCCGGGAGCTTCGGCCTTGCCACGGCGTAGGCCTCAAGGAGGCGCCCGAGGTTCTTCCTCGGCTCGAGCGTGCTGACGGTGAGCAGGTACGGCCCGCGCACGCCGAGGCGCTCGAGCAACACCTCGGCCGCAGGGCTGTCCGGCTCTCCGAGGTGGTCCGCGCCCTCCTCGATGATCACAAGACGGTCGGGCGCGATGCCCGCGCCTGAGGCGAGAACCGCATCGGCGGTTGCCTGCGACGGGACGACGACGATGGCGGCCCGGGCGCCGGCGCGCCTGAGCGCAGCCTCGTGCCAACGCCTGCCCCTCGGTGGAAAAGCCTCCGGCATCGATCTGAAGGCCAGGTCGTGCACCGTTGTCACAAGCGGTATGCCAAAGGAGGGAACCGGCGCCGCGAGCGACACGGAGTGGACGACGTCGCTGCCCCGCCCGACGCGCGTGAGCCCGAGGTCCCACGCACGAATCATGAGCGGGCCGGGCAGAGCTGAGCACGCGACCGGGCTACCGAAGCTCGCGAGCGGATCCGGGTAGCAAGACGGGCGGCTCGCGACGATGGTCAGCTCCGGACGATCCGCAGCCGCGAGCTCGCCGATGCCCTTCAACAGGCCGCGGGTGTAGGTCCCGATGCCACCTGGGACGCGCCGCCGCAGCTGCTCGGCCGCCAGGCACACCGACAGCACGGTCAACGGGTCCGCCTTGCGGTCGCCGCCGCGCCGTAGAGATCGATCATCGAATCGGCCGCCGACTCCCAGGTGAACGATGAAGCCCGGACCCGTCCCGCAGCTATGAGCCTGGCACGCAAGGCGGTGTCGTCTATGACCCTCACCAGCGCCGCCGCCAGCGCCGCCGGGTCGCCCGGAGCCACGAGCACGGCCGCGTCGCCGACGACCTCAGGCACCGCGCCGGCAGCGGTGGCCACCACGGGCACCCCCGCCGCCATCGCCTCGAGCGGCGGGAAGCCGAAACCCTCGTACAACGACGGGTACGCGAGCGCCACGGCGCCGTCCAGTAGCGACTGTCGATCGACTTCTTCCAGGTACCCGACGCGCACCACCCGGTCGGCAACGCCGCAAGAGGCCACTGCGGCCGCGAACGCGGGCTCGCCCCAACCGTCGGGCCCCGCTACGACGAGCCGCAGATCGCCATGTGCGTGGGCGATCTCCGCGAACGCCGTGACAAGGCTCGGCAGGTCCTTTCGTGGCTCCACGGCCCCGAGCGCGAGCAGGTAGGGCGCGGAGCGGTCCCGCCGATCGGCCTGCCCTGGCGAAGGGGCCGAGACGTACTCGGGCGCGGCGTCGAGGCCGGGCGGCACGACATGAACCCTGTCGGTGTCGACCCCCAGCAGCTCGGCCAGCTCGTCGCGCACAAAGCTCGAGAGCACGTGCACCAACGCCCCGTGTCGGACCGCCCGTGCCACAAGGCGCGGGTAGGCCAACGAGGCAGGGGCACAGAACTGCGGATACCTCATGGCGGTCAGGTCGAAGACCGTCACGACCCGCCCGGCGTGGCGTGCAGGTGGGACGACGTAGTTCGTCCCGTGCACCACGTCCACAGGCCCGACCAGCCATTCGATCGGTGGCACTTCAACGCGCGCCCATAGCGCGTTCACGACCCGGGTCGGGGCTCGCCAGGTCTTGAGGCTCAGTCCGAGCGCGGCCGCGCCGACCGCCGTGTCGCGCCGCGCGTTGCGGGCGACGGCATAACCGCGCAGCTCCACCTCTTCGCGACCGGCCAGAGAGCCGGCCAAGCCGGCGCAGAACCGGCCGACACCGGTGAGCTCGCCTGCAAAGGGCAAGACGTCGAAGGCCACCCTCAGCCTCGTCAACACGACCCCGGGTGAGCTGCGCCGGCCACGAGGGCCGAGCCGGCGCCGTCGCGCCGGGCGGTCATCGGAAAAGGTCCTCGCCATATGGCCGGACCACCTCTTCGGTGACGGACCCTCGTCCGAGCATCAAAGGGTCCACTCCCCTCACCACAGCGACGGGAACGCCCCGTGCCTTTCCCATCACGAGGTCGGCCGCGGCGGCGATCTCGTCCACGACGCAGATCTCCGTCGCGACGAGCTCGCGGCCGAGGGCGTCGGTCGTCCCGCGAAGATCGACCACGGCGCGGATTCCGGCGCAGCCGAGGGCAACGTCGGTGACCCCACGCCGCCACGCGCGGCCGAAGGTGTCGGAGATGACCACGGCGACCTCGAGACCCGTGCGGGCTCTCAAGCCGTCCCTGAGCCGGCGCGCCGAGCGGTCGGGATCCTCGGGCAGGAGCGCGGCCCAACCCTCGGCCACGTTGGAAAGGTCGACACCGGAGTTGGCGCACACGAACCCGTGCCGCGTCTCGGTCACGACGAGGTCACCTCTGCGCCGCAGGACGCGGACCGACTCGGACTCGGCCAGGAGACGCTTGGCGTCCGGGTCCGAGGTGTCGACGCGGACCATGCGGCCCTCCGCCTTGGACACGATCTTCTGGGTGACCACGACCACGTCGCCCGCGACGAGAGGCGCCTTCGCGGCGATGATCGCGGCCAGGTCGTCCCCAGGGCTTATCTCACCGATGCCCTCGACGCCGAGGACCAGCAGTGACTCTCCGGCCGCCATTGGCGCAGTCTCTACCAGCGGACCCGGTAGACGCTAGGAACCGGGCGCGCCCGGTGCAGCGCCGGGCGGCCCCGTGACCGTGCCGCAGGCCGCGAGCACAGTTCGCGCGAGGTCCGCGGCTATCTCGTGTGTCCTCATGACTGTGGGTGCGACGACGCAGTTCACCCCGGCTGCCTCGACCTCGGCCGCGACATCCTCGTCGGCCTGATCGATCACGAGCGTGCCCACGAAAGCGCTCAGGAAACGGGCCACACCAGGCGCGGAGGCATCGCCCCCGAGCTCGACGAGGAGCCGGTCGGCCGGGCCCTTCAAGGCCGCGCCCGCCACGATCGGCGACACGGCCACGACCGAGTCCCGCCGCGCCGTCAGGCACTTGGTCACGCCCGCCACCGCGAGGATCGGGCCGATCGACACGACCGGGTTCGAGGGCGCCACGACGACGATCTCGGCCGACTCGAGCGCTTCGAGCACCCCGGGCGCGGGCCTCGCGGTCTCGGCGCCCTCGAAGCGAACCGACTCCACCACTACCGAGTGGCGCAACTTGACGAAGTACTCCTGGAAGGCGACCTCCTGCGAATCGGCGAGACGCAGACGGGTTCGCACCGGGTCGTCGCTCATCGGGAGAAGCCGGACACCGAGCCCCCATGCCCGTGAGATCTCCTGGGTGACCTCCGACAGCGTCGCACCTTGCCGCAGCCTCCCCGTCCGGTAAAGGTGGGTTGCCAGGTCCGCGTCGCCCAGGCGGAACCAGGTGACAGCGCCGAAACGCTCCAGAGCCTGCATCGCGCGGAAGCTCTCACCCTCGAGCCCCCAGCCGGTCGCAGGGTTGACGACCCCGGCGAGGGTGTAGGTGATCGTGTCGAGGTCCGGGCTGATGTAAAGGCCATGGAGCTCTGTGTCGTCGCCGGTGTTCACGACGCCGACGATCTCGCCCGGATCGACGACCGCCTGAAGCCCGGTGAGCATCCTGGCGGCGCCGACCCCGCCGCAGAGGACCGCTATCACAAGGCCGTCCGGCGAACGTGGTTCACTACCGAAGCGACTCCGCTCTCGAGCGCGGTCCAGGGTTTCCATCCGAGGTGCAGACCAGCGCGCCTCGGGTCGAGCGCGCTCCGTTGCACTTCGCCGGCCCTGGCCGGAGCCGGTCGTGGCGCGAGATTGCTTCCACATGCTTTCGCGACCGACTCGTAGAGCTTCGACACCGAGGTCTCCTGACCGGTACCGATGTTCATCACGAGGCCGCCCCCGCGACGCATTGCGCGCGCGAAGGCATCGACGACGTCGTCCACATACACGTAGTCGCGGGTCTGGCTGCCGTCGCCGAAGATCACGCACGGCCGCCCAGCGACAAGATTGCCGGCAAAGATCGCCACGACGCCGGCTTCGCCGTGCGGATCCTGACGGGGCCCGTACACGTTCGCGAGGGCGAGGGCGGTGAACTCGAGCCCGTGCAGCTCGCGATACGCGACCAGGTAGTCGATCGCGGCCTTCTTCGACACTCCGTATGGCGAAAGTGGCCGGTGCGGCTGATGTTCGTCGACAGGCAGGTCGGCACCGGTCGGCTCGCCGTAGAGCGTGCCTCCGGAGGCCGCGAAGACAACCTTGGCCGTGCCTGCCGCACAGGCACCCTCCAGGACCTGGATGGTGCCGAGAACGTTGACTTCCGCGTCGAACACCGGACGCTCGACCGAGACGCGAACGTCCGCCTGGGCCGCCAGGTGGAAGATCACCTCCGGCCGGCGGTGACGCACCAGGTCGACGAGATCACCCGAGCGGACGTCAAGGTTGTGGAATCGCAAGGCGCCGCCCGAATTACGGGCGTCGGCGAGATTGCCGAGCGAGCCCGTCGACAGGTCGTCCACGACCTCGACCTCATGGCCTTCGGCGAGAAGGCGGTCGACGAGATTCGACCCGATGAAGCCTGCACCTCCGGTCACCATCGCTCGCATGGCGTCCGCCTCCGGTCTCGAGCTGTATCAGGACAAGGGATAACGCGAGCCGTCGAGCACCGAGCCCGCCGACACTTCGGCCCCGACGCCGACAATTGTCATCCCGCTCAGGCGCGCGCCTTCGCAGATGACGGCGCGAGGGCCGACGATGCTGTCCTCCACCATGGCATTTGACCGGACCTCGGCCCCGGGCATCACCACAGAACGGCGGATGACCCCACCGGCGGCGACACGCGCGCCGGCACAGATGACACTGTCCTCCACCGTGGCCCCCTCGGCGATCAGAGCCTCCGGACCGACGAAGCAGTGCGGCCCGAGCTGGCCGGCGACGTTCGCGCTCGGGTCCACCCAGACCCCGGGACGGATCTCCGGCGCGGGCGGATCAAAGACGCGCCGGCCCCAGAGGATGTCGAGCTGCGCCTGGAGGTAGTGATGCGGTCTGCCGGTGTCGAGCCAGTATGCATCGGACGCGAGCGCGTACAGCCTGCCCGCCTCAACCAGCTCGGGAAAGGTCTCGCGTTCGATCGACACGCGTCGACCACTCGGGATCCGCTCGAGCACGGAGGGCTCGAGCACGTATATTCCCGCGTTGATCAGGTTGGTGGGGGACTTGCCGGCCGGTGGCTTCTCGATGAACGCGGTCACAAGCCCGGAGGCATCGGTAGGAACCACGCCGAAGCTCGACGGGTCGGGAACCGGAGTCAGCGCGATCGTGGCGTCCGCCGAGCGCGAGCGATGAAACTCGACAAGCCGAGACGCGTCGAACTCGGTGAGCACGTCCCCGTTTAGGACGAGAAACGTGTCGCTGACCCCGGCACCTTGAGCCGCGAACCGTATGGCTCCGGCCGTGTCCAGCGGTTCGGTCTCGACGGCATACTCGAGCGCCACGCCTGCGAGGCGGTTGGTCGGGAACGCCTGGACGAAGGCGTCGGCCCGGTAGCCGAGCGAGAGCACGACCCGGTCGACACCGTGGTGGCCCAGCCATTCGACGACGTGCGCGATCATCGGACGCCCGACCACGGGCAGCATCTGCTTGGGGATCTCGTAGGTGAGAGGCCGGAGCCGGGTTCCCTCGCCGCCGACGAGGACTACGGCGTCCATCAACCTTTGGTGGTCGTGCTGCTCACCGGCTTGGTCGTCGTGGGGCCGACTGGCGTCGTCGTCGTGGTGGAAGTGCTGGTCGTGGTGGAAGTACTCGTCGTGGTCGTGGTGGCCTGGGACTTTATGAACGCCGCAATCAGCTTCTGCGCGGAAGGCCGGGCGACCGATGTCCCCCTCGGGACGAAAGCAAGTGAGAACATCTCGCCATTGGCATAACCGATCCCGACAGGGCTCGGGGCCACGAACGACGCGGTGGCGGTCGGCGAGGCCCAGATGTACACCATTGGCTGAGCCGGCTTCGAGCCGCACTTGCGGCTGGAGTCATAGGTACCGGCGAGCTTGCCGAGCGACTTCGGCAACGTGAGCTTGGTGCTCGTCACGCTCACGTCCTCTGAGGTGAGGAACTTGGTCAGCGTCGCCTTCGCGCCCACGAACTGATCCGCCTTCGCACCCGCTCTCGCCGGCTCGATGTCGACCACACCGTTGCCGGTGGTGATGATCCCCGAGTTCTGGTTGGCGGTGCGCGGCAGGTTCACGTACTGGCCGCAGATGTCGAGCGAGAGCGCCACCTGCCAGTGGTCGCTCACCAGTGGCGGCGTCGTGTTGGCCTGTGTGGTGGTCGTGGTCGTCGAGGTGGCCGAGGCGTTCTGCTGACGCTCGTGCCGGCTGAAGACGATCAGCGCGAGACCGATGACGCAGACCGCCAGCAGGAGTGAGTACCACCCCATGGGCGTGCGCTGCCTGTAACTGCGGCTTCCGCCGATCGACGCGGCACGCGCGACCCTGCGGCTGATCGAATTCCTGGGCACGGGCCACGACTCTAGCCCCAGCTGGGTGGTCTATCTTCTCCAAGGCGTGCTGCGGTCGTGGCGACACCCTCCGCACGAGCGTCAGAGGCGGCCTGCACCTTGGACCGCCTCGAGCGCAGAGCGCCGGAATAGCGCTCCAAACAGGCCAGCACCAGCCGGGCGCCGAGCGCGACAGCCACGAGCGGCAACAAGAGCCGTTGGCGTCCGGTGGTGGAGCGACGGGCAAATCGCAGGATCGACCGGTGGTGAGCGACGAGCATCCTGTAGGGCTCGCGAGAGGTGGAATGTCCCTGCTCGTGAACGATCCGGGCCGATGGCTCGTAGACCACGCCCCAGCCGGCCCGGTGCAGCCGCCAGCAGAGGTCCACGTCCTCCACGTACATGAAGTAGGCCTCGTCGAAACCGCCCACCGCCTCGAAGGCGTCGCGCCTCACGAGGAACCCGGCGCCCGACACCCAGTCGGCGTCGCGGGCACGGTGCTGGTCGTCACCGAGCAGCCGGTACCGGCGCGTCCACGGGTTGTTCCGCCAGAACAGGCCCACGAAGCCGTGCCCGAGCGCGTCGCGAAGGTCGGGGAAGGTCCGCCCCGATGGGTAGACAGAACCATCTGTCTCCAGGAGCATCGGCCCTGCCACAGCGGCGTCGCGACGCGCGTCGAGCGATTCCACAAGGCGTCCGATGGCATCGGGTTCGGCGACGAGATCAGGATTGCAGATGAACACGAGGTCGCAGGCAATGGACCGGGCGCCGAGGTTCGCCCCGGCGCCGTATCCCCCGTTGCGCGGTGAGGAGATGAGCCGGCACGAACCCTCGAAGCTCTGCAACACCTCGGTCGAGCCGTCGGTCGAGCCGTTGTCGACCACGACGATGTCGGCGATCCCGTTGCGCCGCAGGCTCGCCAGGCAGCGGCCCAGCACTTCGCCTGCGTTGTAATTGACGACGACAGCGCCGACTCGTCCCGAGATGTCAGACGTCGGCACCTCAGGCCATCAGCTCGGCGACAAGTTCTGTGATCGCCTGCTCCCAACTGGGAAGTAGGTCCCAGCCCGAGAGCCGCATCGCGGCGTTGTCGAGCACAGAGTTGGCGGGGCGCGGTGCTGGACGCGGCGGGTCGAGCTCGGCGGTCGAAATCGGCTCTACCAGTCCCGGATCGAGGCCCGCGACGCGAAGGACGAGGCGGGCGAATCCGTACCAGGTCGTCGAGCCCTGGTTGGTGACATGGAAGATGCCGGCATGCCTGCCGAGCGCGAGGTCGACCACCCTGGCAGCAAGGTCGGCCGCCGAGGTCGGGCTCCCCAACTGGTCGTCCACGAAGCGAAGCGTCCTGCCCGGCTCGGCCAGGGCAAGCACCGTCTTGACCATGTTGGCCCCGGTCCTGCCGTTGACCCATGCGGTGCGGACGATCGTGTGGCCCGGGTCGAGCTCGCGCTCGCCACCTAGCTTGGAACGCCCGTACACCGACAGCGGGTTCGGGTCGTCCCACTCGAGATACGGCCGGGGCGAGGTGCCGTCAAAGACGTAGTCGGTCGACAAGTAGCAGACGTGCGCCCCGACAAGGCGGGCCGCCTCGGCGACAAAACGGGTGCCGAGACAGTTCACGCGATAGGCGCGGTCGGGATCGGCTTCGCAGGCGTCGACGGCTGTCCAAGCCGCCGGGTGGATGACCACATCCGGCTCGACGGTCCCTATCGCCGCAAGCACCGCGTCGCGATCTGCGATGTCGAGGACAGACTCCTCTGGGGCGATTATGTCAAGGGCGGGTCCGCGAAGGCGCTGCTGCGCTCTGCGGTTGAGCTCGGCGACGATCTCGGTCCCGACCTGGCCGGTCACACCGGTGACGAACACGCGCACTTTAGAGCGACCTCAGGACTTCTCGGCCGAGGGCGGCGTGGCCGCCCAGGACGACTCGACGACCGGGGAGCGCCCGATCAGCGGCTCCCACCAAGAACGGTTGTCGCGGTACCACTCGACAGTCGCCCGGAGACCCGAGTCGAAGTCCACCATCGGCGCCCAGCCGAGCTCTGTGCGGATCTTTCGCGAGTCGAGCAGGTAGCGCCTGTCGTGGCCCGGGCGATCAGGGACGATCGTCTTGAGCGACTGGCTCCGGCCGGCCGCCTCGAGGACGCCATCGGCGATCTGGTCGATGCTCGCTTCGTGACCGGAGCCGACATTGTAGGTCTCGCCGACAACGCCGTCTCTGAGCACGAGCTCTATGGCGCGGCAGTGGTCCTCGACGTGAAGCCATTCACGACGGTTCTTGGTCGATGCGTACAGCGGGAGCGTCTCGCCGTCTAGAGCCCGAGTTGCGAACAGGGGAATGACCTTCTCGGGGAACTGGTACGGGCCGTAGTTGTTGCAGCAGTTCGTGATCGTCGCCTTAAGGCCGAAGGTCTCGATGTAGGACCGGACCACGTGGTCGGCGCCGGCCTTCGAGGCGTTGTAGGGGGTGCGCGGCCGGTACGGGGACTCCTCGCTGAAGGACTCGTCGCTGTCGAGCGCGAGGTCGCCGTAGACCTCGCAGGTGGAGATGTGGTGGAACCTAGCGACCCCGGCGCGGCGCGCAGCCTCACAGAGCGCCTGGGTCCCGAGCACGTTCGTCCTGAAAAAGCGCGCCGGGTCCAAGATGGCCAGGCTGTTGTGCGACTCCGCGGCGAAGTGCACGATCGTCTCGATCCCGAGACGATCGAGCGTCGCCTCCACCAGAGGCTCGTCGCAGATGTCGCCGTGAACGAAGAGCACCCGGCCCGAATCCTCGAGCTCGGCGATGCTGCGGCGGTCCCCGGCGTAGGTCAAGGCGTCGAGAACCACGAGCGTGTCGTCGGGCCGGGCCTCGGCCCAGTAGCGCACGAAGTTGGAGCCGATGAAACCCGCGCCGCCAGTTATTAGCAGTTGCATGATCGGTCCAGGCTAATCGGGCTCAGCCGGGAGGCTGGGGCCAGGCAGGGTCACCGGGCGCGAGGCGTACATGGGACCGGTGCTCAGCGGAGGTGGACGACGTCGCCCGCGGAGATCGTCCGGATGCTGGCACCGCTCGACACGAGGAGGCAGCCTGCGTCGTCTAAGTCGAGAGCCCTCCCCGTCACGGTCTCGTCCAAGAGCTCGACACGGACCTCGCGCCCGATCGTCGCGCAGGCACGACGGTACTTGGAGGCAAGGGCGTGGCGGTCCTTTGGGCTCGCGAGCATCGCGTTGTGGGCGCCGGTGCTCCTGAGCAGCTCTGCGACAAGTTCGCTGCGGTTGATGTCGCGTCCCGCGATGCGGTTCAGCGACGTGGCGCTTCGAGCGATGGAGACCGTCTCGGCATCGACGCAGTCGGGTGGCGGCCAGTTGACGGGCCAGTTCACGTTGATCCCGATACCCACGACGATCCCGCCGGTTTCAAGCCGGTCCCGCTGACGGTCGTCGCCGGTCTCGTGCGGCGGCACGATCTCGGACAGGATGCCGGCGACCTTGCGTTCGGCCTCGGCGCCTCGCGTGCCGGGTCCCCCGCTTGATGCGCCGCCGGCGACGAGGTCGTTCGGCCATTTCAGTGACAACTCGACCCCGGCGGTCGCCCGGCAGGCTTGAATTGCGGCCAGCGCCACGGCCGAGGCGGCGAGGTGCAGCAGTTCGATGCCGAGATCGGGCTTCAAGAGGACCGAGCACAGCACGGCGGTACCGGGCGGCGCCTCCCAGGTCCTTGAGAGCCGGCCCCGGCCCGCGGTCTGGTGGTCGGCCACGACGCCATAGCCCTCGGGGACCTGCGAGCCGTCCGACAACCCCGCACGCGCGAGGTCTACGAGGTACCGGTTCGTCGAGTCGACGACCTGCAGGCGTTCCGGAACGAGGAACGGAACCGGCCTCCCGTCGGCGGCACCCCCGACCACCGGGCCGCCGTCATGACGCTCGCGGGTAGCCTCACCGACTGAGCTTTCCCGAACGGGTGGTCCGTCGGCTCGCGGCGCTTGTCCCATTGGGACACGAGGTTAGGAAGGAGGGCCGGTGTTCGACAAGGTGCTCGTCGCCAACCGCGGTGAGATCGCCGTGAGGGTCATCCGGACCTGCCGCGAGCTAGGCGTTGGCACCGTCGCCGTCTACTCGGAGATCGACCACCACGCGCTTCATGTCCGGCTCGCCGATGAGGCCTACGCCCTCGGCGGACAGACCGCGGCCGAGAGCTACCTCTCGACCGAAGCGATCCTTAAGGCCCTCGCCCGCAGCGGTGCCGGCGCGGTGCACCCCGGATACGGCTTCCTCTCGGAGAACGCCGGGTTCGCCCGGGCCGTCGCCGCCGCCGGTGCGACCTTCATCGGGCCGTCTCCGAGCGCCATCGAGACTATGGGCGACAAGATCAGCGCCCGGCTCGCGGCGGCCCGGGCGGGCGTCGCCAGTGTCCCAGGCCGGAACGAGCCGGTCACCGACCCCGCCGAGATCGTCGCCTTCGGCGAGGCCAACGGCTGGCCGGTCGCGATCAAGGCGGCATTCGGTGGCGGGGGCCGCGGCATGAGGGTCGTGAGCGATCCCGCCGACGCTGCCGCGGCCATGGAATCGGCTCAGCGCGAGGCACAGTCCGCCTTCGGCCACGCCGAGGTGTACCTCGAGCGCTATCTCACCTGGCCCCGTCACATCGAGATGCAGGTGTTCGCGGACAGCCACGGCAACGCGGTCTGGCTCGGCGAGCGGGACTGCTCATGCCAGCGCCGTCATCAAAAGCTCATCGAGGAAGGCCCCGCTCCGGACTTCGGGGACGAGCTCCGCCAGGCAATGGGAGCGGCCTCGGTCCAGATCTGCCTGGCTTGCGGCTACCAGGGTGCCGGCACGATCGAGTTCCTCTACGAGGCCGGGAGCTTCTATTTCCTGGAGATGAACACGCGACTTCAGGTCGAGCATCCCGTGACGGAACTGCTGACCGGGCTCGACCTTGTCGAATGGCAGCTTCGCGTCGCGGCCGGCGAGCCGCTCCCGCTGTCGCAGGACGCGATCGCCTCGCTGAGCCGGGGACACGCCATAGAGGCACGGATCAACGCGGAGGATCCGTCCGGCGGCAGGTTCGTCCCGAGCCCCGGAAAGATCACGAGGCTCCGCCTACCGGAGGGTTTCGGGGTGCGGTCGGACTCGGGCTTCGAGCCCGGCGACACCGTCAGCCAGTACTACGACAACCTGGTCGCGAAGATCATCGTCTGGGGACAGGACCGCGACGCCGCGCGCCGCAGGCTCTTGAGGGCGCTCTCGGAGATGGAGGTCGAGGGCGTTGCGACCACTAGGGCGGTGATCGAGGAGGTCCTCGCCCACGACGACTTCGCAGAGGCCCGCCACTCCACTCGTTGGCTCGAGGAAACCCTCGACCTGTCGGCTCTCGCGCCGGAGGGCGGAGGGCGCGACGCCTCCGAGGGCCAGAGCGTCAGGCCGGACGGGACCGAGAACATGGTGATGCGGGAAGTCGACGCCGAAGTCGACGGGCGCCGCTACCGCGTGAAGCTCTGGGTGCCCGACACGACCAGCATGAAGAGCGCGCCGCACGCCAAGCGGACGCCGGCCACTTCCCGACCGCGTGCGGCCACGACCCCGGTGCTGGCCGCGGACGGGACGGTAACGGTCCCGATGCAGGGGACGATCATCCAGGTTCTCGTGAGCGAGGGCGACGTCGTCGAGGCCAACCAGACCATCTGTGTGCTGGAGGCCATGAAGATGGAGAACCCGATCAGCGCGGACCGTGCGGGGACGGTGAGAGAGCTGCGCGTCTCGGTCGGCGACTCGCTCGGCGCGGGCGACGTCGCGGCGGTCATAGGGTAGCCCGCGTGACGACCACCCAAACCGCCAAGCAGCAGGCCAGAACCGCCATCGCGAACGCCGGCGACCGGCTGATCGGGCTGTCGCGGATGATCCACGACCACCCGGAGCTCGGCTTCGAAGAGGAGCAGGCGTCAACCTGGTGCGCCGGGGCACTTACAGACTTCGGCTTCGTCGTCGAGCGGGGAATCTGCGGGCTCTCCACCGCGTTCTCTGCGACCAGAGGGACCGGGCCGCTGACAGTCGCCATATGCGCCGAGTACGACGCCCTTCCTGCGATCGGCCATGCCTGTGGGCACAACGTGATCGCGTCGGCTGCCGTCGGCGCCGGCATCGGGCTCTCCTTGATCGCGGACGACCTCGGCATCACCGTTCGCGTGCTCGGCACCCCCTCTGAGGAGGGTGGCGGAGGCAAGATCCTCATGATGGAGCGCGGCGGCTTCGACGGCGTCAACGCCGCGATGATGGTGCATCCCTCGCCGCACGAGCTCGACCGCATGCCGTGCCTGGCTGTGAGCCATTTCGACGTCCGCTACACAGGCAAGGAGGCGCACGCCTCGGCCTTCCCCGAGCTCGGGATCAATGCCGCGGACGCGATCACCGTCGCACAGGTCGCGATCGGGCTCCTCCGCCAGCACTCGGGCCGGGACGATCAGGTCCACGGGATCGTCACCTACGGCGGTGCGGCCCCGAACGTCGTACCGGCACTCGCCGTCGCCAAGTTCTACGTCCGCGCCGAGACCCTGGAGGCCCTCGAGGGCTGGGAGCGAAGAGTCGTGAGGTGTTTCGAGGCCGGTGCGCTCGCGACCGGCGCCTCCCTCGAGATAGTGCCCCAAGGCCCGCGGTACTCCGAGTTCCTCACCGACGAGGCGATGGCGGCTCTGTACCGCAGCAACGCCGAGGCATTGGGGCGTGTCTTCTCTCCTGGGACGGAAGGGACGATGAAGGCTTCGACCGACATGGGCAACGTGTCACTGGCAATCCCTTCGATCCACCCGCTTCTCGCAATCGACTCGCTCCCAGCGGTCAACCATCAAGCGGAATTCGCGGCAGCCGCCGCGAGCCCGGCTGCCGATCGTGCCGTGCTCGACGGCGCGGTGGCCATGGCGTGGACCACGATCGACCTTGCGGGAGAAGAGGCCGTGCGGGAACGCCTCAGCAAGACGGCGTACCGGCACGCGTGAGGCTGCGGCCCTAAAGGCCGCGCCGCAGCTCCGCCGGCCTGGTCCTCACTGCCGGATCACCGATTGGGGCGGTACTCCCCGAAGACTTCGCGCAGCGCGTCTGACACTTCTCCCAGAGTCGCGTGACGCTTGAGCGCCTCGCGCATGGGAACCAGCACGTTCGTTGTGCCCCGGGCGGCGGCCCTCACGTCGTCGATGGCAGCTTCGATGCCCACTTGATCGCGCGATGCCTTGAAAGCACCCAGCCGATCGATCTGGTCTTTTTGAAGGGACGCTTCGAGCGGGAAGACCTCCGGCTCGCCCGCGTCCTCCTCGGCGAAGCTGTTGACGCCGACGACCACCTCAGCTCCGGACTCGACGGCCTTCGCGTACTCATAGGCGGCCTGTTCGATCTCGTCCTGCATGAAGCCCGATTCGATCGCCGCCACGGCACCGCCGAGCTTGTCGATCCGCGCGATGTAGTCGAGGGCGGCACTCTCCACCTCGTTGGTGAGCGACTCGACGAAGTACGAACCGGCCAGCGGGTCGACAGTGTCGGTCACGCCGGACTCGAATGCGATGATCTGCTGGGTGCGGAGCGCGAGCTTCGCCGCGTGCTGTGTGGGGAGCCCGATCGCCTCGTCGAAGCCGTTGGTGTGAAGGCTCTGGGTGCCCCCGAGGACGGCTGAAAGTGCCTGCAGGCTCACCCGCACCACGTTGTTGTCGGGCTGCTGGGCGGTGAGGGTGGAACCACCGGTCTGGGTGTGGAACCGGAGCCGCTTGGACCTCTCGTCCCGGGCGCCGAAGCGCTCGGTCATTATCCGGGCCCAGATCCTGCGCGCCGCCCTGTATTTCGCGACTTCCTGGAACAGATCGTTGTGAGCATTGAAGAAGAAGGAGAGCCGCGGCGCGAAGGCGTCGACCTCCAGGCCCGCTTCGAGGGCGGCCTGCACATAGGCGATCCCGTTCGAGAGTGTGAACGCCAGCTCCTGCACCGCTGTCGAGCCCGCTTCACGGATGTGGTAGCCGGAGATCGAGATCGTGTTCCATTCCGGGATCCGCCCCGCGCAATATTCGAAGGTGTCGGTGACAAGACGCATCGACGGCCGGGGCGGGTAGATGTAGGTGCCGCGGGCGACGTACTCCTTGAGGATGTCGTTCTGGACCGTGCCGCTGATCGACGACGGCGCGACGCCCTCCTCCTCGGCCACGAGCTCGTATAGAAGCAACAGGATCGCGGCGGTGGCGTTGATCGTCATCGAAGTCGACACCCTGTCGAGGGGCAGCCCGGCCAACAAGGCGCGCATGTCCTCGATCGAGTCGATGGCCACGCCAACCTTGCCGACCTCGCCTTCGGCGAGCGGGTGGTCCGAGTCGTATCCCATCTGGGTGGGGAGGTCGAACGCGCACGACAGCCCGGTCTGGCCCGCCCCGAGCAGGAACTTGAACCTTTCGTTCGTCGAGGTGGCCGTCCCGAACCCCGCGTACTGGCGCATGGTCCACAGCCGGCCGCGGTACATGTCGCGCTGCACTCCGCGCGTATAGGGGTAGGCGCCGGGCTCACCTAGCTCGGTCCGGGGATCGAAGCCTCCCAGGTCCGCGGCGTCGTAGCAGCGACGGACCTCGATGCCCGAGTCGGTCAGACGCTGAGTGTCACCTGTCGCCATTGGCCAAGAGTAAGTTCGCCCGCCGGGGCTGTCACCTCGCATCCCGCGGCGCGCCGGCCGAGTGAGGGCTCAGCCGGTGACGACGAGGTGCGGCGCCTTGGTGGGGTCGTGAGCTGTTCCCGAATTTCTGAGTCATAATGAGCGAACACCTATTCGATAAAGTGTTCTCTGTGAACCTGACCGAGTGGGCACGTCGTCAGGGCATCCACCCCCAGACCGCCTATCGC
>Ga0224555_1001112_pt1 | contig 39237 bp, 23 predicted proteins | sample 714S23034metaG_FD_180687 | JGI IMG/M metagenome (GOLD analysis project Ga0224555, IMG submission 180687) | Peat soil microbial communities from Stordalen Mire, Sweden - 717 S2 30-34 | ecosystem: Environmental > Terrestrial > Soil > Wetlands > Peat | place: Sweden: Norrbotten County, Stordalen... | reverse complement strand
CAAGGTAGGCCCTCTGGAATCGGGCCAACCTTGGGCTGAATGCTCCAATCCCTTTGGGATTGAGAAACAGGCAAGAGTCATCTGTGACCCCCCTGAGCAAATGGGGCTTCGTTTTCCACCCGCTGGATCGAAAGGCAAAAAGTGCAAAAAGTGAGGACTGACACGGACAAGGTAGGCCCTCTGGAATCGGGCCAACCTTGGGCTGAATGCTCCAATCCCTTTGGGATTGAGAAACAGGCAAGAGTCATCTGTGACCCCCCTGAGCAAATGGGGCTTCGTTTTCCACCCGCTGGATCGAAAGGCAAAAAGTGCAAAAAGTGAGGACTGACACGGACAAGGTAGGCCCTCTGGAATCGGGCCAACCTTGGGCTGAATGCTCCAATCCCATCGGGATTGAGAAACAGGCAAGAGTCATCTGTGACCCCCCTGAGCAAATGGGGCTTCGTTTTCCACCCGCTGGATCGAAAGGCAAAAAGTGCAAAAAGTGAGGACTGACACGGACATGACACGGACACGGACATGCGATGGATTTCCTGAAGCGCCCTGGGCTCCGGCAGCGCATCCACCAAGGCGCGGCGCTTGGCTTTTCTGGCCTCAAGGCAGCGGGGCAGCGCCGCAGGATGGGGCGAGCGGCGCCGCGCCATCAACTTCCCGGCGCGCCCTTCCAACGAGGAGTAGAGCGCAAGGACGCCTTCCTGCTCGACGCGCCGCGCCATCCGGTCGCGCACCACGCGGATTTCCCGCATAACTTCTGGTTCTCCAATCTTCACGATTTAGATATGCAATTTCATCGCGCCTTAATTATCCGGGTTCTTAGCCGCGGCGTTACGCCGTCACGGCATACTCCACGCCGCGCGGGTTCTCCACGCGTTGCGAGGCGTTGAGCACTTCCAACCCGATCACATTCCCGTCTTTGTCGTAGTCAAGAATGACGCCGGGCTTGTCCTCATCGCTCTCTTCAACCGGCGCGTCGCGGAAAAGAATCCGCAGGACGTCCACTTCGGAATCGTAGGTCACTTTCATATTTTCCAGTACTTGTTGATTTTGCTCGTCCGATACACCGTCACCACTTTCGCCGTCTTTTCGTTCACCATCACCCGCACCAGATACGGCTTGCGGTTGATCTCGACTTTAGATTGATAACATACCACATCGCCATGTTCAGGCACTTTCTGGTTGGGGATTTCCAGCACCGATTCAACCACCGCCAGCGGGATGCCGCGCCGCTGGATTTCCTGCTGAACATGCTTGGAAAGATCGGGTTTCATTTCACTTTCACTTTCACCGTTTTCGTCGTGTCGTTGCCGAGGATGTCAATCACCTTTACGACCACCGCGTATTCGCCCGGCGTGTCGTAGGAGTGCTTTGTCTCCAAATCCAGTTTCGGTTCCTGGCGCGTGCGGTAGGTCTGCCACTCGTTGTGGAACGTGTCGCCCTTGTTGTCCCAATCCACGGCCCAATAATCAATCCACTGGCTCCAGTGCTTCACCGTCCGCCGCACATCTTCCGGCACGTCATCGGGCGGGATCACAAAATCCGACAGCTTCAATGTCACCTCGCGGTTGCCCGCGCCGTCATATTTGCCTTCCCAAACCAGTTCCGTCCTGGTGACGGCGAGCGGATGTTGCGTTTTGGCCGCCGACTCGTTGCGTTCTGCCATGCGGGGAGCGTATCAGACGAGCCAGCCACGGCGCAAGCCCGGCATGACGGTGGCTTGTATATCAAGCACATGGAACAAATGAGGGAAAAAGAAGGGCCTTTATGAACCCCGAAGAAAAAAAAAGACCGCCCAAAGGGGCGGTCTGACTCGAAAAGGCGGGCCTCCGGGGGCATCGCCGAAAGGATGGAGGGCGGTTGCTATCCGACTACTTTGATGCGGCCTTCGCGGTGGTCTTGAAGCAGTTTCACGTCCGCATCGACCATCAACTTGACGAGGTCTTCGAAGCGTGTTTTGGGCTGCCAGCCGAGCTGCTTTTTGGCTTTGCTGTAGTCGCCGATGAGAAGGTCCACCTCGGCGGGGCGATAGTAGCGAGGGTCGATCTCCACGTACTTCTGCCAATCCAAACCGACGTGGGTGAAGGCGTGCTCGAGGAACTCGCGAACGGAGTGGGTTTCGTTGGTGGCGATGACGTAATCATCAGGTTGGGGCTGCTGGAGCATGAGCCACATGGCTTCAACATATTCCTTGGCGAAGCCCCAGTCGCGCTTGGCGTCGAGATTGCCCAGGTAGAGTTTGTGCTGGAGGCCGGCGGCGATATGAGCGACGGCGCGGGTGATTTTGCGGGTGACGAACGTTTCGCCGCGGCGGGGGGATTCGTGGTTGAAGAGAATCCCGTTGCTGGCGTGAAGACCGTAGGACTCGCGGTAGTTGACTGTGATCCAATAGGCGTAAACCTTGGCGCAGCCGTAAGGGCTGCGCGGGTAAAAGGGCGTCCTCTCCGTCTGCGGGATTTCCCGCACCATGCCGTACATTTCGCTGGAGGACGCCTGGTAAAAGCGCGGGGCCAAGCCGGCTTCGCGGATGGCCTCCAAGAGGCGCACGACGCCTGTGGCGCTGATGTCGGCGGTGTATTCCGGGGCGTCGAAGCTGACGCGGACGTGGCTTTGTGCGGCCAGGTTGTAAAGCTCATCGGGCTGGATTTTGCTGAGCAAACGGCTCAGGCCACTGGCGTCGCTGAGGTCGCCATAATGGAGCAAGAGGCGGCTCTTGGCGTCGTGGGGGTCGGCGTAGATTGGCTCAAGCCGCCCGGTGTTAAACGTGCTGGCGCGGCGGATGATGCCATGCACTTGGTAGCCTTTGGAGAGGAGCAACTCAGCCAGGTACGAACCGTCCTGGCCGGTTATTCCGGTGATCAATGCTTTTTTGGTTGGTGTCATAAAATGGATATTTGAGCGGGCACGAAAAGGGGCGGCGCGGCGTTCCAAAGGCCGCGGCCCCCGACGCCGTCCGAAACGGAGGGAAAAACTCGAGATGGGGGGCATGTCCCAAAAAGGTTTAAAGATGTCTTCCCACCGCACGACAAGCCCGCGCACCTCTGCCATGATAAGAGACAGTTGTTGTCAGAAAAACCGATGCTGCTCATAAACAATATGGAAACTAAGCTATGAAACACAAACATTTCACTGAACTTGTAATCACCATGCTGGCTTTCATCGTAGTCATCACAGCCAATCCTGGCAAGACCACTGCCGCCACAACGGAAACAGCGAGCGCTTCCGCCGCGTCCCCCGTTGGAGCGGGGCCGCCCGACATGGCCCGGGTCCAAAACCCGGACGGCGCGCCGCTGCAACAGCCCGCAAGCGCCAGCATCGGCGGCGAATCACCAGACGCGCGAGGGAACTTCACCGCGCCGCAGGTTTCGACGGGCGTCGTCATTGACGTGGCGCTTTTAGGCCTCTTCATCATCCTGATTCCATCGGAAGAACGACGGAATGTTTTGCGAATCAAGTCGCCGGAAATCTGAGAGAAAAAGGCGGCGCGCGGCGGATTGGGCCTTGAAAAGTTTCGATGCGCGGCAGCCTCCGCCCGGAAGGGCTGGTTCAAGGCTCCCTCCTCCAGCGGTAGAGAATGGCAATCTCCTGACTTGACAACGGGCGATTGTAAACGCGGACATCGTCCATCTCACAGGAGGTGTCGTGACCCTCAGGGTCCCCGCCTATATACAAGGGAAAGGTGGTGGAAATGGAACTGAGCGTGCCTCCAAGCATTTCAGCCGGGCCGTTTTCGCCCGTGCATAAGACGCCATCCAAATAAATATCGACAAGCGGCACCTGGTAAAAGAAGTTGCAAACAACATGGTGCCACTTGGCGCCCCAATAGTCGCTGTTCAATTCTATGGGGGGAGACTCATACCAGTTGGAGAAGTTTTCCACGTAGCCCTTTATATCCCAAGGCGCGTCGGAAAAAACACCCCAGCCCTGCCCGTAGTCAAGGCCCGATTCCTTGGCCAATTCCGATGAGCCGGTGTGCTGCAGGGCGAAGGCGCCATCCCAAAAGTTGAATGTCGTGATCCAGAACGAGGTCGAAAAAGCCGGCAGATTATCGGCCACGTTCCCCGCGTTGAGCGCCTGGCCGTTGCCGGTAAAGGAGAGGGCGTCGCCGGCCAATCCGGGAACCCAAGCGGGTGAGCCGATGAATGTGGCCGTGTTCCCATTCCCGCTTGAATCGGCGCAGTTGGTTCCAGTCCCGTCATCCAACCGATACCAGGCCAACAAACCGCCGGTGACGTTGGTGACGCCGTTGGTGTTGACCCAGATGTCCAAAGCCGTGACATCGCTTTGGGTGAACTGGTAATTGGTCCAGATGCCCGCATACTGAACGTAGCCGGAGAAATTGTTCGTGCTGATGTCGCTGCCCAGGCCGGAGAAGGGGAAATAGTCGTTGGGCTGGCCCACTCCGGCCGTGCAGAGCAAACCGTTCGTGTAAAGCGTTCCACAGGCGTCGATCAAATCAAACGTTTCGTTGGTGTCTCCCGGATAGGCGTGGTTAAGCGGCACGGAAAGCATGTTCGTCGAATCCCAATCGCCATAAAGAAGGCCATTGCTGATCACCAACCCCTGGCCGGCGGCGGTCCCAAAAACAACGCGGGCGTTGGAGTCAATCATATTTGGCCGGAACACGATCCACAGCGTGAAATTGCTGCCAATCGCCAAAGCCGAATTGGTCAATGGATCAGGCGTGGAATTGAAGTAAACACCCAGCGCCGTGTCAACCGGCGGAACCCCGGGCGGTTGGAGCACAATCCCGTTGATCCGATCCGTCCATGCGGTCACGGCGTTGGACACGGACAAGTCATTGAAGTTCCAATAGGCGTACAGCGAACCCGGCGGCCCGATTTGCGTGGGGTCGAGGCTGGAGGCTGGCGGGGCGGAAATAAGGAGACGGAAGTACTGCTGCTGCTGGGTTATCGCGGTGGGAACAGTCACAATTGCGCCCGTGCCAGCCACTGTCTGAGTGTTCGTCCAATCGGGATTGGCAAGGTCAGCGGCCGCCTGAATCGTGTAAGAAGCGCCTGACTGGGTGGGAAAACCGATGTTGAGGCTGTTACTGACCACCCCGGTTGAAAAAAGGGGCGGACGGGAATTTTGGCTCAGGCCATAAGAGACGGTGACCACAACGAAGGCAAGGCTCCAAACAAGCGGATTAGATTTTGATTTCATCACGCGCTGAGTTCCTTTCGCAGTGTGACGTGGGGATCGCTCGCTTTCTGAGCCAATCGGCTGTCTTATCGGCAAGAATCGAAATTGTTGGCTCTTCCCAAATGTCCAAATGGCTGCCCGGTATCTCAATCACTTCAAGATGTCCCGAAATGAGAGTGTCCCAACCCCGGCCTTCCACAGCGATGGACTTGTTGAAAACACCTCCTGCCTCGGCGGCCCGGAAGAGCACGGCGTCGCCGGCGAAGGGCTTCGCGGAATAAGCCCGGTACGCCTGAATGGATGCCTTGGCGACACGGTCTCCTGATCTCTCACGCATGTTTCCCTTTAGCCCGTTTGATGCTCCGGGTAAAGGACTTATTGTCATGCTTCGCAGTTTTTCGCGACATCGGAATGCGTGGCTTTTCCATTTGTTCCGGAACAGCCTGCAAAGAAACCGGCGTTTCTCGGTCGCATCCCTCCGCTTGAGGCGCAGGATCAGTTCTGACATCGCTTCACGCATCGAGCGTCCGCAAACGGTTATGGAGGAGTGAATCCAGCTATCCCACAGGATGAGTTCTTCGACGTCGAGGCCGCCGGCACGCAACTGTTGTGCCGCTTCGTAAGCGACCACGCCACCGAAGGAATAGCCGCAAAGGGAATAGGGGCCTTGAGGACAGACCCTCCGAATCTGGCCAATGACGCAACTGGCAAGGTCTTCCACGCGGTTCAGAGGCGCTTCTTCTCCGCTTAGGCCCGGATACCGCAGGCCGTCGTGGCAGGAACGCACTTGGCCAACCCGCCGCGCCACGGGCGGCGGGAAGATCGCCGCGCCGTCATGGCCTGGAATAAAAAACAATGGCGCTCCGTCCTGCGCGCCACGGGGCCCGCCAGGCGGACGATTACCCGATTTTTTTTGCGTCAACATCCAGATTGGGTGTGGAATGAAACGGCGCGGCGAAACCGGCGGGAATCAGCGAGCCATTGTCGTATTCCCGCCCGTTGCTGTGCGGCCGCGGCTTCCCCCGATTTTCCGCCGGCGTATTTTGAGGCCGGAACCGTTCCGTTATCTTCTCATAACTTCGGGCCAGTCCGGGCAAACTGGACCGGCTTAGAATATTCACGTGGTCTCCGGGAACTTCCAAAACTTCCACTCCCCCAAGGAACAGTTTTTCCGCGCCCATGCTTTCATCAATGCGCCGATACGATTGAGCCATCCAATCATCAACGGGCAAAAGGACGAACCCCCGGCACGACAAGGGCTGAGCGTTATACCCGCGCATGGCAAATTTATAGATCCGTTCCGTGACGACCCAGGGCATTTCCTCCCCGGAATCAGCGCCGCGGAGGAAGCGGCGTTCGTCGTCAATCCGGTCTCTTTCAAATTTGACTCTGGCGCGGAACTTCCGCCAGACGTACATCGGCCCCTTGCGCAAGGTGTTTCCAATGTGGCCTCGAATCCACGTCCATTCCCACCACAATCGCGACGGCCGCGCCATCCAAGTGTCCAGGAGCACCACCCCGGCCACCTGCCTGCCTTCGCGCCGCAACTGCTGCGCCACTTCGTATGCCAGCATCCCGCCAAAACAGTATCCAGTCAACAATAATGGACCCGTGGTTTTCAGCTTCTTGAGCGCCGCCACATGCGGCGTCGCCAGATCCTCCATCCGCATCAAATCCGACGCTCTCCTGTTCGCCGCGGCCCTGACCACCGATTCGGGCAATGGCGTCATCGAGGCGTAAAGACTGGCGTTCGCGGGAAGCAGATTCGCCAGGTTGAACAATTCCAGACTGCCGGGTCCGGTCAGTAAAACAAGGGTCGGCCCCGAATCGCACATGCGAAGGGGAATCAGTTCTGATGTTGGCTCGCTTGTTTTCCGGCCAGCGAGGTCTTTCGCCAATTCCCCGATGGTTGGGTGTTGAAAGATGGCGCGCGCGGGGAGATCGAATCTGAGCGCCTGCTTGATCTTCCTGGCCAGCCGAATCGCCAGCAAGGAGTCGCCGCCCGCCTCAAAGAAATTGTCTTGCGTACCCACTTGCTTGGTCCGCAACAATTGCGACCAGATGCCGGCCAATGTCTTTTCCATGTCCGTTACTGGGGCGACAAAGTCCTTCCCCGACTCGGGCGGCGCGAGGTCCGGCGCGGGAAGAGTCTTGCGATCCACCTTGCCATTGGGCGTGAGGGGGAACCGATCGAGCGTGACGAAAACCGAGGGCACCATGTAATCGGGCAGCTTCGCCTGAAGGAGGCCGCGCAATTCTGAATTCTTCACCGGCTCTCCGCCGTTGGTGGTCAAATAGGCCACCAACCGCTTGTCGCCGGGAACATCCTCCCGCGCCACCACCACCGCTTCCCGCACCCCTGGAAGGCCCGCTAACACCGATTCGATTTCCCCCAACTCAATGCGAAATCCTCGAATTTTCACCTGGTGATCCATCCGCCGGAGATACTCGATGGCGCCATCGGGCAGATAGCGGGCCAGATCGCCCGTCTTATAGAGGCGCGCCCCAGGCTCCGATTTGAATGGGTCTGGAATGAACTTCTCCGCGGTCAGCTCCGTCCGGTTGAAATACCCTCGCGCCAGACCAATCCCCCCAATGTGCAATTCGCCCGGCACGCCGATGGGGGTCGGTTGCAAATGCCGGTCCAGGATGTAGATCTGTGTGTTGGCTATCGGGCGACCGATGGGAACTGTCCGCAGCGGGCTCTTACGCTGGCAAGCCCAATACGTCACGTCCACGGCCGCCTCCGTCGGGCCATATAAATTGTGGAGTTCGGCCGGCAGAATGGAGAAGAATCTTTGCTGCAACTCATAAGGAAGGGCTTCGCCACTGCAGATCACCCTCTTGAGGCTGGCGCACGAAAGCTCCAATCCTTGCGCCTCCAGGAACGCACTGAGCATCGAGGGCACGAAATGTATCGTGGTGATTTCCTCCTTGCGGATCAGGTCGGCCAGGTACGCGGCATCCCTGTGGGCGCCCGGCAGCGCCACGACCAGTTTGGCCCCGGTGAGCAAGGGCCAGAAGAACTCCCACACCGAAACGTCAAAGCTGAACGGTGTCTTTTGCAGCACTCGATCTGAAGGTGTCAGCCGGTAGGCGTCCTGCATCCAGAGCAAGCGGTTGACGATGGCCACGTGCGTGTTCATCGCCCCTTTGGGGCGGCCCGTGGAACCGGAGGTGTAAATCATATAGGCCAGATGCTCCGCCCTCGCGGAGGAGGGGATGCGGCCCGCGCTCTCCCTGGTGATCAGGGGCCAGTCCGCATCCAGCCGGACGACTTTGCCGGTGTGCGCGGGCAGAATTCCCTGCAAGCTCGATTGCGTCAGAAGGATCGGAGCGCCTGCGTCAGCGAGCATGAAGGCCAGCCTTTCCTTTGGGTACTCCGGGTCCATGGGCACGTAGGCCCCCCCGGCTTTGAGTATCCCCAGCAACCCCACCACCATCTCCAACGAGCGCTCCACGCAAATGCTCACCAGCGTGTCCGGCCCAACCCCCAGCCTTTGCAAATAGCGGGCCAATTGGTTGGCCCGCTCATCGAGTTGACGGTACGTGAGCTTCTTGCCTTCAAAAATGACGGCTGTGGCATCAGGCGCGCGCTCGACTTGCTCCTCAATCAGTTCGTGCAGACACCGGCTCCTGGGATATTCGATCCGCGTCTGATTCCACTCCACCAGCAGCTGCCGCCTTTCAGCTTCATTGAGGATGGGAAGCATGGAGATGGCTTGATCTGGATTGCGCAGCATTCCTTCGATCAGGCTTTTCCAATGGCCCAGCCAGCGTCCCATGGTGGTTCCATCGAACAGGTCAACATTAAATCGGCAGCAGATGCGAAGGTCTTCACCGGAGTCCATCGCCTCAATGTTGAGATCAAAGAAGTTAAAGCCCTTCCCCGACCAAACCAGTTCCGAGCCGGGCAATCGCAGACCATGATTGTTGCGGCTGAAGTTAAAGACCAGCGGCATCAAAGGCACGCGGCTGGCATCGCGCGGCAGGTTCAGTTTCTTGACCAGGCTGCCGAAGGTGTAGTCTTGGTGCTCGTAGGCGTCAAGGACCAGGCGGTTGATTTGCTTCAAGTACTCGCCGAAAGGCTCGTTGCCGTTGCATTGGCTGCGAACCGGAAGCAGGCTGACACAATGGCCGACAAGGGAACGGCTCCCCGGGTTCTTTTGGGTGTCAACGGCCACTTGTCCCGCCGCATGGATGCCCACAACCAGGTCAGTTTCGCCGGTGAGCCGGTGGAGCAATACTTTCAAACTGGCGAAGAGATAGGTGAAGAGCGTGCAACCCTGCGTCGCGGCGGCTTGCTTCAACGCGCCATAGAGTTCTGGACTCAGGACCAATTCCCGGCTGTCAGCCCCGTAGGTCTTGAACCCCGGACGCGGCCGGTCGGCGGGCAGTTCAATGGCATCCGGCGGGCTGGCGAATTGACGGACCCAGTAGGATTCCGCCTCCGCGAAGCGGGCGCGATTCTCCGGGAGGGTTTGCCACTCAAGGTAGTCGCGGAATTGCATGGCGGGAGCAAGGCCGTTGGAAGCGCCTTGAATCCTGGCGGGATAGAGTGCGCTCAACTCCCGGAGCAACACACTTATTGACCAGCCATCCAGAGCCAGATGGTGGGCAGCCACAACGAGCACATGATGAGTCTCAGACAGTTTGAAAACTTGGGCGCGGAACAATGGGCCGGTTGCAAAATTAAAGGGCGTTTCGTCCTCAAGTGTGATCGCTTCCTCCAGTTTCCGCTGGGATTCCGTTGAATCCAAGGCGGAGAAATCATGGAGCGGAACGCTCAGTTCCAAAACGGGATGAATTTGTTGTCCGGAACCATCAGCCAGGAAAGTCGTGCGCAGAGCATCATGGCGATTGACCAGGTCCTGCAATGCCTGGCGCAACGCATCCAGGGACACCGGGCATCGCAGGTGGATCGAGACAATCTGGTTGAAAGCACAGGACGCCTCGACGCCCTCCTCCGCCGCAAGCCACAGTTCCATCTGGGCCTGGCTCAACGGCAACGTGAGAACTCCCGCCCGTTTCAGGTTGTCTGATTTCAGCGCAATGCCGGAGGAAGGATCGGCGCGCGGAACCTGGGGTTCCTTTGGTTCGGCTGGGACTGATTTTCGGGCGTCGTTTCCAGGCGCCGCGGGAGAGGCAATGGACGACTGGCCCGGAGGGGCTTGGCGCAATAACTCCAACTGGCGGGCCAGGGCCTGCAATTGTGTCTGGATTGCATCCAAAACGGAGGGGCCGGGCATCACAGACACCTCAGCGGCCATCGCGCGAACCGGGGGCGCGACGGGTGACAAAGCGTCCGCCGGCAGTTTCTTGTCAAGGAAATCGGCCAACTCATTGAGCGTCGTCGTTTCCTGGAGCATTTGCCGGAAGGAGACCCTGACGCCGAACTGTTTCTCGATGGCCTGGGCGGCCTGGCCAAGAAACAGAGAATCCAGGCCCATCTCCATGAAACTGGCGGAGGGACCGACGTCCGTCAGGTTGACACTGGACAGCTCCTGAAACTGAGTTGTGAGCGCCGCCAGAATGCGCTCTTTGCGGGAGACGGCGCCGGGACTTTTGCCGGTCACACGAGCGTCCGCTGTCGGGGCCGGGGTCGGCGGCAAATCCGTCGTTCCCATTGATCCGACGGCTGAAACTCCTCTAGCGCCCGCCGACGCTTCATCAGGCGCCGGGTGAGCAGCAGCAAGCGCGGCAGGTTCAAGCCAATAGCGTTTTCTTTCGAAAGGGTAGGTCGGAAGCGCAACGCGCAGGCGCTTTTCATGTTTGTAAAAACCGGACCAATCCACGGCCGACCCAGCCAGCCACAGCTTGCCGAGCGCGCTGAGCAACGTGGGCACTTCTTGTTCCTTTGACGCTGAAAAAGAGGAAACCACCGCCTGGCCCGGTGCCTTGGCGGGGTGCTGGCTTGCCAGACTGCTTAAAGTCTGGCCAGGCCCGACTTCCAGCAGAATGTTCTCCGGGTCCTTCAGAAGTTCGCCCACGCCATCGGCAAAGCGGACCGTCTGGCGCACATGGTTTGCCCAATAATTCGGATCCGCCGCTTCACTATCAGCGATCCAGCGCCCGGTGACATTGGAGACATAGGGTATGGACGGTTTGTGGAAACGCACCTTGGCCAGCATCCCGGTCAGTGGCTCAAGAACAGGGTCCATCATCGCCGAATGGAACGCGTGGGAGGTCTGGAGGCGGCGCGCCGCCACTCCTTGCTCTTTCAACCGCGCCTCCAGTTCCGCCACCGCGTCGAATGGCCCGGAGACCACACATAATGAAGATGAATTTACGGCCGCAATGGAAAGAGTTTCGGCCAGGAGGGGTGCGATTTCCCTTTCCGCCATGCGCACGGCGAGCATGGCGCCGCCCGGTTGCGCCTGAACCAACCGGGCGCGCCCAGCCACGACGCGCAGTGCGTCCTCAAGCGAAAAAACACCCGCCAGACAACCGGCGACGTATTCGCCGACGCTATGGCCAATCATCGCGCGAGGTTTCACACCCCAGGACATCCAGAGCCTGGCCAAGGCATACTCGATGACGAACAATGCCGGCTGGGTGGTGCAGGTCTGAGTCAGCAAGTCCCCGGCGGCCTTGACCTTGTCGGCCTCGGGAAAAAGGACTTGACGCAGGTCCAAACCCAGGCGCGGTTGCAGGATTTCAGCGCACAGATCAATTTCCTCCTTGAAGACCCGCTCGGCGCGGTACAATTCCGCCCCCATATTCACGTACTGGGCGCCCTGGCCGGGGAACATGAAGACAACCGGGCGCTCCCGGACTTTGCCCTGCTGCGTAAAGACGCGTTTGGGATTCTCTCCCTCAAGCGCCTTGATGGCGTCTCCAACATCGCGGCAGACAAGCATTCGGCGGTGATCAAAAACCCGGCGCCCGGCCTGAAGCGTGAATGCCACGTCAGCCAGGTTTGAGTCAGGATTTGCCTTGAGATGATCGCGGAGATTGGCCGTCGCGCAATCCAGCGCTGAACTCGTTTTAGCCGAGAGAACCAGAAGTTGCCAGGAGCGGCCCGGCCTGGAGGGTTCCACGGCCGGGGCCTCTTCAAGCACGACATGAGCGTTTGTGCCGCCGACACCGAATCCGCTAACCCCGGCGCGGCGCGGCGTCGGACCCGCCTTCCACTGGCTCAATTTCGAGTTCACAAAGAAGGGACTGCCGGCGAAATCAATCTTGGGATTTGGCGCCGTGAAATGCAGGCTCGATGGCAGCATTTTGTGCTTCAACGCAAGCGCCGTCTTAATCAGGCCGGCCACGCCGGCCGCGGCGTCCAAATGCCCGATATTGCCTTTGACAGAGCCGATCGCGCAGAAGTTCTTCCGCGAAGCGCCCGTCCCAAACGCCTGGGTCAACCCCGCAATTTCTATCGGGTCGCCCAGGGGCGTCGCCGTGCCGTGCGCTTCCACATACGAGATGCTTCCGGGTTCGACGCCCGCCTGTGCCAGGGCCAGAGCGATCACCTCCGCCTGCCCATCCACGCTTGGCGCGGCGAACCCGACCTTTGCCGAGCCATCGTTGTTCAAGGCGAATCCTTTGATCACGGCGTAGATTTGATCGCCGTCGTCCAAAGCCTCAGCCAGACGCTTGAGCACGACGATTCCCAGACCGTCGCTGAAATTGGTCCCGGCCGCCTGGGCGTCGAAGGGCCGGCAATGACCGTCAGGTGAAAGCATGCCGCCTTCCTGAAGATAAGCGCGCTTTTGAGGAAAGGAGATGGAGACGCCGCCGGCGAGGGCCAGATCGCATTGATAACAGAGCAATGCCTGGCACGCCTGGGATACGGCGACCAGCGACGTGGAACAGGCGGTGTGGATGCTGAGGGCCGGCCCCCTCAGATTCAGTTTGTAGGCGACGCGGGTGGCAAGAAAATCCTTGTCACGCAACTCGCTCGCCACCTGGCCGGCCACTCTTGTCAAGTCGGGGCGCGAATAAAGGTTGTTCAAATGGTAAGAGTTTCCGCTCATGCCGGCGTAAACCCCAATGTATCCTTTGACTCGCGCCGGATCGTAACCGGCGTTCTCCAGTGCCTCCCACGATGCTTCCAGAAAGATGCGCTGTTGCGGATCGGTGAGTTCGGCTTCCCGGGCGCTGATGTTGAAGAAGCCGGCATCGAACCAATCGGCGTCCTTCACAATTCCGCGGGCGGCCACGCATCTCGGGTCCTTTCTCAATCCGGCCACATCCAGCCCCGCGGCCGCGAGCTCTTCGTCGCTGAAAAAGGAGATGGATTCGACCCCGGCGATGAGATTGCGCCAGAATTCGTCCACGCTCCCCGCGCCGGGAAAGCGACCGCTCATCCCGATAATTGCGATGCCATCGGAGGTTGTATTCATTTTCTATTCTCCCACTTTAGCTATTCTTGGTTGTTTGGCCCCGGCGAGCCAGCGCGGCTCTTTGCAATTGGGCACGGTCCCGAACTTCCCCCAACCCGGCCGGCTCCGCTTCGGATTGGCTCAGGCGCCGGGCCAAGGCGCTCACCGTCGAATGTTGGAACAGTTCCGCCGACGAGAGATTTGCTCCAAACGATTGGCTGATTTTTAGTTGAACCCGCAGTAGAAGCAGCGAATCGCCGCCCAAATCAAAGAAGTTGTCATCGACCCCAACCTCCTCAATGCCTAAAAGCTCCTGCCATATATTTGCCAGCTTCCGTTCCGACTCGTTGGTTGGCGGCGTGATCGCGATGCCCAGGTCCGGCCGCGGGTGACTCACTGGTTCAGTCCGGCCGGCTTCCTGCTTCATTGCGGGCTGGCGCTGCGCTTTCGAGAGGTCCCGCCGGACGGCGTCCAAATCCGCGACGGAAACCACAATCCGCGCGAAGCTGTAGTTCAGGATGCAATTAAAGACTTTCGCGCCTTCCGGCGGGCTTAACGAGTTGGCGCCCGTCAAGACACGGGCGGCTTTTCCAGTTCTGGCCTGCTCCTTTGAGGCGCGGGCGGCCATGCCGACATCCCGCCAGGGGTCCCAGTTGATCGTGACGGTGTACACGTCGTTCCTGGCTTTCTTGTAAGAGGCAAAGGCGTCGAGGAACTCATTTGCCGCGATATACCCCACCTGTCCATGCGCGCCGCTGGATACCACGTTGCCCCGGGTGGAACAGAGAACGAAAAAGTCCAGGCCGCTGTCAGCCAACAGTTCATCGAGCACCAAGGTGCCCTTCACTTTGGCGGCGAGCATCTGTTCTGTGGCTTCCTTCGTCCTTCGCTGAATGAGTCCGCCATGATCGGCGCTTCCCGCCGCATGAATGACCCCGTCAATCCGGCCAAAGCGGCATTTCGCCAGGGTGATCACTTCCCGCATCCGCTTGCGATCGGCCGTGTCGGCGGCCGCGACCAGGACCTGTGCTCCGGCCCTCTCGATAAACTGAATCTTTTTTATCCGGCAACTCGTTTCATCGCCAGCGTCATGAGTCGCAAGCCAATCCTCCCATTGACTGGCGGGAGGCATCACCGAGCGCCCAACGAGAATCAATCTCGCCTGAACGGACGCGGCCAGGAATTCCGCCAATGCCAGACCGACCCCGCCGAGTCCGCCGGTAATCAGGTAAACCCCGTTGACTTTCAACCGCGAAGCCACTCCCGCCGGCACCTCCAAATGAATTCGCTCGAACATTTCGACCCATCGGTACCCCGCGCGGTAAGCGATGACGGGATCAGACGGCTTGGTCGAAAACTCGCCGAGCAGTTGTTTGACGAGTGTTTGTTCACTTTGGGTACCCGGCTCTGGAACAACTATATCAATGCTGCGACATCTCACATTGGAGTATTCAAGCGGGATGATTTTACAGGCGCCCAGTATCGTGGCCTTTTCCGGATTCAACGTTTCCCCGCCAGTCACCGCGTGGACGTTGTTCAAAATGATCTCAATGTCCATCTCTTGGGTGATATTCTTCTCGCCCAATGCGCGGGCCAAAAAAAGCAAACTGTATAGTCCCAGGCTTTGCAGCCGTTCAAGGCGCTGCCACCGCTCATCCCGGCCATAGGAATTCGACACGCTCCAGAGATGGACGATCTTCCGCGGGGCCTTGTCCAAAGCGCAAAGCTCGGAAATCAGCAAACCATAATCTCCAGGCTCTTCGGGGTTGATCGCATAAGTTCCTTCGTTGATTCTTTGATAGCTCTGGCCCGCGACGACCCGCGTGACGCTCTCCTGGCGCAAGGTCAGAGATACCGCCAGCTTCTCGCCAAGTCCGCCTTCGTCCAGGAATATCAGCCACTGGCGTTTCTGTCCGGACGGATTGGTCTCCGAGGCAGCCGTCGAAAGCTCGGATCGCTTCCATGTCGGAAGATAAAACCAGTCGCCGGGGTCCGCGTTTCGCTCCGTCGCGGTATTCGCCGGGGCCTGCGCTTGCGCGCTGCCTTGGCTTTGTATCCAATAGCGCTCCCGCTGGAAGGGATAAGTGGGCAGAGGGATTCGGCAACGCCGTTCGCGGGCGTGAAAGCCGGACCAGTCCACCTTGACACCGCGCGCCCAAAGCTGGCCCAGGGCCGTGAGCAAACAGGAAACATCAGGCCGTTGCTCCCGCGCATGGCGCATGGAGGAAACAATCGCGCGGCCCGGGGACTGCTCCGGGTGAAGTTTGGCGAGGGAACTTAACGTCGTCCCAGGACCCACTTCGAGCAGAACAGAGTCGCGGTTCTTGAGCAGCTCCTGGATTCCATCCCCAAATCGCACGGTGTGGCGCAGATGTTTCGCCCAGTATTGCGGATCGCCCGCCTCCGCGGCGGAAATCCACCTCCCGGTCAAGTTGGACAGGAACGGAATCTCCGGCTCGCCTCGATTCGCGCGGCTCACACACTCGGCAAATGGTCCCAGGATGGGGTCCATCATCCCGGAATGAAACGCGTGCGAAGTGTGCAATAGTTGGCCAGTTTTCCCGGAAACTGTCAGAACGACCAAGAACGCCTCAACGTCCGGCGTGGGGCCGGACACGACACACTGCGAGGGGCCGTTCACCGTGGCGAGGGAAAGCGCCGCGGGGAGGATCTTTCGCAATTCGTCTTCCGGCATCGGAACAGCAAGCATTGCGCCGCGCGGCATGCTCTGCATCAGATGGCCGCGCTGGGCCACCAACGCCAGGGCATCCTCCACGCCCAACACCCCAGCCAGGCAGGCGGCGACATATTCGCCTATGCTGTGGCCGATGAGCGCCGCCGGTTTTATCCCCCAGGACATCCAGAGGGTTGCGAGCGCAAATTCGATTGCGAAAAGGGCGGGCTGCGTGATGCGGGTCTGGGTCAACATTTCTTCCGCGCTCTTCTCCTTCCCGGCCTCCGGATACAGCACTTGGCGCAGGTCTGTTCCCAAGGCGGGGAGCAGGATTTCCGCGCACCGGTCGATCTCCTTCTTGAAAACCGCTTCGCTGCGATATAGGTCTGCTCCCATGTTGACATATTGCGCGCCCTGGCCGGGGAACATAAAAACGACCGGGGGAGCATCAACGTCGCCGTGGTGGGTGATGATTCGTTTGGGATCGCGTGTGCCGAGCGCTCCTGTCGCATCGTCAACATCGCGGCAGACAAGCGCCCGCCGGTGCTGGAAAACTTGGCGCCCTTCCTGAAGCGTAAAGGCCGCGTCAGCCAGATTCAGACCCGGGTTCGCCTTGAAATGCGCCAGGAGATTGGCCGTGGCGGCATCCAGAGCCGGCGCGGTCTTGGCGGACAGGAGCAGGAGCTGCCACGGTCGCGAAGGGCTTGATGGCGGCGGCGCGGGAGCCTCTTCAAGCGCCACATGCGCGTTGGTGCCGCCGAGACCGAAGGAACTGACGCCGGCGCGCCGGGGCATTGGAACATTCTCCCACGCCTTGAGCTTGGAGTTGACGAAGAAAGGGCTGTTGGCGAAATCAATCTTGGGATTGGGTCGTGAGAAATGCAGACTGGGCGGCAGCAACTTGTGCTGCAAGGCAAGGGCCGTTTTGATGAGGCCGGCAGCCCCCGCGGCCGACCCTGTATGGCCGATATTGCTTTTGACAGAGCCAATCGCGCAGAAGTTCCTCGCGGCGGTGCCGGCGCGAAACGCCTGCGTCAACCCGGCAATCTCAATGGGATCGCCAATCGGGGTGGCGGTGCCGTGGCACTCCACATAAGACACCGTGTCCGGATCGAATCCCGCCCCGGCCATCGCCGTCGCAACCGCTTCCGCCTGTCCGTCCACGCTCGGCGCCGTGAAACCCACCTTGTCAGAGCCGTCGTTGTTCAGCCCGAATCCTTTGATCACGGCGTAAATATGGTCGCCGTCGTTCAAAGCCTCCTCCAGCCGCTTGAGCACCACGATCCCGATCCCGTCGCTGGAGACGGTTCCCTGTGCCCGGGCGTCGAAGGCCCGGCAATGGCCATCCGATGAAAGAATCCCGCCCTCTTGAAAACGGACGCATCTGCGCTGGGGGAAGGTAATCCAAACACCGCCGGCCAGGGCGAGATCGCATTGATAATTGAGAAGCCCTTGGCAACCCTGGCACACCGCCACCAGAGAAGTCGAGCAAGCCGTGTTGACGCTGATGGCGGGCCCTCTCAAATTCAGTTTATAGGCGACAAACGTGGCCAGGAAATCCTTCTCGTTTCCCAAAGTAATCACCCGCTCGCCGACCAGATCGACGAGGTCCGGCCGGGGGAGCAAATTATTCAAATAGTAGGTGGATTCGCCGGAGCCGGCATAAACCCCGATCGGCCCGTCCACTCGCGCCGGGTCGTATCCGGCGTTTTCCAGGGCTTCCCATGAGGATTCAACGAACAGGCGCTGCTGAGGATCGGTCACTTCCGCCTGTTTGGCGTTAATCCCGAAGAAAGTGGCGTCAAACCATTCGGCATCCCGCAAGATTCCGCGCGCTGGAACATAACTGGGGTCCTTTTTCACCGCCGCTACATCCAGCCCTGAAGCGGCCAACTCCTCGTCGGTGAACGTCGAAATGGAATCCACGCCGGCCACAAGGTTGCGCCAGAATTCATCCAAATTGGCCGCGCCAGGAAAGCGGCCAGCCATGCCAATTATGGCGATGTCTTCCGATGCGGATTGCTTCATGCTCACTTCCCTTTCGTTTCGAGCTGGCGTCCCGCCGCTTCCTTTCGCCTGCGGGTCCGCTCCTGGACCCTTTGCAAGCGGCCGGCTCCGGCTGAAGACTGGCTCAAATGCCGGGCCAGGGAACTAATGGTAGGATATTGGAACATTTCGACGATGGAAACACTGGCGTTCAACTTCTCGCAGACCTGGGCCTGGACTCGGACCATGAGCAACGAATGACCGCCAAGGTCAAAGAAGTTGTCATGGACGCCGACTTTCTCCAGACCCAGCGCTTTGGCCCAAACCTCAGCCACAATCCGTTCCGTCGGACTGCTTGGAGCGAGGTAATTTGCGCTCAATTCGGGCCGGTCGGCCACTGGAGCCGGCAACGCCTTGCGGTCCACTTTGCCGTTGGGGGTCAGCGGCAGTTCTTCCAACACCACAAACGCCGAGGGGACCATGTATTCGGGCACTCTGCTCTTGAGCAATTCCCGAAGGCTTGGAATCAGGTTCAGATCGCGGTTGCCCTGTAAGGGCCTGTTCGCATAAGAACTCCACGACTTTGCCGGACCCGTTTCAATCACCGCCCCCGGCGCTTGAGTGTCAGTGACGCGCCCATATTTCTCCCGCCGAAAGATGGCATCGCAGCTGCCCAAACGAGAAGCATCCGACCAATTGACCTCCACGGAGTATGCCAACTGCTCCCCAAGCTTCCAGAGGTCTTCGGGTTCGATCCCCGGGTCGAGGGCGGCCTCATTGACAGACTGGCGCAATTTGGAAACAGTGGCCATGTCATCCTTGGTCTCAAGCAAATCCATACACTTGAGTTCGCGTTGCAGACGCGCGTTGGGTATGGCTGTTACGCGAAGCGACGCGGGCTGATTCCGCTCAAGATGCTCTCGCAGACCAGGCAATGTCAGCCTTCTCTGCCGCCAATCCCAAGGCTCCAAGTTTCCATTGGCGCGCGGAACCGAGCCGATATGCAGGACGACGTCGTAGCGGAACAGCGTCATTTCATTCTTGTGCCATCCTCGTTTCACCTGGATATCCACGCTGCTGACAGCCGGCAGATGCCGTTGGAGAGCCGGAAAGAATTCAGGCGCGATCAGCAATTCCTCTTCCTGGCTCATCCGTTTGTCAATCCGCCGCCGCAATTCCGCAACGGGCAATTCAGGCGGCGCCTGATGAAGCTGGACTGACGAACAAAACGCCTTCAACAAGTGCAGATTGCGCACATCCCCCAGAAAAATGAACCCGCCGGGTTTCACGGCGCGCGACGCCCGTTCCACCACGCGCGCCAGATATTCAACGTTCGGGAAATACTGGACGACCGAGTTCAGAATCACGGCGTCAAAGCTCCCGGTTTCCAAATCCTCCAGTTCATCCGCCTTGCGCTGCAACAGAGTCACCGCCGCGAGCGGCTGTTTTTGCCTGCCCAATTCCTGGCGTATGGATTCCAATGCCGATGCGGAAAAATCCACTCCGCAATAGCGCTCGCAAAAGGCGGCCAGCCTGAAAAGCAACAGGCCGGTTCCACAACCCAGCTCCAGGATGCTCTTGGGTTGCAAGGCGAGGACCCGTTTCACGGTATGATCCACCCACTCGCGCATCTGTTCCCCTGGAATGGCTTGACCGTCATAACTGCTCCGCCACCCGACGGTATTAAATGAAGGGTCTTCAGCCGGCGCGGGGTTATGGTAGGTATTCTCCCAAATGGTTTGCCACACGGCGGTGTGTTCGCCATCGGCCTCCGTGGCCTCCGTTCCTTTGTAATCGTGATTGGGCGCGACATACGCCACCAGGCGCTTGTCCCCTGTTTTGTCTTCCACGGCCACGACAGCCGCCGCCTTGACGCCTGGATGCTGGCTCAATACCGTTTCAATCTCCCCGAGTTCAATGCGGAAGCCGCGGAGTTTCACTTGATGATCGATTCGTCCCAGATACTCGATGGTTCCGTCCTGCGCATAACGCGTGAGGTCGCCGGTCTTGTACAATCGCGCCTTGGAATCTTGGATGAACGGGTTGGACACAAATCGCTCCATCGTCAACTCAGGTCGATTCAAGTAACCCCGAGCCAGGCCGTCGCCTCCGATATACAGTTCGCCGGGCACGCCAATGGGAACGGGCCGCTGATGCGGGTCCAGGATGTAAATTTGCGTGTTTGAAATCGGGCGTCCAATCGTCGCCTTCCCGCCGCGCCGGCGCAGCGTAAATGTCGAGTAGGTCGTCGCCTCAGTCGGGCCGTAAAGATCATAGACCCTTTGGACAGCGCAGTCCTCGTAAAGCTTGTCCACCAGCGACTGCGCGAGAGGCTCGCCGGCCAGGTTTACGGTGACGACTGAGCGGGGAATCCCGTTTGTGCGGGCCAATTCGGCAATCGCCGAGGGCACCGTGTTGATCATCCTCACTTCGTTGGCCGCCGGCAACGCGGGCAACTGCAACGCATTCTCCGCCAGAATCACTTTGCCTCCGTTGCTCAAGGTGGCAAACAGCTCAAATACAGACAGATCAAAACAGATCGAAGTGGCGAACAAAACTCCGGCAAACTCCTCGTCGGTAAATACCCGCCGCGCCCAAGCCGTGAAGGACACGGCGCTGCGATGCTCGATGGCCACCCCTTTGGGCCGCCCCGTCGAACCGGATGTGTACAAGACGTACGCCAGGTTGTTCGGGCGAGTCCTCATTTCAATTTCGATTCGGTCCTGAATCCCGCCGCCGGTTTCCCCGGTTGCATCCACGTAAACCACGCTGGCGTTGTGGGGTGGGAGAACATCATGAAGGCGCCGTTGCGTTACCAGCGCCAGCGGCCGCGCATCCTCAAGCATGAACTTGATCCGGTTCTTCGGATAAGTCGGGTCCAACGGCACGTACGCCCCGCCCGCTTTGAGAATCCCCAGCAATCCCGCCACCATGTCCAACGACCTCTCCACGCAGATGCCCACAAGTGTGTCCGGACCGACACCCAGCTTTTGCAATTGGCGCGCCAAAAGGCTGGCGCGCTCATCGAGTTGGCGATACGTCAGCCGCTGGTCTTTGAAGACAATGGCTGTGGCCCCAGGCGTGCGTCTGGCCTGCTCCTCGAACAGTTCATGCAGGCATTTGTCCGCGGGGTAATCCCCCTGCGTTTGGTTCCAATCGACCAGTATCTGCCGGCGTTCCCCTTGGGTCAATAGCGGCGCGTCGGCCAGCGGCCTCGCGGCGTCGGCGAGCACGTCTTCCAGCAGAGTGCGCAGATGTCCCACCATGCGATCAATCCGCGCGTCGTCGAACAAATCCGTGCTGTACTCCATTTCCAACCAGATGTCCTCGCCCGCGTCGGTCAGGAAGACTTGCAGATCATACTTGGAAATCATGCTTTGAGACAGCAGCGGCTCCAGCGCCAGCCGCGGGAATCCGACATACTGCAACTGCGCGTCGCGGTCGCGCCAGGTCAGCATCACTTGGAAAAGCGGCGCGTAGCTCAGATTGCGCTCGGGGTTGACCGCCTCCACCACTTGCCCAAAGGGCACCGACCGATGCGAGTAAACGCCCAGGACCCCTTTCTGAACGCGGCCGAGCAACTCGCGGAACGTCGGGTTGCCGGCCAGGTCCGTCCGCAAAACCTGCGTGTCAACGAAGAAGCCGATCAGCGGTTGAAGCTCCGGCCGGTCGCGGTCGGCTATGGTTATCCCAATCAGGATGTCGTCCTGGCCCGAGTACCGATGCAGCAACGCGTCCAAGGCGGCGGTGAAGATGGTGAACAGGCTTGTTTTCTCCCGGCGGCTCAGTTCCCGCACGCCTTCCGCCAGGGCCGGTCCCAGGCGGAACTGCCGCTTGACGCCGCGATAGGAAATGAGGCGCGGCCGCGGGCGGTCCGTTGGCAGGTCTAGAACCTTGGGAGCGCCGCGCAAGTATTCTTTCCAGAAGGCAAGGTCCTGCTCCACACCCGCCTTGTCAACATGTTGGTGCTGCCACGCCGCGTAGTCGCCGTACTGGATCGGCAACGAAGGCAAAGAAGGCTGCGACCCGGCCAGAAACGCCTCGTAAAGCTTGCCCATCTCGCGCCACAGGACGCCCAGCGACAGGCGGTCACAAATGATATGATGCACCATGAGGATGAAGACATGCTCCTGGGGGCTGAGGCGGAGCAGCGTCGCCCGGATTCCCGGCCCGGTTTCCAGATGGTAGAGCCGCTGCGGCTCGGCGATCAGCAGACGCCCGACTTCCGCCTGACGCTGTGCGGGTGACAGCTCGCCAAGATCAATCCTCTTGAGCTGCAATGGCAAATGATTGTGAACCACCATGACGGGCTGCTCGCCGGACACCTGGATCGTGGACCGCAGTATCTCATGCCGCTCGATGATGGCGTTGAGCGCCTTTTCCAGGGCGTCAGCGTCGAGGTCTCCCCGCAATCTCACGCTCTCCGACTCATTATAGACCGGCGAGCCGGGATTAAACTGCTCCAAGAACCAAAGACGCAGTTGCGACGGGCTGAGCGGGGAGGGGATTGTCCGGTCCCGGAGCGGTATCGGCGGCGGCGCGAGCGGGGCGCGCTGTTGCAAGAGGGCTTGTTCCAGGTCCGCGGCGGATTCACCTCCGGCGCGACCGTCCGCCAACAGGCGGCGCCGGACGAGCGCCGCCAGTTGAGCCACGGTGGCGTTCTCAAAGAAATCGGAAAGCGAAAGGACAACCGGGAGTTTTTCGCGCAGCCGCGACAGGCATTGGATGGCGAGCAGTGAGTGGCCGCCCAACGCGAAGAAATTCGCGTCAAGGTCAATTTGCGTTTGCGCGAAAAGCTCCGCCCAAATCCCGGCGATGGTTTGCTCGATTATTGTTGACGACCCCGCCGGGCCATCGTGGCGCGCCGCTGCCGCGCCTTCGGAACTTGCAGCCTTGGCATCCGTGAGCTGCATCGCTTTCTCCTGCAACTTCAGACGCTGCACCTTGCCCGAAGGGCCTTTCGGCAAGTCTTTAACAAAACGAATTCGCGTCGGCGTCTTGAAATGACCCAGGCGGCTCTCACAGAAGGAGAGCAGCTCCCTTTCGTCCACGCCATTCCCAGTCCGCGTCACGACAAAAGCGATCAGGTCCTCCCCCAGGTAACGATCGGGGACTCCGACCGCAGCGGCTTCGAGCACCGCCGGATGGGATTCGATCACCTCATCAATTTGCTTCGGGGCAATGTTGACTCCGCCTTTGATGATCAGCTCCTTGGACCGGCCGACGATGAAGAAGTAACCGTCCTGGTCCCGGCAGGCCAGGTCGCCGGTGTGGAACCAGCCGTCGGGGTTGAGAACCGCCGCGGTGCCCTCGGTGTCCTTGTAATAGCCAAGCATCATTCCCGGACCGCGAATGAGGATTTCGCCCGGTTCTCCCGCCGGCACTTGGACCCCGTCTCGATTCACGATTTTAGTCTCGAAACCCCAAGGCAATCCCGGTGAGCCGATCTTATTCACGCCCGGAGGCGATGGATTGGAGAAGATGTTGCCTGCTTCGGTCGATCCCATCGCCTGGATGAGAGGCAGATTGAATTTATTGAGAAACTCGCGGTGCAAGGACGGCGACAGCGGCGCCGAAGAAGACCGCAAGAAGCGGATGCGCTGGAAAGCGGCCTGGCGGCTTTCCGCGCGAGGGTCCTTCCAATCCAGAAGCTGCGAGATAATGGTTGGCACCAAGGCCGACCACGTGCAGCGGTAGTCGTCCAGCCAATCCCAGAACTGGCTGACGCTAAAGCCATGAGGCACCACGACCGAGCCGCCGCTCAACAGCGTGGGAATCAGGGTCACGCACTGGGCGTTGATATGATAGAGCGGCAGCACCAGGAGCGAGCGATCCGCGGCGGTGAGCTGGTGCGCGGACATGGAGTTCGCGCCATGGGCCAGCACGGTACGGTGCGTGTGCATCGCCGCCTTCGGCTGGCCCGTGCTCCCGGAGGTGTACATCAACAGCGCCACGTCCTCAGGCTCAGGGGGCGCTGGCAGCGTCATCGAAGCCGAAGTCTCTCCCGCCGCGGCGGAACCGTCAACGCCGGCCGGAATCACCCGCACCGTCCTGCGCACGCCCCCCATCACCTCATTGATCAACGCGGCGTACTGTTCCGCGACATAAACCACCGTGGCGTCACAGTGGTCGAGCATGTAAGACAACGCGGAAGCCCCCGCGCGAACGTTCAGAGGCACGGCCACGAACCCTCCGTACATCGCTCCCAGGAGCAATTCCGCGGCAAAAAGTCCGTTGTCCAGCAAGAAGGCAACCTTGTCGCCGCGCTCCAATCCGGCTTCCTGAAGGCGGGCCGACAAACGTATTGACTGTTCCCGCAAGCCCCGGAACGTCAGGACGCGCCCCGTTTCAGGACTGGTGAGAAACGCGGCCTCCGGCTGTCTGGATGCCATTGTGTCAATCAATTCCCGGAGGGTCTTGATATCGCTGTCCTTGGTTGATTCAACGTTCATAATACTATTCGATTGTGCCGCCTTGGGGGCCAATCGTCAGAATGTCTGATCTTGTTTCCTGTGTTTTGACCTTCACATCCGTTTTAACAGCCGCTCTGAAGCGGTCTTTTAAGCCAAGCATGCGGCACTCAAGGAAAATCCAAGACGCGCAACCGCAAAGAATGCCGCCGGCAAGCGCCAGCGGGAACCACTGCGCGGCGCCGAGGCCATATTGAATGAACAGATTATAAACGGGGAGATGATAAACATAGAGGCCGTACGAAATGTCATTGCCCCTGAGCAGAAAATCGCCCAGCCCGCGGAACGAAAAAGCCGCGGAGACCGTCAGCAAGGCCAGGGCCAGGCGCACAATGAAAAGGATGGCTGCCTCGATGGCCTTGCCACCCGCCCCGGACGCCAGACCGCGCGTGGCAAAGACCAGCGCGATGTAGCCCGCGAGCCACCAAAGGACCTTACCGGAAAGGAGCGGCCCCAGCCGTTTAAACTGGCGATGTATAATCGTCCCAAACAAAAGCATCCAGAGGTTGCCGGGCAGGCTGAACCAAACCGCTTTGGTCAAACCGCCAAAATGACGCGTATCACCATAATTCAATCCATTAAAACCTAGGAACAGCGCAAAGGAGGCAAGGCACAAAACACAAAAAATGCGATCCAGGAAAGCGGCCCCCCAACGATCCATCAGATAGAGGATGGGCAATAACACGTAAAAAGCTATCTCAACGCCTACTGTCCAAAGAGCTGCGTTCCACACGCCCATTCCGAAACTGCGGAAGAAATCTGGATTTATCCCCGAGCCGCCGATGGCAGCGGCGCCCAAATACCAGGATACCACCCGCCACCACTCAACCCCATGAAAGACTCCCAATGCCAACATCAAGCCAAGCCAAATTGTCGAACAAACAATCAGGGCGGGATAGACTCTCAGAACGCGCGACCACGCGTATGTCTTGAAATCGTCGCGATTTCGTTCAACGGACCTGGCAATGAGAAAGCCGCTAATGCAAAAGAAGCTCTGCACGCCGGGGAAACTTCCCAACAAACTCCCAAGAAAAGGATGGATTGGAACGTGGAAGTGGGTAATCCCATGGTAGGCCGCGACTTGCAGCGCCGCGAGCAATCGGATCAAATCAAAGTTGTTTCTGTGCGCCTTCAATGGCTGCGGTCCTCACTGGACACAAGCTCCGTATCGCTCCGCGTTGCCGCGGCGGAACGCCTGGAGCGCCGGGGGCGCGCGGGCGCGTTGCGGTCAGCCCTCCGCGCCGCCAGAGTGAGAAGCTCCTGTTCGTACAAAGCCAGTATGCGGTCACGATGGAAGACTTGCGCCCTGCAGAGAGCACGAGATTGCATTTCAGACAAGAGCTGGGGCTGGCGGCTCCATCGGTTGAGAGTCTTCGCCAGCATTTCCGGATTGCCGGGGTCAACCACTTCCCCAAACCCACCCTCAATGATTTCGCGCCCCAAGGGGCTGCTCGGCTCGCAAACCGCCAGGACCGGCGTGCCGCTGGCCAGAGCCGGCAGTAGTTTGCTTGGCAGGAAGTTGCTCCCAAGCCCCGGGCACTGCGTAATCAGGCAGGCGGCAGTCGTCCGCAGGGCGGTGACATACTCCGATTCATCGAGAACAGGCCCAAGCTCACACCCAGGCGTGTGTTCAACCTCGCTTGCCAGCCGGTCGCGCTCCGCGCCTCCACCGTGGATTTTTAAATGCCAGCCGCTCTGGCTGACGGCCGGGGTCCGAAACTGCTTGAGAAAGGCAGGCAGCCCCTGTTTGACGCCAAGGTTGCCGGCATAGAAAAGTGTGCGGGCTTGGCGGACGGTTACTGAGGAGGTTTGCCGGTCAATCTCCTGCTGGAGACTGCGGTGAATCCAATTCGGCACATAGCAAGCGCGCCGGTCCGGCCCCACAACCCCGCGAAGCTTGTCGAGCATGATTGGGCTGATCGTCAGCAAGGTTTGCGCGGAACGCAGGGACCATCGTTGGACGCCGTGCAACAGCCTTTCCAACCCCGGCAAACGAAGGATGCCAAGTTCCAGGGCCGCCTCCACCACAAAATCCTGGACGACGATCACACGCGGAATCCTCTTGCCCCAATAAAGGAACCGTTGCGCAAGGCACTGCGAAAGCATCGGGAGCGCGGTCAAGACAACATCGGGATTCCAGCCGGGATGAGCGCCGCGGCGCACCAAGGCCGACAAGAAGCTCAGATCGGAAAGCATCCGGGATTTGCCAGTCGGGCGGCGTGGGACAAACATGGCAACCCGCCGCACGGGAATTCCCGCGTAAGTTTCCTCACGAAGGGACAGACCGCGGTCCTCCGGCCGGAGTTTCCAGGCGGGATAATAGGAGAAAGTGCAGGTAACGCGCACATCGTGGCCGCGTTCCTTCAGGAAAACGGCGAGGTCCGTGAACAAGGACGCCCCCGCCAATTCGTCGGGAGCGAAGAGGTTGGTGATGATTTGTACGCGCATGTTTAAGGGATTCTTACGAGGCCAGTTGGAGGAACGTCTCTCGAAGAGCCGCCAAATCGGCATCGAGCGCAAAGACGCTGGCATCCAATTGGGCGGTATGGGCCTGCCTGGCTCTAATCTCCGCGTCGCTAACCTGGGAAAAGAACGCTTCCAACGACTCCTCAAGCGGATGGGGGAATACCCAGCCGGACCCGAGCCGTCGCACATACTCGCCACCGGCGGTGTTATCCTCCACCAGAATGGGAACACCAAAGTAGCCCGCTTCATAGAGGCGGTTGGTGAGACACCACTTCGAGTTCAGGCCGGGACTGCACAAATCAAATCCCCAGCAAAGGTCCACCGAAGCGTAAAGGCGGGCCAAATCATCGGGATTGCGGTAAGGGCCTCCGTAGGTCACGTTGGGGGTATCGGCGATGACGGCCTCAAAGACCTCTCGCACCTCGTGGTTGGGGTACCCCCGCAAATCAAATTGGAGCCGATCGGGAAATGACGCCGCCAGACGGCGCATCATCTCCAAGCTCCTGCGGCAGCGCAACTGTCCAAAAAAACCGATCACCAGCCGCGGGGTCTCCTGGCGAACAGGCGCACGGCGCGCCAGGCCGGCCGCCGGATAAATCTTGTTTTCCAGCAGCAGCGACGGGGCCTGGCAATGCTGTTCCTCGCGGAGAAACTGGGACATGAAATGTTCCGACGTGTAAACCACCAGGTCCGTTCTCTTCAAACACCATCTTTCCAAGGCTCGCAGCGCGCGGCCCGTCTTGTCCTGCCGAAGCAGGACGGGTTGAATATCGGCAACTTCATAGACAATGCGGCACTTCATGCGCCGGAGCGTCCGGGCCAGAATCGCCACCAGAAGGTTGTCAAGGTTGATGCAGTAAATAATATCGAGGTCGCCCGGCAGAAAGCGTCCGCGCAGCAGCTTTCCAAGCGCGGACGCCAGGGCGACCGCCCTTTTTCCGTACTGCGCGTCCTGGCTTTTTCCCAATGCATGGCCGGGAAACTGTTGGAGGAATTTGTTCACCAAATCCGTTTTGCGCTCCCGGTCAAAAGCCAGCCAGCGCACCGAGAAACCGAGGTCTGAAAACATCCTCATTCTCTTATGAAATCGGGCGTCGTGCAGGTCGTGGCTGAACACCAGGATTGAGGCACGGTTCTGAAGGGGTTGCGGTTTGGGAGTGGTCATGGAGTCGCCGGGTATCGTAAGTTCGACTACGCTTCCAACACGGCTTGCAATGCGGCCGCCTGATCGCGATTCCACCGGCGCGCGTATTCGGCGGCGCCAGACATTAAACGTTTGCACTCGTCGTCATCCTGCATAATGCGCTTCAGACTGGCGGCGAATTCGTCCGCCGACGCCGCCACGGAAAACGCGCGGTTGGCGCCGTCCTCCACACCCAAGGCGGCGAACGGCGTGGCAACCAGCGCGCGCCCAAAGCCAAGCCCCTCGACCACCTTGATCTTCAGTCCGGTGCCTTCGTGCAAAGGTGCGATGACCGCCCTGGTATGGGCGTACAATGGAGCCAGGTCCGCGACGCGCCCCAAAAACGTAAAGGGCGGACGGTTGACCATCACATCCTTGATCATCCCCGCGACAACAACCTGTTCTGGCTTGAGCCAGGAAGCCATCTTCGGAAAGACTTCCCGCGCGAACCATTCCAGACCGGCCACATCGAAGGGGTGGCCTCTGGATATAAACAGGATCGTCTTGGAAGCCAAACCGGCCTCGACGGCCATGTCCGACGCTATCTCCACGGGGTGGCCGAATACCTTGGCATCCCGGACGCCGGCCTTTCGCATCGTTTCGGCGTCGTGCCTCTGAATGGCCAGAGCGGTGTCGGCGCGGTTCAGGGCCATCAACTCGTCCTGAGGGCTGATCTTTAACCACAACTTGGCCGGGGCGGCTGTCTTCCACGCGTCCCCCAGCGCGAAAACTTCGTGCGTGTCCACGAGCTTCCTGACTTGGCCGTCGAGCCGCAAAAGAGCGCGGCTCATAATTACAAATTGGGCGATGACCGCCCGGAAGTGATACCGCGTGTGCAATTGGTCTATCATCCCATCCAACGCCGGCTCGTAGTATCCATCCACTGGAACCCGCGCCATGAGCGCATCCTGCTTCGGGTCCCCGCTGCCCCAGCGGTACAATCGGGAGCGATGCCAACTGCGCAGCCCGCCATGCTCGGGAATGACCCGCCGCGCCAGACGCTTGAACATCCATTTCCAGGAGCCTGGGCGATAAGGCTGGTAATGAATATCTTCGCCCCACCATTGCCGCATCGCGGCCATGTCGCCCGGAAGAAAATCCGTGTAAAGCAGGACGGGTTTCCAGCCTATCTCGCGCAGAGTCACAGCCAGATTGAGGAGGCGTTTCCGGTTGCCTCCCTCAGAGGGATGGGACGCGCATCCGGAAACAATTAAAACACAAGGCGGACGATTCATATCCTGGTCAATCACTGACGAGCAAACCCGGCGAAGCGCAACCACTGCCCGGTTTGCGCCATTGCCGCGTCGAAAGAGAACCTGTTCAGAGAGCCAAAGGCGCGGGTGAACTTCTCCGTAGGCGGTTTATGCAGCGTATTCTGCAAGTGCCAATCACTTTGGGTAACGTTCGGCGCTCCCACGGGAGCCAGGCCGGAATCGGGCGGGGCCTTCTGCAACAGGGAAAGCAGGCGTTTGATGCGCTGTTTGGCTGGCTTGCTCAACGCCTTCTTGATCCGCTTGCCAACCTGCGTCTGCTTGATGCCATCCAACCGGCCCAAAAGGGACTGGCGGAACTCCAGAGCCGCAAGCTGGTGAACCTCCGCGAACTCGATCCCCAGTTCCCGCGCCAGCGCCTGGTAATAATCGCTCCAAGTGTGGACCTCATCATCGGCGACATTGTAACAGCCGCTGGCCGCCGGGGTGTGTTCGACAACGCCAAGGATTGAGTGAAACAAATTATCCAGGTAGATGAGATTGCAGATGCCGCGGCCCTCTCCGAGCAAAAATGCGCTGCCGGCCGCCATTTGCCTGGCTGGCCCGACTACCCAAGGGGACCGCGGCCCCCAAATCAGTCCCGGACGCAGGATGACGCACGCGACGCGCGTGTCGCGAAATCGCTCTCGAAGCGCCTGCTCGGCGGCTATCTTGCCGCGCGCATACTCCATCCAATGCCCGGTCACAGGCGGGGAATCATCGTGCAAGCCCGCGTCTTCCATCCGGCCAAAAACCTCCGCTGAACTCAGGTGAATGAACAGGGGAACCTTCCGGGCCGCGCAGGCGTCGAACATGGCTACCGCGGGTCCGGCCAAGTCGCCGAAATCACCCAAAGTCAGATTCACAACCGCGTCGCAGTTGGCTATGGCAGGCCCAAGCTCCTCCACGATGCCCGCGTCAGCGCGGCGCCAGCAGGGACCAAACCGCGCAAGCCGGGCGGCGCCCTTGAAGGACCTGATTACAGGGACCACCTCGACCGCGCCGGTCAAAGTTGCAAACTCAACGAACCGGGCGCCAACAAAACCCCCGGCTCCCAAGACAGCGATGCGCTTCATTGTTTGGCTCCATTTCTCCAATGCCGCCGCGCCGCGGCGGTTTGTTCTTCCGCGGACAGCCAGGGCTGCGGCAGAGGCGCCGCGCTGGCATAAGCGGCTTCTATCTGCGCGGCCACCGTTAAAGCCGCCCGGCCGTCCACCGGCACAGGTTCGCCGAGCGCGACCGCGCGCAGAAATTGAATCCACTGCATGTAAATACAATCCTCGTAAACCCGCGGCGCCTTGGTGGTTGGCGCCGGCGCGTTGAGGGAAGCCGGCCAGCTTGACCGGCAGGGGCGGCGCTCCCATGCGCCTTGGGCGCGTCGAAGCTCGATCCAGCGAAACTCATTCGGATCAACCCTCATCTCTCCAAAACTGCCTTTGATATGCAAGCCGTTCGCAGTCTCCTGGTCCCAGCTCAATTGCATGACCCCTCTGACCTCTTTTCCCGCCAGCTTGACACGGCAGTTTCCCTCCACTCCGCCGGCCAATGCGTCATCCTCCGCCCCAACCACGGACATCGGCCCGAACAACCACAGCAGAGAGTCAAGCACATGGACTCCCTTGTCCATCAACACCCCGCCCCCGCCCGCTTCCCGCCGAAAAGGCGCGTCGGAGGCGATGGGCCATTGATACACGCCTCCTTCGTGGCAGCGAAACTCAACCTGCCCGCCCAAATCACCGGCCCGCAGCATCGCCCCGGCCGTCGCCAGCGAGGGAAAAAACCGCCGCGTCAGACCGACCATCAGGATCAGACCCAGGCGCTCGGACATCCCGGCCAATTCCGTCACATCCTTCACACTTGTGGCCAGCGGCTTCTCACACAGGACATGACACCCATTGGAGAACGCGGCCTCGACATGGGCGCGATGCAGGCCGGGAGGCGAGGCGACGAGGGCGGCCTCCGCGCCGGCGGACCGGAACGCCGCGGCTGCGTCCTCAAAGCAAACCGCCTCCGGGAATACGCGCTTGAAACGGGCCATCCGCTCCTTCGAGCGGTCCACCAAAGCTGTCACGCGCACCGCGCCCTGGCGCGTCAAACGACGCAGCGACGGAACGTGCAATTCATCAATGACCGCGCCGCAACCAATGATGGCCAACTTTAAAGGCTTAATTGCTGACATAGAATAACGAAAGGGGCTATCTGTTGCCGGCGCACTGGGACAATTCATTCACGCCCTCGGAGGACCGCCAATGCGATGCCAGGGTCGCGCGCTGTTCCGCGGGCGGCAGCCACGGCTGCTCCAGCGGCGTGGCCTGCTCATAAGCCTCCATGACCAATCGCAACACTTCCAGGCCGTCCGCTCCCGAAGCTATCGGCCGCTCTCCCAAATGAATCGACCGCAAGACGGACACCAGTTGCATAAGGATGCACTCTGAAAAGTTGGCGGGCCTGAACAGCTTCGGCCGCGTCAGAGCCAGATCATTGGGCCAGCACGCCTGCGCCTCCAGTTTCCTCCAACCCGCCCCGTTCCCTTTGCGCCGCGTCCAAACCGCGTCAATGGGCGAAATCGGCAGCCATAACTCATCCGCGGCGCTGGAGATGTGAAACCCGTTGTTCAGTGGCGCCTCCCAACTGACTTGGAGGAAACCCCGGCTGCCGGGAAAAGCCAGTTCCAGCGCCGCATTGGATTCGACGCAGCCGCCCTGGTTCGCGTCGTCCGCCGACCGCAAGAGCCGCCCCGATCCGAAGATGTGGCAGAGCATATCCAACGCGTGAATCCCCTTGTCGATCAAGACCCCGCCGCCCCCTGTGTCGCGGCGGAATTGCGACGCGCTGGCCAGGGGCCAATCAAAAACCGACCCTTCGCGGTAAACAAATTCCAGCGGGCCTGAGCCGGCATTGTCCTTTGCCCAGGCTCGCGCCACCGCCACCGCCGGATAGAAGCGCCGCATCATTCCCACCGCGAAAAGGCGCCCCTTTTTCCGGGCCAGCTCGGCCATCTTCTGGGCCGCGGCGACCGAATGCGCCACCGGCTTTTCGCATAGGACATGACAATTGTGCTCGAAAGCAACGGCGGCATGGCCGGCATGGAAGGCGGGTGGCGAGGCGATAATCGCCAAATCCAGCTTCCCAACGGCTTCGAAGGCCGCCGGAATGTCGGCAAATGCCTTGGCGTGCCGGAACCATCCCAAGGCCGCGGCGCGCCGCCGTTCTGTCGTGTCCACCAATGCGCAGACACGCAGCCAGCCTCGCCCTTCCAGCTCCTTCAACGGCGCGCGATAGAGATGTTCCAGCGCGGCCCCGCAACCCACAAATACAACGTTTACCATATATGTGTAGAATCGAATGGTCCGGACTCCCCGTTAGCCGCGGCATATCCGGCAAAGCGAAGCCAGGACGCGGTCGAGTCCAGCGCGCTTTCGGTTGACTCCAGTTCCACGGGTCCATAATCCCGGAAGAATTTCTTCATCGGCAGGCGAAATGTGGTGTTCTGCAGCGCCCAATGCTCGCGAGTCAGACGCGGCGCGGACTTGGGCTCCGGCTGCAATCCGCCAGGGGGAAACGGCTCCCCTTTGACGACTTTCTTGGCCGCGGCCTTCACGCCAAGCCCGACCCGCGGAAGGCACCACTTGGCCACGCGGTACAAAGGCTTTCTCTGCAAACACCACTCCAGCGCCAGCTTCGGCGTCAGCGGCAGGCGCGCATCGGGCCACGTCCTCACATGCGTTTCCGGATATCCAAGCCTCTTGCAAAGTCCCTGGTAATACTGGCTCCAGGTCACCGCCTCCGGATCTCCCACGTTATAGAAACCCGACGGGCCTGTGTGCGAGCCATGCACGGCCAACATCATTTGGACCAGATTATCCACATGCACCAGGTTGGCTATTCCCCTCCCGGCGTTGGATAGGCAGACCGAACCCCGCGAAAGTTGCTCGCCCACCATCCCGGACCATTGTGAGAAGGGACCCCATATCAAGCCGGGTCGAAGCGCCACGATGCGCATCGATTTGGCATCGCCCATCACGCTTCGCAGGAACACCTCGCTCTCAGCCTTGCCGCGCGCGTAGAGCATCCAATTCCTCGTGTCGGGAGGAGAGTCGTCATGCAACCCGGGCGAGTTCGCGCGGCCATACACCACGGCCGAACTCAAATGGATCATCAATTTGCAGCGTGCCGCCAGGGCCGCCTCGTAAGCTGTCCGCGTCTCGCGCAGCACTTGCGAGACATCCCCATTGACCGCGTTCACAACCGTGTCGCAGTCTGATAAAGCCTCCGCCAGCTCCTTCGTCCGGGAAGTGTTCACCACCCGCACTTCCATCGGATGGCTGCTCAGTCGCGCCAGCGACTTTGCGGAACGGACGATCCCGACGCCTTTGACTTGCGAACAGCCGCGGAGAACCCGCATCAGCCGCGCGCCCACGAATCCGCCCGCGCCCAGGACGGCAACCCTGCTGACTCGAAAACCAGAATCATTGATTGGGGATACACTCATAAATTCAGCCCGAAAGTCAGATCATGTCAGGGCCGGCGCCATCGCCGGAGGGCGATGCGGGCCTATTCTCGAAGCGGCGGTGCGAGCCTTCAGTAAAGGGACGCCTTCGACCAAACCGATGGCCAGCCAGAAGCACGGAAAATAAAACTCATGCAGAAACGCGGCTTGGAACAGGTAGGCCACAAGCAAAGGAAACACCCAGATTCGCTCCGGGGTTGTCCACGCCTTGCGCAATAACACGGCGAACCACGCGAGCATGAGGACAACTCCAATGCTTCCCAGTTCGACCAGTGTTCCAATGTAGATGCTATGAGGAAGAATATCCTCACCGTAAAGCCGGCCAATGACCAGTTTGAAATTGTCCAGCCCGCACCCGATGATCGGATGCTCCCAAAACAACTTGAGCGCGCCGACCCAAATGTCCAACCGCTCAGAGCCTCGGTCCGCGGTAATCGTGCCAAAGCGCGAGAGTATCGTTCCAAAAAGGTTGGGAACCAGAATCGCCGCAGCCACTACAGGAACCAGCGCCAGCAGAAGCAGGCCCAAAACGCGCAACAATTGCTTTTGGCAAATGCCAACCATGACGATTCCCACGACCGCCGCCAGGATCGCCGCGCGAAATCCGCAAAGCCCAAGGCCCACAACCAGCAACGGCAACACGCAGATCAACCCCCACCTCAGCCAGCGCGCGGTGTCCTTGCCCGCCAACCAAGCCACCCCGCCGAAAATTCCAAACAGCTCCCAGGCGGAAAATGGATCGGGCGCTATCAGGGAATAGAACCGCCCGCCGGACCCTATTTCCCCAACGCCGTGAAACCAATTTCGCAGGCTGGCCAGACTTCCAATGACACACCCTATGGTTACCATCAGGATGAGTTTGCGACGGAAAACGGGGTCTCCCAGCCCGGATACCAGGAACGCAACGAACATGGGCGCCAGCGCCTGCGCAACATAACTGTCCAAACCGACAAAAATCTGCTCCGCCCAAATCAGGCCCGCCACGCTCCATAAACAAAACGCAAGGCCGGGGAGCGAGAACTGCCATTTCCAACGGCATATATCACGCTTCAATACAATCAACACCGCCGCGCCCAGCATGAGCGCGAAGCCTGTGCCAAAGGCTTTGGTAATTGGCGTCGTCAGGGCATAACAATACAACGGCGCGTAAGGGTCCCGGAAAAAGCCGTACACGACAACCATTCCACAAATCGCAAAAAGAATCAGCGTGCGAACCGGCGAATTCCCCCCCCCTGCCGCGAGTTTCTGACTGACCGCCATCAATACCAAACCCATCGCCAGCACCGCGATTGGCAGCGCCGGTCCCTCGGAGGCGGAACGATCCCCCGGCCAGGTGCCGGTGCGGACCGCCTCTCCGTGACGCTTCGAGCGTGGAATGGGCTGCAAATTGGAAGTCATAGATTCTGAATCCGAGTCCACCATGTCCACATCAGTAGGATGCGCCCATCGGCCGGGTGCCGCGGGCTATGCGCCTCCATAAGTCCGCCGCCCGATGTTTGCCTTGAAGGAGCAAACCCGGAAAATGGGGACGCAATTCCGGGAGCACCTCCACCTTGGGCGCGTTCGCCAGAGGGGCGGGGCGCTTCCCGTTGGCGCGTTCAAATAGCGACTCGTATTGCGCCGCGAACGTATCCGAACCATATCGCGTCATCGCGGTCTGCCGGGCTGCCTGCGATACGGGGCCAAACTCCGCCGGCTGGGCGACAAAGTCCCGCAGGATCGAGACGTACTCCTCCGGCTTGTTCCGGTCACACAAAAAGCCGTCCACTTTGTCGTTGATGATCATGTCAGTCGCCCCCGGAAGACGGCTGGCCAGGACCACCAACCCGTGAGCCATCGCTTCAAGAACCACATGCGGCGTTCCTTCATAATGAGAGGTCATGACCAGGAAATCGTGTTCGTCCAGCAAACGGGCCACCTGGCGTTGAGGCTGGACCCCCAGAAATTGAATCTGGCCGCCAAACGCGCAAGCCGCAGCTTGGGAGCGAAGCGAGTTCAGTTCCGCGCCGCCGCCCACAATGGACATCGAAAAGGGCGTCGCTGCCTCATGGAGGCGCGTCAGCACCCGCATTAAACCGGCGAGGTTTTTTTGAGGCTCAAGCCGGCCGACGTAGATGAGGCGCAACGGAGTCCGGGCCTCCGCCTGCTTTCGGCCGGCGGCGGGAGGCTCTATCCCGACGGGTATCGTGGCCATGGGAACGCCGTCGCGGTTTTCACGCTCCACATAAGCGCCGATATTGTTCGAGACACTGACCACCCAATCCAGCCAGGCGCCATTTGCAAGGCCGAGCGCCACTTCATACTCAGTCACATTATGCACAACCGACACCCGGCGCAACTGAGGCGGCAGGAAGGGCATCGCCGCCTGGACAGGCGGCACCATATTGTTGATTATCACGTCAGGACTCAAAGCGGCAATCCTTTGCACCAGACGCCGGATATAGCGGGATCGGCTTTCCAGACCGCGTCTGAGGACGCAGACGTAATCCAAACTCTCGGCGAAATCGCCATAAAGCTCCCCAAAAGGCTCAGGCACAATGGCGCCCACCCGGCAGCCCCGGCGGCGCAAGGCCCGGCCAAAGTTCAGAGTATGCGTGCTGTGCCCGCCAATCCGGAAATCGGAGCAGGCGATAAGAACATGCGCCGGGCCGGGCGATGACTGGGGTTGGGAATGACTCATTTCGCTTTTGCTTCTACTCGGCCGCCACGGGAGGGCTGCCCGGCTGGAGTTTCTCTCGCCGGAAGGGACCGGATAATACGCGCGGGAACACCCCCCGCCAGACATCGCGGCGGAACGTCTTTGGTAACGACCGCGCCGGCGGCAATCACGGCTCCGTCACCGATCGAGACGCCCTTCAGAATCACCGCGTTACATCCGATCCAGCAATCGCGACCAATGCGGATGGGACTCGTCACATACCCTTGATCCACAATAGGGATGTTAGGATCATCAAAACGGTGATCGTGATCACGAATGCTCACGCGCTCGGCTATGCGGCAGCAGGCGCCAATCGTGATGGCTTCCAATGCAACGATCATCACGTCCCGATTCACGTACACCCAGGGGCCGATCTCAATTCGCCCTTCGCTGTGCAAGCACACCCGATCTTCGAAATGTGCCGCGCGGCCAACCTCGATGACGCCCGTTCCACACGCCCGGATTGAACAGCCCCGCCCCAGTCGCAGCCCGTGCGGGTCGATCCGAACGCGGCCCTTTCGGGAAACCAGCAATCTGCGGATTTCAGAAATCAGCCTGGCAAGCTTGAAGGATAGGACGCTCCGGGAAGTCATGACAAAACAACTCTGCGATCAAGCGGCAGCGGTCAAAGCGACGGGGCGGCGGGCGGGAGCGCGGGACTCCCGGGCGATGCGCGCGTAAAACAAATAGGCGATGCTCCACATTAAGGACATGCCCAGCGTGTAACACGCCACCGCGAATATGGGACCCATCCCCAAACGGGACGGCAGCCATATCGTGCCAAACACAATCACGGTTCGCACGGCGCCGAGGCCAAACTGGAGGCCCTGCCGTTGCAGAAGCACCGATATATCGGCAATCGGCGAGACCAGCAATTGGACCGCGGCGAGGACCGAAAGAATGGCCGCCAGAACCCCGGCGGTGTGCCAGCGCGCGCCGAACACCACGGGAAAGACCCAAGGGCAGGACAGTCCGATCAAGAGGACCGCCATTGAGAAGGGCGCCATTTTGCGGGTAACCTTTTTGATGAAGTTCGGCAGTTCGCCTGGCCGTTCACGGATCATCTCGGCAGCCTCGCCAATAAACACCTGCCCAACGGCAGTCCCAACCAAGGTGCCCGGCAGCGAAACAATCCGCTGCGCCAAACTGAAATGGCCGACAACCGCCTGCGTGTAACACACCGAAAACAACATGGGCGCGATCAGAGTTCCCGCCGCGTTCAGAAAAGTGGCGCCGGTCGTCAGGAACGCGAATCGCCGATAAATTCGCAACGCATCCCAGACCCGTCTTGCAAATCCGGCTACTCCCACCCGGTGGCCTTTATGGAACGTGCCCCGCGCCAAACGACCGACACCCATGGTCATAAAACAAACAGAGCCGATGAGCAGCCCCAATGGACCCTTCCAAACGCACCCCAGACCAATGGTCACTATAGAACCCACCACCGCTTGCCGCAGTTTCGTTCCGGTCAACGTGAAGTATTCCTTGCGGCGCAAAGCCCAGACCGAAAAACACTGATAAAGGCTTCCCCCCAGAATGGCTGGGGGCAGCATCCACCAATACTTGAATAGATCGGGAGACCCCAGCGCCGCGAATGCCCACTTTCCAAACAGCAACATCACGACGACAGAGAGCAGGCTCGCCCCGCAGGCAAGCCCCAGACACGCCCACAGAACCGACCGGGCATCTTCTTCCTTCGCGGGCAGCATCAGGGCCATCTCGTATCGCCACGTCGCGGGGAGAAGCAGGACACCCAACACCGAACTAAACACCGCCGCCATGCCATAATCGGCTGGCCCGTAGAGGCGCGTTGTAATCGGAGCGGTCAGGAGTGACACGCCCTGCGCGAAGGCCGTCCCGCCAGCCATCGCCGCAACAGACCGCGTCAGCCGGCTGGAGCGCCACTTGGCCACGGGATGCCGCAGCATGGGCGCTGCCAGAATAGCATTCACGATGCCCTTAAACATTTGGTTGATACCGAACTACGATGATCTATTGCCCGGAGGTAACACGAAGGCCTGTCGGCGCCGGAGGCGGCATCACGCCGGTCACGCCGCGAAAAAGCGGCGTCAAAATCAGCGGGGAGATGCCCATTCCAGAGGCCGGGGAGCCACTTTGAAACGCAATTATCGAGCTTAACTCGTTGGTGAACATCGGATTGGCAACAGTCGCCCCCGCCGGCACATTCTTGGTCAGATTCGATGTGGACCAGAACAGGTTGGCGGCCCAGGAACTCCAAAGGGTCGGGTTGTCAACGATGTTGCTGCCGCAGGCGTAATAAACATTCTGCCCAACCAGGTTCGGCGGCGTTGTGTCGCTGCTGGAGTACATCCTCACCCACCCGGCATATCCGGTGGAATCGGGCGTGTTCGTATTCACGAACACGTTGTTCAGCACCGCGTTGCTGTGCGCTATGTTGCAGAAGAATGGAGTGGGACAACCCAGCGTGATGTTATGGTCCACCACCGTGTTCGAGGACTGCTCGTCCAGATACACCGCCGGACGGTAGAAGTTCCGCGGATCGCCCCCGCTCACGTTGT
>Ga0224555_1001110_pt1 | contig 39322 bp, 30 predicted proteins | sample 714S23034metaG_FD_180687 | JGI IMG/M metagenome (GOLD analysis project Ga0224555, IMG submission 180687) | Peat soil microbial communities from Stordalen Mire, Sweden - 717 S2 30-34 | ecosystem: Environmental > Terrestrial > Soil > Wetlands > Peat | place: Sweden: Norrbotten County, Stordalen... | reverse complement strand
TTACGCTCAAGATCCTGACGGGCATCTTCGTCCAAAACTATTGGTCTTGCAACGCGCATATTAAGCCTCTGTAGATAAGATGCCCGCAGACGCATAAAGGACTCTATTTATGACGGACTACACTAGCTGCCGTACGCCGCCTTGCATGTGATAAGTCCCCTGAAACGATAGATCCCTATCGGGACTGCCCCGACAGATGAGGTGCGTAGGAGCGCAGTTCGCTGGTCCGGGGCAGTTTCGGTAGAGTTACACATGGGCCTTCGGCCCACCGATAGGGATGAAAATCGCTTCGGCCGCGAGCCTTTACGATGGAATTGGCGTGGAACGGCAAAGGCCGGAACGACCCTGGAGCAGTTGAGGCCGTGATAGAGCTTGGCCTGGGATGCGTGCTTGAACCAATCTGTGTCGCGCCATCCGCCTGTCGGGGCGGTTTGGTAGCACGTGACGGTGTTTGATGTCTTTGCACACGCTTCCTGCCGCTTTCACGCCGGGAGGGAGCGATGGCGAACAAGATAGCAGGAATCGACGCTCACAAGAAGGTTCTGATGGTAGTGGTGATAGATGCGCGCACGCCGGATTCGAAGCCGGAGCGGCGGCGCTTTACCACCATGCCGAGTGACTTGCGCCGCTTATCAACATGGCTGGAGCAGTTGGGCGTAGAGGAAGCGGTGATGGAATCCACGGCGCAGTACTCGAGATCGGTGTGGCTGGAGTTGGAGCCGCATATGCTTCTACACCTGGCACAGGCATTTTATGGTGCATTGATCTGCAATTCTTGGACACGCTCCTCGTACTACTGTGTTACAAAATTGCATACGCAAAGCAACTCACTGCCCACAAACGGGTGCTCAAGGCAGCCGATCACTCAGGAGCGATCTCTTGGCCAAATCTGGGCGGTCGACGCGGGCCCAGTGAAAAGACCAGACGGAAGCAGGCGCTACGGGCACGGGATCTGCAAACGCGAGTTGCGACATGCGAGGATTAACTGCTCGGCAAGACCCGTTCGATAAACCTCTCCGTCTCGGTTGCCATATCAGGGTCACGGTTTGCGAGGACCACGATGACGGTTGCCTGCTGGGGAAGAATGTGCATTTCGGCATTCATGCCTCGAGAGCCGCCGCCGTGACCGTAAACGCCGCCAGCGAAGACATAGAACCCGAAGCCATACCGTCCGTGCGTCTGGTCGGTTGTTGCCTGCCGCAGCAGCGCCGGATCGATCAGCTTGCCGCTCTCGAGAGCGTTGGCGAAGAGCAGAAGATCTCCCACCGTGGAGTAGCCGCCGCCGGCGGAGGTGCCGCTCCAGGGGAGCCCCGCTGTGTTGGGTTGCAATCCACCCGGACCTTTCGTGTAGCCGATGGCGCGCCCAGGGACGTGGTCGCTCTCCGGACGCGAATCTGTGTGGGTCATCCCTGCGAGGGCGAAGATGTGCTTCTGTATATAGTCCTCATACGACTCGCGGCTGACAATTTCAATCAGTCGGCCGAGCAAGATGAACCCGTAGTTGGAGTACTCCATGCGCGACCCCGGCTGAAAGGCGAAGGGACGGTCTCCGAATAGCTTCACGTAATCCGCGAGGGTGCGGGTCTCAAGCCGATGAGCTTCGTACTCCGGGGTGAAGATGTCTCCTGTTCCAGCGGTGTGGCTGAGCAACTGGCGGATGGTCACGCGCATGGCGAGATCGTGGTTGGGGTAGTTGGGCCAATAGTCGGAGATGTGTCCGTCGAGGGAGAGTTTGCCTTGCTGAACGAGTTGAAGGACGGCGACAGCGGTGAACATCTTGTTCATCGAACCGAGGCAGAACTGGGTGTCGACGGTATTCTTGTTTCCCTTTTCACTGTCGGCCATTCCCCATGCCTGATCGAGCACCAACTTGCCCTTGTGCGCGATGAGAATGGCGCCGGAGAACGAGTCCTTGGCGGCCGGGTCCGAGGCGTGGGACTGGACAAGCGCGGCAAGTTCCTGGTCGTTTGCCGCGGCGGACGCCATGCCCGCCGGTGGCCCGGCGACGGGATGGCCAAAGATGCCTCTGATCATGGGAGGATTAGTCGACTCCAGGTCGACGGTCAGTTCCGAGTAGGTCCCCCGGCCTTCCTTCAGCAGAACTTCAAGATGAGCACCGTCGTCCTTGATCACCTTATCCAGCGTAAGGCCCCCGGTCATGGACCCCAGTCTCAGGTCGTGGGCTGCACGCTCCGCGGCAGAAGCGCGACCATACTTCTGCCAGAACTCCGTCATCTTCCCGGAGTCGCCGCTGTTGACGGCCGCGAGCCATTGGTTGAGCACCTTGAGCGTTTGAGTTTCAGCGCTTGCCGGTGCTGTGAAGGCAAGAAGCATTGCCGCGAGGATGAATACACACTTGACCATGAAGTAGAGATAGCACGATCCTGTTCAGGATTGCCAGGCCGTACGGGAAATCGATCGAATGGCTGTGACGGGGAGCGAGGGCAAAGGTCAACAACCACTGTTACGGGATACAACGGTTTAGTGGCCTTCATCAGCGCCAGTCCCGGTTTCTACAAATTCCTGGCGCCTTGAAGCTGACAAATGCCGAATGCCGCATACACATAAGCAATTTGGTATCAGAAGCATAAGGCGTCTCTATACTTATAGGGAAACGGTGCGGCAATAAAAAATTGAACCACGATGAAAAGATATAAAAAGAATCAAACCACAATGAAAAGATATTAAATACGCTTGACAAAGCGCATAAGTGCAGAGTACGTTCTGCATCGTTACGTTGAGCAGTCAATCTGCTCGCAGGTCAAAGCAACGCTGAGAGGAGCATCATGACATCTGCGCAGTTCCAAATTCCCCCTGTAGGCGCCCGTCTCCCGCTCAAGGCGCTATCCCTGGTAACCTGTTTCGTCCTGTTTTTGTTCGCACCTTACGTGTGGACGCAGGAGAATCCGCAGTACGGCTCACTGGCAGCCTGTCATGCCATGCAAGTTGGTACCCCCACATACGGCCCAAACGGTGGATCTCTGAATGGATTTCTTCCATTTGTAAAAACCAATCTATGGAACACCAACATCGCAAACGCTCCAATCGACCCCAATTCGGCCAAACTTGCCGCCGTGTGGGCCGCCGCCGGCGGCTATAAACTGCATCCCACGTTTGGAGAGTCGCCCGCAGACGGTGGCATTCCCTACATTGTCGTAGACTCCAGGCAGACTCCCCTGGTGCCAATCAATGTGATCGACTATGCAACTGAAAGCGATGTGGTTGTAGCGCCGTATCCTGGAGGGGATACCGTTCCCATCGAAGGTGATGCAAGCGACTGCGCGGGGTGGCCGGATACTTACATCAGCGATGCTCATACACTCGTGCTCGACCGCGCGACATGCTGGCTCTACGAGACGTTCAACACGAATCGCTGCAACGGCTTGTTCAATTCTTCGAGCGAGACGATTTTTGACATGACGCAAGATCAGTTCGTGTCGCGGCCTTGGGGCTGGACTTCGGCGGATGCCGCCGGAATGTCGATATTTGCCGGGCTGGTGCGTTATGACGAAGCAGCTTCGGGAGTGATCAATCACGCATTGCGCTTTACGATGGAACACACAGAGGGAGATAGCAATGGCGGGTATTTCGTGCTTCCAGCCAGTCATGCTGCGAGTCACAACACGACTGCCAATTTGCTCCCCATGGGGACGCGGCTGCGATTGAGGGCGAACACCGACATTTCCAGCTACTCTCCCATCAATCAGGTCATTTTAACCGCGATGATGAATTATGGGTTGATCCTGGCGGACAATGGCGGCAACTTCCAGGTCATCGGCGATACCGATCCGCGCTGGGACGACAGTGATTTGGGCAATTGGCACGGCGGGCCGCACCCAATCACATCGGCCGACTTCGATGTAGTGCAAATGGCTCCCGAATACCCCGGTATGGATTCTGTGTCGGCACTTACCGATTATCCTGGAACCGGAACCGTGCCGGTGATCGATAGCTTTACCGCATCGGAAACAAGGGTAGCCCCCGGGACTCCCGTTACCTTCAATTTCGAGGTAACCGGCAGCACCTACGATTACATTGACAACATTGGTCCGGTCAGGCTTGATTCCGGCAGAGGGAGGGTGACGATTTACCCCACTGCAACGCAAACATATACGCTCTACGCTGTGAACACTTCGGCCGTAAATAACGCGATCCAGAGCACGCCGATTACAGTTACGGTGCCTCGTTCGGAAGTGGCTCCGCCGACCTTCACCCCGCCGGGCGGTAGTTATGCCTCCAATGCGCCGCTGTCAGTGACCCTGAGCACGACAAGTGCCGGGGACGGCACGGCGACTTATTACTACACGACGGACGGGACGACGCCTACGACCAACTCGACGCTGTATGTCGGAGTGGCGTGCAGCAACGCCGGCCCCGCATGCAACAGTAACCCTAACAGTGGATCGATTACGCCCATCACTGTCTCTAACTCGGAGACGCTGAAAGCTATTGCCGTAGTTCCCGGCTATGCGAAGCCCAGCGCGGTAAGCACGGCGCATTACACCATCGGCAGTACCGAGGTAACTGACACGCCGGTCTTCAGCCTGGCGCCCGGAATCTACTTTGGGACCCAGTCGGTGTACCTGAGCGATGCCACCAATGGTACCGACGGTAACGGAAATACGATCTACTACACCACCGACGGAACTACGCCGACGACCCACTCGACGGCGTTTACCAACAATAACGGCTGTTACGGTTGCCTTGGAGCAGGACCGATTACTGTTTCTGAGACCGAAACCATCAAGGCAATCGCGGTGGCCGCGGGCTACACCGACAGCGCGGTCGCAACAGCGACGTACACCATTCGGCACCGGCCGCATGAAGGTTTCCCGCTCCCGGAGCCACGCTGACGGGTCCCGGCGCGACCTTCACGTCGTCGGCCGGCAGCGGCGTCCCGGACTGTGGCAGATGTCGCCCACGTATCGGCCGGCGCGTAAGCGAGACAAAAGCCCCCACCTTGGAATCGACCGGGTGGGGGCCTTTTCTTGGTGAAAATTTGCTGGACGGATTTGGTCTTTTTGTGTCTGAAAAGTTCCATAAGAAGGTCTGGTTCCGTTGCAACCCGCTCCACCCGCTCCCAGGAACGAGTCCTGGCAGACTTGTAAACCACCTTGCCGTGCTCATAGACGCACAGCCATTTGCGACAATTGCAGCGCTTTCACTGCGCATTATCTCTCTGTGAACACTCGTCGGAATGCCGAGTGAACACTGTTATAGTTGATGAGGCAGCCGATCCCTCTCTGGTCATGTTATGGTTCACATCTTCAGCAATTTTTCAGCAAAATGGTTTGCCGCAGAACCTAAACGGTGATTACAAAGAGGATAGCAGACTTTGACGAGAATCGGTTGAATCCACTCCCCGGAGACGCGATGCAGTCGATCCTGGCGCTCGAAGACGGGCGCATCTTCCGTGGCCACGGCTATGGGCACCCAAGTGAAGGCCAGGGCGAAGTTGTTTTCAATACTTCCCTTACCGGTTATCAGGAAATCGCCACCGACCCCTCCTATGCCGGACAAATCGTCGTTCTCACCAACCCGCAGATCGGCAACTACGGCACCAATCGGGCAGACAACGAGTCGGCAAGGCCGTATATCGAGGGCTTGATCGTCCGCGAATTCTCGCCCATCAGTTCGAATTGGCGTTCCGAGCAGGTAACCGACGAGTACATGGAGCGGTATGCCGTCCCGGTGCTGGCCGAGATCGATACCCGCGCCCTGGTTCGCCATTTGCGCACCTTCGGCGTGATGCGGGGGGTGATTTCGACCTGCGAGAGCAATGAAGGGACACTCGTCCAAAGGGCCAAAGGAATCCGCAAGATGGACGGGACGGACCTGGCGCGCGTGGTCTCGACGAAGACTGTTTACCAGTTTGATTCCTCCGATAGCCGGAACCAGACCGGCGCCCCGTTGCTGACCGATGGGTTCCTTCCAGGCGAAGAAGCGCGCAGGCACCTTCTGCACGTAGTCGCCTATGACTTCGGCATCAAGCACAACATCCTCAGGATGCTCACCCGCGAGGGCTGCCGCGTGACGGTAGTCCCGGCCGAGACCTCAGCCGAAGATGTGCTGGAGTTGAAGCCGGACGGCGTCTTTCTTTCCAACGGTCCCGGCGATCCCGAGCCGGTGGACTATGCCGTCCGCGCCATTCGCAAGTTTCTGGGCCGCGTGCCGGTCTTCGGAATTTGCCTGGGTCACCAGCTCACCGGCCTGGCCCTTGGCGGCAAGACCTACAAGCTCAAGTTCGGCCATCACGGCGGCAACCACCCCGTTCGCAACAACGCGACCGGCAAGGTGGAGATCACGGCGCACAATCACAACTTCGCTGTCGATCCCGAGTCGATCAACGCCAATGAAGTGGAGCTGACCCACGTGGACCTGAACGACCAGACGCTCGAAGGGCTTCGCCACAAGACGCTGCCTCTGTTCAGCGTGCAGTACCACCCCGAAGCCGCACCGGGTCCGCACGACTCCCACTACCTCTTTTACGACTTCCGGCGCATGATGGAGGAGTGGAAGGGATGAAGCGCTGGCTCCCAGTCCTGGTTTTGTTCGCAGGGCTAGGGAGTTCTATTTTCACCGCTCAGCAGAAGCGGGTGCACAAGTTCTCCGATCCGTTTGATCGTTACCTCAATGGCGTTAAGAGCAACCTCCCAGAGGCGTCATTGCAGAAGTTTTCAACCGAATGTGGCATCGGTCTTGCAAAGAGTCAGCCGAGGTTCGCCGTTAACCCGGGAAGCAAATGGATGCCGATTAAGAGTCTCTTGAATGGGCTCCGCAATCTAGATTCAGATTTCTATTCATCGGCAGAGGTCTGGTCGGAAGGGAATCAAGTTCTCGTTGAGATTTGGGCGATAAGCGCAGATGTCGGCTCAGAAGTTCGCGTCTATCGGTGTTTCGCGAATGACAATCTGTCGCAAGCAGAGGCAGTTGACTGGAATATCCCGGTGGATAAGGCGGATACGCCTGCCTGGGGCTACTCTCGGCGGTGGGAACGCGACTCGAACGGGCACACGCGAAGAACCAAGGCAGAATTCGTGGACGAGATGGAGCGGCCGATCTCAAAGCCAAGACTAGATGCGGACGGTGAGAGGAGTCTCATTTGGGAACCGAGCCTAGGGTCTCTCGATGAGCTTCAGTTACCTCCGGAGTTGTCGCGTTGAACTGATTGAATCAGTTTCCGAATCGGTTGAAACAGGGGAATAGAGCAGAATAATGCCACGCAGAAATGACATCCAGAAGATCCTGGTGATTGGCTCGGGGCCGATTGTGATCGGCCAGTCGGCGGAGTTCGATTACTCCGGCACGCAGGCTTGCAAGGCGCTCAGGCAGGAGGGCTATGAGGTGGTGCTGGTGAATTCGAACCCGGCCACCATCATGACCGACCCGGACCTGGCCGACCGAACCTATATTGAGCCGCTCACGCGCGAGTACGTCGAAGAGATCATTCGCATAGAGGCGGAGATGCTGGCAGCCAACCCCACCTCGGGCAAGTTCGCCCTGCTGCCTACAGTGGGCGGGCAGACGGCGCTCAACCTGGCCGTCGATCTTGCCGATGCCGGGATTCTGGACCGCTACAACGTCGAGCTGATCGGCGCCAAGCTCGAAGCCATCAAGAAGGCCGAGGACCGGCTGCTGTTCAAGGATGCGATGCTCCGCATCGGTCTCGATGTTTCAAAGTCGGCGCTGGTGAACAACCTGCGCGACGGTCTGGATTACGCCGCCAAGCTGGGCTTTCCGGTGCTCATCCGGCCCAGTTTCACGCTGGGCGGCACGGGCGGCGGTGTTGCCTACAACCGCGAGGAGCTGATGGAGATTCTGGCGCGCGGGCTGGATATTTCGCCGGTGCACGAGTGCCTGATCGAGGAGAGCGTACTGGGCTGGAAGGAATACGAGCTCGAAGTGATGCGCGATCTGGCCGACAACGTCATCATCATCTGCTCCATCGAGAACTTCGACCCCATGGGCGTGCACACCGGCGACTCCATCACCGTGGCCCCGGCGCAGACGCTCACCGACCGCGAGTACCAGAAGATGCGCGATGCGGCCATCGCCGTGATGCGCGAGATCGGCGTCGAAACGGGCGGCTCCAACGTACAGTTTGCGGTAAACCCCGTCGACGGACGGATGACGGTGATCGAGATGAACCCGCGCGTCTCGCGCTCCTCTGCGCTGGCCTCGAAGGCTACCGGCTTTCCCATCGCCAAAATCGCCGCCAAGCTGGCCGTGGGCTACACCCTGGACGAGATTCCCAACGACATCACGCGCAAGACGCCGGCCTGCTTCGAGCCGACCATCGACTACGTGGTGGTCAAGATTCCCAAGTGGCAGTTTGAAAAATTCCCCGGCGCCGACGAAACGCTGGGCCCGCAGATGAAGTCCGTGGGCGAGGTGATGGCCATCGGGCGCACCTTCAAGGAAGCCCTGATGAAGGCCTGGCGGGCTCTCGAAACCGGCAAGAAGACCGGCACGGAGATTCTGGAGCCGCGGCGGCTGACGCAGATGCTGGTGACGCCGAAGCCGGAGCGTCTGGGCTACATCCGCTTCGCCTTCGAGCGCGGCCTGAGCGTGCGGGAAGTGGCGCGGCTCACAAGCATGGACCCCTGGTTTCTGCACCAGATTCGCGAGATCACGCTGGAACAGGGGAAGATCGCCGCGTCCTCGCCGGAGACTATCACGGAAGATGAGCTGCGCCGCCTCAAGCGCCTTGGCCTGAGCGACGAGCGGATCGCCACCGAGTGGAAGCTCGAAGGCCACGCCGGCATTCAGCGGGTGAGGGAACTGCGCGAAGGGAAGGGAATCAAGCCCGTATTCAAGCTGGTGGACACCTGCGCCGCCGAGTTCGAGTCCATGACCCCCTACCTCTACTCGACCTACGACGAAGAGGACGAAGCGCCGCCCACTTCGACCCCGAAGATCATCATCCTGGGCTCGGGGCCGAACCGCATTGGGCAGGGAATCGAATTCGACTACTGCTGCTGCCACGCCGCTTTTGCGCTCAAGGACGACGGCTACGAGACCATCATGGTCAATTGCAATCCTGAGACCGTCTCGACGGACTACGACACCAGCGACCGGCTCTACTTTGAACCGCTGACGCTGGAAGACGTGCTGGCGGTCTACAACCACGAGGCCCAGTCCGGCGCCCAGATCGGCGTGATCGTGCAGTTCGGCGGGCAGACGCCGCTCAACCTTGCTCAGCGGCTGCGCGCGGCCGGCGTGCCCATTATCGGCACCTCGCCCGAATCCATCGACCTGGCGGAGGATCGGAAACGCTTCGGCAAGCTGCTCGATGAGTTGGAGATTCCGCAGCCCCGCGGCGGGACGGCTACCAGTGTGGAAGAGGCGTTGGCCGTCGCCGGGAGGATTGGCTACCCGGTGCTGGTGCGGCCTAGTTATGTGCTCGGCGGCCGGGCCATGGTGATTGCCTACGACGCCGAGGCCGTGGCTCAGTACATGAAGCAGGCGGTCGAGTACTCCCAGGAGCGGCCGGTGCTGGTCGATCATTTCCTAATGAACGCCACCGAGGTCGACGTCGATGCGCTCTGCGACTCCGAAGATGTGTTGATCGCCGGCATCATGGAGCACATTGAGGAGGCCGGCATCCACTCCGGCGATTCTTCCTGCGTACTGCCCGCCGTCGGCATCCGCCCGGAAACCCTTGAAGTTCTACGCACCTACACACGCAAGCTGGCTCTTGCGCTCAAGGTGGTGGGCCTGGTCAACCTGCAGTTCGCCATCCAGCGCGACGCCCAGGGCCAGGACCACGTCTACGTGATCGAAGTGAACCCACGCGCGTCGCGCACGGTGCCGTACGTTTCGAAAGCTACCGGCATTCCGCTGGCCAAGATTGCCGCGCGGCTGATGACCGGTCGCAAGCTGCGGGAACTGCTGCCAACCCAGCTCGCCGCGGGCAAGGACCTCGAAACCGGCGCGCATTACTACGTGAAGTCGCCGGTCTTTCCCTGGAACAAGTTTTCCGGCGTGGATACGGTTCTGGGCCCGGAGATGAAATCCACCGGCGAGGTGATGGGCGTGGCGGCCAGCTTTGGCGAGGCCTTTGCCAAGGCGCAGCTCTCTGCCGGCCAGGTGCTCCCGACCGGCGGCACGGTCTTCTTCAGCGTCAACGACCCTGACAAGCCGGCGGCCATCGAGCTTGCCCGCCGGTACGTGCATCTCGGCTTCAAGATCGTAGCCACCGAGGGCACGGCCAATGCCCTGGAGAGCTCCGGCCTTAGTGTCGAACGGGTCTTCAAGGTCAAGGAAGGCCGGCCGAACGTCGTCGACCTGATCAAGGGCGACCGCATCCAGTTGATTGTGAACACCCCGCGCGGCCAGGACACATTTTTTGACGAGAAGGCCATCCGGCGGGCAGCGGTCCTGGCGCGGATTCCGACCATTACAACCATCGCCGCCGCGCAAGCCGCGGCGGAGGGGATTGCCGCCATGCAACGGCATCACACCACGGTCTACGCCTTGCAGGAACTGCACCGAGCCAGCGGGGTCTGAGAGGATGGACGGTCGGCGGGGGAGCGATTCGGCTTCAGGAGATGCCCAGGGGCTTCAGTCTTTCGATCGCCTGCGCCGGAGAGCAACCCGTGCCCCAATGGAGTAGCCGAGCAGGGCGGCCGCGGGCCACGTGACCAGAAAGGGTCCATCGTTGTCGATCAGACCGCTGGGCCTGGGCAGGCTGAAAAATGTCCGCGTCAGCTTTTCCGTGGCGTCACATTGGAAACATGCGTTGGGTCCGGTCGGCATGTCCAGAATCCAGAGGCTGATGATGAGCAACCAGATAAGGCCTACCAACCAAACGGCCGTCGCCATTTCGTCCTGCCAAACGTGGGTTACGGCGTAGCCCACGACGAGCGGTACGAGGATCGACAATAGAAGGATGACAGACTGCGAAACCCTGGGCGGGTTCAGGACGTAGCCAAGGAGCATGAACGCAAGCCAGGCGCAAAGGGCAAGAGCGGTGTGCGCGAAGAACCGCAAAGCCTGCTGGGACAGCTTTGAGGCGGCCTTTTCCTCTTCATCATTGCGCAACAAAGATTCCATCCGCGCGGCTCCTGAAAATGGTCTCTTTTGCAGACTATATTCTATTTATTACCATACACTTGGACGCAAAAGTGAATATTTCCTCCCAGGCTGCCCGGCAGCCAAACGGGCAGTTCCAAGGTCCACCGCGGGCTCTACAATGGAACCATGCTGATTGAGGGCATTTTTGCCGCGGTTCCTACGCCGTTCTACCCGGACGAGCGCGTCTATTTCCGCAAACTGGAAGCCAACATGGCTCGCTATTCGCGCAGCCTGCTGTCGGGGATGCTGCTCCTGGGTTCCACGGGCGAGGCTGTCGCGCTCAATGACGCTGAATCGCGCGAAGTCCTGCGCGTAGCCGCTGAAGCCGCGGCGCCGGACAAAGTGCTCATCGCCGGCGTTGGCCGCGAGAGCGTGAAGGCCACGGTGGAACTGGCTGAGGCGGCGGCGGGGTTCCAGTACGATGCAGTTCTGGTCCGCACTCCCACTTACTACGCGAGCCAGATGTCCCCGGCGGCCGTTCTGCACCATTTTCGCAGCGTGGCCGACCGCTCGCCTCTGCCGGTGCTGCTTTACAACATCCCCAGGTGCGTCCCCTACGATATTCCCATCGATCTGATAGCCGAACTGGCGCAGCACCCCAACATCCTTGGCATCAAGGATTCCAGCGGGAGCGTTGCGCGGATTCACGCCACCGTCGAATCCACCCGCAGTGCTCCTCGGCGCACCGTGACCGTTACCCCTGTCTTTGAGGCCGTGACGGCGCGCATGTTAGCGGTGAAGACCGGGGAAAGCGGCACATTCGTCTCCGCCGGCGACCTGGCGGGCGGGTCGGCGCTGGCGTCGGCTCCCCCCGTTGCCGCCATCAAAACACGGACTAAAGAAGTGGGCTTTCAGGTTCTCACCGGCTCGACTGCGATTCTGCTCGAATCCCTTGAAGGCGGCGCATCCGGGGCCATCCTGGGGTTTGCCGCCTGCGCCCCGCAAGCCTGCCAGGAGGTCTATCTGGCGTGGAAGGATCACGACCTGGAACTCGCGGAAGAAAAACTGCGGCGCATCTCCGGTCCCAGCCGGCGGATCGTCGGAGAGATGGGGATCAGCGGGGTGAAATACGCCTGCGACTTCAACGGATACTACGGAGGGCGCGTCCGCGCGCCACTGCTCGCGGTTACGGCTGATGAGAGGGCAGAGATTGAGGGACTGCTGGCCGGGATTCGCAATTAGAAACCAAGGCCGCAATTTGAGTTTGCGTCCGGTTTTCTGTATTTTGGTACGCACAGACCCTCTTTCATGCAGGCCCTCTTTCATGCGTAAGTCCCGAGAAATACATCTCACTCTACTCGCGGCCGTGGCGCTGTCGATGACAGCATGCCGCGACGAGCACCACGACTGTGTGGATGCGCAGAGCCGCAAGTTACCCGACTCCAGTTGCCAGGTGGGCGCACCCGGTGCTCACTATGTTTACGGGGGCTCCAGCGGCGGCCATGTCGGCGACTACGTAATCGGCGGCAGCGTCACACGCGGCGGTTTTGGCGGAACAGGCGAAGCCGGCGGCGGGGGAGGGGACGAGTAAATGCGCCGTTTGACCATGAACCCGCGCGGCGATTGGCAGGCTCGGGTCGAGCGCGTCGGGCTGACTTACCACACCCTGGCCGACGGCGCCCCCTATTGGGACGAGACCGCCTACTGGCAGTTCACCGCGGCAGAGATTGACCGTTTGGAGGCCGCAACGGCTGAGATCCAGCGTTTGGCGTTAGCCGCTGGAGACGTGATTCTCGACCAGGACCGGCTGGCCCAGATGGGCATTCCCGCCAACGCCGGTCCCGCGATCCGTGCCGCATGGAACAATGAGCCGCCCGCGCTCTACGGCCGGCTCGACCTGGCTTATGACGGGACCACGATCAAGTTCCTCGAATACAACGCGGATACGCCCACCGGCCTGGTAGAAGCCGCGGTGGCGCAGTGGTACTGGCTCGAAGACTGCTTTCCTGATGCCGATCAGTTCAACTCGCTGCACGAGAAACTGGTGGCCAAGTGGAAGGACCTCAAGGACTACGTCTCCAGCCCGGTCTACTTTGCCGATGCCGGCAGCGAAGAGGACCGGATGACGGTCAGCTACCTGCGCGACACTGCCCAGCAGGGTGGCTTGCATACCCGGCATATCGCCATGCACGAGATCGGGTGGGACGCGAAACACTCCCATTTTGTCGATCTCGATAATCATGCAATGACTACGCTGTTCAAGCTCTACCCCTGGGAATGGCTGCTCAAGGAGCCGTTCGGAGAGCAGGCCCTTTCCACGCTGCCGCCCTCAGCGGCTCTCCAGGAGTGGGGCCCAAGGAAGGACCGCCGGCTTTGGGGGTCCATGCTGTGGATCGAGCCCATCTGGAAGATGCTCTGGTCGAATAAGGCGCTTGTGGCCATTCTCTGGGAGTTGAATCCCGGCCACGAGTTGCTGCTGCCGGCCTATCTCGACGGTCCTCGCGAGTTGACCAGCTATGTCCGCAAGCCGATTCTGGGGCGCGAGGGCTCAGGCATTGCGGTGGTCCGCGACGGGATCGCCGTGGAGGGCGGGCTGACCGGCGAGAACGCGCAAGGTTATGTCTATCAGGCGCTGGCCCCGATGGCGATAGCCGCGGGCAACACCGCCGTGTTCGGTTCATGGCTGGTGGACGGCGAACCGGCCGGCATGGGAATCCGCGAATCGACGGGGCTGGTGACCAACAACACCAGCCGTTTTGTGCCGCACCTGTTCAGATGAGGCAATCGCAGTGCAAGGCAATTCAAGACCGGAGTCCCCGAGATGCCAGCAAACAAGCGCACATGGGCTGAGCCCTTTAAGATCAAGGTGGTTGAACCCGTCAACATTCCCAGCCCGGCCACACGGGAAAGGGCGATTCGCGAAGCCGGCTTCAACACCTTTCTGTTGCGGTCCGAAGACGTCTATATCGATCTGCTGACCGATTCCGGGACCACCGCTATGAGCGACCGGCAATGGGCCGCCATGATGGTGGGCGACGAGGCCTACGCCGGCAGCAAGAGCTTCTACCGGCTGGAAGAAGCGGTCCAGACCTGGTACGGATACAAGTACGTTGTGCCCGCGCACCAGGGACGCGGCGCGGAAAACCTGCTCTCGAAGACTCTCATCAAGCCGGGGGACATCGTTCCGGGCAACATGTACTTCACCACCACCCGGCTGCACCAGGAACTGGCCGGAGGCACCTTCGTCGATGTGATTATCCCCGAGGCCCACGACCCGACGAGCACCCATCCATTTAAGGGCGACGTGGATCTGGCCCGAGTGGAAGAGGTGATCGATCTCTACGGCGCCGGCCGCATTCCTTATATCAGCATCGCCGCCACGGTGAATCTGGCCGGCGGGCAGCCGATCTCGCTGGGGAACGCCAGGGCGGTCCGGGAACTCGCCCACAGGCACGGTATCCGCGTGATTCTGGACGCCGCCCGGGTGGTGGAGAACGCATACTTCATCCAGAAAAGAGAACCTGGGTTCGAGGACTGGTCGATTGCGGCCATCGTCAAGGAGCTTTGCTCACAAACGGACGGCTGCACCATGAGCGCCAAGAAGGATCCGCTGGTGAACATTGGCGGCTTCCTGGCGGTAAACGATCATGCGATCTATGAAGATGCGGCCAACCTCGCGGTGATCTACGAGGGGCTCCATACCTACGGCGGCATGGCCGGCCGCGACATGGAGGCTCTGGCGACGGGTATTGAGGAGTCGCTGCATGAGGACCACATTCGCGCCAGGGTGGGGCAGGTTCTGTACCTGGGGCAGAAGCTGATCGACGCCCGCGTTCCGATCGTAGTGCCGGTGGGCGGCCATGGCGTCTTTCTGGACGCTCGGGCATTCCTGCCGCACGTTCCCCAGGAGCAGTATCCGGCGCAGGCGCTGGCAGCGGCGCTCTACCTGGATTCCGGCGTCCGCTCCATGGAACGCGGCATTGTGTCGGCGGGAAGAAACAAGGAGACCGGCGAGGAAAACAAGCCGAAACTGGAGCTGGTACGGCTGACCATTCCGCGCCGTGTTTATACCCAGGCGCACATGGACGTGGTGGCCGAGTCGGTTGAATCGGTGTTTGCGGACCGGGCCAGCATACGCGGCCTGCGCATGACCTACGAGCCGAAGTACCTGCGATTCTTCCAGGCGCGGTTTGAACCGCTGGAGCTGTAAATAGCCCGAAATAGGCGTCGCAGGGCTTTATCCAGGGCGCTGCGGCGTCTGATTCAGGCCTATGCGCAATGTCTGATAACGGATATTCTGTATAGTTATTGCAAAGAAAGACGAACCTCCGTCAATCTGCCTCGATTCAGCAACATCCGACTAGCCCTATCCTCTTCCCCGAGGAACATCTACATCTTGTAGCGGCCCAGGTCCTCGTCGTTCAGGCCTTCAAGCCAGCCACGCAACTGCTCCGCTGTGGGGCCTTCGGGCGGCCCGGAGGTATTCAGCTTGGCGGTCTGCATCACCTGCTCGGAGACGTAAATCGGACAATCCGCGCGCAGCGCCAGCGCAATGGCATCCGAAGGCCGGGCGTCCACCGTCACCGCCTCATCCCCCTGGCGGAGCCACAGGACGGCTAGAAATGTATCGTCTTTAAGTTCTGTAATCACAACACGTTCCAACTCTGCATTCAAGTCACGGATGAGGTTTCTGGTCAGGTCATGGGTCATCGGGCGCGACCAGGAAACCTTCTCAATCTCGATGGCGATGGCATTGGCTTCAAAGATGCCCACCCAGATCGGCATCACCGTCTCTGAAGCAACGTCTTTGAGCACCACGATGGGCATGTTGGTGGAAGGATCCATCATCAGCCCGCGTATCCTCACCTCGATATCCATGTTTTCCTTCTTCCGCGCGGCCTTCTATCTTAGACGGCCTCGCCGACCAGACTGTTCGGATGCGCTCCGGTAATCTTTACCTGCAGGTAGGCGCCCGGCGCCGGGGCGATGGGTTGTGCGCAGGTAAAGTTGACCGGCTTGTTCTGGCTGCTGCGGCCAATGATCTGTTCCCGCGCGGGGTTGACACCCTCAACCATGACTTCCATGACTTGACCTAAATGCTTGGCATAATTGATCCTCTGGATCTCGCGCTGCCGGTCAAGCAGCACTTGAAGCCGATTCGCTTTTTCCACAGCCGGGATGGAATCGATCATGGTCAAGGCCGGCGTGTTGGGCCGCCCCGAGTACTTGAAACCGAAGACACAATCGTATTCCACCTGGGCCAGAAGGTCCATGGTTTGGATGAAGTCGTCCGGCGTCTCGCCCGGAAAGCCAACAATAATGTCGGTCGACAGCGAGATGGGACGCCGGGCGGCCTTGATCCAGGCGATCCGTTCCAAATACCACTCCGGGGTGTACTCCCTCGCCATCAGCTTGAGCACTCGTGCGGACCCCGATTGCACCGGCAGATGTACGTGGTCGCAGAGGGTCGGAACGGCGTCGATGGCCTCCACGATGTCGCGCGTAAAGTCCCGCGGGTGGCTGGTGGTAAAGCGCACGCGGCGGATTCCGGCCACCTGGCCCACTGCCGCCAGCAGTTCGGCGAAGCTCAACTTCCCTTCCGCGTCGCGGTAGCTGTTCACGTTCTGGCCCAGCAGTTGAATCTCGGTGTAGCCCAGATCGGCGATGCGTCGCGTTTCGGCCAGCACCGACGATGAGCTGCGGCTGCGCTCCTTGCCGCGCGTGTACGGCACCACGCAGTAGGCGCAGAACTTGTCGCAGCCCTCAATGATGGTGATGTAGCCGCGGTAGGGGTTCTGGCGGGCGGTGAACTCGGTTTCGAAGGTGTCGTCGGTCTGGCGGTCGTCGAGGCCTGTGATGCGGGTCTCGCCGGCTTCGAGCCGGGTAAGCATCTCGGGCAGCTTGCGGTAGGAGGCCGATCCCGATACCAGCGAGACATACGGCGCCCGCTCGAAGATCCTCTCGCCCTCCTGCTGGGCCAGGCATCCCAGCACGCCGAAGCGTTTGCCGGCCTTGTGCAGCTTCTTGTAGTCGTTCAGGCGGTTGAAGACCTTTTGCTCGGCTTTGTCGCGGATGGAACAGGTGTTGTAAAGGATCAGCCCGGCATCTTCTTCCGATTCCACCTGCCTGTAGCCTTGCTGCCGGAGTGTTCCAATCACCTTCTCCGAGTCATGGGCATTCATCTGACAGCCGAAGGTCTCAAGATAGAAGGTTTTTTCGGTTGCCATAGTGATCCTGAGTATATCGTGATTTGCGACACACCGGCTGCCGCCCCGATTCGCGGGTCTTGCCCTGACTACGGTCGGACTGCCTGCCGGCTCCGGCCGCTCGCCAAGCAGTCTTGCTAACCATGGTGGATATAGAAGAGGTGCCCGTCCAGATCGCTCACGGTGAATTGCCGAATTCCCCAGGGCTTCATCTCCAGGGGATCCACGATGTTCGCCCCGGCCGCCTTCAGTTCCTGGTACGACGCATCGATATCTTCGGCAAACACCCAGTGAATAGCGGGCTCGAAGGGCGGCGTCCTCTTCCGGAAGAAGATCGCCCCATTCCCGCTGGAGACGGACCCGATCTCTTTGCCGGGGTAAAGCCATCCGATCTCAAAGCCAAAGATATCTCTGTAATGCTGTTGTGCGCGTTCGACATCGGCGACCGGCAGCTCCGGCACCGGCTTGCCCAGCAGGCTCATCTTCGCGTTTTCCTCCATAGAGACCTCCATGATGTGTCAAAGCCGTCCGCGCCCCACCCTGACGGCCCATTGTCCACAAGTGAACACCAAAACACCGGGAGCGGACAACCGCGGACCCCTCGCAATCCAGCTCTACCAATGGATTCAATGACTTGAAGAGGCGTACGATGGCAATAAACGTGCTAGTTCCCTGCCCAGGATCGCCCGCACAAGCGATCCCCACCTAGCTTGATCCGTCCTCAGAACCAAGGGAGCGCCATGCAGACTCTGCTTCAGGATTTCCGCTACGGATTCCGGCAACTGGTCAAGATGCCGGGGTTCACGCTCACCGCAGTGTTGTCGCTGGCTCTCGGCATCGGCGCCACAACTGCTGTGTTTAGTGTGGTTTACGCCATCCTGATGGATCCGTATCCGTATGCCGCCCCGGACCGGATGGCCCACATGCTGCTGGCAACGGGAACGGATGAGCGGCAGGGCTTTGGGCTGACCGGCGGCCAGTGGCAGCAGATCCGCAAGTCGCCCGTCGTGGAAGATGCTGTGCTGGTAAATGGCTGGAGCCTCACAGTGACGGACGGCGACTTGCCGGAAGATGTGGAAGGAGTCTTTTTCAGCTCGAATGCCTTCAACTACTTCGGTGTTCCACCGCTCCTGGGGCGGGGATTGCAACCCTCGGACGCGATCGACGGGCAGGATCCACAGCCTGTGGTGGTGCTCGGCTACAAGTTCTGGCAGCGGCACTTCAATTCAAACCCGGCCGTTGTGGGCCAGACGATGCAGATGGTTCGCAAGAACTACACCATCGTAGGCGTGGCCGCCCCGCGTTTCACGTGGAACGATGGCGACGTCTATGTGCCACAGAAGATTACGCATGACTCTTCATTCACCTATTACGTCGGGATCAGGCTCAAGCCGGGGATAAGCCACGCGGCAGCGGAAGGCGCGCTGCAGCCGCTTATCGAGCAGTTCGCGAAGGAGACGCCCATGCACTTTCCGCAAGAGCATTTCCGGCTCAAGCTGGTCGGGCTGAACGAGGATTTTGTCCGCGAGCTGGGAGGAACGCTTTATCTGCTTTTTGGCGCGGTAGCCTTGCTGCTGCTCATCGGCTGCAGTAACGTCTCGATTCTGCTGCTGGCGCGAGCCACTGCCCGGGAGCATGAATTCGCCATCCGCGCGGCTGTCGGAGCCAGCAGGAGCCGGATCATCCGCCAACTTTTGACCGAGGCTCTGCTGCTTTCCCTTACCGGGGCCGGGCTCGGCCTCCTGCTGGCGTACAAATCTCTGGCTCTGATCGTGGCCAACCTGCCCGAGTATTCCTTTCCGCATGAGGCGGCCATTCAGATCAACCTGCCGGTGCTGATCTTCTCGATCGCAGTCGCGGTCGGGACGGGAATCCTCTTCGGCCTCTGGCCGGCCTTGCAGCTCTCGCGGCCCGAAGTGAGCCAGGTGATGCAGTCTACCACCCGCAAGACTACCGGCGGAGTGAGCGGGCGCAGAATGCACGGCACCCTGGTTGCAAGCCAAATTGCTCTCACCCTGCTGATGCTGGCCGGAGCCGGCGCTGCCATGGAAGGCTTTGTACACCTGATGCGCGCTCCACTGGGCTACGATCCGCACAACATCATGTCGGTGGGTATTCCGGTGCACGACGGAACCTACAAGACCTGGGCCGAGCGCGCCGCCTACTTCGAACAGTTGCGCGCTCAAGTGGCGGAGGTCCCGGGAGTGACGATGGCGGCGATCTCGACCAATGCCACGCCTCCGTCGAATGGCAACATCGAAAGGTTCGAAATTCTCGGCAAGCCATCGCTCAATGAACAGTCCGGGCGGCTGAATTTTGTCAGCCCGGAGTACTTTCCGGCGCTTAGGATTCCGCTTGCACAGGGGCGAATCTGGGACCAGGATGAGAACCATCGCGGCGCACCGGAAGTAGTGGTCAATCAAACCTTCGTGCGCCGCTACTTCCCTGCCGGCGACGCCGTCGGCCACTCGCTGAAAGTGTCGCAACTGACCAATGAGCCGCCCTATAACCTGATTTCACCGGGGGCGGACGGTTGGCTGCTGATCGTGGGAGTGATTGCAGACAAGCGCGACGCCGGCATCGTAAACCCCATCCTGCCCGAGGCCTTCGTCCCCTACACACTGCGGATGCCGATGTGGACCCAGATTCTGGTGCGTTCGCAGGTCCCCCCGCTCACGCTCCTCCATGCGGTACGCGCCAAAGTGAATTCAATCGATCACGACCAGCAAGTTCAGGGCCATGTCCAAAACCTGGAACAGTGGATTGAAGACCAGCCGGAATGGGCGCGTGGGCGCCTGGTGGCGTGGCTGTTTGCCGCGTTCGCCATGCTGGCCCTGGCGCTGGCTGCGGTGGGACTCTACAGCGTGGTCTCTTACACAGTGGTGCAGCGGACCAACGAGTTCGGCATTCGTATGGCTCTGGGAGCGCCGCGCGGCCATGTGCTGCGCATCGTCTTCGCGTCGACGGTGACGAGCGTGGGCAGCGGTATCGTGGCAGGTTTGGCTCTCAGCCTCGCCTTCAGCAAGGTCATGGGACACTGGGCCCAGGAGAGCCAGGCCAGTTCCCGCGATCCGATGCTGCTTGCCGCTTCCACGGTCACGTTGATCCTGGTTGCGGCCATTGCCTGCGCCCTTCCAGCGATGCGCGCCGCCGACGTGGACCCGATGACGGCCATCCGGTACGAATAGCCCCAAGCCCTTGTTCGGGTCCGGCTTCAGCGCAGTCCAGTGTGCAGGTAGGCCAGCAGCGCGGCCATCTGCTCCTCGGTAAATCGGCCTGCAAACCCGGGCATCATTCCCCTGCCCGTAAGAATATTCAGCCGCACCGCCGCATCCGTGGCAGGAATGCCGCTGGGGAGTGTCTTGCGGTCAAAAACGCCGTGCAGGTCCGGTGGGACCGTTTTGAGAGCCAGATCGTTGTCCTCGTGGCAGTGGGCGCAGCGAACCTGATAGAGGTGCTTCCCTGCCGCCTCTTGCTGCGTAAGCGCCGGCGCCGAGCGGCAGCCGGCAAGTCCAAAGCCAAGGCCGGCTGCCAACCCTATCAAAACAAACGCCCAGCCACCTATCTGCCGGACCATTTGGATCACACTCCGGCTACGCCTTCCGGGCGAACTGCCCGCTCACATAATCCCAGTTGAGCACCGGGAAAAACGCCTTCACGTAGTCAGCGCGCCGGTTCTGGTATTTCAGGTAGTAGGCGTGTTCCCACACGTCCACGCCGATCACCGGCTTGTGGCCCACGGTGAGTGGAGTGTCCTGGTTGGGCGTGGTCTCAATGGCCACCGTGCCGTCCGGCAACTTGACCAGCCAGGCCCAGCCGCTGCCAAAGACGCTCATGGAGGCCGCGGTCAGCTTGTCCTGGAAGGTGGCCAACGAACCGAACTTGGCGTCGATGGCCTTGGCCAACTCGCCGGTGGGGGCCGCGCCGCCTTTGCCCAGGGTCGGCCACCAGAAGGAGTGGTTGGCGTGGCCTCCACCCTGGTTGCGAACGGCGGTGCGGGCGGATTCGGGCAGCGAGTTCAGATTCTCCACCAGTTCCCAGACGGTTTTTCCTGCCAGCTCAGGATGCGCGGCCACGGCGATGTTGAGGTTGTTCACATAAGCCTGGTGGTGCTTGTCGTGGTGCAAGTGCATGGTGACAGCGTCGAAGTAGGGCTCGAGCGCGTCATAGGCGTAAGGCAACGGCGGCAGCGTGAAAGGCCCGGTTGGCGGCGGCGGGGTTGCGGCTGGGGTCTGGCCAGTGGGCCATCCCTCCGCGCTGAGGGTTTCGGTAAGAAGCGCGGCGCTGGCAAGAGCGCCCATTTGCAGCATGGCGGTGCGACGATTGACCGATGGCATGGACAAAGTATCCTCCGGGGGAGTTTCAGTTTAGATTGCTGGCGCCGGCCGATTCCCGCGCCTGCAGTTCGCTACACCAGTCTGAGCGGACGCGGCGACTAAGGTCAAGTGGACCGTTCAACCTTTTAAAAAAATGCCGGCTTTGCCGACGCTGTTGACCGCTCGTTGACCAAGTATGCTGGTTCCATGACGCTTCCCTCTTTGGCTCAGATTCGCGACGCCCAAACCGTGGTCTATCGCCATATGCCGCCCACGCCGCAGTACAGTTGGCCCCTGATCAACGAGCGGCTCGGAGCCGAGGCCTGGATCAAGCACGAAAACCACACGCCGGCGGGCGCCTTCAAGCTGCGCGGCGCGCTGGTCTATGCCGATTGGCTGAAGCAGACGCAGCCTGAGCTGGCAGGCGTGGTGGCGGCCACTCGCGGCAATCACGGCCAGGGCGTGGGCATGGCCGCGCGGCTGCTGGGTCTGAGGGCCATCATCGTGGTTCCCCACGGCAACAGCAAGGGGAAAAATCGCGCCATGCTGGCCCAGGGCGTCGAACTGGTCGAATACGGCCACGACTTTCAGGAGTCGCTGGAGTTTGCCCGTGGCCTTGCCCAGGAGCTCGGCCTGGCGATGGTCGACTCCTTCCATGAGCGCCTGGTGATGGGCACAGCCACCTACGCGCTGGAGCTGTTTGAGGGCGCACCGACCCTCGATACCGCTTATGTGCCCATCGGCCTCGGCTCGTCGATCTGCGGCGTCTCGGCGGCGCGCAATGCACTGGAACTCAAGACGGAGATTGTCGGCGTGGTGGCAGCCGAGTCTCCTTCCTACGCACTCAGCTTCAGGCAGCGTCAGATCGTCGAGGCGCCGTCGCGCACCGCGATTGCCGATGGCCTGGCCTGCCGCACCCCCAACGCCCAGGCGATGGAGATCATCTGGCAGAACGTCGCCCGCATCGTCGAGGTGACCGATGCCGAAATCGCCCACGCCATGCGCGCCCTTTACGAAGACACGCACAACCTGGCCGAGGGCGCCGGAGCCGCCGCGCTGGCCGGGGCTCTGAATGAAAAGCAGCATCAGGTCGGCAAGCGCATCGGCATCGTTCTGACCGGCGGCAACGTGGACCGGGAAACATACGTAGACGTTCTTGCCGGGGCAGTTTAGCGAGGACCCGATGAACAAAGCCGCCGCGACTACCCCTACCTGCTCAAATTACTGGGAATTTGATATGCGTCGGTTGTGAAGAACCCTTGCAGGTTTACGAACAATCGAACTTCCTTGCTTCCAATCCGATCGAAGGCTCCCTATCTCCAGTTCCCCATCAGCACAAACGGCGCCCAGTAATACGGATGCGCATACCCCGCCGCCACGTCGTGCTCGGGCTTGGCCCTGCCCATGCCCCTGCCACTCGCGCCGGCCAGCGGCTTCACCTTTCCCAGCAGCAGATCCAACTGTGCCTCGCGCAGCGCCTCCACCTTCGTCACCTTGCCCCCGCCTTCAGCCCACCTCTTGTAGAAATCCCCCATCAACTCGCCGGTGCTCGCATCGTCCACCGCCCACAGCGATGAGATCACCACCTTGGCCCCTTTCAGTTGCGCCGTCGTCCCCAGCCCATCCACCTCGCGCCCGTTGCTCGCGTTGCCGCTCATCCCCGTCTCGCACGCCGAAAGCGTCAGCAGGTCCGTATCGTCCAGCGCCAGCTTCTGGTTGTCGCGGAAATCGGCCACCGTCAGATGAAATCCTTGGCCGCCTTCGTCCTTGCCCGCCAGCAGCAGGTAGGACTGGCTGTCGTCGCCGGGCTTGAACACAAAGTGGCTGGCGATGTGCACAACCGAGTGCTGCGCGCCCAACTGGTCCTCCATCGCCTTCTCGGTAAACTGCCCGTTCAGCAGAATCGTTCCCGGCAACACGCCGTTCGCCCCCTGCACCTGCGCGTCCTTCACCACGTCGTCCAACTCGCCCACCACTGCGGGCAGCGCAGTCAATCCCTCCTCATATTTGCGCGAAATCCCCATCGCCGCCGCGCTCAGGTTGCTCACATCCGGCTTCTCAGCCAGGTGCGCGATGCTTGCCGGAGTAATCGTCACCGTGTTGTAGTTCTCCACCACGTATTGCTTGCCGTCGTAGAGCGCAGCCATCGGCACATAGCGCAGCACCCCGTCCAGCGACCACACCAGCGTCTCCGCCTGCGCCTGGTCCAGGTCCGCCTTCACCGGCCCAATCAGAATCTTGTATAACTCCTGCGCCAGCGGCTTTGGATCCTTCGCCGGGTCGCGCAGCAACTGCTCAAAGGCCGCGACTTTCTTGTTCAGTTCCTCTTCTCCGATCGCATACTCCCGCGCCACCGTCGCCGTCCCGGTAATCACGATGACGCTGGTTCGATCCTTGCCTACAAGCGTGTAGAGCGCCACCGTGTGCGGCATCTTCGCAATTGTCTGCTTCAGCAGGCTCACGTCGCCCTTTACGTCGGCCACCTGCTTGTTCGCGTCGCTGCTCTTCCCAAACAGCACATAGAGGCGGTCGTAGTAATCGTTCAGCCCCTTGCTGGCCGCGTTGAGCTGATCGGAGAGTTGCTGATACTGCTTCTCCTGCTCCGCCGTGCGCGGATTGAGCTTCTTCAACTCCGCCCACTGCTCGCCCAGCGAGACAAGCTGCTCCGTCGATTTCTGATAATCCTCCTCCGCCTGCTTCTCCGCCGGTGTCAGCGTCAGCGGGCTGAGCGTGTTTGCCGTCTCTCCACGCACGTAATCCGAATATTCCTGCTGCTTCAGCAAATCCAGCACCTGCTGCGCCTCGGGCAGACGCCCCTGGTCGATCAGCAGATTGGCCAGGTCGTGGTAAGAATCGCTCTTCGACGAAAGAAAGCTCTTCTGCAACTCTGAAGCTAACTTCTGAATGTTGCCCCGCACCTGTTGCAGGTAGTTCACCGCCTGCTTGCCGTAAAAGATGGCCAGCGCGGGCTGTTCATCCTGCTCAATCAGCATCAGGGAGTGAAAAATCTCCGCTTCCAGAAGCGGTTTGCTCACGGCGCTAGCCACGCCCAGCGCCTGGTTGTAGAAGTCGAGCGCCTTCTGCTTCTCGCCTGAACCGCGGTAGACATCGCCGATATTGTCCAGCGTCTCGGCCTCAAAGCGGCGGTCGCCCACGGCGCGCAAGATAGGCAGAGCCTGGTTGAAATACTCCAGCGCCTTTTGCCCCTCGCCTGAAGCGGAGTAGACATTGCCAATGTTGTTCAACGCATTGGCCTCGCCGTCGCGGTCGCCCACCTGGCGAGAGGCAGCCAACGCGCGATTCAGGTAGTCCAGTGCCTTCTGGTGCTCGCCCAGATCGTTGTAGATAAAGCCGATGTCGCCCAGATCGATGGCTTCGTTGTTCCGGTCGCCCACCTGGCGAAAGAGCGGCAGCGCCTGGATGTGGTAGTCGAGCGCCTTCCGCGGCTCCCCCAGATCGGCGTAGACGGTGGCGATATTGACCAGCGCGGAGGCTTCATTTTCGCGGTCGGCTGCCTGGCGAAAAATCGACAACGCCTGGTTGAAGGAGTCAAGCGCCTTCTCGAGCTCACCCAGAGTTTGGTAGGCCTCGCCCATGTTGTCCAGCGTCATGGACACGCCATTGAGGTTGCCCACCTGGCGGAAGACCGGCAGCGCCTGGTTGTAGTAGTCGAGCGCCTTTCTCAACTCGCCCATTACGTTGTACACGTTGCCCATGTTAGTCAACGCCGTGGCTTCGCCGCCGCGGTCACCCGCCTGGCGAAAGGCCGGCAGCGCTTGATTGTCGTAGTCCAGCGCCTTCTGCATCTCGCCCTGTTCCTCGTACGTGCCGCCGATGTTGGTCAGCGTTGTGGCCTCGCCGGATCGGTCGCCCATTTGTCGAAAGATCCGCAACCCCTGGTTGTAGAATTCGCGCGCCTTCTCAAGTTCGCCCAGATCGTCGTAGACAACGCCAATTCCACGCAGGATCAGGGCTTCCAAGTCCTCATTCTTGATCGTCCGCGCCAGCGGCAATGCCCGGTTTTGAAACTCCAGTGACTTCTGAGGTTGGCCCGTGCTTCGACTTACCCAGCCCAGCCCGTTCAAGGCCGCGGCCTGGCCGCGCAGGTCGCCGCTGGCAGTGGCCAGGTCCAGCGCCTGCTGAAATGTATCCAAGGCCTTGGTGTTCTGGGATTGTTTCCGGTAACAGTTCCCAATCCCGTTCAGCGCGCCTGCTTCCTCCCGCGTGTCCTTCGCGGAGCGGGCCTGCATCAGCGCCTGGTTGTAACTCTCCAGCGCCTTCAAATAACTCGACGTGCGCCACTGCAACTCCCCGATCTGGTTGAGCGTCTTTGCCTCGGCCTGCGTGTCGCCCGCCGCCTGCGCCGATTTGAGCGCGTCTTTGAGCTTGTCCAATTGAGCCTGTATCTCAGCGGGCAGTTGCGGCTCTGCTGCAGCGCTGTTCTGCGTCGTAGCCGGGGTTGTCTGCCCGTTCAGGCTAAAGGGCAGCCCCAGGGTCCCTGCCAGAACCAGCAGCAGACCACCGGCAAAGCGTCCGGAAGAGAAAGGTGCATTCGCCATGGCGAAACCTCGCATTCCAGGAACGATGGGAAGATTTGGTTGCCTAGAAGTCTACTACAGAAGGCTGCATGGGAAGCGAAAGACGGGAAGAATCAAAACTCCCTGAGTCAGCTGTCTTCTGCGCCGCCCGGACCATCCCTGTCTCCGTCTCCGCTCCGCTCCTGGCATACCCCTGCCGGGTGACTTGGACCTCCACTCTGAGACCTGGAAAAACAGCAGCGTCTGCCCGCCGACCGCTGACCCGCCCCTCCCTGTTCCCTGCCCCCTGATCTCTGGTCTCTGACCCCTGACCCCTGCTTCCGTGTCAATCCCAACACACCGTGTCTCTCCTGACGCGTTCCTTCTCTCCCGCTGACGCTATAACTCGTTTGTTTTCAACCGCCGCCGATTGGCTCCTGGCTTGCACCTTGTCTGGGCGCAGGCGATTCAGCAAGGAGGATACGATGACGGCATTCAAACTCATCCGGTTGGCAGTGGTGGCATCGGCGGCAACGGTTCTCTCCCTCCAGGTGATCTCCCAGACCGCCCCCAAACGGCTGATCGTCGTCAGCCTCGAAGACCGCAAGCTGGCCCTCGTCGAAGATGGCAAGGCCCGTAAAATCTATGACGTAGCCGTCGGCAAGCCCTCCACGCCCTCCCCCGTAGGAACCTTCACCATCGAGCGCCGCGTAGCCAACCCCACCTATCACCATGATGGCAAGACTGTCCTCCCAGGGCCCGGCAATCCTGTCGGCACCCGCTGGATGGGCCTCAGCAAGCACGGCTACGGAATCCACGGAACCAATCAGCCCGACTCCATCGGCAAAGCCGCCTCTCATGGCTGCATCCGCATGGCAAAGAACAACTTAAAGGAGTTCTACGAACTGGTGGCCGAGGGCGACACGGTGCAGTTGGTGGGCCGGCGTAACGAGCAGACAGCCCAGCTTTTTGGCGATGTGCAGGCTCAGCCCGCCGCTGCGGCCGCACAGCCGGTGATGACCGCAAGCACAGAGCCTTCAGTTACGGTGCAGGCGCCTGACGCGGGCGGCACGGCGAGCACACTTCCCGCGGATGGCGCGGTTCTGGCCATCGCTGCATTGCGCTAAGGGGGCTCTCTGATGAATCTGCTGACCGAAGCAATCAGTTTTTTGAGGGCGGCGGTGCTGCCGGTGGTGGCGGCGCTGCTGCTGGAGGAGTTGACGTACGGAGGACTGGTCCGGCTGCTGTTGGCTCCATGGCCGGGTACCGGGCGACGCGAGGCCCCCAGCGACAGGTCTTCGTCGATGGAGTGCAAACGCGGGGAGCCCAACAAACAAAAAGGAGACGGAAAATGCTCGCATTGAAGGCTTTGCTCATGGTCGCGGGAGTGCTGTTGTTGGCTGCCGCGGTAGGAATTCCACTGTATGGACTCTGGATTCGCCTGCGTTTCGCGCGCCGCAAGGCCGCGGGCGACCCGGAACTGCCCCAAACCCAATTGACCCAAACCGAACCGGCCCAGGCCCAATTGATTCAGCCGCAAGGGATTGCCTGGCGCCGCCCGGCCGCGTTGGCATTGGCCGCTTGTGTGCCTCTGCTGCTGGCTTCCAGCATCGTTGTGGTGCCTAGCGGAATGGGCGCTGTCCGCGTAAGCCAGATTCGCGGCACCCTCCCCGGCACCCTCTACCCCGGCATGCATTTCATTACCCCCCTGGTCGACAGCGTGCAGACTTTTGACCTCCGCGACCACCTCTTCACTGCTGGCCTGGTGGAAGAAGGCCCCCACAAGAACGGACTCAGCGTCCAGTCCCGCGAAGGCCTCAATATTGGCTTGACAGTTACTGTCCGCTACCGCCTCGACCCCAACAAGCTCGCCAGCGTCCAGGCCCACATGCCCCAGCCTGTAGACAAGGAACTGGTGCCTCCGGTGGTGGGCAGCGCATGGCGCGAACTGGCTCCGGAATATACGGTGCGGGAGATCTTCAGCACCAAGCGCGAAGAGGTGCGCGCCAAAGCCTCAGCCATCATCACCCGCAAACTGGGTGCCGATGGCATCTTGGTGGAAGAGGTGATGCTCTCCGACATTCAACTGCCCGCCGAATACGCCAAGGGACTGGAAGGCCTGCTGCTGAAGGAGCAGGAAGACGACCAGCTTGGTGTAGTCACTGACATCCAGCAGAAGCAGGTGCGCATTGCCGAGTTGCAGGCTAAGGCCGAGGCGGCGCAGAAAGTGAAGCAGGCCGAAGGCGATGCTCAGTCGCGCGTGGTCGAGGCCAAAGGCGAAGCCGACGCCATGCAGTACACACTGCCGCTGAAGCAGAAGCAGATTGAGCAGAGTAAACTCGAGGCCGAGGCGCGCAAGGAAACAACCATTGAGAATGCGGAGGCTGAAGCCCAGGCCAAGGTCATCGACAGCAAGGCCGAGCTTGAGCGGCGCAACCTGCTGGCCGACGCCGAAGCCAGCCGCGTGCGCCTCATGGCAGCAGCCAACGCCGAGCGCATGACCAGCGAGGCTGAGTTGCTGAACAAGTCGCCGCTCCTCATCAACAAGATCGTGGCCGAGCGGCTGTCGGACAAGATTCAGGTGCTCATGGTGCCGTCTGACGGCAAGTTCTTCTTTGCCAACGATGTCTTCAAGAATATGGCCAGCAGCCCGGTGATCAAGCAGGAAATGGACAGCGAATCGGAGCCGGCTCCGGCGCCCGGCCATTGAGGACTTTCACAGGGCAGACAGGTGGAGTGTCGCTGGTTTCCCAGGTCTCGAAGTCGAGGCTTGGGCACCCGGCGCTGAGAGAGAGGTGGAAAATCATATGATTGCGAGACTGATGCGAGCAATCCTGTTGGCCAGCCTGTTCTCTGTGGCCGCAGTTGGGTGGGCGGCTTCTACGGCAAAGACATCCGCAGGATGGAAGACCTACCGCAGCCCTGACTATGGGTTCACGATCGATTACCCCGAGAGCATGACCTTTTATCCGGGTCATCCGGTCATGCCTCCGCAGAAAGCGATGTTTCCCATATGCGACGACACGACCGTGGCGTGCTTTCAGTACAACGGCAATGCACTCGACGGAACTCCCACTCATGCGGTCGGCGTCTCCGTGAATGTGTTGCGCGACCTCAACAGCGAGACAGACTGTAACACCATCGATACCGGCTCGGGTCCAATCAGAACAATCCGAATTCACGGAACCACGTTTCATTACGGCGAAACGGGGGAAGCTGGCCTGGGCAGCGGGAGGAGCATGACCGTGTACCGGACCTTGCATCGGCACGTCTGCTTTGAGGTGGCCCTGGTGACCGCCGGAAGGAATCTTGGGCCTCAGGATGTGAAGGATGAAGGCCTCCACACCGTGAGCCGGCTTGCGTGGCGCAGAATTTCGAACTATATGGACAGGATGTTGTATTCCTTCACTTTTGTCGGCCCCGTGAAGGACGGGCCGGATTGGAGTGTCTATTCCGACTGGGGTTGCGGAGGAACGTTCGAGTATCCTTCTTCGTCAAAGCTGCAAAAGGTGGTGGAGTATTCGAATGAGGCATACGATTCGAGCAGGATCACGTGCGAGCAGGCATTCACCTACAAAGGCCGTGAGTACACCGCTGCAGTGAAGGTGAATCTAAGAGACGACGATGCGCTGGACGAGTGGTTGTCCTCTTCGGGGTATCCGGGGCTCGAACAGATTAAGGTAGTGGCGAAAGGCGACGCATTTACCGAATATAGAGATCAAACCTATACATATGTCCGCTTGCAGAATGACCTTTTTATCTTCACTGTCACGGGGGCAAGCCATAAACCAATTCCTTCAGAAGGAGACAGGGTCTTTGCGCATTTTGTGGGGAGTTTCAGGGTGAGATAGGGATAGGCATGGTTTCTCTGCACTCGGTCCCGGGCACTGCGGTAGGGCGGCGAAGCGCCAAACGATATAATCCCCCAAACGAAAGACTGAAGGAAAGATGAAAGCAAAGCGGTTGATCTGGGCCATCGCGATGGTTGCAAGTACGCTGACAGAGATTGCCGCGCCCACGCCCAGCCAATGGGAACAACCTGCGGCGAATCTGGCCGAACAGGTTGCAGAGATTCTCGGCCCCGGCCAGGCGCGGCTGGCAATTCGCAACCTCTCCACAGTTTCCACCGACGAAATTCCCGCCATCCGGCGGTTGCTGGAACAGGATTTGAAGACTCGCGGAGTCCTGGCCTCCGATGCCGAAGGCGCCAATACCGTCCGCGTAACGCTCAGCGAGAACGTGCGGGAGCGGCTGTGGGTGGCCGAAGTCGTCGAGGGCAACGAAACGCGCGTGGCAATGGTGCGCGTGGAGCCGGGCACTGCGCAGCAATCGCAGCCGAAGAGTGGACTCGCGCTGCGGAAACAGGTTGCGATCACTACAAACGAAGCGGTTCTAGCGGCGCTGGAGATCGCGGGCGGCCTGGTGACGATACAACCGGAGGAGATCGTGATCTACGGCCATGCGGCCGAGGGTTGGCGCGAACAGAAGCGCGTGGGCATCGGGCAGAAGAAGCCTTTGCCGCGTGACCCTCGAGGAATCATCCTGCCGTCAGCAAATGGCAGCGGCTTCGAGGTCTCTGTTGCGGGCATGGTGTGCAGCGGCAGTTACCTGCCTGCTCAGCCGGCAGGCGACTGGACCGTCCTCTGCTGCGAGAGCGACGATCCCTGGACGATTGTGCAGCCGCCGGTGGCGCAAACGGGTAGTGCGACCCAAGGCACTGCGACCCAAATGGACGTAAGCGTTACGCCCATGAAGGCTTTCTACAACGCGGCGCGCAACTACTTCACTGGAGTGGTGAACTTCAGCCTCGGAGTGGACCTGCCCCCGTTCTACTCCGCCGCCCAGATCATCCGCTCTGCGTCCAGTGCGCCTTTGCTCATCGGCGGCATTGACGGCAAGGTCCAGATTTTAGAGGGCAGCGCACTCAAGCCGGTCGCCGGCACGCGCGACTGGGGCAGCGACTTTGCCGCCCTCCACTCCGGATGTGGAGCCGGCATGCAGATTGTCGTTTCCGGCTCCGGCGAAGCCGCCGGCGACAGCCTCCGCGCCTATGAATTGCCGGCACAGGAAGCTTTTCCCGCCAGCGCCTCATTGGCCATGGACGGAACAGTAACCGCACTATGGACCGCGCCCGATGGCAACAGCGTCTTCGCCGTGGTGCACGGAGCAGCAGACCAATATGAGGTGGACCGTGTTACGGCGCTTTGCAATTAGCTGTTTCGTAGCCTTGCTGGCGCTCCCGGCCACAGCGCGCACCCGTCCCCACTACGGCGGCACGCTGCGCGTCGAGATCGAGGGCGAACCCTGGCAGAGGCCCCGCGGCCTGGCGCGGCGGATGGTCCTCGACGGACTTACCACGATGAATGCCGATGGAACCGCGCGTCCGGCCCTGGCGGTTGACTGGAAATCCGAGAACGACAATCATCGCTGGCAGTTCCGGCTGCGCCCCGGCGTTCATTTCCACGACGGCTCACCCCTGACCTCGCCCTCGGTGGTCGCATCCCTGAATGCTGTTTGTGGAACCAACTGCCCCTGGACAGCGATCCACGCCGTCGGCTCGTCGGTGGTCTTCACCAGCGACTCGCCCATGCCCAATCTCCCCGAGTTACTGGCCGCCGACGAATATCTGGTTGCGCTCACCGTCGCCAGTGATGGCACGACGCCTGCAGGCGTCGTGGGCACCGGTCCTTTTCAGGTCACGGGATTCATGAACGGCGTGCTGATGCTTACCGCAAACGATAGCTCCTGGCAGGGACGCCCATTTGCCGACGCGGTGGAGCTTCACGTGCATCGTTCCATCCGCGATCAATGGCTCGACCTCTCCATCGGCCGCGCCGACCTGGTCGAGGTTCCGGTCGAGCAGTTGCGTCAGGCCCAGCAGCAGCGGCTCACGGTCGTGGCGTCGCCGCCGGTCACGCTGCTGGCGCTCTCCGTCACTGACTCCGGCGCTCTCGGGAATCCGAAGCTTCGGGCAGCCATTGCCCTGGCCGTCGATCGCAGCGCCCTTTATAACGTCATCTTCCAGAAACAGGGCGAAGTGACGGCCAGCCTGTTGCCCGCGGCGCTGACCGGCTACTCGTTCTTCTTTCCAACCGAGCGGGACCTCAACAAGGCTCACGAGTTGCGCGGTGGACTCACTCCTCCGCCGCTCACGCTTGCCGCCGAGGGCGACCCGGCCATGCAGTTGGCGGCGCAGCGGATCGCTCTCAATCTGCGCGAGGCAGGCTTCACGGTGCAGGTGGTCAACGCGGGCGCAGCGCAACACGCGGATCTTTTTCTCCGCCGGTTGCCGCTTGAGTCGAGTCAGCCGCAGGCTGCGCTGGAATCGATGCTGCGCGGCGCGGGACTCGCAGCCCCGGTGCTTGAACAGACCCCGGCCGGCCTTTATAGAATCGAACGCGACTCTCTCGAATCCCATACGTTGATTCCCCTGCTCGATCTTCCCCGCGCTTACGCTGTCGGCGGCCGTATCCGCGATCTTCACCTGAGCCCGGACGGCACTCCGCAGTTGGCCGCCGCCTCCCTGGAGGATGCACCGTGAATCTACGGCAAAAGCTGCTCCTGTTGCTCTCGCTCACCGTCGCGGCCGTCGTCGCTGCTGTTGCCTGGACAGTGCTGGTCCGCATTCGCCAGGTCTTCGAGCAGCGCGATCAGGAGGAGACGGCTCTCTTTGTCAGCCAGTTTCAGCGCGAGTTCCAGCACCGTTCCGCCGAGGTTGCCGCCGCCGTAGACCGCATTGCCGCAGGCGAGCGCGTCCGCTCAATGGCTTTCGAATTCGTGCAGTCCGGCGACGCCGCGCCTTACCTCACCGAGGCGCAGACTCTGGCGCAGGAGGCGCAACTCGATTTCCTTGAGATTGTGGGGCCCGACGGCAACGTCGTCAGCTCCGCCCAGTGGCCTGCGCGCTTTGGTTACCCAGAGCCCGCCGCCACAGCAACTCGGACAACATTCCTCAAATCGGAAGACTTGCCGGACGGCACAACGGCCCTGGGTCTTTTTGCGGTCCGCGCCGTCAACCGGACTGAGTCAGCCACCGAGCCGGCCGTCCATCTGATCGGCGGCAAGCGCCTCGACCAAACCTTTCTCGCTGATCTGCCCGTCGCGCCTGGGATGCAGATTTGCCTTTATAGCGATGCCAGCCCGAATCCCGGCCAGAATTCAAGCGCGAGCCTGACTACTGCACCGCCTACCTCCAGCACTGCCGCATTCGATCCCAAGCGTCTTGTGGGCACTGGAGGCGCAGTGGTCGATGCGGCCCGTTATCAATCCCTGATTGAGGCCGCCCGCGAAACCGGCCAGCCGTCAAGTGGAATACTCTACCTCACGGGCAGGCGCGAGGACAGCGTCAGTGCGACTGCCATTCCCCTCAAGAGCGAGACCGAGGGCGTGCTGGCGGTGCTCACAGTGGCCATCTCGCGCAGCGGCATGGTTGCGGCGCAGCAGCACATCCGCTCCATTGCCTACGGTGTCGCCGCAGGTGGAATCCTGCTGGCGATTCTGGCCAGCCTGTGGATCGCGGCGCGGGTCTCACGACCCATCGAGCAGTTGGCGCTCGCCGCCGAACAGGTCGCCGCTGGCAACTGGGAGACACGTGTACCCGAACGCGGTCACGACGAGGTCAGCGTCCTGGCGCGCAGCTTCAACCACATGACCGGGCAACTGGCCAGCCAGCGCGACCGCCTGGTGCAGAGCGAACGCGTGGCAGCCTGGCGCGAGTTGGCCCGGCGCCTGGCACACGAACTGAAGAATCCGCTCTTCCCGCTGCAACTGACCGTCGAAAACCTGGTGCGGGCGCGCGAGCTTCCTGCCGCAGAGTTTGACGAGGTCTTCCGCGAAAGCACGCAGACCCTGGGCATGGAGATCGCCAACCTAAAAACCATCATTGCCCGCTTCAGCGACTTCAGCCGGATGCCCAAGCCGCAGTTGGAGCGGATCGACGCCAGAGATTTGGTCGAGCGCGTCCGCTCCCTTTATGAAGGATCGGCCTCGGTGGCCGGCCAGGAGGAAGCAAACATCCGCTTCGAGGTCGAAGTCTCCTCGGAACCCATGCCGCTTTCCGCCGACTCCGAGCTTCTGCACCGTGCGCTTTCAAACCTGGTGCTGAATGCAATGGACGCCATGCCGAAAGGCGGCACGTTAACACTTTCCGCCAAGCCACATGGCGACCAGGTCGAGCTCCGTGTCGCCGACACGGGCGAAGGGCTCACGCCTGAAGAATGCGAGCGGCTGTTTACGCCTTACTACACCACCAAACAACATGGCACCGGGCTTGGACTTGCGATCGTTCAGTCGGTGGTAGCCGACCATGCGGGCGCTATCGCAGTCCAGAGTCGGCCCGGCGGAGGCGCTATTTTCGTCATCACATTGCCCAAAGCAGGCGAGGCGGCATCATGACCACCAAAGCAAGGATTCTCATTGTCGACGACGAAGCCAACACCCTGGCTTCGCTGGCTCGAGCCTTCCGCCTGGCAGGCCACGAAGCTGTCGTCTGCGACAACGCGCCGCGCGCTCTGGAATTGGCCGGCAGCCAGCTTTTCGATCTCATCCTCAGCGACGTAGTGATGCCCCGCCGCGATGGCCTGGCGCTGCTTGAGGACCTTAAGACTGCCGGCGTCGCCGCACCGGTAGTCATGATGAGCGGCCAGGCGCACATCGAGATGGCGGTGCGTGCCACCCGCCTCGGCGCCCTCGACTTTCTTGAGAAGCCGCTCTCCACCGAAAAGCTGCTGGTCACGGTGGAAAACGCGCTCAAGCTCACCCGCCTTGAAATCGAGAATCGAGACCTCCACACCCGTGTGGGCAAACATACATTGGTCTTCGCCGGCGAGACCATGCGCCGTGTAATGGCGCAAATTGAGCGCGTTGCCGCCAGTGAGACGCGCATCTGCATCTACGGTGAAACAGGAACCGGCAAGGAACTGGTGGCGCGCACGCTGCACGAGAAAAGCCCTCGCGCCGCCGGCCCCTTTGTCACCCTCAACTGCGCCGCGGTTCCGGCCGAGTTGATTGAAAGCGAACTCTTCGGGCACGAAAAAGGTTCATTCACCGGAGCGGCGCAACGACACACCGGCAAGTTCGAGCAGGCCCATCGCGGCACCATCTTTCTCGACGAGATTGGCGACATGCCCCTCGCCATGCAGGCCAAATTGCTGCGCGTGCTCGAAGAGGGCGAGGTTGAGCGTATCGGCGCGGACAAGCCCACCACTGTGGACGTGCGCGTCGTCGTGGGCACGCACCGCAACCTCGAACAACTGGTCGAGTCCGGCGGTTTCCGGCGCGATCTCTACCATCGCGTCGTTGTGTTCCCCGTGGAGTTGCCTCCTCTGCGCCGGCGCGCCGAGGATCTGCCCGCTCTTGTCGAGCACTTTGCTCGCCAGGTCAGCGCGCAGAACGGTTGGAAGCCAGTGGGCTTCACCGATGCGGCAATCGATGCGCTTAAGCAGTACGCCTGGCCGGGAAACATCCGCGAACTGCGCAACGTGGTCGAGCGTCTCTTGCTGCTGGCTGGGAGCGTGGTAGATGCAGAGGACGTGCAACGCGCGCTGCCTTCCACTCACTCCTCTGCAAAAGCAGTTTCCTCAACAGCGTCCCCTCTGGCCGCCGTCGGCCCACTCGCCGAACGAGTGTTGACCTTCGAGCGCGAAGAGGTGCTGAGGGAACTGGAGCGCCACAATCGCCACATTACGCAAACTGCCAAAGCGCTCGGACTCGAAAGGAGCCACCTGTACAAAAAGTGCCAGCAATTGGGAATCAACCTGCAAAACCTTCAAGAACGGGAGTGATCTGCTACGTCGCTTCCAGCAATGCTATGCCCCTTCTGACTTCGTTCAGAGTCGCCACTCGCTGACGGGAGCGTCGAGTTGCGGGGCTTTCTTCGAGGTACACCATTCCTGAAAATGCTATGGCTACCGAGGCCCTGCGATCCGTTCCTGTCTAAGTCGTGGGGTCCTGTTCGTTGAACCGGTAGCCGACGTAAGCATCGGTCAGCAGGTACCGCGGATTGCGCGGGTCATCCTCGATCTTCTTGCGCAACTGCCGCACAAATGTTCGCAGGTATTCGAGCTCGTTTCCATACTCCGGACCCCATACCGACTTCAGCAGCCGGGCGTGTGGAATCGGTTCACCGGCGTGCATCATCAGGTAATGCAGCATCTCGAATTCCTTGGGAGTCAGATGAATCGAGCGCCCACGCTTCTGCACCCGGTACTTCACCGGATCCAGTTCCAACTCGCCATGACGAATCGGCGCGTCGCGATTCGCGTCCTGCGCATTCCTTCTGCGTACCGCCGACCGCAATCGCGCTGTCAACTCCCGCAGTTGAAACGGCTTGGTTATGTAGTCGTCGGCGCCCGCATCCAGCGCCAGCACTTTGTCATCCTCGCTATTCATCACTGTCAACATCAGAATCGGCAAGCGCGCAATGGCATGCCGGATACTGCGGCAAGTTTCCACTCCGCCCATTCCCGGCATATCCACATCCAACAACACTGCATCGAACCACGTCACTCGAGCCAGCGACAATGCCTCCTCGCCGCGAGCCGCTTCCACGACCGTGAAGCCCATTCCAGACAGCGTCACGCGCAATGCCCGCCGCGTGGAACTGTCGTCGTCCACCACGAGAATTGTTCCCTGTCCTGCATTCGCCGGTTCCGTATTCAATGTTTCCTCCTTGCGCCCTTCGGAAGGGAAAGAAAGAATGTCGTTCCTTCCTTGTCGTCGCTGATAACCCACACGTGGCCATGATGAGCCTCCGCCGCCTTCCTCGCTACGGACAGACCTACCCCCGTGCCGGGAATGGAGTCCTTCATCTCCGGCGACCGGTAAAAACGGTCGAAGATCCTCTCCCGGTCTTCAATCCGAATCGTCGGCCCAAAGTTATGTACCGAGATCAAAACCTCGCTATGACTCATGCGCGCCGCAATCTCGATCGGCGTATCAGGCGTCGAATACTTGCGCGCATTGTCGATGTACTGCGCCAGAATCATGGCCAGTAGCCCGCGGTCTACGCGCACCGTCAGCGCAGGGTCGTCCACCGCAACCTGCATCCTGTTGCGGTCCCTCTCCGCAGGCCGACACGCCAACACTTCCAGGACCAAATCCTGTACGTTCACCTCGTCTGTCTGCAAGTTCACCTTGTCCGCTTCAAGCTTTGCGGTCAGCAGCAATCGCATGCACAGTTCATTCAAACGAACCGCCTCGTCGTCGATCAGCGTCACCAGATCGCGTTGCGAGTCGCTCAAGCCGCCCAACTCAAGCAGACCTGAACTGGCCGTTTGGACCGCCGTCAGCGGCGTCTTGAACTCATGCGCCAGCGCATCCATTACCGCCGCCCGCAACTGCTCGCCCTTGCTTGCCGTCTCCGCCCTGTCCTCCTTTTCAAATGACTGGAGCCGGTCGATCGCAATTGCCGCCAGCGACGCAAGCGCATCCACCACCAGGGGACTTAGTTTGCCCCGCACCACCAGCGCGCCCACCGGGCCTGGTCCAGCCACCAGAATCCGCTCCGAAGTGCGTGTCTGCGGATCATCCTCTCCGCCATCGCGCAGATAGCACTGCTTGGCCAGGTCTTCCTCGCCCTCCTCCCATTCGCCAACCCTGTCCTGGCGTCCCAGATTCACGTCGAATACGGCAACTGCGTCAACGCTAAATATTCTCTGAATCAGAACCGCAAGCTGCGGGCCAGGCGCTTGGCGCAAGTCCAGTAAAAGTGAGCATCGGCTCAGTTCATACAGCTGCTCCATCCCCTTGCGATGGATCGCCGCCTCTCTCGCACTGCGAAGCTCCTTGGCGGACAGCCTGCTGATCACAACCGCCGTTACCTGGAACGCTCCAAGCGCCACCCAGTCCTGCGGATCTGCGATATAGAAGTGAAAAAGCGGCTGCGTAAAGAAATAGTCCAGGCAGGCGGCCGCCACAAACGACGCCAATGAAGCCTGCCAAAAGCCGCAAAACAATGCCAACCCTACTACAAGCAGCAAATAGAGAAAGCTGATCGTCGTCAGGTTGACCCGCAGCACGAGTCCGCCGTAGGTCAGCAGCGCAAGGCCCGCAAACGCTGCCAGGCTCTGCCCCAGAACACGGAGCCTTCGCGGCGCATGCGTCCATCCCAAGACGATTGAATTTGCCATTTGACCTGAATCTTGCCGGACCCAATGCTCGGTCAAGCTAGCTTAAGGCTAGTTAGACACATGTGAAGAAGGCATAAGGAGAACATTTAGATGGCATTGGAAAAGGAACGAGGGGGAGAGGATAACTGACCCAACTCCCCCTGCTTCACCCGCATCGCCGCCGAGTATTGTCTATCCTATAGATTTGCAAGGCGTTACTGCCCCGTGGCTACTGTCCCCGGAGCCGCCAGTCGAATATACTTTGCTGAAAGCTCGGCCACTTCCGTCGCCTTGTACATATAGTATTCGTAAAGGTTGCGCGCGGAGTCTACCGGCCTTGGATACTTGGCGGCCACGCCCATGATGTTCTGGCTCCTGCGTATCCACTCCTGCTTCTCCTCCGCTGCCTGTTGCAGGTAGTCCTTCTGCTGCTTCCCGTAGGAGCCGGCAAGCGCTCTGTATTGCTCTCGCGTATGCGCTTCGCGCGCCATCTGCTTCAGTTGAGCCCGCGTGTAATGTGTGCCGTTCTCCCCGGAAGAAGCCGTTCCCTGTGCACTTCCCACACCCGCGAGAGCCATTGACAGAATACCTGCTGCAATTAGGTTGCGTGTCATGTGTGAATTACCTCCCATGCTTAAGCTTGCGCGACAAAACATGAGAGACGCATGAAGATAACAGTGTATTTTTCTAAAGATACGATGGAGGCCCAGCCCTATTCACGATCAACATAGAAAACGCCTGGGAATTCAGCTCTCACTGTCTCCCGCCTCGCTTGCGGCATAGGTTAGAAGTGCCAGATCAGGTCGGCCGCGAGGATGAGCGACTGGGTCTTTGCGCCCAGCGCCTTCATCGTCGCGTTTGGAAGTTGGCCTACCGGAGCATTTGAAAGTGCGGCAACCGACGATCCAGAAGCCATATCCATCGTCCGCAGCCTATAACAGCCTGTGGTGAAAGTCCCGATACCTGCACGAAAGAATTGAGAGGTTTCCACAGGAGTTATTTGTAGAATCAAGTCATGGCAATGGGAACGCGTAAGGATCGTGAGCGGCAAGAGGATTTGTGGGTGGCGTATACAGATATGGCTGTGGGTCCTGGTCACCCGTTCTATGTTCGTCTGAACGAAGTTCTTGACGGCGAGGGATTCGACGCGTTGGTCGAGA
>Ga0224555_1001106_pt1 | contig 39459 bp, 30 predicted proteins | sample 714S23034metaG_FD_180687 | JGI IMG/M metagenome (GOLD analysis project Ga0224555, IMG submission 180687) | Peat soil microbial communities from Stordalen Mire, Sweden - 717 S2 30-34 | ecosystem: Environmental > Terrestrial > Soil > Wetlands > Peat | place: Sweden: Norrbotten County, Stordalen... | reverse complement strand
CTTTCGCTGAGGGCCAGCTTCTTCGCAAGTTCCGCGTAAGGCAGCAATGTGCGGTCGCCGACGAGACAGGGGTTCAATTCCACAAACAGTTCCGCGTTTCCCTCCTGCTCGTATTCCGTCCGAAGCCGTTTGAGAACTTCGTCCAGCAAAGTCAAAACCCAGCGCCGCTCGAAACTTTGTTCCGGCGTCACCTCATCCGCGGGTTCGCGTCTCAATCGCGTTTCCGCTGTATCGAATTGCAACGAAAGCAATGGCAGCCCGCCACCGCGTTTTTGTGCGCGCGCCTTGTCCCATTCGTCCGCGAGAAAACGTTTCATCGCGGTGAGCAGGAAGGATCGAAACCGGCCTTTCTCCCGGTCGGCGCTGGCAATCCAATTCTTCTGCAGCAACCGCGCGAAAAATTCCTGCGTAAGATCCTGCGCATCTTCCCGGGAATGTCCGCGTCCACGCACGTAAGCGTAAAGTGGATACCAATACGTCTGGCAAAGTTTTGACAGCGCGCTTTGCGCGCGCGTGGTGTCGCTTTGCCCCGCCGAGAGCACGATAGACCAATGAGTGGTGACAAAGGCAGCGGCATGCGGAGCGTTGGTTCCGGGATTCGTCGGGACGCGCTTTGTCTGCGTTGAAGTGCTCACGCCCACCATGTTTTCCGTCGAAACGCTTGGGACCGCTGTCCAGTATCCAGGGATATTTTCCAGTATCCAACTTTATTTGGCGAATACACCTGCCTCCCGGCGGCTATATCCTCTTCTCGTCCGCATCGATGAAATCGACAAAGCAGCGGATGTCGTCGCGATGGGACAAGCCGGACTGCTGCTTGCGCAACTTCAGCCTCTCCAGCATCGCGGCGTCGCCTTCGCGGGGATAATTCAGCATGCGATCCCGCTGCTCCGCTTTCGCGGATTCCGGTTTCTTGACGTTCTTCAGGACCCAATCGCACACTTCGCCGTCGGTGATGCTGTTGCGAACCGCCTCGATGAACTGGGCGGCGTCCACACCCGCCAGATCGAGCCAGAGCTGGTCGAACCCCTTGCAGAAATTGGCCTGGTAATCCGGGTGCAGTTTGCCGGCCAGATGCAGGCGGATTTTGTCGATGAACCGGGGCAGATGCATCCAGCCGCACATCGTTTCACGGGGGCTGCGAGGATAAATGATGTCGCTCATGCCTCCATGGTTGGCGGCCGCCCGGCCATTGTCAATCTTCCGCCTTCCCGGGTAGTGTCCTGGTTTGAGCGGGTGGAGCGCGGAGCATTGCTCCGCGAGTGCCTGGAACCACCGCAAAGCGCGGAGCAATGCTCCACACTCCGCCAGATTAGGTCACTGCCCCTTCCCGGGCAGGGACGACCTGTCCACCACTCCGCAGTGGCTCTGCTACGAAGGACTATTCCCAGGGCGCTCCCTGTGTCTGATCGTGCTGCGGCTGGTCCTCGGCGGACACAGCCGCGCTCCACAGAGCCACCGGTCCGCGCTCCATGTCTTTGGGCAACACCCTCTGGATGGGGCCGGAGACGATGAGACGATTCTCCCGGTAAAAGGGAGTTGATTTCCACCGCCCGGTGTGGCATCACAAGTTCTTTTGTGAACAATTTCAGCCGCCCGTGCCGCGAGGCCGAAAGAACGGCAACAGGAATATGACAAGCAGAGTGTCCTTGGGGTCGCTTATGTTGGCGATCGGTTTGTGCGCGGGTGCTGTGCCGATGGATGCGTGCGCCGAGGCGACAAACGTCCCTTCGCAGCCCTATGTCTGGAGAAACGTGAAGGTCGTGGCGGGCGGATTCATCCCTGGAATCGTCTTCAATGCCACCCAGCCCGGGCTCGCCTACTGCCGGACTGACATCGGCAGCTCTTACAAATGGGACGACCCTGCAAAACGCTGGATCCCTTTGACGGACTGGAATGGTGTTTCCAATCTCCAGGGCACCGAAAGCATCGCCACCGACCCGCTCGATCCAAACCGCCTTTACCTCGCCCAAGGCATGTACTCGGACGGACCGGCGGCCATCCTGCGGTCCATGGATCAGGGCAGGACGTTCCAGAAGATCGATGTGCCCATTCGAATGGGGGCCAACGAAGACGGCCGCGGCGTGGGCGAACGCCTGGCGATCGACCCGAACGACAACCGCATTCTTTACTTCGGCTCCCGCTACGACGGGCTCTGGGCCAGCAAGGACGCCGCCTTGACGTGGAACAAAGTCGAAAGCTTTCCTGTTGCTGGAAGCGGCCCGCAAGGCGTCAGCAGCGTGCATGGGGCCGGCTTGAGTTTTGTTGTGTTCGACGCAGGGACAGGAGCACGCGGAAAAGCCACTGAAACCCTTTACGTCGGTTCCACGGACCGGGCGCAGGGGAAGCTCTACCGCAGCACAGATGCCGGAAAGTCCTGGGAAGAGGTGTCCGGGCAGCCGAAAAGGTTCGTGCCCATTCATGCGGTGTTTGATACCCGCGGTGTGCTCTACCTGGTTTATGACGATGGCGTCGGACCCAACGGCATCACCGATGGCGCCGTTTGGAAGTTCAATCCCGCCGACGGCGCCTGGACCGACATCACGCCCGTAAAAGATCCCGGTCGTCCGCCGGGCGGGTATGGCGGCATCGCGGTGGACAGACAGAAGCCGGGCACGCTCGTGGTGGTTTCGCTGAACCGCAAGGTGCGGGATGACGACGACCGCATGTATCGGACGACCGACGGCGGCGCAACGTGGCGGGATATCACGGCCAAAACCCGGCGCGACGCCTCGAAGTCTCCCTATCTGGTTTGGGGCAAGGACAAGCCGACGTTTGGTTGGTGGATCGCCACGGTGGCCATCGATCCGTTCGATTCAAAGCGAATCTGCTACGCGACCGGCGCCACGATCTGGCGCTCCGACGACATCGACAACGCGGATTCGGGCAAAGAGACGCACTGGACGGTTTGGGCGGAGGGGATCGAGGAAACAGCCGTCCTCGAACTGGCCAGCCCGCCGGCGGGGCCGCACCTGATCAGCGCTTTCGGAGACATCGGAAGTTTTTCGCACGACAATCTGGATGTATCTCCCCGAAGCGGCATGCAGCTCCATCCATTGTTCACCACCGCAACATCGCTCGATTTTGCCGAGAAGAATCCGAACATCATGATTCGAACCGGATCGAAGGCGCTGCATGTGTCCGATCGGGGCACATTGGCCTATTCATCGGATGGAGGCCGAACCTGGGCGCCGTTTACCGTGGGAGACCTGCAATTTGAGGGGGGGCGCCAGACGGGCTACGGCGCCGGCAGTGGAGTCATTATCCTCTCCGCAGATGGCTCAACCATTCTGAGCGCGCTCGGCCCGGTGCAGATATCCAGGGACCACGGCAAAACCTGGTCAACCGTCCGCAGCCTGCCGACGGGCGTCCGACCGGTCGCAGACCGCGTCAATCCCGCAAAATTTTACGCCCTGAGCGTGGCGCGAGGGAAGATTTACCGCAGCACGGACGGCGGGGCCAGTTTCACAAGCAGCGCCGTGACGGGGTTGCCGCAAGAGGGGGGCAGGTTCTTCCTGCGGCCGGTACCGGGCAGGGAAGGGGATCTATGGCTGGTGGGAAGTGGCGGCATGTATCATTCGCTGGACGGCGGCGGCACTTTTACACAGGTCGCCAATGCGCCGGGCACGATCACGTTGGGATTCGGCATGCCGGCTCCGGGCGCGAAATATCCGGCCCTTTATGTCGCCGGCACCTATCGGCATCAGGAAGGACTTTTCCGGTCCGACGACGCGGGTGCGACGTGGGTGCGCATCAACGACGACCTGGACCAGTGGGGAAACCGCTATACCTGCATCGCCGGAGATCCGCGCATTTATGGCCGGGTCTATGTCGGCACCGATGGGCGCGGCATCTTCTACGGCGATATTGTCGCGGATCCGAAGTGACGGCACTTAAACCTGGAGCCTGGACTGCCTCCCGCGAAAACGGCCGATCAACCAGCCGACCAACGGGATGGCGAGCAAACTTGTCGCCGAGGGTTCGGGCACGACTTCCGTCACCGTGAAGGCTTCAAAGGGGGTGCTGGCGTCAACGGCTCCTGCGTAGGCGTACGTGATGCCTGAGTTCGGGGTTGCAGCCAACTGCGCCTGGGAGAAGGATGCCACATAGCTGAACGTTTTCGATGTTCCCGGAGCGATGTCGGTCGCGGTGGAACCGGACGAATATTGAATGGAATTGGCCACGATGCTGGCCGACCATCCCGTGGGTCCCGCGGCGCTGCTGGGATCCGAAGGCAAAAAGAATCCTCCCGGAACCCAGGAATACCAAAATGACGCAATGGGAGTGGTGGCGTCGCTGGCTTCGCTCACCGTCAAAGTATAATCATACAGCCCGCCGCCCGCGGCCACTCCGCTGATTTGACCGCTGGCGTCAATGCTCTGGCCGTGCAGGGAGGCAGTTGTTCCGGCCAGCGCCAAGGCCAGGAGCAGTCTCTGGGTGAAGATCGCAGATCGTGCGACCCCAATTGAGCTTCGAGTGGACATGATTTTCATTGGTCTTCTTGAGTATTCGTGGGCTTTGCTTCTTTATAAATGGCTTTGCTGATCACATTCCCATCCCGGGCTTGATTGGCATTCTAAACAAAATTGCAACTGGCTTGGCTTTTTAGTTGGATGCAGGGGATTCGAAAATGTTCCAGACAAAATGGATTTTTTACCGCGCCGCGGGTGGTCCTCGGCGGACACAGCCGCGATCCGGTCCAATCGTCCGCGCCCGGCGTGTGAAGTTGACGGGGGTTTTGACACAAGTGTCTCGTGCGCATGCTGGCCGCATTTGGGCGCATCTTGACACTGCCCCCGACGCCACGGCATTCAGTGGCTGTCTCTGGAATGGGTGGAACGGGCGACCCGCCCGTTCCGGTCGGCGACTCGCCGACCGGAAGAGCTTGACGAGGGGCGACACTTTGGCCTGAATTTCAACGGGAACGCCCTCTCCATTCCGCCTGGCGGGTCGCCGGGCGGGACGGGCCAGTGGCCCGTGCTACCCTTCCAAGCTTTTCACGCTGGCTCTAAACGTCGCGCTCCGGCCTGTTTGCCGTCGGGGGCAATGTCAAGATGCGCCCCCGCCGTTTCGAGCAGCGGTTTTTCCTAGAAACTCCACGGATTCTACCCCACATTGTCTGGCCTTATGGATGTGAAACTTCCGAATCTTGGCGAAGGCGCCGATTCCGGGACGGTGGTGAATTTGCTGGTCAAAGAGGGTGACCGGATCACCACGGGCCAGCCCATTCTGGAACTGGAAAATGAAAAGGCGGTGGCCACGATTCCTTCGACCGCCGCCGGAATCGTCGGCAAAATCTTTGTCAAAGCCGGCGACAAAATCGGTGTCGGGCAAAAAATCCTTTCGGTTTCGGGCGGTGAAGAGCAGGCGAAGCCGGCCGCGCCGGCCGGACACACGCCTCGTGTTCAGGAACCCGAGGCGGAATCTGCGGAGGATGCGGCGTCCGGCGAGGACCCGTCCGCGGAGACGGTGGAAGCGGCCGGCGCCCCGCCCGCCGCTTCGCCGACCATCCGGCAACTGGCCCGCGATCTGGGGATCGACCTGACGCGCGTGCGCGGGTCGGAGCGAGGCGGGCGGATCGTCATGGCGGACCTGTGCGCCTACGTGCAACGCCTCCAAAAACTCGCGACGCAACCCCGGAGTGCCGCGCAGGGAGCGGCTCCGGCAAAGCCGGCGGCTTCGCCAATCGATTTTTCCCGGTGGGGGCCGGTCACACGGAAGCCGCTGTCACCATTGCGCCAGGTGATCGCCCGGCGCATGTTGGAGAATTGGAACACCATCCCCCATGTCACCCAGTTTGACGATGCCGATATCACCGGCCTCATCGCATTGAGGAAAAAATACATCGAAGCCTATGAACGGAAGGGGGCGCGCCTGACCGTGACGTCGTTTGTTCTCAAAGCGGTGGTGGATACCCTGCGCAAGCATCCGGTCTTTAATTCGAGCCTCGACGAAGCCGGCCAGGAGATCCTGTTCAAGGACTATTGGCATATCGGCGTCGCCGTGGACACCGAAGCCGGATTGATCGTCCCCGTCCTCCGGGATGCGGACAAAAAGAGCCTGCTCGAGCTGTCGAAGGAGTTGGAACAGATCGCGGCCAGGGCCCGGGACCGGAAGGTGACGGCTGAAGAACTCAAAGGGGGCACCTTTACGATTTCAAACCAGGGCGGCATCGGCGGCGCGCACTTTACCCCGATCATCAACAAGCCTGAAGTGGCCATTCTCGGCCTGGGCCGCGGCGCCCTGAAGCCCGCGGTGCGCGACCAGCGGATTGAACCTCGAACTCTGCTGCCTCTCGCGCTTTCGTACGACCATCGTGTGATTGACGGCGGAGCCGCGGCGCGGTTCATCGTGGATTTGGTGGCGGCGATCGAGGGTTTTGAGGAAAAGGCCGTTGCAATTGAATCGTAATATGGAATCGACGCAAACCGAAATCGTGGTGGTGGGCGCGGGGCCGGGCGGCTATGCCGCCGCCTTTTACGCCGCCGACCTTGGCAAGAAAGTCATCCTGGTCGAGCAGGATAAATCCCTGGGCGGGGTCTGCCTCAATCGCGGATGCATCCCTTCCAAGGCGCTCCTGCACGCCACCCACGCCGTCGCCGTGGCAAGGGAATCGCAACATCGCGGGATCACTTTCGCCCCCCCGACCGTCGATCTGGGGGCGCTGCGCGCCTGGAAGAATTCCATTCTCGTCAAGCTCTCCAGCGGCGTGGCGCAGTTGGCGAAAAGCCGCGGAGTCGAGGTCTGGAACGGACGCGGATACTTCGAGGGTTCAACCAAACTGCGCGTCGAGACGGATCAAGGCCAGAAATTCATCCATTTCGAGCAGGCCATCGTCGCCGTCGGCTCGAAATCGGCAATGCCCAAAGCTTTCGATCTGGGCAACCCGCGGGTGATGACTTCGAGCGAAGCCCTGGAGGTCGAGGAAGTCCCCGAACGACTGCTGGTCGTCGGCGGCGGCTACATCGGGATGGAACTCGGCACCGTCTATGCCACGCTCGGGAGCAAGGTGACATTGGTCGAGGCGCTGGACGGAATTCTGCTGGGCGCCGACCCGGACCTGGTCCGCCCCGTAATGGCTTACGCCAAACGAAGCTTCAGCGAAATCCGGCTCGGCATGAAGGTCGGGAAAATGGCCACTCATGGAAAGCAGATCAATGTCGAGATGGAAGGGGGTGGCCGCAAGACGGAGGAGTTTTACGACCGCGTGCTCGTCGCCGTCGGACGCGTCCCTAATTGCCGCGACCTCGGCCTGGAAAACACAAAGGTCACCACCGACGAAAAGGGCTTCATCAAGGTCAACGAGAAGCAACAGACGGACGATCCGGCGATTTATGCCGTCGGCGACGTCGCCGGCGGCGTCCTGCTGGCGCACAAGGCCTCGCGCGAGGCGCGGGTGGCGGTCGAGGTCATCCTGGGCCAGGATACCGTGTTTTCGGACGTCGTGATCCCTGCGGTCGTGTTCACCGACCCGGAAGTCGCGTGGTGCGGCCTGACCGAAGCGGAGGCGAAACAGAAGGGCCGCCACGTCGAGGTCGCGAAATTTCCCTGGACCGCTTCCGGGCGCGCCTTGTCGTTCGATCGAACGGACGGATTGACGAAGCTGATCATCGATCCGGAAACCGAGCGGATTCTGGGTGTGGGCATCGTGGGATCGGGGGCCGGTGAACTGATTTCCGAAGGCGTGCTGGCGGTGGAGATGGGGGTCACGGCGAAGGATCTGGCGCTGTCCGTGCACCCGCATCCAACACTTTCCGAGACGCTGATGGAGGCTGCGGAGGCGTTTTACGGCCATGCAACCCACACCTTGGCGCGCAAGAAGGCCGCCGGGTCCCAGGTTTCATCGGGCAAACTGGGCGCATCTTGACACTGTCCCCGATCGCAAACAGCCCGGAGCGCGGCCTTTAGAGCCGACGTGAAAAGCTTGGAAGGGTAGCACGGGCCACTGGCCCGTCCCGCCCGGCGACCCGCCTGGCGGAATGGAAAAGGGCGTCCCCGTTGAAGCTCAGGCAAAAGTGGCGTCCGTCGTCAAGCTCTTCCGGTTGGCGAGTCGCCGACCGGAACGGGCGAGTCGCCCGTTCCACCCATTCCAGAGACAGGCGCTGAATGCCGTGGCGTCGGGGGCAGTGTCAAGATGCACCGGCAAACCGTGGCCTGGAAATTTAGGATTGTTTAGCGATGGCTCGGCCCGCATACTGCGAGTCTTGCCGGAGCGATCCGGCGGAATGGTTCGGGGCGTAGCGTAGCCCGGCTAGCGCGCTTGCTTGGGGTGTCAAAAACGTCCTTTTGTTCTGTTTCGACCTAACATGACATGATGATAAAATCCCCGTCTTTATTGATTAAAGCGCATTTTTGCTTTTGTCCTGCTAGGTTGTGGGATGACCTAAAAATGGCATATAGTATAGAAAAGCAGTATAGAATTTACCCATTTTAATTTGTCTCTCGTTCATTGATTTTTTTTATTTCAATTTCCTCAATTACCCCCTCACTCTTGCCAAGCCCTTCGTATTTTTCAGGCCGCACTTTGATTCGTTCCACGGCGAGCCGTTCCAGCGCATCGCAAAGCGGTTCTAAACCCTTTCCTTTGATCGTGACAATTCGGTCTTGAAACTGGATTTGAACGGCGTCCTTGCCGCTTTGCCGGATGAATTTTGCGTGCTGAAAATAGCCGTAGGGAAACAGGTGAATCTCGTTAGTGGTTTCCACCCGCAAACATTGCGGACTTGTTGCGGTGCGCCAGCACGTCAGATTCTTTGTCCGCGCGTCCGTTGCGGCCTCATTTGAGGGCTTTGTTTGTGTTTCCATAAATCAATTTTCTCAATTGGTATTTGAACCGTTTCCGAACGGCGGCTTTGAATCAGTCCGGCGATATATTTGCGAATTGGCGGCGGCACACGCCGCGCCTGCGCCGAATCTTGCTTCGCAAATTCAATCGCCAGTTCGCGGTCGCCCAAGCGACCGACATTTTCCCGCAACTGCGCTTTGTCCTGGGTAAAGATTTTTACCGCCCGCGTCCCCCGCGAAATCGTGACCAGCCATTGCTGATTATTTGTGGCGGCTTTTACCGAGGAATCGGAAAACAAAACGTGTTCAACAGTTTTGCCTTGCGACCCGTAGGACGTAATCGCGTAACCGCGCACAAATTCCCGATATTTTTCGGGCAGAACTCGTCCGTCATTCAATTCAATGCGCCCGTTTGGATTGACGGCTTTGACTGTCACCAGTTCGCCGTTAATCAATTCTTTGCCGTCTTGTGACGGCGCATTGGCCTTGAGTTGCAATTGATCGCCTTTGGCGAGCGTCATTTCAACCGGCTGGCAGACCGTGAGCCGGTTCAAAAACTTGAAAGGAACTTTCTGCTCTTTCTTTTCTCCCCTGACCAGCAAATGAGTTGGCGTTGCGGCCAACACTTTGCCGACTTCGCCTTTGGCGAAATCCCCCGTCTCGCGGTTAAAAACAATCACCGCATTGGCCGGATAAAATCGCTTGTCGCGCTTTTGGGCATCCGTCAAATCCAGCCGCTCATACGCCGTCACCGTCGAATCGGCCTTGTCAATCAGTCCCGCCCTTCGCAGTCCAATACGAATCCGCTCGTTGATCTCCCGAATCTCCGCCCACGTCTGCGAGACAATCACGGTGGACTTTTTCCTTTCCGCCAGCGTCAGATAATCGGCGACCAACCGCTCGCGCTGCTCGTCAATGGTGAGGCACTCGACAATTGCGCCGAGCCGATCCAAACGGTCGAATGATTCGGCGTATTGGCCGGACTGTGCTTTGCGAACCGCTGCGCGGTATTGCTTGATGCGTTTCCGTTCGGACTTCGTTTCTCCCGCCTTCGGATTTTGCCGCCGAATCTTCGTTAGCCGTGCCGCTTCCAGACCGGCATACCGCTCGATGGCGCGCAGGGCGTCCGAGGCTTCGACCGCGCCGTGTTGGCGCGTGTCGCCCGAAAGAATGACGCGCCCGCCATTCGCTTGAACGAAACTCAAAAGTTCGCGCATCTGCTTTCCGCCGATTTGTCCGGCTTCATCCACTATCACCACCGACCCAGGCATCATCTGCCGCTTCGCCAGAAATTCAGAAACGGTTTTGGTATCGGCAAAACTCTTTTTCAAATCAAGGGCTTGCTGGCGCTGTGGCGCGATGACGTAAGAAACCTGACCGGCAGCTTTCAAGCCGTTGCCGATTTCCCGTAGCGTGTGACTTTTCCCCGTTCCCGCACCGCCACAGAACAGCGTGACGAAGTCGCGTGACGCCAGAATCAATTCGGCGGCGGCGCGCTGATCCGGCATGAGGTCGGCGGCAATGTTGTAACGTGGATTGAACTCCGCGAACTTTCCGCGCCCATCGCGGGCGAGGCAGACGATTTCCCATTCGCAGCTTAAAATCTCGTGCGTCGTGATTTTTGACGGCGCGTGTTCGTTGCGGATGTAATCACGTTCCTGCCCTGCCGTCTTGATGCCTTGAACCGTCAATTCCGCCCCGCGCCCGCGCTCCAAAGCCGCGCTCCAAACTTCGTTTTCGCGCACGACCGAACGGCGGTCGAACAAATGGTCTTCCGCCCACTGGACTGCGGCTTGCGCCGTGACGGACGGCGATTGAATCGCCGCCTTTGACTGGCGGGCCAGCGCGCGCAGGGATTGCCTTTCTTCGCCCGTAAGCTGGCTGTCCCAGAGGCGTTGAAGTTCAGGCAGGGCAATTCCTGCAATTTTCCGGCTGCGCTCCGCTTGGGCGATTTGTGAGCGCAGTTCCTTCAGATTGCCATTTGCCAGTTCCGGCTTTTCTTTGAGCATCCGTTCGATGCTGGCATCAATTTCGTTGTGCCGCTTGGAGAAACGCGATTGCAGTTCACGGGACACGCCCTTGATTTCAAAATCGCCACGCGGCTTGTTTTCAATCTCGTATCCGAATTGCCGCAGTTCGCGGGCGAATTCGTGATAATAGACATTCTCCGCGAATTTCCGCGCTTGCAGCATTTCGTAATTGGAAAGCGCTTTCCAACGATTTTCGGTTGCATCAAACGTAGCGTTGAACATGACGCAATGCGTGTGCAAGTGCGGATCAAGCGCGCGTGAAGTGTCATGCCGGAACGTGGCGCAGACGACGTTTCCGGTGAGCCGTTCAGAAATGTTCAGCCCTTGATGGGTTCGTGTTCCTGCGAAGTGCTGTAATTCATTCACCGCAATCCGCACCGCCTGGCTATGTGATTCCAAGAGCCGTTTGTCATTGGCAATCAAAGCCTGAATGGAAACTGATTTTGGCGGTGAAAAGGTGAAGTCATAAAAAATCCGACGATTGGCGACCTCTGCCATTTTGTCCGAATCCCAACGTGTAGTTTTCATCCGTTGCGTTAGCAATTCGCCGGTGTTCGGATTCTGATTGTGGCAGAGTTTCAGGAATTGATCCTGTTTCACCCTGCCTGTAAGCCCAAGCGTTTCAGCCCCGATTCCAGTCCATTCGCCGGACACGATATTTTCCTGACTGTAATAATCGCCGAGTTGCAGATGTTCTTTGAAGTATTTTTCTGCGTTGGACAGGTTGCATTGTGTTTTGGTGGACAGCACATCCACTTTTTAGCTTATCCCGCTACTTAAAGTTGTTATGAAATCATAACAACCTGACTGCCGGAAATCGGTTTAGATGGAGGCATGAATACGTCATTGAAGCATCATTTTTCATGGCACGCCTTACCTCTAACTGTCGTTAGAGATTTTGCTTATCACCTTTTTAAGAAAGTTTTTTAATTTGTTTGCCAAATCCTTGTGAAAACTTCGTGAGATTTTTTTGAAGGTTGTTTCAACAATTTTTGAAGGTTTTTTGAGCCTTTATGAGCGAACAAAGTTCATCAGACGAAATCGTGAATCGCTTAACGCAGCGCGCCACTGGCTATAAGCCCAAGCTGCCGCCCAAGCTGGCGCAGTTGCTTCCCTTCAAAATGCAAATTAAGGAGCTTCGTGCGCGCCACGCCGCTTATGACGACATCCGGCTGATTTTGGCAGAGGAGAAAATAATTGTTTCTCTTAATGCGATATATCGGTTTTGCCGCGACGTGATCGGTGAAAAGACCGTCCGCCTTCATAAACCACGCCCGCCCAAAAATTCACCGTCAAAAGCTATTCCGGTGCTGCCGCCACCTGAAAAAATAGAGGCGACATTGCGGGAACAACGTCAGCGTTTCCCCGGCCCGTGGTCACGGCGCAAGCCTGGACCACGCATCGCCGATTCAAAAAACCTTTAACCAAAAATTATGCAAAAACAATTCAATGCCGTCATCAACGGCAAGGGCGGCGTCGGAAAAAGTTTCTTCGCCGTCAATTTTGTCCAGTTCCTCAAAGACAACGGCGTCGCCCACATCGCCGTTGATACCGACAACGAAAACTCGACGCTGAAACGGTTTCATCCCGAAGCCCTGTTTCTCAACATCGCAGACCCAACCGAAATTGATTCGGTTTTCGCCATGCTGGACAAAACGGATTTGGTCGTCATGGATTGCCGCGCGGCCTCGACCGACATCTTTCTCGATTATTTCGACGAGGTGCGAATCTTCGATCTGCTCAAACAGGTTGGCGCATCCTTGAATCTCATCATGCCGGTGAATCACGAAACCGACAGCTTGGAACAGATTCGCAACATCACCGACCGGCTCAATCACAATGCCCGATACCTGGTTGTTAAAAATGAGGTGTTGTCGGAACGGTTCGACAACTACGAGCGCAGCGCCACCCGGACACGACTGATGGAGGAACTGGACGCCAAAGAAATCATCATGCCGAAACTTTACGATTGGATCGTGGCCGATTTGAACCGGCACGACCTGACCGTCTCCGCTGGGATCAATAATCCTGCCTTCGATTTCTTCAACCGGCAACGGCTGCTAAACTGGCAGCACCTGCTTTATAGCCAACTGGAATCTGTGCGCGGGATGTTGCTGCCGCCGCCGCCGAAGGTTCAGAAGCCAAAAAAAGAAGCGAAATCCAGCGACTCACTTTTGTGAACGAAGAAAAGAACAGCTTCAACGAGGCGGTTTCCGAATGGCGGCGCAAGCACGGGATTCGGGACGACGACTCCGTTTTGCAGATGCTGGAATTGCTCAAGATATTTTTCCAGAACGTCAAAATCGAAATTCCGCCCGACATGGATTCAATCCAGTTGGTGACGGTTCGCGTCTCGCTCCAGACGCTGACCCAATTGACCAAGGAATTTTCAAAGGAGGCGCGGGAGTTGAAACAGGAAATTCGGAGCGTTCCCCAAATCACCCAGCAGCTTTCCGCCGGGCGTGCGGTGGCTTTTTTCTGCGTGGCAATCGCTTCGCTCTTGGCCGGAATCCTGATTGGGAAATATTTACTCTGATTATGCGCTGGATAAATTACATCACAACCGGCCTGTCTTTGCTGATGGCTACCGGCGCACTCTTTTTTCTGCCCGTGCCGGCCTCGTGGATTGTGGCGGCGATCTTCGCTGGCATTGCTGCTTACGCGGCCACGGCGAAGGGTGTTAAAATTGCAAAAAGCAAATTTATCGTCCGGCTGAAGGGCTTTGCTTGGACGCGCGAGGATTTTTGCCGTGGCTGGCTCATCACTGGCGACACCGGCTCTGGCAAAACCCGCTCCGGCATCAATCAATTGCTCTTTCAGGTTTTTCAAAACGATCCTAATTGGGGCGGGCTGTGCATTGACGACAAAGGCGTCTATTGGGAAACACTCGTAGAAATGGCTGCGAAGTTTAATCGTCAAGACGATTTGATTCTGTTGCAAGTCAGGCCGGACAACCCGCCGGAGAAATGGAAACCGGCATACACCTTCAATCTGCTTTCCGACCGGACAATTCCGCCGTCCACTTACGCGAAGTTTGTCGTGGACACGGTGACGAGCCTGGGACAACGCGCCGAGCAATCCTTTTTCAAAAGTCAGGCGCAAACGCACATTGGCTTGGCTCTCGAAGTATTGACGCGCTTGGACATGGAGGCGACCCTGTTCAATGTCCGTGATTTTCTTCTCGATGACAATTCGATGAATGAGGTGTTGGGAGAGATGCAGACGGATTATCCAACTGACCGCGACAAAGCCCTCATCAAACATTTTTCCGAACGCTATCGGGGACAGCCAGCCGAGCAAATGGGCGGCGTGAAAGAGACCATCGCCAATTATCTTCAATTTTTTTTGACGCCCGATGTCATCGAGGTGTTTGGCGATGCCAAGAACAGCTTCGACTTCAAGGAAATTGATCGCGGCAAAATCATCTGCGTGGCGATGCCGCAGAAATTTCAGATGGAGCGTCGCTACATAAACACGTTTCTCAAAATGCTTTTTTACACGCACGTCTTGCGCCGTTTCGACCGGACAAAGGAAGAACGCGCTACCGACAATTTGCTCATCCTTTGGGCGGATGAAGCGCAACGCTTCGTCACGGCCAGCGAGGACGGCATGAGTGATTACAACTGCATTGACGTGATGCGCGAGGCGAAGGCGACGCTGGTTGCCGCCGCGCAGTCGTCAACATCATTCATCCCGCCGCTCGGCGAAGAAAAGGCGCAAGTGTTGACGTTGAACCTTCGCAATCGGATGATTTTCAAAGGAGCGGACGAGGCGGGAGCAGTTGAAAGCGCAGACTTTCTTGGACAGCGGAAAGTCCGTCAAAGAACATCCGGCTATTCGGGCGGAATGCTCACGCGCTCATACACCAATGTTGATGAACACAAAATCAAACCCTACGAATTACGCAATTTGAGAAAACATCAATGTGTCCTCGTTCACTGTGAAAAAGGTTTTCATAAAACGATTTTACCGCCGATTGAACCGGACGGCACAGTTTCAAAATGGTTTCCGTGGTGGAAGCGTTTGCTTTAGGCGGTGACAATTTAAGATTTTTTGCGGATGTAACCCAATTGGATCGTCGGCAGACTGCAATTTTCCGCACCGGGCTTCGCCGCTGGTTTCTCCGAAACCTGCTGAAAACCGCAGACTACCTTCGCCATTAAAAGCCTGACTCCGTCCGGTTCGGGATCGCTTCACTTCTCTGCGCTTCGCAACCGCGTCCGACCTTTGCCCGCCCGCTGGTTGCTTGCGCTTCGCTCCGTTCCGCGACGCCGAATCCAGCGGAGACAGGCAACGGGAGTGAAACAAGGCAAAAAGCTAATGCCCCTAACCGGCGCATCAAGAGGACGGCGTGGAATTTATCCTTACCACATTTGGTTTTTAATTGGCGAATTGAATTGTTAAATTAACTTTCGTGTTTCAAGAGACGATAACGCGCTACCATGCAAAATACTTTGCACACGCTCTGACGAGGCGCTGTCCGTCTGACAGCGTTCAGAAGCTCGCGGCGTCTCTGGCTGACGCCCAGGTTGATCTCAACCCACACCAGATTGACGCCGCGCTTTTCGCTTTTCGTTCACCACTTTCCAAGGGAGCAATTCTTGCCGATGAAGTTGGCTTGGGAAAAACCATTGAAGCGGGAATTTTGCTTTCGCAGAGATGGGCGGAGCGAAAACGGAAATTGCTCATCATTGTCCCCGCCAATTTACGCAAGCAATGGAATCAGGAATTGTCCGACAAGTTTTTCCTGCCATCCGTCATTCTCGAAACGCGCACATTCAACGAGCAAATCAAAAAGGGCAATCTAAACCCGTTTGAACGTGATGAAATTGTCATTTGCTCGTATCACTTCGCCCGCAGCAAGGACGTTTATATCCAGCAAGTGAAATGGAATCTCGTCGTCATTGATGAGGCACACCGGCTGCGAAATGTTTACAAGCCGGCCAACCGCATTGCCAACGCCATCAAAAACGCCGTCGCCCCGTTCCCCAAAATTTTGCTCACCGCGACACCGCTACAAAATTCGCTTTTGGAATTATTCGGGCTAGTCAGCGTCATTGACGATTACACGTTCGGCGATTTGAAAAGTTTCAAATCTCAATTCACCAATCTAGCCAGCCAAAAGGATCACGCCGACTTGAAGGCGCGGTTGAAGCCGATTTGCCAGCGCACCTTGCGCCGACAGGTTCTCGAATATGTTCCCTACACCAATCGCAAAGCCATCGTGCAGGAATTTCATCCGACGGCAGAGGAACAAAAATTATACGACCTCGTTTCCGATTATTTGCAACGCCCCAACTTGTTCGCTTTGCCCGCCAGCCAGCGGCAATTGATGACGCTCATTTTGCGGAAATTGCTCGCGTCATCCACCTACGCCATTTCCAGCACTTTGGGCGCGCTTTCAACCAAGCTCGAAACGATTGCCGTCGAGCAGACCCCGGCAGAAATAAAGTCGGAAGACGTTGCGCCCGATTTTGAAACGATTGACGAGACCGAGGAAGAATGGACGGACGATGAAACGCCGCCGGATGAAAAACGCCGTTACACACCCGAAGAGTTGCAGCAAATGGGTGAGGAAGTCGGCGATCTCAAAAAATTTGAGTTGCTCGCCCAATCCATCATAAAAAATTCCAAAGGTGAAGTTTTGCTTACCGCGTTGAAACGCGGTTTTGCCGCCGCGATTGAAAAAGGCGCACAGAAAAAAGCCATCATCTTTACCGAATCCCGACGCACGCAGGAGTATTTGCGCGGCTTGCTCGAAAACACCGAATACGCCGGAAAAATCGTTTTGTTCAATGGCACAAATACTGATCCGAAGTCAAAAGAGATTTACCGCGATTGGCTCCAAAAACACGCTGGCACTGACCGCGTGACCGGCTCACCCAGTGCGGATATGCGCGCCGCGCTCGTGGATTATTTCCGCGACGAAGCCGTTGTCATGGTTGCCACCGAAGCCGCCGCCGAGGGCATCAATCTCCAATTTTGCTCGCTCGTTGTGAATTATGATTTGCCGTGGAATCCGCAGCGGATTGAACAACGCATCGGGCGTTGCCACCGCTACGGCCAAAAGTCCGATGTCGTGGTCGTTAATTTTTTGAACAAGGCGAACGCCGCCGACTTGCGCGTTTATCAATTGCTTGATGAAAAGTTCAAATTATTCGACGGCGTTTTTGGCGCGAGCGATGAAGTGCTTGGGGCAATTGAATCCGGCGTGGATTTTGAAAAACGAATCGTTCAAATTTACCAGACGTGCCGGACGCCGGAGCAGATTGAATTTAATTTCAACGCGCTGCAAAAAGAGTTGGAGGAACAGATTGACGAAAAGATGCAGCAGACCCGCCAAAAATTACTCGAAAACTTTGATGAGGAAGTCCACGAAAAGCTGAAAATCAGCGACCGGGAGAGCAGTGATTATCTCACAAAATTTGACAACTGGCTTTGGCAACTGACCAAATTTTATCTGCGGGATTTCGCCCAATTTGAAGCCGATGATAATGGCCGCCCCGCAAGGGGCTTTGTCCTGACGCGAAATCCATTCCCGGAGGAAACGATTCATCCCGGCCCATACCGCAGCGGCAAAAATGTTGAAGATGCCAACCTTTACCGTGTCGGCCATCCGCTCGCACAACGCATCATCCAGGAATGTCGGACGCTCGCACCAGCCCCTTCCGAAATTGTTTTCAAATATACCGGCGCGGGCAAAAACATTTCCATTCTTGAACCGCTTGTCGGCAAAAGTGGCTGGTTGTCTTTGACCAGCCTGACAATTTCATCATTTGACACGGAAGACTGGCTTTTGTTTGCAGGCGTAACGGATGACAATCAGGAAATTGATTCTGACCAGTGCCAGCGTTTGTTTTCACTGGCCGCAATGGAATCACCGCAATTGGATTTGAGCGCGAGCAGCACGGCGCGCGGGCGGATGGACAGCCAATTGGCACAACAACAAAAAGCAGTTCTCACCAGCTTGAGTGAAAAGAACGCCACATTTTTTGAATTGGAAATGGAAAAATTGGAGGGCTGGGCTGGTGACATCAAAGAAAGCCTTGAGCATGAGTTGAAAGACCTCGACCGTGAAATCAAGGACACCAAACGCGAGGCGCAATTGGCCGCAAGTTTGGAATCAAAAGTGGCGCTGCATAAACGCATCAAGGAACTTGAATTGCGCCGCGCCGAGAAGCGCCGGGGATTATTTGAAGCCCAGGACGCGGTGGACACCCGCAAGGATTCCTTGCTAACGGAAATCGAATCCCGATTGAAACAGTCGCTTCAGAAAGAAATTCTGTTTTCAATCCGCTGGCGGCTTGAGTGAATTGACTTTGTGTTTATTGACGACGCTTTCATTGACAATGCTGGCTTTGACCCGGTTGAGTTTGAATTGGCGAACGGGAACAGGGTCAAAATTGCCTTCGCCAAGTTTTGGGAACGGCTGACAGATTTAGCCCGGCGCGCTGGTGAGCAGCCCGGCCAGTTTTACGCGATCCGGGTTTATTCCAGCGAAGGCGAGCTTTCCAATCAAATGACCGTTCAGTTTGAGTTTCGGGCAAACCATGAATTCGGTCTGGTCGTCGTGCCGCGAATTTGGGAATGGTTGGAATCGCTTACGGAAAACCGGGGACACCTGAAATACGACACGTTCGACGATTTCATCGAAGAATTCGGGGAACAAATTGCGTTGCTGTCGGATTCAGCCGAGGACGCGGTTGAACATTTCCGGCATTTGCCGGAAGTGACCGATCCAGAATCTTTCGACAAGGTGGACGATTCCGTGTTTAATGATCAGAATGAAAACGAACCTGGCACCTGAATGAAGGGGAATTTTTATGGCCGAACCAACCATCATTTGCCCGAAGTGCAAAAACGAGATCAAGCTGACAGAATCGTTGGCCGCGCCGCTCATTGAATCCACGCGCGTTGATTTTGAAAAACGGCTGGCACAAAAAGACCTTGATGTTGCCGGTCGTGAAAAATCTATTCAAGAACGTGAGGCGGCTCTTTCCAAAGAAAAAGGCTCACTTGAAATTCAGGTGAACCAGCGGGTGCAGCAGGAGCGCGGGAAAATCGCCGAAGAAGAAGCCAAAAAAGCCAAGCTCGCCCTGTCCAACGACATTGAGCAAAAAACAAAAGAGGTTGCCGACCTTCAGGAAATTCTAAAGCAAAAGGACGCGAAGCTAACCGAAGCCCAAAAAACCCAAGCTGATTTGCTAAAACAAAAGCGCGAACTTGACGACGCCAAGCGCGAACTCGACCTGACCGTTGAAAAAAGAATTGCCGAAGGTTTGACGGCCACCCGCCAGCAGGCGCGGAAGGAAGCGGAAGACGAATTGAAGCTAAAAGTTTCCGAAAAGGAACAGACAATTTCTTCGATGCAGAAGCAGATTGAAGACTTGAAACGCCGCGCCGAGCAAGGCTCGCAGCAGCTTCAAGGCGAAGTGCAGGAATTAGAACTTGAGACCTTGTTACGCGCCAGATTCCCGCACGACAACATTGAGCCAGTCCCCAAAGGCGAATTCGGCGGCGACGCCTTGCAGCGTGTGCATAATCCGCTCGGTCAACCTTGCGGCACAATTCTTTGGGAATCCAAACGCACAAAAAATTGGTCAGACAGTTGGCTTGCAAAACTACGCGACGATCAGCGCACGGCGAAAGCAGAGATTGCCGTGCTGGTAAGCCCTGTGCTTCCCAAAGACGTTGAAGCATTTGACTTGGTTGATGGCGTGTGGGTCACGCATCCGCGTGTTGCGATACCAGTCGCCATCATGCTGCGGGAGTCCATGATTGAATTGGCGGTTGCGCGCCAGACATCCGAAGGCCAGCAAACCAAGGCGGAAATGCTTTATTCGTATTTGACCAGCCCACGCTTCCGCTTGCGGGTGCAGGCGATTGTTGAAGCCTTTTCTAACATGAAGGAAGACCTCGACAAAGAACGGAAAGTCATCACCAAGCAATGGGCAAAACGCGACGAACAGATTGAGCGCGTCATGCAAGCAACCGTCGGTATGTATGGCGATATGCAGGGAATCGCCGGAAAGACGTTGCAGGAAATTGAAGGGTTGGAAATGAAAATGTTGGAAGAAACTGCGGGCGATGGAGGTAAAAAATGAAACTCATTTACTTGCGAATTCAGAATTTTCGTTCTTGCCGCGACGTGTCCTTGGAAATTGGGGACATGCACGCGATGGTTGGCGCGAATAATGCCGGAAAATCTTCAGTGCTCCGCGCCTTGGATTTCCTTTTCAATCCAAGCACAAAATCACTCAACGAGGAATCCTTTTGGAACAAAGATACCGCGCTGGAAATTCGCGTCGAAGCCATCTTTGCAGACCTCAAAGAAAGCGAGAAAACCGCGTTGTCAGGCTGTTTGAAAGCCAACGGCACATTCCACATGGCGCGTTCTGCAAAAATGGGTGCGAAAGCTGGTGAGGCGGATTCAGATGACGGTGAAGATAAAATCACGATCAGCCAGCACTACAAACAGCCAACGCCGCAACAGGAATGGCTTCAAGAATCAAAAATCAATGGCAAGAGCATTGGCGAATGGTGGAAAATTAAAGACCAATTGGTCGTCAATGGAATTTCATTCGCAGCTTCTTGGCCGGCGGATGCGAAAACCCCGAAAGTTGATGACTGGAAAGAAAAGGCAAAACAATTTGTAGCTGCCAACGCAGCGAACATCCCGATGGATGATACTTGGATTGATAACCCCAAAGGTTACGCGAACGTCTTAAAGGGAACGCTGCCATTTTTTATCCTTGTTCCGGCTGTTCGTGACGTTACCGAAGAATCTAAAGGCACGAAAACGAGTCCGTTTGGAAAACTTCTGTATGCCATTTTGGAAACGGTGACAGCCGACAAAAAAACGAAGATCGAGCAGGTTCTCGCTGAAGTTGCCAAGCAGATGAATCGTCTTGGCGGAGCGGAGCGAGTCCCATTGATTGCCGAGACCGAAACGCAGTTGAATAAACTCCTGGGTGATTTTTTTGTCGGTTGCGACTTGGAAATCGAATTTCAGACTCCGACTTTAGAGGCGTTGTTGAGCGCGCCTAAACTTTTCATTGATGACGGGTTTAGAAATTCGGTTGAAAACAAAGGCCACGGACTTCAGCGCGCGGTTATCTTTACCATTTTACGGCGTTATGCCGAGTTCATGACTTCTTCGCCGGAGGGCAAAAAACGAAGTCTCATCCTTGCAGTTGAGGAACCAGAGCTTTACATGCACCCGCAGGCGCAACGGACAGTCCGGCGGGTTTTCCGAAAAATAGCTGCGGGTGAGGATCAGATTATTTTTTCAACGCATTCATCGCTGCTGGTGGATGTCGCATATTTTGATGAAATCATTCGGCTCGAAAGTCGCGTGAAGAAGGAAGGCGATAAGAAAATCACTTGCAGCGAAGCCTGGCAGTTGCCGATGCAGAAGATGATTGATGATGTTGAGGCGCGCTTCCCGAAGTTCAAGGGCAAAGTTTCGCCGCAGTCCATGCGCGACCGGTATTCGCACGCATATAATCCCCGCCGGAATGAAGGTTTTTTTGCGTCCAAAATTATCCTGGTCGAAGGACTGACCGAGGAATACAGCCTGCCAATCTATGCCGACGCAATTGCGGACTGCGCTTTTGACCCGCAAAACGTCAGCGTCGTGGAATGCAACGGCAAGGGAATGATGGATCGGCTTTACCGGATTTTTAACGAACTGCACATTCCATGTTATTTGCTTCTGGATTTTGACAGCGGGAATGGGGACAAAAACATCATTGATAAATCAAAAGAACTTCTCGTTTTGTGTGGCGAAGCTCCAAATGAGCCGAATGCAGTTCTGATTGCCGATGGCGTTGCGTGTTTTCAGCATAAATGGGAGGCAGACTTGCGCGCAGAAACCCCGGACGTTGATGCGTTGACTGCCGCTGCCGGTAAAGACCTTGGCGGTGACGTGGGAAAACCGCTGGTAGCCCGATATATTGCTCGGAAATTAACAACTCAAACTCCGCCAGTTGTTCCGCCAACTTTGAAGAAAATCATTCAGAAGGCGGTTGCGGTTGCTTGGAAAAAAAGCTGCATACTGCCAGCGACAGCCCAACCAGCACCCGCTCCGGTGGCGGCAGTTAAGAACGGATAATCAAAATGTCGAACAGCAACCAAAAATCGGAACTGACATGGATTGATAAAGAAATTCGATCCAAGCTAGAATTGCGCATTTTGCTTGAAGACCCGGCAATCTACAACACAGCGCTGGCGATGGAAAATGAGCTGCATGGGAAAGGCAAGCGGCAGTGAAGACTTTTGACTATTTGGCCGCGTTTTACCGGCAGGAACACAACTCGCGTGAATTCGTCGGCCAAGTGGATTCGTTGCTTGCGGCAGAGGAAGCCAGCGTTCGCGCCATCCCGTTTGGCTGCGAAAAGGCCTCGCTCGACTGGCTGGACGGCAAAGTTTGCGGTGATAAAAAAGTCACTCTGCTTTATTGCAAAGACCATCTGGCGGCTTTTCGCCTCGACTACAATTTCACAGAAAACGGGCAGGAAAAAAGTGAAACAGGCCGTTTCTTCGTTATGCAGCAGGCCGACCTGCCAAACGTCTTCGTCGCGTTTTCTCTGGAATCGGCGCAGTTTTTCCGCCGAGCGTTGCAGCCTTTCCTTTTGAGTCTTTACCCCACGGTGATGATGACGTTTGTCTCGCATCGGAAAATGAAGCGGATGCTGGACACGTTCAAGACCGAGGGCACTTTTTCCGACCTCATTATTACCCGCGCTTCGCAAAGATTGCGCTACCAAGAAGGCAATCAAAAGCGCATCATGCCGATGGTTAGCTGGCCTGAAATGACCCTCGACGAGGCTTTTCAATGGATTCAAGAGCATAACGGCTGGTTTCAATCGTTGGAATTTGAGGCCATGTCGCGTGACCGAAAACTTGGAACAATTGTGCTCACCCGGCAAGGCATCGTCAGGGCGGACGCGCTTTTTTCCAGAGCCTACCAGACGTTCATTGTGCCGACGTGCAAAACCATTGATGCCAATCTGAAATTGTTCAGCCATCGCGCCCGGTTGGAGCGTCCAGACGCATCCGCGTTGCCGCTGGTAATTGATTTTGAGGCCGACCAATTCCAAGACGTGCAGGAAAACCGGCGACTGATTCAGGCGATGCGGCTTCTTAAAAGCGCTTCCGTCTCCGTCTTGCATGGCAATCCTTACGTTCACCTCTCCGTCCTTGATTACATTGACGGCAGCGCTTTTGACCTGTGGGTTCTTGATCACCGGCAACTTGTCATCGTTCCGCAGCTCAAAGCGTCCATTGCCGCCATTAAGCGTTTGATCAATCACATCTTTGACGACTATGCCGAGGGACGGTTGCTTGACTACAAACATCCACAGTCATGAATGCCGAACAAGAACTCAGAAACGAGATAGATAATTACAACGATTCGCTGTTCGCGATAATTGGATTCATGAACTTTTATCGGTTCGACGACACCTCGCGGAAGATGCGTGAAGATGTTTTACTTTTTCAAGGACGGCGGTTGACGCCTTCGGTCGCAAAGTCCACCAACGCGAAAGGGGAAACCGTCGAATACGTCACGCCTGACCTGGGCGTCCTGCTTCCTTCGGGGAAAGGTGTTCTTGGCGAAGTCAAAAAGAGTTTTCCGCGCGACTCTGGACATTGGATGGATGACTTTGAGCAGTTGATGGCATACGACGACGATCTCACGGGATGGCCGAACGAATCAGAGAAGGTTTCTTCACACGACATTGTTCTGTTGCTTCATGAAACACGCGCCGTTGCGATCCGAAAATTCTACGAACAGAAAATGGGAAAGGGAATACGCTTCACTCGGCCGTTTTCCATTGTAGAGTTTCACCGATCCAGTGAGGGGCAGGAATACTTTTTCTTCCGCAGCGTTACCGGAAGCGTATCGGAAACTACGCTTGCCAACCGGCTTGAACTCGGCATTTCTGTTCCGATGACGATGTATTTGCTTGAATACAGCACAGTCAAACTCTACGACGCCGAACCGCCGATGCCTTATCTGTTAGAAATGATTTGGACGCACGTTGTCGCTTTCAAAGTGACGAACACTTCCGGTTACAAAATGCCCAACAAGAAGCAGAAGCTCAATGTGGAAGTCTCTGTGGCTGAAATAAGCGAACGCCTTGAAACGCTTTTTTCGTTTCATGTTCTCCAGCATCGGCACGCCAATGACCGGCAGCCCAAAGTTCTTAAGGATACATGGGTGCAGCGGGCGTGTGACGCACTTGTAAAATTCAGCGATGGCGAATGGGCCGACGCCACAAAAACCAAGCTCATCGTAAAGTTCACAAAGCGCGATGACATTCTTGAACATTTCGTCAAGCTCTGCGCGGAAGAGCCGAGAAGGGACGACCAGATGGAGCTATTCAAAGAAAGGGAGAGCGGCAAACGATAGAAGCCAACCCGTCTCCCCTTTGGCTCGACAACCAACTACAACTTGATCGTGATGCGCAAACAAAAATTAGAACTGACTTGGATCGGCAAGGAAAACCGACCCAAGCTTGAGCCGCGCATTTTGTTGGAAGACCCGGCGAAATCGTATCACGCGCCGCACCGCGTCACGGCGAACGACCTTTTCGACAACAAACTTATTTTTGGCGACAATTTGCTCGCGCTGAAAGCACTTGAGCAGGACTTCTCCGGCAAAATCAAGTGCATCTATATTGACCCGCCTTTCAACACGCAACAGGCATTTGAGCATTACGACGACACGGTGGAACATTCCGTGTGGCTGTCTCTCATGCGCGACCGGCTCGAACTGCTTCGCCGCCTTCTCGCGCAAGACGGCACATTGTTCGTTCACATTGACGACAATGAGTTGGGGTATCTCACCGTGCTGCTTGATGAATTGTTTGGCCGCGATAATCGGCTTTACGTTGTCACGTTCAAACAGGGGTCGGCCACCGGTCACAAGTCCATCAATCCTGGGTGTGTTAGCACAACAAATTTTCTGCTCATCTACGCAAAGGACAAAAACTTTTGGACGCCAAATCGCATCTTTACGGCACGCGAACGTGACGACCGTTACAATCAATACATCGAGAACATCGAAGCTCAGTGCGAACAATGGAAAATAACAACGCTTACGAAAGCGTTTGCGACATCAAAAGGAATTGCCGAAAAAGAAGCACGGGCGCTTCTAAAAGCAAACCCGCAAGAGTTGGATAATTTTGTCATTCGCAATGCAAAGAGCGTGATTCGTTTTGCGCGACCAAGTTACGAAGGGGTCGGTTCTGAAACGAAAAAGCTCATAGATCAATCAAAAGTGAACAAGCAGTCCATCTTTCGTTTAGAACGAGATGGGTATCCTGATATTTACTTGAAGGGCGGCGAGCGAATCATCTTCTACGTTGATAAGCTAAAGAAAATTGACGGCAAATGGGTTGCTGGCGAACCACTCACCACACTTTGGGATGATATTCTCTCGAATAATCTTCACGCTGAAGGTGGTGTTGAATTTCCCAAAGGGAAAAAGCCCGAAGGTCTCATCAAACGAGCATTCGAGCTTGCGACCAACCGAGGCGATTGGGTTTTAGATTCGTTTGCAGGTTCAGGAACGACTGGCGCAGTTGCACACAAGATGGGGAGGCGTTGGATTATGGTTGAACTTGGCGAACACTGCGACACGCACATTGCTCCTCGCTTGAAGTCAGCAATTGATGGCACAGACACCAGCGGCATCACCGCAGCAGTCGGTTGGAAAGGCGGCGGCGGTTTCCGTTACTACCATCTTGCGCCATCGCTTTTGAAAACGGACAAGTGGGGCAATCTCGTCATCAACAAAGAATTCAACGCGGATATGCTTTCCCAAGCAGTCTGCAAATTGGAGGGCTACACTTACGCGCCGAGCGATTCGCTTTACTGGCAGCATGGCAATTCATCGGAAAAAAGTTTCATCTACGTCACCACACAGCATTTGACCCGCGAGCAGTTGACGCAGTTGAACGATGAAGTCGGGTCAAGCCGTTCATTGCTGGTTTGTTGCGCCTCGTTTCGCGGCAAAACGGAAAACTATCCGCATCTGGAAATCAAAAAAATTCCCAAAGCGGTGCTTGCGAAATGCGAATGGGGTCACGACGATTACAGCTTGAAAATTGAAAACCTGCCCAAAGCGCCGCCGCCGAAGGGTCAACAGCAACTTTTTGAACCGTAAATGACGAACGAAATTGCCATGCAAACAGGGGTTGACACACATAAGCGCTTATGTCAGCTTATGGGCAGCATACCTGCCAAGCCTCTGGTGCAAACCAAGCTCAAATGTGGCGGGTTTTTTATTGCCCGGATGCGGGCGAGGAGGCTGGCATGAAATATACCAAACCGGCACTGTCGTTTGAGCAGCAAGCGGATCAACTTTTGAGCCGAGGTTTCGAGGCCGACCGCGCACGGCTGATTGAGACGTTGAGCCAAGTCAGTTATTACCGGCTGACGGCCTACTGGCATCCGTTCAAACGCACCGACGACACTTTTGCGCCCGGCACGTCGCTGGACAAGATTTGGCGGCGTTACACGTTTGACCGGCAATTGCGACTGCTCGTGATGGATGCGATTGAGCGGGTGGAAGTGGCTGTCTTACGGACATTGATGGTGGAACAACACGTCCGCACATATGGGCCGTTCGGTTATCGCGACGTGAAAAATTTCCGCCCAGAGTTTGCCGGGGACGCTCATCGGCGGATGGTGGATGACATTGACCATGAAACGAGCCGCAGCCGCGAGCCGTTCGTGCCGCATTTTCTTACCAAGTATTCCAGCGAACCGGGACTGCCGCTTTGGATGGCGGCAGAAATTGCGAGCTACGGAACGCTGTTCACTTTTTATCGCTTCTTGAATTTGCCGGAGCAAAAACAGCTTGCCAGCCAGGTTGGACTTTCGGCCAACGTATTGCAGAGCTGGTTATTTTGCCTGAATTATATCCGCAATCTTTGCGCGCATCATTCACGGCTTTGGAATCGTGAACTGGCCATCCGTCCATTCGTGCCAGACGCAAAGAACAACCCGGAGTGGCACAAGCCCGCCACGCCGGACAACCGGCGCACTTTTGCGGTGCTTACGCTCCTACGCTGGTTGCTGCAAAAAATCGCGCCGCAAAGCCATTGGGCAGATCGTTTGCGTGAGTTGCTGAAAAATTATCCTGGCATCCCGCTGAATTTAGTCGGCTTCCCTGCCAGTTGGGAGACCTCACCGATTTGGAGTGAAAAAATAAAATGAACCGACACGTCAACGCCATTGCTGGCCGGTTGAGCTTGCGCCCGCCGCAGCGCGAATCGCTGGAAATTCTCGACCGCATCACGGAGATTGTTCCGCCGAGCAAATCACCGGATGCCGCCGCCGCGCTCGCAATCATCAAATTGGAATTCCCCAAGGTGACGGATTTTGAGCGTGAGTTTCCATCCATCTGTTTTGCGCTGGCGACCGGCGTTGGCAAAACGCGGCTCATGGGCGCGTTTATTTCCTTTCTGCATCTGGCGAAGGGCATCAATAATTTTTTTGTGCTCGCGCCGAATCTCACGATTTACAACAAGCTGATTGCGGACTTCACGCCGAACACGCCGAAGTATGTTTTCAAGGGCATCGCGGAATTCGCCACGGACGCGCCCGAAATCATCACCGGCGACAACTACGATCAGCGCGCCGGTGGATTTGCCGAATTGACCCGCGTTCGCATTAACATTTTCAACATTTCCAAAATCAATTCCGAAGTGCGCGGCGGAAATTCTCCCCGCATCAAACGGCTTTCGGAATACATCGGCGAAAGTTATTTCGATTATCTCGCCGGATTGCCCGACCTCGTGATGTTGATGGACGAGTCGCACCGTTACCGGGCGTCAGCGGGCATCCGCGCCATCAATGAATTGAAACCGATGCTTGGCTTGGAATTGACGGCCACGCCGTTCGTTGAAACGGCCAAGGGCGCATTGCCGTTCAAAAATGTCGTTTATGATTATCCACTGGCACGCGCAATGGCTGACGGCTTTGTGAAAGAACCGGCAGTCGTGACGCAAAAGAATTTTGATGCCCGCCAATTCACCCCGATGCAGTTGGAACGGATAAAATTGGAGGACGGCATCCATTTACACGAAGCCACGAAAGTTGAACTGGAAACTTACGCCCGACAAAATGAATGCCGGAAGGTGAAGCCGTTCGTGCTGGTGATCGCCCGTGACACGACGCACGCCAAGGAATTGCTGGACTTGATTCAGTCGGAAAAGTTTTTTGAGGGACGCTACAAAGACCGCGCCATCCAAGTGGATTCCAGTCAGACCGGCGCGCAGGAAGAATTGATGATTGAAAAGCTCCTCAAGGTTGAAGACCCGAACGAGCCAACGGAAATCGTGATTCACGTCAATATGCTCAAAGAGGGCTGGGACGTGAACAATCTTTACACGATTGTTCCGTTACGCGCCGCCAACGCGCGCATTTTGATTGAGCAATCCATCGGGCGCGGCTTGCGTCTGCCCTATGGTGTCCGCACCGGCGTAACGGCAGTGGATCGTTTGAACATCGTCGCCCACGACAAATTTCAGGAAATCGTGGACGAGGCGAACAAGCCGGATTCCGCCGTGCGACTCACCCAGGTCATTCTTGACCCGGCAAAAGATTTGCAGCCGACCAAGACGGTGATTGCTCAACCGACCATCATGGCGAAGTTGACTGCCGCTCCCGCACCAGCAAAGCCCGGCGAGAAGCCGAGCAAAGCAGCCGAGCCTTTGTTCCTAACCGAGCAGGAACGGAGGATTGCGGAGATCACCGTCAAAGTCATTCAGCAGCACGAGACGTTGCCGCAGGTAAATTATTTGCAGAAGGCCGATGTGCAGGCAGCCATCATCAAGGAAGTTGCCGCCACCTACGTTGCTCCGGCACAGACAGAATTAACGGGCATTGTTATCAAACCAGATATTGCGGCGATTGTGGCCAAGGCCACCAAACTGGTCATTGACCAGACGATTGATATTCCGCGTATTGTGGTTGTGCCGACCGGCGACGTGACGAGCGGCTTCAACACGTTCACGCTGGATTGTTCCTCGATACATTTGCAGCCAGTGAGCCGTGAATTGCTGATTCAGCATTTGCGGACGGCCAAGCAGGAATTCTTGCAAAATGTCAGCGGCCAATTGGCGGAAGCGCGACCAGAAAATTACATAGTGCGGGCATTGATTGATTTTGATGACATTTCCTACGACGACCACGCGGATTTGCTTTACGACTTGGCCGGGCAATTGGTGAAGCATTTGCACAGCTACCTTTCCGCAGAGGACACCATAAACGTCCTGCAATATCACCAGCAACAACTCGCGGCGCTCATCCATTCGCAAATGCAGTTGCCAGAACATCGCTGGGAAAAAGCGACCGGCTACAAGGCAACCGTGAGCAAAGGTTTTTCCGCCCTGAAAGAAAATGCCTATACCGCGAACGCCACGGACGAAATCAAACCTTTCCGCATGACGGTTTCCGACCCGACGAACATCAAACGCTATGTGTTCGGGGGTTTCAGCAAATGTCTTTACGACAAGCAAAAATTCGATGTGGACACCGAACGCCGCTTTGCGGTGATTCTTGAAGATGACGGCGACGTGTTGAAATGGTTCAAGCCCGCCCGAAACCAATTTCAAATCTATTACAACAAGGATGCCGCTTACGAACCGGATTTCGTGGTTGAGACAAAGAAGCAGCTTTTTCTTTGCGAACCGAAACGCGCCGACCAGATGCAGAATCCCGAAGTTGTCGCCAAGAAAACCGCCGCCGGCGAATGGTGCAAACACGCAACCGAACACGCGGAGCAGCATGGCGGCAAAAAATGGAGTTACCTGCTTATTCCGCATGATGCCATCACGGGCAACATGACGCTGGAAGGATTGGCATCACGGTTTTCGATTTCTTGAAAATTCGGCATGAAATACAGGCTTCTCCCAAACGAGCTTTCAAAAAAGACGAACAGATGAGACTTCAAGCCTACGTCTTCTGCGGCTGTTACGAACATGGCCCGGTCAAGCGTCCGCCGCCCGACCCTGAAATCGTGCCGACCCCTCCACAGAATAAAAAACGCCATGTCACTGATCCTAACTGAAATCTCAAATGCGGGCATCGCCATGGTTGCAGATCCAGCAATCAGTATGCTGAATCCGGTAACACATAAAGTCGAAGCCCACCAAAAAGATTGGCTGAAACTACTAAAGGTTCAGCGCATCAATGCAGCCGTGTCATATTGGGGAAACATTGGCGCGGTAACCACACGAAACTAAGGTTCGCGCCGTATGCCTGAAACCAAATACATCCTCATTTTGGCGAACTCGGTTCGCTCCCAAAAACATTGCGTTGCTGGGAAAGTTGCGACGCCGCAGGCGGACGGAAACTATGACATCGGTATGGAATGGATACGACTCACCGATTCCCGCGTGCCAGATGGGGCAGTTCCCTACGCGAACACAATTTGTCCTGGCAAAGGGTCTGTCCGTCCGTTGCAACTAATCAAGGTGGAGCTGCAAGACTCGTGCAACGATGCCAACCACCCGGAAGATTGGAATTTTGAACCGACGCTTCAATGGACATGGGAAAGTTCAACGACCTTTGCATCCCTTCCAATCGTGGCGGATAATCCGCCCAAAATCTGGCATGACGGAAGCGCCAGTAATTCCGTGCTCGCTGGCTATGTGCCAAAGATGCCAGCCCCGGCAGCGACCTTGTATCTCATTAAAGCCCCCGATGGCTGGTCATTTACGTTTTGGAAGGAATGGAACTCGTTTGAAAATCGGAATGATGTTAAGCGGAAGTTGACGTTTTCTTACGCTGGCGAATACCACGAGTTTTCAGTCACCGATAAAGCTTTCACCAGCCGGCACAACATTTACAACCGGGCAACCGAAACGCGCCAGACGCTCACCGTGCCTGACCCGAACAATGTCTATTTCTGCTTGAGCCTCACCCGGCTCACGCCGCCAGATGTAAATCTTAGATTTAGCCTTCACCACTACAAAATTTGTGCCACAATCTTTGAGCCGTGATGAGTGAACTTTTTACCATCGGCCACTCGACGCAGACATGGGAGCAATTCCTGGAACTGCTGACGCGGCATCGTATCGGTGCCATCGGCGACGTGCGGAGCAGTCCTTATAGCGCCCGCTTCCCCCATTTTAACCGTGAATACCTGAAACGCGCTCTGCCGGATTCCAATATCCATTATGTTTTTCTTGGCGACGAACTGGGCGCGCGTCGTGCCGAGCGTGAATGCTACGTTGACGGTGTCGCCCGCTATGACCGCATTGCGCGGACGGCCGCATTTCGCGCCGGCTTGGAACGGGTGCAAAAAGGTGTCGCCAGTTTTCGTCTGGCGTTGATGTGTGCGGAAAAAGACCCGCTGGAATGTCACCGCACCATCTTGGTTTGCCGCCAGTTCCGCAACGACCTGGACATCCAGCACATTTTAAGCAACGGCAGCCTTGAATCTCACACCGACGCGGAAACCCGTTTGATGGCCGAGGAAAAAGTTCCCGGCGACGATTTGTTCACGCCGCGCGAGGAATTGATTGCGAAAGCCTACGACCGGCGCGGCGGCAAGATCGCCTACCACGAGTGCGGCGAACCCGTCACGCAGACCTGAATTATGCCACCCGAACCCATCAATGTTTTTACCGTCGGCTTCACCAAGAAAACCGCCGGTGAATTTTTTGAGAAATTGCGCGCCGCCGGCATCAAGCGCGTGGTGGATGTCCGGCTCAACAAGGTTTCGCAGCTCGCCGGATTCAGCAAGCGGGACGACCTGAAATATTTTTTGAAGGAAATCCTCGACGTGGAATATGTCGAAGCGCCGTTGCTCGCTCCCACCCAGCCGATGCTCGACGCCTACAAAAAGAGCAAGGGCAGTTGGGATGCCTACGAACACGATTTTCTCGGCTTGATGGCCGAGCGCCACATTGAGGATAAAATTGACCCGTCGCTACTGGCCGGCGGCTGCCTCCTGTGCAGTGAGGACACGCCCCACCATTGCCACCGCCGCCTGGTTCTGGATTATTTGCAAAAACGCTGGGGCAACCTGTCCATCAAACACGTCGTCTGAAAATCATCAAACACAATGAGCAAATTAACCAACAAAATTGAAGCTCACGACCGCAAGGTTTGTGAGGTTTTGGAAAACAAGAAATACACGGTTGATTATTTCCAACGGGAATTCAATTGGCAGAAGAAGCACATCGAACAATTGATAAACGACCTCACGAACGCATTCTTGAATGAATACGAGGAAGGGGATGCCCGCACCGAGGGCGAGAATTACAACAATTATTATCTCGGACCATTCGTTGTCAGTGAAAAAGAAGGCCAGCGCAGCATCATAGACGGGCAGCAACGTCTGACATCCCTAACCCTGCTGCTGATCTACCTGAACAATCTGCAAAAATCGCTCGGCATCGGTGAAAAAATCGAGTCGTTAATTTTTTCGGAGCTTCGAGGCATGAAGTCTTTCAATCTCCAGGTGGAGGAACGGCGGGAATGTCTGGAAAAACTGTTTCAGACCGGTGCCTACACCATTCGTAACGGCGACGACCCCTCGACCGTCAACATGGCGGAGCGTTACGCCGACATCGTTGAATTGTTTCCCGAAGACATCAAGGGCGACAATCTCCCGTTCTTCATTGATTGGTTGAAATATAACGTCGTGCTGGTGGAAATCGTCGCCTACTCAGACGACAACGCCTACACGATTTTTGAAACGATGAATGACCGTGGGTTGAACCTGACGCCGACCGAGATGCTTAAAGGTTTCATCCTTTCACGCTTTAACCAGCCGGCCAAGCGCATCAAGGCGAACGACGAATGGAAAAAGGCCATTGAAGTTTTGAAGACCTTTGACCCCAACGAAGACCAGACCTTTTTCCAGGCGTGGCTGCGCGCCAGTTACGCCGACACGATTCGTCCGGGCAAAGCCGGGTCACAGAATGAGGATTTTGAGAAAATCGGCACACGTTTTCATAGTTGGGTGCGGGACAATCTGAAAAAAATGAAGCTCGATCCCGAACACCCGGATGACTTCGAGCGATTCGTTGCCGAGAACTTCAAGTTTTACCACGAGGCTTATGTCCGCATCATGCGCGCACAGGCCACCTTGATACCCGCTTTGCAGCACGTTTATTTCATAAATCAATGGGGCATTGCCACGTCACAGAGCTATCCGCTGATGCTCGCCCCATTGGACCCGAAGGACACCCCCGAAACGGTGGATGCTAAAATTGATTTGGTGGCGCGTTACCTCGAAACCTTTGTTGTCCGTCGTTCGATAAATTTTCGGAAATTTTCCGCCAGTTCGATCCGCTACACCATGTATTCATTGGTGAAGGAAATTCGGGGTAAAGACGTGGACACCCTGCGCGCAATCCTTGCCGTCAAGGTCAGGGAGTTTGACGACGGCTGGGATAAGTTTGAAAACTTCCTGATGCACGGACAAAACCGCCGTTTCGTCAAATTCCTGTTGTCCCGGTTGACAGCCTATGTTGATCAGGGTGCAGGCATTTCCAACACGTTTCAGACCTACTACCAAAGTCCCGGCGGCAAACCCTACGAGGTAGAGCATATCTGGGCGGACGATTTCAATGCACACACCGATGAGTTCGACGATAAAAATGATTTTTCCGAATGGCGGAACAGCATCGGCGCGCTGGTGCTGCTACCCAACGGCACGAATCAATCCTACAACGCCAAACCTTACGCGGAAAAAATAGTCCATTACCAAAAGGAGAATCTTCTCGTGCGCTCCTTGTGTCCCTTGACCTACCAGAACAATCCCAATTTTACCAATTGGGCAAAATCCCGTGGCCTGAAATTCCAGCCTCACACGGATTTCAAAAAAGCTGATATTTTACTCCGCCAATCGCTCTACCAAAAAATCTGTGAGGATATTTGGGCGTTCCCGGATTCTGCGAATGCCGCAGCTTGAATTGAGCGTTTAACTATCGCCCCACCTTTGCCGCTCAAATGAATCCCAGTCAACCCGCACCGACTTGATGCAGCGCGTGTCATGGTTTTCGGTCTTTTTACCAGCTTGACGACCGGTTAAACTCACACCCATGAAACTTCAGGCATACGTCTTCTGCAACTGCTTCGAGCAGGGATGGGTCAAACGCCCGCCACCCAACCCCGAAATCGTCGGGGTGCTCACCAACGGTGACAACCGTTGTTTTCGCCCCACACCCGCGCAATATCAGGCCTACGAATCTTGGCGACTCAATGCCTGTCGCCACAAATATGGCACCGTCACCGGCGGCGAGTTGGGCCATCGTTTGCCCCGCGAGGTTTTGCATCGTGCCATGCTTCCGCACCGACGCACCTTTCCAATCTTCGTCCGCAAAGTGCTGGGATGCAAACCGCATACACGCTTCTCCCATCTCACACTAAAACAAGTCGCAAAACTCCAGGTTGAACTCACCCGCTTCAAAAACTTTCATTTGGCTGACCGCAAGTTCGACAAGGAGTTGCAATATTATCGCGGTCAGATGAAACAACTCGTGCGCGCCGCCCTGAAATTTCAGCAGCCCATCGCCATGTAATTCAGGTCAAACCTGTCTGCCCCGCCGTGACCAACGCGCGGTTTGCTGCGCTCCACGGGCTGTCCGTCGCCCTGTATCCCTCTCGACGACGCCCGTTCCACTCCGCAAAACCGCGCGCTCGTCACGAGCAGCAATGGGTGTTGGCCGCAACAGCGGCGGGCTTCCGTCTGCGGCTCGGCGGCGGCGTTGCGCTCCGCCTTCGTTCCCGCCGTCTCTCCGTCTCCGCTCCACTTTTCCCGCTCGCCGACCGCAGACCGAAGCCGCGTCAAATGATGGAAAGTTTGCGGCATTTCAATATGCCCATATAATCGAACCGTGCTAAAGCTCACAGCCCAAGATTTTCACCGTCGCTACGCGCCTAAAAAGTGCGACCTGCGCATCTTTCTGCGAGAACGCGGCGTCGAGGAATCGTCACCATCAGAATTTGAGCAAGTCCTCATGCGTATGGGACAGCGTTACGAAGCAAAACATCTTGCCACATTTCCTGAAGCCATTGATTTGCGGTCATTCGAGTCAGACAAGCGGTTAGAACAAACCGTGACACTGGTAAAAAATGGTTGTGCGGTCTTGTATCAGCCGGTCTTGAAAGTTCAAACAACACTCGACGGCGTTGAATGCGAATTTGTTGGCGAGCCTGATTTTCTTTTGCGGGAGAACAATGGTTACATCATCCGCGATGTCAAAATGGCGCGGCGAGTTGACGAGGAACATCATCCAGAAATCTTGTTTCAATTGCAGTTCTACGGCTGGCTTTACGAACAGGTTTTCGGTGCGCCTCCAATCAGGATCGAAGCCCTGAATGGTCAAGGTGACATCGTTCCCATTCTGTCGAATCATCAAGCCGTGCTCGCTGAATTACAGGCGTTGATTCGTCTGAAACGATTATCGCAAGAACCCTACGAACCCGTTGGGTGGAGCAAATGCGTCAGTTGCGGATTTCGTGATCATTGCTGGCCGAAGGCGGTAGCAGCGAAGGATGTTGCTCTAGTCTATGAAATTGACCAAAGCCTTGCTGCGGAATTGCATGAACGCGGAGCAGCAAGCATCCCGCAACTGGTGGAACATTTCAATGCAGACAGTTTGAGCGAATTAAAACGCCCGTGGGGGAAAAGATTCCAAAAAGTCGGCAAAAAAGCTGATCTGATTTTGCAGCGGGCGCGCGTGATGTTGTCCGGACGGGAGGTTGTTCTTCATCCGCCAATCATTCCGCGTCATGAACATTACGTCATGTTCGACTTGGAGGGGATGCCCCCGCACTTGGATGAACTCGACAAAATCTATTTGTGGGGAACGCAGGTGTTTGGAAAAGCACACGGCAAGTTCATGCCGGCCGTGTCGGGTTTTGGAGACGATGGCGACCGTGAAGGCTGGAAACAATTCCTGACAAATGCTCAATCCATTTTCCAGCAGTTCGGCGACATTCCGTTCATTCACTGGCATCATTATGAAAAAACTCATCTCGATGATTATGTGGAGCGTTATGGCGATCCCGAAGGAATTGCCGCACGCGTCCGCCGGAATCTGCTCGACCTGCTGCCTATTGCACGGGACAGCGTGTTGCTGCCGTTGTCGAGTTACAGCTTGAAGGAAGTTGAAAAATACGTCGGGTTCAAGCGTAGCCAGACCGAATACGGCGGTTCATGGTCCATTGCCAAATACATCGAAGCGACCGAAACCCGCGATGAAGATTCACGCAACAAATTGGTTGGCGAAATTTTAATTTACAATCAGGAAGACCTGGCAGCGACATGGGCGGTATTTGAATGGCTACAAGCGAAGGCATCTTGATGAACACCTCTGAAACACCACACGCAGGCATATTATGCTTTTTGAAGAGAAGACGGCTGGTGGAAGTCGAAATCGGCGCAAAGCACGAGCTGCGGTCTTGCCAGACAGCAAACAAGTAAGTTCAATTGAGTATGCTTCTTTATCACCTTTGCATCGAGCGATTCCGAGGAATCCAAACACTCGACTGGCACGTTGGCGGGCGGATCGTTTGTTTGGTAGGACCGGGAGACTCCACCAAGACCGCAGTTTTAGACGCGATTGAAATCGTTCTGTTTCCCCGTCCGTTTTTTCAATTCACAGATGCTGATTTTTTTAATGGCGATATTTCAAATCCGCTCCGCATTGAAGCGACCGTCGGCGACTTGCCGCCAGACCTGATCAAAGAGGAGAAGTTTGGGCTGTGGAAACGTGGTTACGACGGACAGATTAGAGACGAACCATTAGCTGGCTGTCAGGACGTTCTCACTCTTCGTTTGACGGTTGATCCGAATCTCGAACCAACATGGGAGATTATCAAAGATGCAATGGGTGAACCGAAGCTAATTTCCGCCAAAGACAGGGAAAAGCTGGGCATGGTGCGCTTGGGTGATGAAATCGAACGTCATCTCACCTGGGCACGTGGGTCGGCTTTGAATCGCCTGACTGAAGACCACGATGCGACTGGCAAGATGTTTGTTACCGCAGCAAGAGAGGCGCGGAAGACTGTGGCTGCGGCTGAACTGGCCGAGTTGAACAAAGCGGCCAAGCAAGCAAGTGAGGCAGCCTCGTTGTTTGGCGCAAATATCGGCGATACTAAGGCTGGCCTTGATCCCATTGCATTGTCACTTGGCAGTTCCGCTCTTGGGTTGCAGACAGGCGCAATTCCCGTGAGACAATATGGTCTCGGAACACGGCGTCTGGCCGCGCTGGCGATACAACAGCAAGGCGCTGGAAAGAATCAAATTCTTCTGACCGACGAGATTGAACACGCCCTCGAACCACACCGGATACGCCACCTCTTGAAATTATTCGTGACGGCTGGCGGAGCGGAAGAACGAAGCACCGGACAAGTTATCTTTTCCACCCACTCGCCCACGCCAATCATGGCACTTGGCGCGAGCAAACTTCGCATCGTGCGTTCCACGAATGGGAAAACAACCATAACTCCTGTTCCAACGAGTTTGCAAGCGGTCGTCCGATCCCAAAGCCTCGCTTTCTTGGCGCGCAAGGTGATTGTTTGTGAAGGAAAAACAGAAGAAGCCGTCGTTCGCAGTTTGGAATCAGTTTGGGGGGAACGGCATCAGCATAAGTCTTACGCATTACTCGGGGTCGTGCCCGTCGTGTCCAGCACCGGAGGTGGTTCGAACGCTCATCCAGCAGCACAAAGTCTCCGGTCGCTGAATTTCAATACGGCTTTGTTCTGTGACACTGACGTTGCGACAACACCCTCAAGCGCCGAGCTTCGCCAAAATGGCGTTTCGGTGTTTGAGTGGGACGGAAAAATGAGCATTGAGGAGAGAATCGCTCAAGACTTGCCCCTGACAGATTTGCAAAAGCTTTTGATGCTCGTGTTTGAAACCAAAGACGACGACGGTAAAAGAAGTTTGCTACAGAGTCTTGCCGACCGCGCCAAGAAACCGGAAGCCGCGACCGTCGGTTCAAATTTGCAGTTGTGGCTGCAAGGCGGTCTGTCAGAGCCAGATTTGCGATTGGCCTTGGGGAAATGTTCAAAGGCTGATGGGTGGTTCAAGAATCTCAACGATGGCCAATTGCTCGGAAAGGTGATTGGCGAAACCTTGCCAAAAATTCCTAACAGCAGCTTGGCTAAAACATTGAACGGACTCGAAGCTTGGATTTATGGCTGAGTCCCTGGCAGTCCAACTAGCGAACCACAAATGCGCCTCAGTGGTCGCGCCTGCCGGTTGTGGAAAAACCTATCTGATTTCCGAGTCAGTCTCACATACCAAGGGTTGCCAACTCGTCCTTACGCACAGCCATGCGGGCAAAAGTGCAATCACAACACGCATGCGTGACATGCGCATTCCAGTGGACCGCTACCGCGTGGAGACTCTCGACTCCCTGGCACTGAATTACGCGCGGGCCTTTCCAAAGCTGGGGGAAGTGACGAAGGAATCACTGGAGTCTTTCAATTGGCCAGCGATTTGCCGAGGCGCCGCCAAAGCACTCGGAAAGACGCCTGTGCAGAATGTTATCCAAGCCACCTACACAGGCATCTTTGTGGATGAGTATCAAGACTGCGACAAACCTCAGCATGAGCTTGTTGTTTCCCTTGCGCAGCTTTTGCCGTGCAGGATTTTAGGTGATCCGTTACAGGCGGTTTTCAGACCACTGCATAAAGGAGAAGCCCTTTCGTGGCCGGACGCAATCAGTGCGTTCCCCCAAATCGGAACTCTTTCGACACCGCACCGGTGGAAGAATTGCAATCCCATTCTTGGTGAGTGGCTGCTGCATGTTCGGCAAAGCATCGAAAAAGGCGACAGTGTTCCACTCCGCAATCATGGTGTTCCCGGATTAAGTGTAATCCAAACGAGCGACTACGTTCGCAAATTGACCGAGTGCCACAAGTTTCTTGATCAGGAGGAAGGTCGTATTGTGATCCTGCGGAAGTTCCCGAACGAGTGCCATGCGCTCGCTTCGAGACTTCAAAATCGTTGCGCTGTCTTTGAGGACATTCAATTGGGGGAACTCGAAAAACCAGCGAATGAAATCTTCAGACTCACCGGGCTTGATAGGACGAAAGCTGTAAGTAAATTCGCGCATCGGTGGCTCACAAACATCCCCGGCGCAGTAAAGAATGCTTGCGACCGATTGCTCACAGGAAAAGACCCCAGAACGAAGGACCCGCAAGCAATCGCCATAATCGCAAGGCTCAAGCAGGTGACGGAATCGAATGAACTTCTCGTCGTTGATGAAGCTTTGGCGCAATACGAAAAGTGCAAACCCACCTTCAAAAGTATTGAAGTCTGGAAAGGGTTGCGGAAAGCGATTCAGGCTTACGATCCAAGCGAGAAACTCACTCTGCTACAAACTGTTCAACGCCAGCGGGACACTCTTCGGCGTCTCGGTCGCAAACTGCCAACCCGAAGCATCGCAACCCCGCTTCTTGTAAAAGGTTTGGAATGTGAGCACGCGCTGGTTTTCGATCTCGACACCATCGAATCCAACGAGAGCCTGTATGTGTCGCTGACAAGAGCATCCGCTACGCTCACCTTGCTTACAGAAAATGACTGCATTGCTCCCTTCGTTTGATAATTTGACTCCTCTTGCGGCTCGGCGGCGACGTTACCCTCCGGCTGCGATTCGCT
>Ga0224555_1001105_pt1 | contig 39460 bp, 30 predicted proteins | sample 714S23034metaG_FD_180687 | JGI IMG/M metagenome (GOLD analysis project Ga0224555, IMG submission 180687) | Peat soil microbial communities from Stordalen Mire, Sweden - 717 S2 30-34 | ecosystem: Environmental > Terrestrial > Soil > Wetlands > Peat | place: Sweden: Norrbotten County, Stordalen... | reverse complement strand
GGCTGGAATTTTTGGGCAAAACGGGGAAAAAGGAAAAAACGATCGGTTTCTTCATCAGATTCATTTTGCTTGACTGAAACACCATGCTGCTTTCCGACAAAAAGAGGAGTTTTCGGCCAGACACTAAATAAGCGCGGAATTTCACGCCCTGGTGGAAACGGTGGCAATTTTTCCGCCGCGTGTTATGATGCAACAACCCCCCATTGCCGGCGGGCGGCATGGAAATAAGAGACTTATGCAAATAGCAAAACAGTTGGCTCTGTTCCTGGAGAACCGGCCGGGCACGCTGGCGCGCGTGTGCGACGCCCTGAGTGCCGCCAAGATCAACATCCATGCCATCTCCACCAGCGATACGGTGGACCATATCGTGGTGCGCCTGGTGGTGAGCGACCCGGCCAGGGCCTTGGTCGTCTTCGAGGAACACGGCACCCTGGTGGTGGAGCATGATGTCTTGTTAATCACGGGCGACAACAAACCCGGCTCCCTGGCCGCCTTGGCGCGCAAACTGGCCGATGGCAAAATCAACATTGAATACGCCTACTGCGCCACGCCGCCGGAAGCCAAAAAAGGCTCGCTCATCTTGCGCGTCTCCGACGCCAAAAAGGCCATGAAACTCCTCAATAGTTGATGCCGCATCCGCTGCTTCTCGAAGTCAATACTCGCTGCTGGCTGCGGGCGTGGTCGGATCGCCTCGGTCATCCGGTCACGCTGGCCACCGCGCCGGAGGAGGACCTTGTTGCCTGGCAGAAGCGCGGCTTCACCCACGTCTGGCTCATGGGCGCGTGGGCCGCCGGCCCAAAGGCCCGCGACCTCGCCCGCGCCCAACCGGACCTGCTGGCCCTGAGCGCGGAGGCCTTCGGAACGGCGGGCGCGGAACAACTCGTCAGTTCGCCCTACGCCGTGGCGGATTTCTCGGTCGCCGAGGCGCTGGGCGGCGCCGCCGCCCTGCGGCGTTTCCGCGCCAGACTCCAGCGCCACGGCCTGGGTCTGGTGCTCGATTTTGTCCCCAATCATCTCGGCCTGGATCATCGGTGGCTGAGGGAAAGAACCAACCTGTTTGTGCAAAGCGCCACGCCAAGACCGGAAACTTTTCCCGTGCTCCACGACGGCGCCGCCCGTTGGGTCGCCCACGGCAAAGACCCGCATTTCCCGGCCTGGATTGACACCGCGCAACTCGATTACCGCCTGGCCGACACCCGCGCGGCCATGACGGAAGCCTTGCTCTCGGTGGCCTCGCAATGCGACGGCGCGCGGTGCGACACCGCCATGCTGCTGCTCCATGATGTGTTCGACAAAAACTGGCGGCCTTTTCCCGCCGCCCTCCCCGCGCCCCCGGACGAGTTTTGGGCCGGGGCGGTTTCCGCCGTCAGACGGCGGCAGCCCGGATTCCTGTTCATCGCCGAGGCTTATTGGGACCTTGAACCCCGCTTGCATGCGCTGGGTTTCGATTATGTGTATGACAAGAAATTCCTCGATCATCTGGCGCGGCGCGATTATCCCGCTTTGCAACACCACTTCCGGGCCGTGGCCGGAAAGTTCCCGCCCGTCCGTTTTCTGGAGAACCATGACGAAGCGCGCATCGCCTCGCTTCTGACCGTGCCGGAACAAAAGGCGGCGGCCCTGCTGCTGTTGGCCCAGCCGGGCCTGCGGTTGCTGCACGACGGCCAAATCGCCGGACGGCAACGGCGCACGCCGGTGCAATTCGCGCGCTACTGGCCCGAAACCGGCAACCCCGAAATCGCCGCCTTTTACGAACGGCTTTTGTCGCTGCTGCCGGAAACCGCCATCGGCCTCGGCGAAATGGAATTCTGCCGGACGGGACTCCCGCACTGCTTCGCCATGAAATGGCAGAATGGGTCCGGGCATCTCACCCTGGCGCTGGTCAACCTGGCCCCGCAACGCGCCGAGTTCCAAATCCGGGAAATAGAGCCTGGGTGCGGCATGGCCAATATCCTCCGCCAGACCGATTCCACCTGGAGTTGGAAGGATGGCAGCCTTCACATCGCTCTTGCCGGACATGGTTTCGAAGTGCTTGAATCGCGTCCGGCCATTTGATCAACATGAACCGACGCAAATTCATCCAGGCCTCCGCGCTCGCCCTGGCGGGCTGCCGCGCGGGGGTCCTGCCCGCGCCACACCCCACCCCGGTCATCCTGGCCACGGACATTGGGGATGACATTGATGATACTTGGGCGTTGGGCTTTTTGCTCAAATGTCCCGAATTGAGTTTAAAGCTCGTCATGACGGAGTTCGGCAAAGCGCCGTACCGCGCCAGGCTTCTGGGAAAGTTCTTGCAAACAACAGGCCACGCGGACATTCCCATCGCCGTCGGGCCGGAGGTCGAACCGCGCGGCGAGGGGCCGTTGGCGGAGTGGGTCAAGAATTACGATTTGAATTCCTATCCGGGTCGCGTCCACACCGATGGCGTGGGGGCGATGGCGGAGGCCATCATGGATTCGCCGCAGGCGCCGACGCTGATCTGCATCGGGCCGATGCCGAATGTCGCCGCCGCCCTGGAACGGGAGCCGCGCATAGCCCGGCGCGCGCGCTTTGTGGGGATGGATGGCAGCGTGCGTTTGGGTTATGGCGGGGCCAAAACGCCGTGCGCGGAATGGAACGTCAAAGGCGATCCCGCCGCCGCCAGGAAGGGGCTTTCGGCGAATTGGGACATCACGATCACGCCGCTTGACACCTGCGGCCTGGTCACGCTCGACGGCGCGCGCTACCAACGCATGTTGCGCGCGCGCGATTCCGTGGCCGCCGTCATCGTGGAGAATTACCGCCTTTGGAGCAAAGCCGGCAAGACGGAGGCCGCGGCGGAATTGCGCTCCTCGACGCTCTTTGACCCCGTGGCCGTCTATCTCGCCTTTGCCCGGCAATTCTGCAAGATGGAACGGCTCGGCATCCGCGTCACCAACGACGGGTTGACCGTCATGGATGAGCGGGCGAAGCGGATGAATGTCGCCACTGAATGGAAGGACCTGGAGGGATTCCGCGACTTGCTGGTCAACCGGCTCTGCGGCCCGGCGTGAGACAACGCTTTCATGGCCGGTCGCCAAAGGTTCGAACGCAAGCCTTGATCGTGACGCACGCGCCGCCCACCGACGGCCCATGCGGGCCAATCGTGTACGGCCCCACCGCGGCCGGCACGATGAACGTCTCGGCGTAGTGGACCACAAACGGCTCAAAGGCCCCGGCGGGACTTTCGACCAGCGCCTCTTTGCCTTCCACCAGGTTGAGCACATTGACGCCGCCGCCGGTGTCGTGCGGGACGGATTTGGTGAACCAATGACGGCGCGTCGCGATGAACTCGCTTTTGTGCAAGCCGGTGCGCTCCTCGCGCCAGCCATTGCCCAGGCCGGCGTGTTCAACGCGGTTGACCAGGTTGCTCCGCGTCCACTCGGTGTCACGATTCCATTGGATGTTGGCCAGGCCGTGCTGGAGATGGATCGGACGCGGTTTGCCGTCCAAACCGAGGCGTCCCCAGTCCCACAGCTTGAAAGTGAAAATGTAGGGCGTGGCGCTGATTTCGAGCACCATGGCATTGACCCCGCTGCAATGCACCGTGCCGGCCGGGATCAGGAAATGGTCGTGCTTCCTGGCGGGCCATTGGTTGGCGTATTTCCCGGCGGCAAAAGGCGCGCCGCCAGACTGGGCGGTTTCCAGGTCGCGCTGCATGGCCGCGCGGTCCACCCCGTCGCGCAGGCCGAGATACACGCTGGCGTTGGAGCCGGCAGCGAGCAGGTAGTAGCTTTCGTCCTGCGTGTAGCTCATCCCAAAATGCCGCTGGATGTAGTCCATCATTGGGTGGACTTGGAACGAAAGGTTGCCGCCGCCCATCGTATCGAGAAAATCGAAGCGGATGGGAAACTCGTCGCCAAACTGCGCCTGAACCTTCTGGCCCAACAGCGCGCGCGGTTGCTCGAACACCAAATCAATGGAAGGAATCTCGACCCGCGCGGCGCCGAAGCCGAGCCACAGGCTGTTTTCCTCCGGCACGCAGTCGAAGCACCAGCCGTAGTTCTTCGCGCCCCGGTCCAGGTTGCAGACCTCCTTCATCCACTGGCCGCCCCACGGCGCGGGATCGAAGAACGGCGCCACCCGAAAAGGACGCGTGACCGCGTGGCGCAACCCGCGCCGCACGGCCTCGCCCTCGGCCAGCTTCGGCTCGCGCGGGTTGTTGGTGTCGAGAAGGAAATCGCATCGGGCCAGGAGAGGGCGCTTCCAGCGGTCGCACACGCGCCAATCCACAAAAAACGCGCGCTTGTACTTCAGGCCGGCGGCCAGGGTGCGGTTCTCGACGCCGAGATTGCCGGTCTCGTTGCGACGGAAGCGCAGTTGCGCTTCCCATCGCGCCAGATCGGCATACACCAGGATGTCTGGTTCGTGCATCAGCGCGGCCCCGCAGCCGATCAGCAGGACCAGGCCTTCGGTGACCCCTTGCACCGCCTTGCGGCAGGACTTGAGTTTCTCTTCGTCGAAGAATTGCGGCAGCGTCAGGCCGGAAAGAAAACCGAACACCGGATCGTTGCCGCCGAGAAACGGCTCGACCAGCGCGTCAATCTTCTCCGGCGGCAAGAGGGCATCGGCGGCGCGCAAAGTCAGGGCGGGCCTGAGTTGCGCCTGCAATTGGCGCAACACCTCCTCCTCGTTCACCCCGGCGTAGCACTCCACGCCCAAGACCGTCTTGCGCCCGCCGCGCCGGGCGACGGCCTGGGTCAACCGCCCGGCGATGGCCGGCCAGCCCGAGACACAGGCGTGTTCGCCGCCGGGCACCGATATGAAAGGAGATTTGTCGTAGCTGGATGTTGTCACAAAAGGGAGGGCCGTCATGGACGCGGGGGGCGGAGAGGATTGCTCCACATGGTTTCGATCTGCTCCAGCGTGCGGCCCTTGGTTTCGGGTATCCTGGCCACGACGAATAGGAACGAGGCAAAGCTGACCGCGGCGTAAATCCAGAATGTCTTCGCCGGGCCAATGGCCGCGCTGTCGTTCATCATCGGAAACGTCAGCGCCACAAGGTAGCAGGAAACCCAGACCGTCAACGCGGCCACCGACATGGCCCGCCCGCGCACCTTGTTGGGGAATATTTCCGAGCAGAACAGCCAGCCAATCGGTCCCATCGCCATTGAGAACGCGGCAATAAACAGAACCACGCAGATCAGCAGTCCGAGGCCGCCACGCTGGGTGTGAAACATCCAGCCGACAAGCCCCAGCGCGATGGTCTGCACCGCCGTGCCGATAATCAGCAACGGGCGCCGCCCCGCCCTGTCCACCAAGGCAATCGCCACAAAAGTGAACACGACATTGACCAGCCCGATCCAGGCCGACGAGGTGAAGGCGGCGTTCTTGCCGCGGCCCGCCGCTTCAAAAATCTTGGTCGAGTAATACATGATGGCGTTGATGCCGCAGAATTGGGAGAAGGCCATCAGCGCGACCGCCAACACCAGCGGCTTGAAGAACACGCCTGTCAAAAGTTCGCGGAAGCGGCCTTCCTCGTGGCTGGCGGCTTCGCGGATGGCGGCCAGCTCCGCCGCGGCGTGTTCGCGTCCGCCCGCTTTTTCCAGGATCGCCCGCGCCTCGTTTTCGCGTCCCTTTTGCGCGAGCCAGCGCGGACTTTCGGGCACGGCAAAAAGCAGGACAGTGAACAGCACGGCGGGCACAACTTCCATGCCCAGCATCCAGCGCCAGCCCGTGGCCGTGTTCCAGGCGTCGTCCCCCATCCCCTGGATCACCTTGTTCACGAAAAGCGTGATGAAGATGCCGCCCACGATGCCCAGTTGAAACAGCGTGCCAAGCCGCCCGCGCCAATTCCCTGGCGCAATTTCCGCGATATAGACCGGACAGATCATCGAGGAGGCGCCGATGCCCAGGCCGCTGACGAAACGGGCCGCAAGAAACTCGCCGAACGTGCGCGGAATCGCCGAGAGCAGGCCCGACACCGCGTAGAGCAGCGCGCACAGGAAGAGCAGCTTCCTGCGCCCGAACCGGTCGCTCAGGAAGCCCGCGCACATCGAACCGGGAATGCACCCCAAAATGGCGCTGGCGCCGGCCAGTCCTTCCTGGGACGAATTGAGATTCATGTGCGCCTTGAGATAGGAGTTGGCCCCGTTGATGACCGCCGTGTCGTATCCGAAAAGGAATCCGCCGAGGGCGGCGACGCCGGTCACAAACAGAACGAAGCGAACCGTGGAGGAGGCCGGGCCGCCCGCGGTCATTCCCGGCGGATTCAGTGTTGCTTCGCCGGCCATATCAGTATCAGATTAAAATGTATAAACAAATGATAGCGGCGGCGCGAGGGAGGTCAACCCTTGAGGTGTTGGCGCCGCATGATTTATTGCGGCCGGGGGCGGCCGTTGAACTCGGCCAGCGCGTCAAACATCGCCGCCAGGTTGTCCGCGGGAGTGCGGGCCTGCAAATTGTGGATGGAGTTGAAGACAAATCCGCCGCCGCGCGAAAAGATTTCACAGCGGGACAGCACCTCCGCCCGAACCTGCGCGGGAGAGCCGAAAGGCAGCGTCTTTTGCGTGTCCACGCCGCCGCCCCAGAAGGTGATCTGACCGCCAAAATCCTTTTTCAACCCCGCCGCCTCCATGCCGGTGGCGGAACACTGCACGGGGTTGAGAATATCAAAACCGGACGCAATCAACTCCGGGATGAGAGGCCGCACGGCCCCGCAGGAGTGTTTCAAGGTCTTCCAAGTGGTGTGTTGGTGAACCCATTCATTGACCGCCCGATAGAAAGGCTGATAGACCTCGCGGAAAGTTTGCACCGAGCAGAACTGGGAGATTTGCGTCCCAAAATCCGTGCCGCACAGGAAGACCACGTCAATCTGGTCGCCCACGGCGGCGGCGATTTTGGCCAGGTTGGCCAGGCCGATTTCGCATTGTTTGGCAAAAATACTCCGCACGAACGCCGGCCGCTCGGCAATGGACACATACCATTCCTCCACGTCGCGAATGCCGCGCGGCCGCTTCAAAAAGGGCGCGGGCACCAGCGCAATGTCGCCAAACGCCGTGCCGCCGAGGGTGGCCACGACGGCCTTGCCGGTGGCTGCCGCGGCGGCCACACCGCTGCAAAAATGCGCCACGTCGCCCTCGCTGATGGGGCCAAACTCTTCCAGGTTGTCCTCCAATTTCAAGTGGTCCTCGTCCAGCGGTTCCTGGCGGATGATCGTGTCGAAAAAATAACCCGTTGCCGGCAAATGGCCGCTGGCGGAGGCGCTGGTGTCGCCGCCCGGATAGATATGCCAGCCGCCGTCGGACGCCGGCGTCGTAACAAAGTCGCCCGGCACGAGCAATTCCTGGCCCCACGGCGCGCGCCACTCTTTCCAACGCTCATTGCGAAAGCCAAAGAGAGTGGACGGCGGCAGCACGCTGGCGGTGTCAATGCCCAGAGCGTCCCGCAAATCCGGCTCCACTTCACCCAGCATTTGATACGGCTCGATGACGGTGACAGGGTGCTCGGGCAACCCGTAATGTTGGCGCAACGCCGCCACGCACGTCACGTGCATGCCGGTCACCCCCGTCGAACCGAAATCCAGGGGCACGCGATCCGCTTCTCGATGGGCCAGCGCGGCGCGAACCCGCTGGCGGCCGGTCATGGGATGGGGGGTGTTCATAAAAAGGTTCCTTCAAGCCTTGCTTTGCAAGAGCGCCCGCGCCGCGTCGGCGGCGGTGCCCGCGTCCGGGGCATAGCCGTCCGCGCCGATTTCGCTGGCAAACTCCTGCGTGATGGGCGCGCCGCCGATCATCACCTTGACCGCCAGGCCGGCCTTGCGGATAATCCTGACGGTGTCGCGCATGGCGGGCATGGTCGTGGTCAGCAAGGTGGATAAACCCACCAACCTCGGTTGGTGTTTTTGCACGGCCTCGACAAACGCGGACGGCGACACGTTGGCCCCCAGGTCAACGACGTCGAAGTTGGCGCCTTTCCACATCATGGCCACGAGGTTCTTGCCAATGTCGTGCAGGTCGCCTTGCACCGTCCCGATGACAGCGCGGTGTTCCGGCTTGACCCCCGCGATCACCAGCAGCGGCTCCAAAACCGCCAGGGCCTCCTTCATGGCGCGCCCGGCAATGAGCATATCGGGCACGAAAATTTCGTTGCATTTGAACTTCTCCCCCACGGCCATCATGCCGGGCAGGAGCCGGTTTTCGACGATGTCCCGGGCTGACTCGCCGGCGGCCAGACATTGTTGGACCAGGCCGGCCACTTCTTTGCGCCGTCCGGCGACAATGGCCTGCGTGAGCGGATGTGCTTCGTTCATACCGTTCATGTTATATTAAAGACTCAAGGTGACAATCCTCAAACGCCATTCATGAATTGGCCGCGCGCCACGGCGGCAACGATGCTTTCCCATTGCCCGCCAGGCTGAGAGCCGCTAACATGCGCCCGATATGAGTTCCGCCCAGACACAACCGTTTGCCCGCGTGGACGGCCGCGCGTGCGATCAAATCCGCCCATTGCGCTTCCTCAATGGCATCGCCCCTCACGCCGCCGGCTCGACTTTAATCGAATGGGGCCACACGCGGGTCATCTGCGGCGTGACCATCGAGGACACCGTCCCGCGGTGGATGAAGGAGCAAAACGTCACCGGCGGCTGGATTACGGCGGAGTATTCCATGCTGCCCTACGCCACCTTGACCCGCAAGGCGCGCGACATCTCCAAGGGAAAAATTGACGGGCGCTCCCAGGAAATCCAGCGGTTGATCGGACGCGCCATGCGGGCGGCCATTGACTTGGAACGCATCGGCTCGCGCACGATATGGCTGGATTGCGACGTGTTGCAGGCCGATGGCGGCACGCGCACGGCGGCCATCACGGGCTGCTACGTGGCGTTGTCGCTGGCCATCCAGTCGCTCCAGCGCGCCGGCAAATTGGGGCCGGAGCTGGCGCTCAAGCCGGTGGCGGCGGTCAGCGTGGGCATCGTGGAGTCGCGGGCTTTGCTGGACCTCTCGTATGTCGAGGACGTGGCGGCGTCGGTGGACATGAACCTGGTGATGAACGGGGAGGGCGAATTCATCGAGTTGCAAGGCACCGGCGAGGAGGCCTCCTACACCGAGGAGCAATTAGCCGCCATGCTGGCGTTGGGCAAAAGCGGCATCCGCCAGTTGCTCCGCAGCCAGAAAGAGGCGCTGGGAAAGTAAAAAGTAAAAAGGAAGAAGGAAGAAAAAATCAGGCGCGCAGCGCCTCTGACTCGATTGACTTCTTCCTTTTTCCTTTTTACTTTCCTTTCAGTTCCATGACAAGTCGTCGGGCGAATCGGCCAGCAGGCGGCACTTTGCGTCCTTTTGCCGCATGATGCTTCTCCATAATTGGTCCGGCTCGGCATGGAAAACCAGTTCGAGCGAGGCCGGATGCACCAGCCAGTCCTGGCGCGCCATCTCGTTGTCCAATTGACCGGGGGACCATCCCGCGTAGCCGGCGAACAACCTGAGCTTTTGCTTGCCGGAATACGACTCGCTCAAGTCCATCAGCGCATCAATGGAGTGGCCCAGGTTCAGGTTGGCCATGACGTTGGCGCCGGGCAAATATTCGTCACTATGGAGAAAACTCAGGGCCTTGGGCTGCACGGGGCCGCCGATAAACAAAAACTGCTCCTTGATACTTTCGGGCAGGTTGGCCACCAGCGTCTGGCCCACTTTGTTGTCCGTCGCGCGGTTGAGGATCAGTCCGAAGGCCCCTTCGGCGTCATGCTGGCAGATCAGCACCACCGAGCGGTGAAAAAAGGAGCCGTGCAGCTTCCCCCCGTCCAGGATGAGTTGCCCCTGCAAAGATTGGTGGGCCTGCGGCATCTGTCACCGGCGCTTTCGGGTCTCTTTGAGCAATTCCTGGGCTGCTTGCACCAGGCCGGCCGCGGTCAGACCGTGTTTCTCGTACAGTTGCTCCGCCACCCAGGCCGATTGGCCGAATTCTCCGTTAATGCCCAGCGAGCGCATGCGATGGGCGATGCCCGCCCGCGCCAGCGCGTGGGACACCTGCGCGCCCATCCCGCTGATGATCTGATGGTCTTCGATGGTTACGATGCGGCCCGCACATTTCTTGACCGCCGCGCCGATGGTCTCCACGTCAACCTGGTTGATGAACGGATTGGAGAGGACGGTCGCGGCCACGCCTTGTTCCTTCAATAGCCGGCCCGCCTCAATGGCCCGTCCCACCAGCGGCCCGCAGGCGGCGATGACCACGTCCTTGCCGCCGGCCAAAATCTGCGCCCGGCCCCATTCGTATTTCGGGTCCTCCAGCAGGCGGACGGGATAGTTCTCGCGTCCGACAAAGAAGATGACCGACTCGCCATCCCGGCCTTCGAGCCTTGCCTGGGCCAGGCGCTGGATGGCCTGGTACATGAACGCTTCCGCCTCGTCCGCGCACGAGCAGGCGATCACGATGGTGTGCGGAATGGGCGAGGTCGCCGCGAAGTAGGTCGTCGCCTGGTGCGACGCGCCGTCCGCCGCGTCCTGAAAGCCGACATGGGAAAACACGGCGATAACCGGCGCCTGGGAAAGAGCGGACATGGTCAGAGGCAGGTTGCCTTTGGTGACGCCGAATTGCCCGAATGTGTCAACAATCGGAATAAAACCCGCCTTGGAGAGGCCCACCCCGACGCTGATCATGTTCGCCTCCGCCACCCCCACCTCCACGAACCGGTCGGGAAAACTTTTCTGGAAGAAGCTCATGCCCGTCGAGCCTTCCACGTCGGCGGAGATGGAATACACGGGCAGGCCCTCCCGCGCGGCGCGCACCGCGCCTTTGGCCAGGCCGCTTTGCACCTTGTCCTTCTTGACAGCCAGGGGCGCCGCCGGGGCCGCCGCCGCCCCGGCCTTTTTGGCGGCTTCCTTCTCTTCCCAGCCGCGCCGCAAGGCCAGCGCCCAGGCGGCCAGTTCGGCGGGGACTTCCGCCCCGAAATAAATCTCGTTGACAAAATCGGCGATTTTTTCGCCATTGGCCAGCGGGAAGCCGTGGCCGCCGGACGAACTTTCCATGGTCGCCTTGACGCCGTAGCCCTTGATGGTCTTGACCCACAGGCAAACCGGGGCGCGGGGGTTGGCGCGCGCCTGCGCCAGGCCGCTCTCGACCGCCAGATAAACCGTCTGCAAATCGTGGCCGTCCTGAATCTTGATCACGTTCCAGCCCAGGGTGCTCATGGCGGCAAAAGTCGGCTCCATGCTGAAGGCGTCTTTGGTGATGCGGCCCGAGAGTTTGGTGTCGTTGTCGGACACCACCAGCAGAAAAGGATTGAGCCGGTCCTTGGCGGCCAGCCCCGGAATGGCGGCAAAGGCCTCCTTGGCCTCCCCTTCCATGGAAGCGCCATCCGACACGGCGCAGATGGTGAGGCGGTCATTCTTGCGCAACTTGTCCGCCAGGGCCAAACCTTGCGCTTGCGGCAGCGACGAGCCGAGCGGCCCGTTGCTCAACAGCACGCCCTGGGGATTGAGATGCGATTCGCCGTGCCCGGTCAACTTGCTGCGGATGCTGCGAAATCCTTTCAAATCCTCGAAAGTCAACCCATCGAACCCGTAATTGCTGCGCAAGGCATAAATGCCGTTTTCGGTATGGCCGGCGTCGTTGATGAAATTGAAGGCTTCATGCCACGGACGGCCCTGAGTGGCGAACATGATCCCGTGAATGGCGGCCATGATCTCGGCGAAAGCCGCCGGCCCGCCCCAATGGCAGGCCGCTCCGCCAATGACCGCTTCGGTGTCCATCAACGCCACCAGCGCGCGCGTCGCCTTGGGGTCGCCCAGCACGACTTCCTGGCCGGCGGCGTTTTTGACTTTAACCGAATACTTGGGCGGCCCGGCGGGCGTCGGGGCCAGCTTGGAAGGGATATTGAGCGGCGCCAGCGGCGGCGCTGCGACGGCTTTAACGACGGATTTATCTTCGGACATAATGCTTCAAAAAGAGGGTGTTGGGATGAAAGGGGGAAAGTGGTGCGCGCGGCGGGAGTTGAACCCACAACCTTCGGCTTCGGAGGCCGTCACTCTATCCAGTTGAGCTACGCGCGCACTCAAGTTCATTGCCATTGACTATGCGGCGTCCAGCCGCCGCTCGCAAGATAATCCGCTGTTGCAAGTGTGGCCCCAATGGGTGCAAGCGCCAGCGTGGAGTTGGTGACAAAAGAATGCCGTTCCGCCAGGGAATAAACGAAGGCGCTATAGCTGGCGATATCATCCAGCGGCGCGCTCATGCGCCTGCGGGTTCGAGAGCCAGAGCGCCAAGGCCCGCCCGCCTCCGCAACTCCCGCAAATGCTCGTAAACGAGTTGGCGATAGGTGGTTTCGCGCTCCTGTTTGGCCTCATAATAGCCTGCCCAGCGGATAAAATCACGCGTCTGCTCCAATTCTCCGGCCCGATAAAAATGGTAGAAATCAGCGGAGAGCAGGCCATATTGCTCCTCCAAGGCGGCCAGTTCCGTCTCCAGCCCATGAATATCCCGGATGATGTCCTCGCGCTTCATGGTGTCACAATACCCCATCCTCCGCCCCACAACAAGCGGGGAAAAATGAATCCAGCAACTAATTCCCCCGCCCTGCGTTTAATCTTTCCATGAACTGTCTTGACGAGGATTGGGAGCGGCGGTTTCCGGCTCTTAATCATAATCTTAATCTTCTGGCGTAAGAGATTAAGATTAAGATTAAGATATGAAACCCGACACTCCCTTTGAACCGGAGCAAAACTCCCCGGTTTTTCGTCTAAGATAGTGCCAGGTCCGGTGTCTTATAAGGTGAACATGGTGTCCGCTCACAATCAGGACGACGCCGGGCTGGTCAAATGAATGGCGCAGCATGGCTGTGACTCAACCAGACCAAGCCGGCATCACGCCCGGATGCGAGACGATGGAGCAGCTCTTTGCCGCTCTGGAATCGCCTCTCCTGAGTTACGCCCTTCGCTTGACGAAGGATTTGAGCGCGGCGGAGGACCTTGTTCAGGAAGCATTCATGAAATTGCAGGCCCAGTTCAAGGAGGTGCGCGAACCGCGGCGCTGGCTTTACCGCACCGTCCATAACCTCGCCCTCAATCAGCAGCGCCAGGGCCGCAACATCATCCCGCTGGAACCCGACTCCCCCGCCGCCGCCGAAACCGCCGATCCCCGCCCCTTGCCCGACGAGCAGATCGTCCGCTCCGAAGGCATCGGCCTGGTGCGGTTGACGTTGGAGACGCTGGACGAGCGCAGCCGCGAATTGATCCGCCTCAAATTCACCGAGAATCTTTCCTACAAGCAAATCAGCGAGCGCACCGGCCTCAAGACCGGCCACATCGGTTATCTGTTGCATCACGCCCTCAAGGACATGGCCGACGAACTGGCCCGGAACGGAGTGGCGCCATGAATCCTGAACCGATGAAGCGCGAAGACCTGGAGGCCAAGGTGACGGCCCTGTTGCTGGGCGAAATGCCGGACAACGAAGCCGCCCTCCTGCGCGAATTGATCGCCCGCGACGCCGGCGTGGCCCGCCTGCACGGCCAACTCAAGCTGACCCTGGACCTCCTGCGCGAAACCGCCGCCGAACCCGAACCCGCGCCCTCCCCGCCGCTGAAACTGAGCTCGGCCCGCCGGGAAAAATTGCTGGCCCAGTTCAAGACCGTCGCGCCGAGGGAATTTGCTCCTGCCCCCAAACCAATGATGAGGTGGCAGTTTATGGTGGGCGTTGTTGCCGCGCTGGTGGTTTTGGCGGGTTTGATGCTCCCTCATCTTGCCTCCATCGAGCTTTCAAATCAATCGTCTTCAGCAGCCAGCGGCGGTTTGATGCTCCCTCATCTTGCCTCCATCGAGCTTACGAGTAGCATCCATTCGTATAGCAGTAGCATCCATTCGTATAGCACATCTTCCTTCCCAACACTGGGTCTGAACCTTGCAGGCCGCGGCGAAGAGCCTGCGAACCGGGCCAAGGCTCCAGCCACGCCCCCGGCAACAGTAAAATCCGAGCCAGCGGTGTCGGCCCCGGCCCCAAGCCAGATTGTTCTTCCCGCCCCCCCCGATTCAATCGCTTTCGAAGAGCCGCCTGCCAGTGGCGCCTCAGGGGTGATTCACTACGCCCTCTCCGGCGAGATCAACGACTCCTTGCGCCAACTGGAAACATTGGCCGCGCCTGTGCAGCCCGGCGCGCCTTCGCCGCAAGTAGCTTATTCGCCGGTTGAAGATGGGAACAAAGTAGATCGCCTGAAAGTGCAAAAGGAAATGCCGCCGGTTTCGGGAAAATTTGTGTTGGAAGACAAAAAGGACGCCGGTGTGTTTCAGTCCGCTCCTCCGCTGGCCCCGCAGACGGAAGTCCAGACCATTTCCAACATTTTCTCCACCTTCTCGCTCAACGTCAGCGATGCGGCGTTCAAGCTGGCGCAGGCGAGCTTGCAGAATGGCGTCATGCCCGACGCCGCCGGCATCCGCAGCGAGGAGTTCATCAACGCCTTCGATTATCGCGATCCCGAACCGGCCCCCGGCGCGCCCATCGGTTTTGCCTGGGAATGCGCCGCGTGGTCTTTCGCGCATCATCGGGATTTGCTCCGCTTCTCCGTCAAAACCGCCGCGCAAGGACGCCAGGCCGGACGGCCCCTGAATCTGGTGCTGCTCCTGGACAAATCCGGCTCGATGGAACGGGCTGACCGCGTGGAGATCATCCATCAGGCCTTGCGCGCGCTGGCGTCGCAATTGAACGCGCGGGACACCCTCAGCGTGGTGGTCTTCGCCCGCACGGCGCGGCTGTGGGTGGACGGCGTGCCGGGCAGCCAGGCGGGCGGCGTGGCCGACGGTTTGAGCCGCCTCACGCCCGAAGGCGGCACCAACCTGGAAGAGGCCATGAAACTTGCCTACGCAACCGCCCTGCGCCATTACCAGGCCGGCGGCGAAAATCGCGTCGTGCTCTTGACAGACGGCGCGGCCAATCTCGGCAACATCCAACCGGACACGCTCAAGCAAACCGTCGAGGCCAACCGCAAACAAGGCCTCGCGCTGGATTGTTTCGGCGTCGGTTGGGACGATTACAACGACAATCTGTTGGAGACGCTTTCGCGGACGGGTCATGGCCGGTACGGATTCATCAACACGCCGGAGGAGGCCGCCACGGAGTTCGCCGGCAAACTGGCCGGCGCGCTCCGTGTCGCGGCTTCGGACGTGAAAGTGCAGGTGGAGTTCAATCCCAACCGCGTCGTGTCCTGGCGGCAGATTGGCTACGCGAAACATCAACTGGCCGCGGCACAATTCCGCGACAACGCCGTTGCCGCCGCGCAGATCGGCGCGGCCGAATCCGGCAACGCCCTTTACACAGTGGAAATCGCCCCGGCCGGCGACGGCCCGCTCTGCACGGTGCGCGTGCGTTTCCGGCTGCCCGGCACGACGGATTACCAGGAACACGCCTGGGACGTGCCTTACACCGGCACGGCGGTGACGCTTGACCACGCCAGCCCGGCCATGCGGCTGGCCGCCACCGCCGCCGCCTTTTCCGAGTGGCTGGCGGGCAGTCCCTTTGCCGGCGACGTCACGCCCGACCAACTGCTGGCCTGTTTGCGCGGCGTGCCGGAAGTCTATGGCGCCGACGGTCGTCCAAAAAATCTCGAATGGATGATCCGCCAGGCCAAAAGCATTTCAGGAAAGTGAATGAAGAGACAGAATTATGAAACCAGACAAGACACAAGCGAAAGTCATGGGGAGCGCGACCGTCCCGGTCGCCGCAGGGCGCGTCTCGCGCCACGCATCCTTGCTAATTGCATTGCAAACGGATGGAGGCATGAGTGTGTTCGGCGGGACGCCAAACACTGCGGGCGAGACGCCCGCGCTCCCCGGAATCGTCAAGAATCGATTGCGCCAAATGACTCGGCAGTTTGTGGCGGCGCTCTTTCTTTGCCTCGCCTGGCTTGCGGTCGCAGCTCACGCGGTGGAAAGCCCCGTCACGCTGCGCGATTTCAAACTTGCGGGCGATCTCACCAATGACAGCGCCGCCTTTACCCTGACGGCCACGGCGCGGGTGGACAATCCTCACGGAGGATCGCTCGATTTGCTGTCGGGACCGGTCGCGCTCACGGCTTTGGAGCCAAATCCCAAGTTCCGCCTGCGCGCGGCGGGGAACCATTTTATCCTGACTTTTGACCACAAGGGCGAATTTCCCATCCGCCTCCAATTCATCGCGGCCGTGACCCAGGCCGACGGCTGGAACGCGGTTGATTTTCGCGTCGCCCCGGGCGTCTTGCAGCCGGTCGCGTTGCGCGGATTGGCGGCGGACACGCAATTCAAGTTTCCAGGCGCGGCGCGGCCCGATCGCAAAGGCGGCGACTTTGTCAGTTACCTGCCGGCCGACGGCGCGGTGCGGCTTTCCTGGAAGGAGGTCCGGCCCGAAACGGAAGGGAAATTATTCTTTTCAGCGGAAATGCTGGCGGAAATCAGCGTCAGCCCCGGCTTGATGCGGCAAGTGGCGTTGCTGCATTGCAAAGTGATGCAGGGGGAGATGAGCCGCGTAGCGGTGCGATTGCGCGGAGCGGGGGAAATCACCCGCGTGCAGGGCGATCAGGTGCTGGCCTGGAGCCTCGAGCCGGGGGCGAATTCTTCCGAGCGCCGCCTGGTCATCCAATTGAATCAGCCGCAGAAGGATCAATTCTCATTCCAGGTGCAGGCCCAGACGCCGCTGGGGGCGTTCCCGCAGACGGCGGAGGCGTTGCGGCTCAACCCGGAAGAGGCCACCGGTTTTGCGGGCTGTTTGCGCGTTGTCAATGACGGCGCGGTGCGACTGGAAGTGGCGCCGACGGGCGGCGTGTCGCAAATTTCCCCCGAACAATTTCCCGAAAGCGACGCGACGCGGGCGGCCTTTCGCGCCGGCGGCAACCAGCGTTTCGCCTACCGTTTCGCCGGGGGCGATTTCGCGCTGCGGATTCAGGCCGACCAGATTTTACCCGAAGTGTCGGTCTCGGAAGTGCTGGCCTATCACCACGGCGAAAACGAATTGGCCCTGGAAGCGGAAATCGAGTTGGACATCCGCCAGGCGCCGCTGCGTGAATTGGTGTTGCGCGTGCCCAAAGGCTACGCCGTGGCCCGGCTCAACGCCCCCGCCTTGAGCGATTATTTTTTGACCGACCCGCCGGGCGGGACCGAGGCGGAATTGCGCCTGGTCTTTGGCCAGCCGCTCTCCGGCCGCCAACTGATGCAGCTTCGCCTGGAGCGCAACCAGGGGCTGGAGGACGCCACCTGGACGCTGCCCCGTCTTGACATCGTCAAAGCGGCCTCCGTGCGCGGATTCGTGGGGCTGGCGGCCGAGGCTGGATTTCGGTTGACAGCGGAGCGAACGCAGGGGCTGACGGAGATCGCCCCCGCTTTTTATCCCGGCAAACTGCCGGGGGTCCAGGCCGCGTTCCGGCTGACCGACGCCGCTTGGGCGGCTACGGCGCGGGTGGAGCGGTTGCCGCAAACGGTCCAGGCCGACGTGTTGCATCTGTTTTCCATCGGGGAGGGCATTGCCTACGGCAGCAGCGTCATCAATTACGTGGTATCGGGCGCGCCGGTGGGGTCGTTCAAGGTCGAGTTGTCCGATGAATATGGCAACGTCGAGTTCACGGGCAAGGACATCCGCAACTGGCAAAAAACCGGCGGCGGATACGTGGTGCAATTGCACACGCCGGTGGCCGGGGCCTACACGTTGCTGGCCACTTACGAGCGGCCTTTCAAGGCGCAGGGGGCCACCCTCGCCTTCACCGGGGCCTGCCCGCTGGATGCGCAATCCGAGCAAGGTTACACGCTGGTGACCAGCGCCTGGCAATTTCAAGTCAAGCCCGCCGAGGTTTCCTCCAACCTGCAGCCGCTGGAGATCGGCGAGGCGCCGCCGGAATACCGGCTTTTCTCCGACGCGCCCCTGCTGGCGGCTTACCGTTACACGGCGCGGCCCTTTAACTTGACACTGGCGCTCAGTCCGCTGGCGCAGGGCGAGTCGCTTAATCAGATTGTTGACCGCGCCGCGTTGGAGACGCGCATATCCAAGGAGGGCCAGGCCGTGACGGCCATTCGCTACTTTGTCAAGAATCGCGGCAACCCGCACTTCCGGCTGACTATTCCGGCCGGGGCGCGGCTCTGGTCCGCTTCCGTCAACGGCGTGGAAGCCGTGCCGGTGTCCGACGGCGCGGCCAGCCTGATTCCGCTGCCGCAAAGCGCCGACCCCAACGCGGTGCTGGAACTGGACGTGAAAATAGCCGCCGCCGCCGCCAACCCGGAACACGTGCGCGTGGAAGCTCCCATCGCCGGCGCGCCGGTGCTGCTGGCGGAGTGGAAGCTGGAACCGGATACCGGCCAGCGCCTGATTTATCAGGGCGGTTCGGTCATGCCGGCGGGGGGCGCGCCGGACGTGTCAGGCTTCGCGCAATTGGCGCGGTTGCTGGCAGGCAAGAGTTGGGCGCAATCCATCGCCCACGCGCCGGCGGACATGACGTTGCTGGCGCCCGTGCAGCAGGCTGGCAGCCCCTTGCGGGCGGACGTCCTGAACGTGAGCGACAAAACGACGGTCTGGACGAAACTGGGATGGATTTGGCCCGCCTTCCTCGCGCTGGCGGTGTGGCTGGCCGGCTGGGCCGCGGGCGGCCGGCGGCTCGCCTTTGCCAGCGGCATTTGCGGCTGGACGCTGCTGGCCTGGGCGGCGCTCCGAATTCCCAACGGCGCGGCCGTTTTCTTTGGGGTTGTGGCGGCGTTCCTGTTCTGGCATGCGGGCGGGCCGTCCTGGCGGCGCATCCGGCGCTGGTCGCGCGCGCCCGCGCCAGCCGCGGCCGCCATGCTGGCAGCGGCCTTTTTGGGGTTGGATGGCCACGTAGCCATCAGCCGGGGCGCGGAGGCGCCGGGGGTGGCCGACAGCGTCACACAAACCATCCGCGTGGAGGACACATTTGTGCTGGGCACGGCCAAAATTCATTGGCAGGCCGTCAAAGGGCAGTCGCTGCCTCTCTTGTCGTCCAACGCCGTGTTGACGCGCGCCTCATTCTTGCCGGAGGCGTTGGAACTTGTCCCGGCGGCGGAGGGGCAAAAACTGGCGGCGCGCAAGACCGGCGCATTCGACATCGAAGTGCAATACGAAACAAGGGTCTCGAACGTCAACAATGAGAACGGCTTCACCCTGCCGACTCCTTGCGGCTTGATTCACCACGTCGCCCTCGTCGTGGCCAATCTCGACGTGGACGTGGCCTCGCCGCAGGCCGTCTCGGTGCAATGCAGCCACGACGCCAGCAATACCGTGGCGAAACTGGTCTTGACGCCCGCGCCAACGTGGATCGGCTGGAAGCCGCGCCGGCGCGACGTGAGCAAGGAGAAGGCGGTCTATTACGTGGAAATGTCACAACTTTACGTGCCGTCGGCGGGAGTCATTGAGGGCGCGCATTACGTCTCCATCCGCCCGGCCCAGGGAGAGGTGAATGAATTGGTCCTGCGCGTGCCCGCCGGCGCCACCATCACGGACGTGACCGACCCGTCGGGCCGCGGCTCGGTGGTGGCCCTGTGGCGATTTGACCCGGACACGCGCCAATTGCGGGTGACGTTGAACCCGGCGCAATCGCGTCCGTTCGTCGTGCTGGCGCGGTCGCAGACGGCGACCGGTCCGTTGCCTATGGAGCAATCGGTGGGCCTGCTGACGGTGGAGAACGCGGCCGGGCAAATTGGTTTGGCTGGCCTGGCCACCGGCGGGGAAGTGCAATTGGACGCGGTCAGCGCGCCGGCTTTTTCGCCGATCAATCTGGAGGATTTTCCCGGCGAGGCGGTGGCCGCGCTGCAAGGGGAGATTCCGGGGCTGACCTTGCGCCGCGCCTTCCGCTATTCCGACACGCAAGCCGTACTGGGCTTGAAGGCCTCGGCGGTGCAGCCGGACGTGCGCGTGGAAACCCAGGACACCTTGTCGCTGGGCGAGGACCGCACCGTGCTGGCGGACAATTTCACCGCCGACATCACGCGCGCGGGAATTTTCGACCTGAGTTTTTTGATGCCGGCCGGTTTCGACGTGGAATCCATCAGCGGGGCGGCCCTGAGCCAATGGACGGAATCAAAGAGCGAAGCGGGCCGCTTGATCACGCTGCATTTGCAAGGCAAGACGCAAGGCAGGCAATCCTTCGCCGTCACGTTGTCGGGGCCGGGCGTCAAGAGCGCGCGTGGTTGGACGGCGCCGCAGATCGTGCTGCGCGAAGCCGCCAAGCAGCAGGGCACGCTGTTGGTGGCGCCTGAGCAGGGGATGCGCCTGCAAATCGCCGCGCGCGAAGGCTGCACGCAATTGGACCCGCGGAATTCGGGCATCCGGCAGAAGGGGGTGCTGGCGTTTCGCACGCTGCAGGCCCCGGCCCGTCTGACCCTGGACGTGGAGCAGGTGGATCCGTGGGTGCAAGTCACCGGCTGGCAACACGCCGCCGTGAGCGAAGCGCAGGTGAAGGTCACCGCTAATTTGCAGTATCAGATTGAGAACACCGGCTTGAAATCCTTCCGCCTCCTTCTGCCCACCAACGCCGAAGGCGCGCGGTTCCAGGGCGATCAGGTCGGCGATTTTCTGCCGCAGCCGGGCGGCGTCACCAACGGCCTGCAAATATGGGAAGTCAAGTTGCGCCGGCGGGTCATCGGCCCGTTCCTGCTGCAGGTTTCGTATCAAACCCCTCTGCCGGAGCAGGCCGCCGAAACCACCTTGCGCGGCATCCAGGCGATGGAGGTCAATCTGCAACGGGGCTTTGTCACCGTGCAATCGGACCCGCGCCTGGAAGTGGTGGTGGACCCCGTGCCACCGTCCCTTCAACCCGCCGAGTGGCAAAGCATTCCGCTGGCGCTGCAAAAAGATGCGCCCTCCGCCCCGGCCAGCCTCACCTACCGGCTGGTGGAGCCTTCCTTCCAGCTTCCGTTGAAGCTCCTGCGCCACGCGGCGGCGCGATTGCTGCCCGCCCGCGTCAATAGCATTACTCTCAACTCGGTCGTTTCTGACGACGGCGTCATGCTCACCCGCGCCAGCCTGGAAATCGTCCCCGGCGACAAACGGCTGCTCGGCTTGACGCTGCCGCCGGACGGCCGCTTTTGGTTTGCCTTTGTCAATGACAACGGCGTCTGGCCCTGGCGCGACGGCGGGCGCGTCCTCATCCCGCTGGAGCAACAGGCCGGCCAGGGCAAGCCGGCGACGGTGGATATTTATTACGGCTGCCGGACCGGCACGGCGGCGGCGGGGAGGCTGAACCTGGAATTGGCCGCGCCCAAATTCGATCTGCCGCTGGAGAACATCACCTGGCGGATTGCCCTGGGCGGCCAGTGGCGGGTGCGCCATCACGGCGGCGCGCTCCAGTTGCAGGAGCGGGAGCCGTCGCCGCCGCCGGACGCGGCCGGCGCGACCTCTTATCTTGACGGCGAAAAGGCGCAGCGGCAGGCGCGGACGCGGGAAGCGCAGGAGTTTCTGGCCCTGGGCAACAGTTCGCTGGAGAAGGGCGATCCGCAACAGGCCCGGCGCGCCTTCCAGGCGGCCTTCGGACTCTCGACGGAGGACGCGGCGTTCAACGAGGACGCGCGCGTGCAATTGCACAACATCAAGTTGCAACAGGCCCTCATGGGGTTCAACGCCCGCCAATCCGGCGCGGCCGGCGACGCCGGGGCGCTGGGGGGCAAACTGCGGGCCTTGCGCAACCGGCAGGAATTGAATTACACGCAGCAGGACGCCAAAGATATTATTGACATAAACGGCGCCGACGACAACGCCGCCTTTTTGCGTCTGGCCGAAAAGCTGGTTCAGCAGCAGGACGCCGCCGTGAGCAGCCCCGCCGCCATTCGCGCCAGCATTCCCCAGCAAGGCCAGTTGCTCACCTTCCATCGCGCCGTGGCGGTGGAGGCGTGGGCGGATTTGAACATCGGCCTGCAAGCCACCCTGGCGAGAACCGCGCCCTTGGGCGCCCGCCTGCTGATTCTGGCCGGCGTTTGCTTGGTCTTTGGCGCGCTCGCAGCGGTTTTTTTGCGCGTTGCCCCGCCGCCGATTTTACATTGAGCTTCCCGGAGCATTTCAATCTTTGATATGTCCGCCCCTGGGAATTTGCGGGAACCCGCGCGCCCCGTGCCAGAAGCGAACAATTTCCAGACTCCGATCCGTGTTGTTCATCCGGTAAATGATCCGATACGAACGGAAGATGATTTCGCGCAACTCAGGGAGTTGATACTCCGGGACCATGCGGCCACGTTCGGGAAAGTTGTCGAGAGACAACGCCGCGTCGAGCAACTGATTGCCAATTTGTCCGGCAGCGACGGCGTTTTGGCGCGCAATGTAAGTGACGATGCGCTCCAAATCGCTCAACGCATCGTCGGAAAGGAAGACTTTGAAATCCATTGCGGGATGCGTTTGCGGGCTTCTTCCAACGGGACGCGTCCGCCGCGATCCAGCGATGCCAAGCCTTCCTGCACCGCCTGCCGGAACTCCAGTTCGTAGATGGCATCAACGAGTGTGGCATTCGGCGGCAGTTTTTCCGCCACTTCCAGGAGAATTTCTTTCGCACTCATATCGGGAACATAATTCATGGCAATGGCCACTGCCACAAGGAAATTGCGTTTGTGGTGCGGGTCTTTTCCAGGCACACGACCGCCCTTCAGCCAACAAATTTCGCGCGCAAATAATCAACGTGGTCGCGGATGCCGGTCGGTTCGCCGGTGGCCAGGCGGATCAGCTCGCGCGGATTGTGGCGCGAGCCGTGGCGGTGGATTTTTTCCCGCAACCACGACCGCAGCGGGGCATACTCGCCGCGCGCCAACTCGCCCGCCAGACCCGGATTCTCCTCGGCGGCGCGGCGCATAAGTTGCGCGGCGTTGAGATTGCCCAGCGTGTAGGTCGGAAAATAACCGATCAGGCCGATGGACCAATGGATGTCTTGCAGGCAGCCGTCGGCGTCTTTGGCCACCTTGAGACCGAGCATTTTCTCGAATTGTTCGTTCCAATAGGCGGGCATGTCCGCCGTTTTCAATGTGCCTTCGACCAGGCTCACCTCGATTTCAAATCGCAGGAGAATGTGCAGATCGTAGGTCACCTGGTCGGCCTCGACACGGATGAAGGAGGGGCCAACGCGATTGACGGCGGCGGTGATGAGCGCGGGCGACAACTTTTTCAAGCCGGGAAAAAATTCGCACGCCACCGGGTGCCAGTGTTCCCAAAAGGCGGGGCCGCGCCCGACGTGGTTCTCCCACAGGCGCGATTGCGATTCGTGAATGGCCAGCGAGACGGCCGTGCCGTTGGGCGTGCCGAAGTCCTCCGGAGGAAGCCCTTGCTCATAGAGTCCGTGGCCGGCTTCGTGCAGGACGCTGTAAAGCGATTGGACAAAATCCGTTTCGACGTAGCGGGTGGTCAGCCGGCAATCGCCGGCGCCCAGGGTGGAGCAAAACGGGTGGGTGGTTGTGTCAATGCGGCCCGCCTCAAAATCAAATCCGATGGCTTGGGCCACTTTGCGATTGAAGGCCTGTTGGGCCGCCACCGGGTATTGGCCCTGCAACACGTCGGCGGGCACGGCGGCGGACCTGGCCGCGGCGGGCGGCAACACCGAGGCGATGGCCGGGCGCAATTCCGAGAAAAGCAAGCGCAACTGCGCGGCGGTGGCGCCGGGTTCGTAGCCTTCCACCAAAGCGTCGTAGGGAGATTCCGCGTAGCCCCAGCCATCGGCCATCTGCCGGGTCAAGGCGAGAATCTTGTCCAAGTGCGGCTTGAAGAGGGCGAAGTTGGATTGTTCGCGCGCCAGCCGCCAGGCTTCGCGCGCGTGGGCGCGGATGCGCTCCATTTTTTCCACCAGACGGGGCGGCACTTTGGTGGCGCGATTGTATTGATGGCGCCATTCGCGGAGATTGCCGGCGGGAGCGGAATCGGGCGCCCATCCGAGCTGCTCGCATTCCACCATCCAATCGCCGACCTGCCGGGCGATAAACCGGCGATGGGCATGGCCGGAGAGCCAGGCCAATTGTTCGGCCCGGTAAGGGAGGGATTTGGGCGGCATGTAGGTATCCTGATCCCACGTCAGCGCGCTGGCGGCGCTGGTGGCCAGCGCGATTTCCCGCGCGCGCCGCAGGAGTTTTTTGTAGGCCGCCGGAGACTCTGGCTGAGTTGACATGCCTGGCAGTGTGGCTGGTCCCGGCTGGCGCGACAATGGAAAACGGAGTTACAAAAGCCGTTCCAAAACCTGATAATGGGTCTCTTGCAGGCCCAAACGCCGATACGTCTTGAGCGCGGCGTCATTGTGCTTTTCCACGTAAAGCCGCAGGCCGGCCACGTTCCCCTGGCGTTTCGCGCTGGCAAGCAGATGGTCCAACAGGGCCTTAAAAACGCCGCGCCGCCGGGCCTCCGGCCGCACATAGACGCTTTGCAGCCACCAAAAATCGCCGTTGCGCCAATCGCTCCATTCGTGGGTGACGAGCAATTGTCCGACCACCACGCCGCCCGCCTCGGCCACGAAGTACACGCCCTTGGCCGGGTCCCGCAGCAACGCTTCCACCCCCGCCCGTACCCGCGCCGGCTCCAGCGCCAGATGCTCGGACTCTTTGGCCAATTCCACGTTGAATTGCGCCAGAATGTCCGCGTCGGCCGGAACAGCCTGTCGGATGCTCAACTTCATGCGGCCATGTTACGGAGCGGCCGGGCCAAGGCAATCTGCTTTCCATGCACTGTCACCGCGCCTTGGGCACGGTTTGGCCGAGGTTGTCATCAGGAATCGCGGCGACCGGTCCCCGGCCATGAACCAGGAGCGCTATCGTCTTGGCGTTGGGATCCATGACGCAGATTTGGTTTTCGCCCAGTTGGAAAACCACTTTGTCTCCGGGCAACTGGGTTGCGTTGCGGGCGGCCCAGGCCCCGAAAGGCGTTTCAAATGAGAAATGAATGCGCGCCCCCTTTGCCTTATTCTCTCCAGAAAAGCCTTCGATGGGCCAGAAGTCGGTTTCAAAGTTCCAGTCGCTTTTCGCGGCGGCGCCCAGGCGGGGCACGGGGCCGAAATTGAACCAAGTGCCTTCATTTTGCGGCGGATCGAGGGTCGCATGCCAATCCAGCACGGCCTGCTTGGCAAAACCTCTTTCAATTTCAACCAAGTGCGTATCGTGATAGGCTCCGGATTCCAAACGGGCCACGAGATCGAAATAGTTGGATCTGCCGCGTGACGGGCGCACAAACAGCCGGTCTTCCTTGTTGGTGGAGCGCAGATTGAAGATCTCGCGACTTTCACCGCTGGCCAGAAGCCGCGCAGAGATATTCCCATCGCTCTCCGCGATGAAATACAGGACTACTGACTCCGGCAGCGAAATTTCCTTCGGCGAAACGACGCGCATTTGCGTGTAAAGGGATGTGCCGCTGGCGGCCCAGTACCAGCCGAATAACACAACGTACGAGATGGTCTGGACGACGAAGTTACCCTTGAGACTTCGCTTCAGCCAGCCGGGAGACCCTCGAAAACACAGCGCGACAAAAGGCCATTCCAGAACGAGTGTCATCAGATAAGTGACGAACACCAGCACCCAGAACCATGTCCAGCCGTTGTTGAGGTCCATGTGCAAGAATCGAAAAAGCGGAGGTTCAAGAAAAAAGTATCCAACCCAGGCCGAAAAGTAATTGGCCGGAATGAGAAGCCACACGCATTTGAGTTTCTTGAGCGAGAACAGCTTCGCCAGAATGAGGCCCTCAGCCGCGCCGATAATAAGATTTCCAATTGCCAGATGAAGCGCGCCGACCCACATAAGGGGCGTGCCGGCATCGGCCAGCGCGCTGGAAGGAACAGCCACCAGCGCCAGGAATACGGCCAGCCTTCCGGCCAGGTATTTTGGCTGCTCACGCGGGGTCATGCACTTTTAGCCCCAGCGTAAGCCTGAGACAAAACCAGTCAATGCCGCAGTTTCCCTGGCGCCAATGGGGGCACAGGTCAAAGCGGCGCTGGCGCGCGCGCGCTCCAAAACCTGCCGGCACTTCGGACGCTCCCGCCGTGTGCGAAGCGTCCTGGAGTGCGCGCGCGTCAGCGCCGCTTTGGCCCGACCCCGGCCGACCGTTCGCCGTCAGGCTGAAAAATCGCCATTTTTCGCGTTTTTAATATGGCCTGCAAAAATGATTGACAGAAAACGGGAGCCGTCCGGCCAAGTGGGTTGTGCCTCCGATCCTCTTGCTGCCCAGGGAGTTGCGATGAAAAACACCGCCCAGGCCCCCGGCGCGAAAAACACGTCTGCCATGTAAGCGAGCCGGTTTTGGACTACCCCGCAAGTGCTTGATGGCGCGCCACTTCCGCAACCATAATCGCCATCTTCCCCACAAAAACGTGCTAAATTGCATTTTTATGCAAAAAAAGCGACTTAAAAGCCTACCGTAGGTTTTTGTTTTTTCACGGGTTCTGGTAATATGGCCGCGTGAACATTGAAAAAGTTCAGCGCGAGAAGGGTCTCGCAGCGCCGACTGGCAACCGGCTGCATCGCGGATTGTTCATCCGCAGGCGGCTCATGGCGTCAATCTGCCGGCATGGCGCCGATTGGCAATCGGCCCTATGCCGAGTTAAATCGGCACCAGTCGGCGCTGCCGTGACGTGGATTTCAGGCATGGCCGATCCGGCCTTGCTCCGGCCCAATCCGGCCTATTCCGGCCTATTCCGACCAATGACAAAAAAATATGAGTAAATATGACCAAATCGCACTGAATCGCACTAAATCATACCAAATATGACCGGATTTTTTTATTTTCTCCCGCCTCCACCAGCTTCTTTCCGGCAGATTCAGCCGGCTGGAAGAGTTTTGTCTCACCCCCGAAAAGCAAGTTTGTCGCTTTTCTTGATTGCTCTGCGGGGCAAAGACTCTTATACAAATGGGCCATTTCCGGTGTCCAGTCCGGTGGATAGACGCTGGTGAGTGCTTTTTAAATAATGAATTCTAAATCTCGACCGCCCCAGGGCGCGCCGGCCAAAGGCGACGCCGTCGCGCCCGCCAAAACCATGGCTGCAACCCAACCCGTCCAAGGCCCCGTGCCGCCGCTGTTTCGGCGGCTGGACTGGCTGACGGCGCTGGCCGCGTTTGCCATTGTCTGGGTGATCTATTTTATATGTCTGGCGCCGCAGGCCACGCTGGAGGATTCCGGGGAGCTTTGCACGGCTTCCTATTACGCCGGCATCCCGCATCCGCCAGGCTACCCGTTTTGGACCATTTACACCTGGCTTTGGACGGTGCTGGTGCCCTTCAAGAACATCGCCTGGCGCGTGGCCCTGGCCGAGGCCAGCACGGCGGCGATGGCGTGCGGCGTGCTGGCGCTGATCGTTTCCCGCGGCAGCAGCATGTTGATGGAAGGGATCGAGGAATTGAAAAACATGACCGGCAAATGGGAAAACGCCATCTGCGTGGTTTCGGGCGTCGTGGCCGGGCTGATGCTGGCCTTGGGCAGTTCGATGTGGAAGGAATCGGTCGTCATCAACCGCATCTCCCTCTTCGGCGTGCCGTGGATGCTCCTGGTGCTGGCGTTGCTGATGCGGTGGAATTATGCTCCGCACCAGCGGCGCTATCTTTACACCGCGTTTTTCTTTCTCGGCATCTGCGCCACCATCCACCAGACCCTGACCATGGCCATCATGGGCATCGAGATTGGCGTCACGGCCCGCAATCCGAAATTGGGCCGGGACATGTTCTTTTTGAACAGCGTGTTTTATGTGCTGGGGTTGGTCGGTCAGAGCGCCCACATGGTCGGCATGTTCGACGCCACCAATCCCATGGTGTTCCGCATCTTTAACGGCGTCGGCCTCTGCTCGGTGGCGGCTTGCATCTACCTGACCATCAAAACCGGCGGCCTATTGACGGAATTGTGGACCGCGTCCGCCTCTTTCCTGCTCATGTGCGGGGGCGCCTGCTTTTACTTCTACGAGGCTGTCTCCGGCATGACCAATCCTCCCATGGAATGGGGCTACCCGCGCACCGTCGAAGGCTTCTGGCACGCCCTGAGCCGCGGCCAATACGACAAGCTGAATCCAACGGACATTTTCAGCGATCCCGGCCATTTTATGACCGAACTGAGCATGTTGGTCACGGGGCTGGCCGACGCCTATAGCTGGGTGGCGATGTTTTTCGCGTTGTTGCCGTTGTTTTTCATTTTCAAAATGCAAAAGCGGGAACGCGCCTGGATCATCTCCGTCGCCGCCATCTATCCCTTCCTGGGGGTTATGCTCTCCATCTTTCTGAACCCGAGCCGCGAACGCCAAACGTCCGACCTGGTCAAGGTGTTCTTCACCGCCTCGCACGCGGTGGTGGCGATTTTGATTGGTTACGGCGTGGCCTTGACGGCCTCCTTCATGGCCACCAATTACGAGAAATTCCGTCGCTGGGGATTCGCCGGGGCGGGCGTGGCCATCGCGCTGGCGCTTTACTCTCTTTACTCCGTGACGGCGGAAAACTTTTTTGGAGTCGAATGGGAAGGCCAGATGAGCCTGTCGAGCCTGCCGCACTGGATCGCGCAAGCGTTCGCGCCCGGCCAGTACGGATCGGCGGTCATCGCCAGCCTGATGCTGGTGGGCATGACACTGGCTTTTCTGATCTCCCTTTTCATTTACAATCAGCGCGCTCCGCTGGGCATCACCCTGGCGCTCTTTGCCCTCATGCCGGTCTATTCGGGCATGTCGCACTGGTACAAGAGCGAGCAGCACAACCACTGGTTCGGCTACTGGTTCGGACACGATATGTTCACGCCGCCCTTTGTGGGGCCGGATGGCAAGCTAACTTACGACGCCTCCTTGCGCGAGGCCGCCGCCAAAGGCCCCAAACGCACGATGGTTTATCCGGAAATGGCGCGCGACGCGGTGCTTTTTGGCGGCACCGATCCCGGCCGTTTTTGCCCCACCTACATGATTTTCTGCGAAAGCTTTATACCGCATGACTGCCAGCCGGAGCAGGACCAGCATTTCGACCGCCGCGATGTTTATATTATCACGCAAAACGCGCTGGCGGATAACACGTACCTGGATTACATCCGCGCCCAATTCAACCGCTACGCGCAGAACGACCCGCCCTTTTTCCAGAACTTCCTGGCCGGCAGCTTCCCCAAAATCTTCCACGGCTCGACGCGCTGGCTGGCGTGGCTGGACGACATTTTCGAGGGCCTTGGCGCCAGGGTGGAAAAAGGGCGCCTGACTGGCACGTCGTGGTTCAAACCCGATCAATTTCTCAACGCGCGCAGCGTGGCCGCCAAGCTGCGTCACGCCGGCGAGAAGGACCCCCTAGACAAGTACCTTTACGGCAAGTTAAGCAAGGAAACGCGGCAACTGGTGGATGCCAACGCGGATGAAGCCGCCCTGCGGACCGCCCTTTCCAAGGACTTCAATGTCATCCTGGAGGGGACCAACATGTACTCGGAGGAACGCTTCAAGAACATCAAGCTGCCGCCGTTGATGCAGGAAGCCGCCGCCGGCACAATGCTGACCCCCAACAATATTATCCGCCTCAATCGCCGCATGTTGGAGGAGGCCTATCCCGATGCCATTGTCAGGAGCCTCGGCGGGGTCTATCCCGACACGGAGATTCTCACACCCTCGCCCCAGGATTCGGCCGACTGCTTCAACAATTATCTCTACGACGCGCAACGGCGGCTGACACACGATGCCGAACACCCCAATGAAGCGCACCAAATCAAACCCGGCGAAGACGTGCATCTGGACGGCGGCAGAGTGTCGGTGTCCGGCCAGGTGGCCGTCATGTCCATCAACGGCCTGTTGACTCGCGTGATTTTTGACAAGAACCCCCATCACGAATTCTACGTGGAGGAGAGCTTCCCGCTGGATTGGATGTATCCGTATTTGGAGCCATTCGGAGTCATCATGCACATCAACCGGCAACCGATCCAGGAACTGCCGCAGGAGACGATAGACAAAGACCACGCATTCTGGAGCGAGTACTCCCGCCGCACCATCGGCAACTGGATCACCTATGACACCACCGTCAAGCAGATTTGCGACTGGGCCGAGGACGTTTATTTGCGGCACGACTTGAGCCATTTTACGGGCGACCCGCGGTTCATCCGGGACGATGACGGGCAGAAGGCCTTTTCCAAGCTGCGCAGTTCCATTGCCAGCAGCGTTTATCAATGGCGCTCCCGCCCGCAGAATTCCCGCAGCGCGACGGAGCGTCCGCGCGTGAACAAGGAGGCCGAGTTTGCCTTCAAACAGGCCTTTGCCTATTGCCCGTTCAGTCCGGAGGCGGTCTTCCATTTCATGGACCTTCTTCTGAGCCAGCCCACGCCCCGCATTGACGACGCGATTCTGCTTCTGGAAACCTGCCACAAGCTGGACCCGTACAACGGCCAGATCACCGACTGGATTGACCAGTTGAAGCGCAGCAAGACCGGCGCCCCCGCGGCGGAACAGATCAAAGCCGCCCTGAGCCAGATGCAGAAGGCGCTGGCCGAAGGCAACACCAACAACGCCGTCACGATCCTGGACCAGTTGCTCAATTTCGGCGGCGCGGACCCGAACACGCTGATGACGGTGGCCGATGCTTATTTGCGTCTGCGCGATATGGCCAAGAGCGAACAGGCCATCACCCGCCTGACCCAGATCCTGCCCGACCGCTCCGACCCCTGGTACAATCTGGCCACCATTCAGTCCGCCCGCGGCGAAGTCTCCCAGGCGCTGGCCTCGCTTAAGAAGTCACTGGACATAAACACCAAGGAAGTCGCCCGGGACCCCAAGACCGTCAACCTGCGCAAGCACTTGTTCGAGGACAATAATTTTGCGGCGCTACGGCAAACGTCCGAGTTCAAGGCCGCCTTTGGGACGAAGCCGTGATGGAAAGGATTTTTGACATTGGCGGCGGGCGGGGGTAGAGTCTTGTTGCATGCCAGCCAACGTCTCACCCAGGCCGGGTGGCGGGAAATCCGCCGGGTTGCCGCGGGAGAATCCAACCCCGGAAGTGGTGTGCGCGGTGTTGATGCCGCACGCGCCCATTCTTGTGCCTGCCGTCGGCGGCGAACGAGGCCGCGCGGCCCAGGCCAGTTGCCAGGCGATGCGCGAGGCGGCGGCGCGCGTGATGAGTTTTCAGCCGGAGACGGTGGTGTTGATTTCGCCGCACTCCCCGCGCCGGGCGCGAGCCTTTGGGCTATGGGGCGGGGAACGGCTCCACGGCTCGTTTGCCCAATTTAACGCCGCGGACGCGCAAGTGAGCCTGCCCAACGACACGCCGCTGGCCCAAGCCATCGTCACCGAAGCCACGAGCCGCGACCAGGCCACCTGGATGATTGACAGCCAGGACCTGGACCACGGCGCGCTGGTGCCGCTATGGTTTCTGGCCGAGGCCGGCTGGGCCGGGCCAACGGTCGTTCTTAGTCTGAGTAACACGGAAGACCATGGGCGGGTGAAACTGGGGGAAGCCATCGCCGCCGCCGTCCAGGCCTCCCACCGCCGCGCCGCCGTCGTCGCCAGCGGCGACATGAGTCATCGTTTGACGCCGAACGCCCCGTGTGGCTTTGATCCTCAAGCCCGTCATTTTGATGAAACCTTCATGCGGCTCATCCGCGACGGCGCTTACCATGAGATTGAAAGGATGGATCCGGAATTGCGGGAACTGGCGGCGGAAGACGCGGTGGATTCCACGTTGATTGCGCTCGCGTCCGTCGGATGGAAGGCCGGCGGACACAAGGTTCTCAATTATGAAGGGCCTTTCGGAGTGGGCTACGGGGTGGCGATTCTGTTTGCGGAGAAACCACCATCGGCCCACGTGGAGACGGCTCCAGTTGACGCCGCCCAGAGCGAGGGCGCCATCCTGCCCGGACTGGCCCGCCAATCCATAGCGTCGGCGTTGCGCGGCAATTCCAAAATGCCGCCCGCGGCCGAGAGCCAGTATCTCAACGAGCCACACGGGGTTTTTGTGACCCTGCGCGAGCAGACCGGGGAGTTGCGCGGTTGCGCCGGGACGATTCTTCCCACCTGCGCCAACCTCGTGGCGGAAACCTGGCGCAGTGCGCGCGTGGCGGCCTTCGAGGACTCGCGCTTTCCGTCGGTCGCGGCCAGGGAACTGCCCCGCCTGCGCATTGACGTAAGCGTGCTGCACTCGATGGAAGAAGTGGCTTCGTCCGACGAACTGGACCCCGCGCGCTACGGCGTGGTGGTTTCCACGCCGGATGGCCGCCGCGGCCTGCTGCTGCCGGGCATCGCGGAAATCGAGACCATCGAGCGGCAGGTGAGCATCGCGCGGCAGAAGGCGGGGATCGAGCCGGACGAACCCGTGAGGTTGCAGCGCTTTCAGATCGATCACTTTGAAGAGCAAGCTGGATAGGACAGAGGGACAACATGGATGCCGCCCAATCCCATTACCCGGCCCGATGGTGGAAACCGTTGCCTGAAGGGCGCATCCAGTGCGATCTGTGCCCGCGGCTGTGCAAACTTCAAGCCGGCCAGCGGGGGTTTTGCTTTGTGCGGCAAAACGTCGGAGGCCGGATGGTTCTCACCACCTACGGCCGCAGCAGCGGGTTCTGTGTGGATCCCATCGAGAAGAAACCGTTGAACCATTTTTATCCGGGCACCAGCGCGCTGTCCTTCGGCACGGCGGGCTGCAACCTGGGGTGCCGCTTCTGTCAAAACTGGGACATTAGCAAGGCGCGCGAATTTGACCGGCTGGCCGACGCGGCCACGCCGGAAGCCATCGCCGCCGCCGCGCGGCGCGCGGGCTGCCGCTCCGTCGCGTTCACTTACAACGACCCGGTGATCTTCGCCGAATACGCGCTGGACACCGCCGCCGCTTGCCGCGCGGCCGGCGTGGCGGCGGTGGCGGTGACGGCGGGTTACATGACGGAGGATTCGTGCCCCGATTTTTACCGGCAGATGGACGCGGCCAACGTGGATTTAAAAGGCTTCACCGAGGAGTTTTATCACCGCCAATGCTACGGGCAACTGGCGCCCGTGCTCGACACGTTGAAGTATTTGCGGCACGAGACCAACGTCTGGTTCGAGGTGACCACCCTGCTCATCCCCGGCGAGAACGACAGCGAGGGGGAGATTGAAAAGGCCTCCGCCTGGTTTGCCGAAAACCTGGGGCCGGACGTGCCGTGGCATTTCACCGCGTTTCATCCCGATTACAAGATGCTTGATAAACCGCCCACGCCGCCGGCGACCCTTGCGCGGGCGCGCGCCATCGCCCGCGCGCACGGCCTGCGCTACGTTTACACCGGCAACGTCCATGACCGCGAGGGCGGCAGCACCTGGTGTCCGGGCTGTGGGCAGCGGTTGATTGAGCGCGATTGGTTTGTGATCGGCGAGTGGCATCTCAACGGCAATCGTTGCGACCGTTGCGGATTTGAGATTGCCGGTCATTTTGACAAGGAGCCTGGCCGCTGGGGCAGCCGCCGCGTGCCCGTGCGCCTGAGTTGAGCATGGTCTGCGGCCTGCAAGCCGCGCTGTGGCCGCTGGCCGCGCTGCTGGGCTTTGGAGCGGTGGCCAATGTCCTGGCCATCCGCTTCTTCCGGGCGTGAGGGGAAACTTATTTCGGCGTCACCAGGATAAAGTCGTCGCGCCGGTTCTGCTTCCAGGCTGCTTCATTGTGGCCGGGGTCCACGGGGCGGGAAGCGCCATAGGTGACGGTTTTGAGGCGCTGGGAGTCAACGCCAAGGTTGACCAGGTATTCGCGGGTGGCCAGGGCGCGCCGCTCACCCAGGGAGAGATTGTATTTCTCGGTGCCGCGCTCGTCGCAGTTGCCTTCGATAATCAGGCATTCGCCCTTTTTGTTGTCCTTAAAATAAGTCGCCAGGTCCTGCAGCTTGGATTGCTCGGAGGCCTTGATGACCGAGCTGTCAAACTCGAAATAGACCGTGTCCGCTTTGAATTTTTCGCGATCCTGGGTGCCGGTCTCGAAGGTCTTGGTAAAGGCCCCGGTATCCAGCGGGATGGGTTCCGCCGACGCGACGGGCGTCTGAGGCGCAGTGACGGGGACTGCGTTTTCCGGGCCGGGTGTCGGGGTGAAGGCGGGCGCTGTCGGCTGCGGCGCTGTCGGCGGCGTCGCGACCTGCGGGTGGTCGCCGTTGTTGGGGATGGGGGTCAACATGGTGTTGTGTTTGCATGCGGTCGTGCCCGCCACCAAAGCCATACTCAGAAAGAACATTCCAGTCCAATTTGCGATTTTCATTTTATTATTCCAGTTATGGGAATCTGCTTTCACCTCGCCCATGAAGGCTCTGAACAGCTTCCCGAAAGTTGCATGACATTCTTGACGCGCTTCGTCGGCACGTCAAGCAAGCATAGGGTTCGTTTATTGCTCACTCGCCGGCTGAAAACAAGCGTGCGGGAATTGGGCGCCCAGCACGGGTCTTCACCTTCAACCAGTTTCTGCGCGTCGCCCCCTCCGGCCGGCGCCACCCAAATTACAAAATTGCCGCTGCCGCTGGTGAAGGCGATCCATTTGCCGTCCGGCGACCAATCCGGGGAGGTTACGTTACCATAAACTCCCGCCACGCGCAAGGGGCGGGCCGCGCCGCCGCCGGCGCTGACCTTTTGCAGGGACGCGTGTCCGCTGCGGCGAACAAAACAAATCTCCCCGCTGTCGGGCGACCAGGTCGGGCCGGAATCCTCCGTGCTGCTCAATTTGTGGAGGCCGCTGCGGTCCATGTTGCAGACCCAAAGATTGGGGTTGCCGTCGCGGCTGAGGATCATGGCCACTTTTTGGCCGTCCGGCGAGACGGCGGGACTGAGGTTGGCGCCCGGAAAACCGGCAAAAACGCGGCGTTCTCCCGTGCTCAGATTGTGCTCCAGGATTTGTTCGCCGCCGTTTTTCCAGGAGACGTATAGCAAGCCGCGCCCCCCGGGTATCCAGGAGGGTCCGCTGACCAATGTTCCGTCGCGCGTCAACACCGTCGCATTATAACCATCAAAATCCGAAAGCGCAATTTCCGTCGAGCGGCCTTGCTGCTGGCGGAAGGCGATGCGGGTGAGAAAGATCGGCTCGGTCCCGCGAATTTCCTTGACAATGTCGTTGGCAAAGGCATGGGCCTGCGCGCGGACGGAGCCGCCGGCGTAAGCCCTGGCCCAGAAGGGACGATCGGCCCCTTTGGGCGTCAAGCTCCCCTTGACCTGGCCGCTTTGCGAGCCGCTGACCAGAAAGTCCGCCTTGTCCGGCGACGTGACCCCCATGCCCAGCACCTCAAGATCGAACTTCAAAACCGAGGCGGCTTCCCCATCAAAGCCGGTGATGGAAACGGGCACGACATAACTGTTCGTCTTGACAATGTTGATGAAGCCCGCGTTGTCCGGCGCGGCCATGACGGACCACGCGCCCAATAAAGCGGTGGCGAGAGACAATTTAAATTTACAATTCATTTTCATTCAGACATTTCTTTGGCTTCAGGGCTGAAGCGAAGCATAAAGGTGCGCTCCGTATCCCGCGCCGAAGCGGGGAAGGGCGGCAATTTCGTCACCCGGCGCAAGGCTTGTTCCACCGATTTGTCCAGCGCCCGGTCCGCGGAGGAGCGCACCAGTTCCGCGGAGACAACCGAACCGTTGCGCGCGATGGTGACCTTGGCATCGGCCGAGGCCGTCCGGCTGGCAGTGCTGTCCGGCGTCGTCCATGCGTGATAGTAGGCGGAATAAACGGCGTCCCTGTAACCGGCAAAAGCCTCGCCGCCGCCAATGCCCGCCACATCCACGCTGGCGCCGGGGCTGCCGCTGCCGCGCACGTCGGTGGCCAGTTGGTCCAACAAATTTTGGATGCTCTTGAGGTGCCGGGCAGTTGAGCGGGCGGAAGATTCGGACGATTCAGTTGGCTCGGACTTTTTGTCGGTCTTTTTCCCATTCGTGACGGCATTGGCCGGCTCGTAAGAAACCTGGATTTCGTGCTTGGAAGAATGCCTGGCTGGCTTGGGGGCGGGTTCCAGGCCCGCTTCGTCCGTCTCCTCCGGTTTGGGAAGTTTGGCTTCCTTGGGCAGGCGCGGCGTTGGCGTGGGATTGCGCTCAAGCTTTGCAATGCGGACTTCCTGCTGCGGCTGCGGGCGCGGTTGAGGCGGCGGCGGTTGGGCTTGTGGCTGGGCTTGCGGTGGCGCTGGCGGCAGGGGCGCCGGGTTGGCCATGGGCGTGCCGCCGCCCGCGCCGTCGCGGTCCACAATATTGGCCGGCAGCAAGGTCATAATCTGCAAGTCCGTGGGCGGCGGGGCGTTGCGGAAGCCGGCGCTGGCGAACATAATCACCCCCAGCAGGCCGTGCAGGCCCAGGGAGAAAATCATGCACTTTTTTTGCAGGTGGTTCACGGGTGTTGGGCCGGGGCGGCTTTGGCGGCGAGTTGAATTTGATTGAGCCTGCAAAAGTCGAAGACGGCGATGACGTAGTCCCAAGGCGTGCGTTTGTCGGCGGCGACATAGACGACCAGTTTGGGGTCCTGCCGGTGCGCCAGCCGCAGTTGACTTTGAAGTTGGGCCAGGGTGAGATGCTGGCCGCGGAGCCAGTAAGCGCCAAATTGGGTGATCTCCACGCGGCGAACGTCGTGCGGGTCAATTTTCTGGTTGTCCGCCCTGCCCATGCCGGAGGGCAATTGCAGCGGCAACTGCTGCTCGATCATGGGGCGGGTGATGATAAAGATGATCAACAGCACGAAAGCCAGGTCCAGCAGCGGCGTGATGTTGATTTCGTTCAGCGTCACCAGCGGATTGCGTTGTGAGAATCGCTTCATTCGTCGTGCAAATACTCCGTCTCCATGCGGGAGGTGAGGTCTTGCGCGAAATTGTCCAATTCGACCGTTTGGACGCGCAACGTATGCACCAGGAAATTATAAGCGAACATGGAGGGGATGGCCACCAACAATCCGGCCACGGTGGTAATCAGCGCGGCGGAGACGCCCGGGGCCATGGTGGGCAGGTCCGCCTTGCCTTGCATGCCGACTTGCGCGAAAGTGTCCATCACGCCCCAAACCGTCCCCAGCAGTCCCAGAAAGGGCGCGCCGCTGACGGCGATGGCCAGCAGAATCAACCCCGACTCCAGTTTGAGCGATTCACGGGCCACCGCGTTTTCCAAAGTGCGTTTCACGTGTTCCATGCTTTTGAGCGAGATGAACCTTTTGCGCGCGCCGCCCCCCTCGCTTTTGAGCCGGGCCGCCAATTCCGCGCAGCCTTCCTGATAGACGGAAAACATCGGGCAACCGCTGACCGGGGGGCTGCGGTCGAAAATGCCGAGCACCTTTTCTTCCTGGCGGAAGGCGTTCTCGAAAAGAGCGTTAAGTCTTTTGGCGCGAAGCATTTGCAGAGCCTTGGACACCATCATGTACCAGACAAAAACCGAGGCGATGATGAGGAAGAATATGATGCAGCGGGCGGCGATCGTGGCCTTGCCCCACACAAACTGCAACTGAGTCTCCGCAAAAAAACAATAGGAAATGCTCATTAAAAAACCCGCGTCACGGCAGCTTTCAACTGCCGTTGCTCCGGGCCAAACGTGGAGGAATGAAATGGTCTATATTTTTCACGTCCGGCCCCTTGATTCCGACCATCTGCCAGCAAGTGTAAGCCAAACCTTTCCTTTGGCAACGATTTTTGCAAAAAAAATCGCGAGGGGGCCGTCAGGCCAAATTACGCTCCGAAGTGGCCGAGGCCCCGCCTTTTGCCTAAAAAGCGGAAGGTTCGACCAGCTTCGATTAGCTTCGATTAGCTTCGACTAGGTTCGACTAGGTTCGATTTCAGGCAACTCCAACACGCCACAATCTGACCTTTTTGACGGTTTTGGCAGCGGCCCAGCCCGGCCGGGTGTTGGCTGACCGGCAATATTTGCCGGTCTGGCCCCCCAGACCGGACTGAATTTATTTTTTGGCGTTATTTGGCGTTATTAGGCGTTAGCGGCCACCCCCAGGCGTCATCGGCGTCATTCCGTGAACCCTGAGTCGGCGGCCCGAATTGACCTTTTGCGTCTTTTGCGCTTTTTAGCGGCGATCCCTCAATGCTGTGCCGCGAAGAGGCGCAAGATTCGCAAAAAACTCCGCCCCAGGTCAAATCAGGTCAAAAACTGATCTGACCCAGTTCCGATTTGGCGGTTTCCCGTTTTAGCCTTTAGCCTTCAGCCTTTTTTCGCTGGCCATGATCCATTCTGCAAAATGTCAAAGAACAGGGCGCAAAAAGCGCCGTCACGTATTGCACTCTATCATGTATAGACCGTAATTCAAGTAAATAATTCAAATATTTTTGCCCGGACGCCATTTTCCCGCCAATGAAGGGCCTGCTCAAAAAAAGCCATGCCTGGGAGGTTGGACAAACCAGGGCGGCGGGATCGAAGCGCCGGCCTCTCCAAGCGCCCAGAGCCGGGCTACCCCGCCGTCACGTGCACCAGCGTCATGGTGTCGTTGCCGAAAATGTCCACCACCTTGACGGCGATGATGTAGCGCCCGGCTTTCGGGTAGGTGTGGCTGGCGGTCGTCAATTCCAGGTTGCGGGACTGGCGCGTGCGGAAACTCTGCCATTCGTTCTCGAAGACATAAGCGCCCGTCCAGCGTTCCTCGAAATCAATGAATTCAGCCACGTTCGCCGTTCCGGGCAAAGTCCCCTCCACGCCAAGATTCCTGGCCACCTTGATGATTTCCTTGCGGCTCTCGTAATCGAAATCCACCGCCCAATAATCCACCCAATCCGTCCACTCCTTTGTCAGCACGTCGCGCGTGATGGCCCCTTCCTTGTTTTTGCTCACCTTGATGAGCTTGCCTTGTTCGCAGACGACTTCACTTTTGCCTTCCCTCAAATCGGCGGCAATCGCATCGGCTATCCCTTGCGAGTAATAAACCGAGAAATCCGTCAACTCCACCGCCAGCGTCAGCTTGTCCTGCGTGTCGAATCGCGGCGTGGCTTCGACATAGGCAACGTCGTGGAATCGCACCTGGCCCTTTTCCACCGCGCGACGGTCAAACACCTCTGGCGGAATCATTTTCGGTACCTGCGGGAACTCCAACGCCAGTTTCAACTGGCCGTCCTGCTGGTTCATCATGCCCGCAAAGACTCCCACTCCAGCCGCCCAGGCCAGGCCTTGCGCGGCTCCAGCGAACTCCACGGCTGGGGTGACTCCAATCTCTATATGCGGCGCAAGGGCTCCCAACTGACCCTCTCCACCGAGCATCGCGCGGCTCCTGGCCAAGACCATATCCCGATCCAACTCACTCAATCGGGCCCGGCTTTGGCCCTGACGGTTTTGGAACGTTCCGTCATCGAACCCGCCACGCCAACCACGCCGGTGGATCGGGTGCGTCAAACTCTGGCTCAACTCCAAGAACCGGCACCGCTGAACCAACTGCGCAAACTTTGCGGCATGCGCACCGCCGCCGTCCGCTCGGCATTGACGGAACTGTCCGCCACGGGCGAAGTCGTGCGGGACGCCAGAGGCTATCAACTCAAACTGCCGTTTCCCGTTTCCCGCCCTATAGACCCCCAGGGAAACGGAAACGGGAAACACCTTTGCTCCAGCGGAGGATAGAGAGTATCAGAATAAGGCAAGTGATTTTTTCCTGAGTTTTGTTTGGACGAAAGGAGTGCGTCACCGTGGATCACACAGTTTTTCAATTTTTGAAGGGGCGGCTCTTGCGATTGAACGGA
>Ga0224555_1001104_pt1 | contig 39467 bp, 24 predicted proteins | sample 714S23034metaG_FD_180687 | JGI IMG/M metagenome (GOLD analysis project Ga0224555, IMG submission 180687) | Peat soil microbial communities from Stordalen Mire, Sweden - 717 S2 30-34 | ecosystem: Environmental > Terrestrial > Soil > Wetlands > Peat | place: Sweden: Norrbotten County, Stordalen... | reverse complement strand
TCCCCGTTGCTGGGCAGGACACTTACAGTTTCGGTAGTAGCCGTCACGCTGCCCGAGTTATACAGGTTGCTCGAGCCTACGCCGGTTGTGCCCACCCAGAGTTCAAAGTGCGTAGCAGTGTTACCGGGGGTCCACGTAAAGGCTACGCTGGTGCCCGACAGCGCCGTGGAGGTATCCGGCGTGGGAGTGGTGAGCGCGGCTTTTGTCTCAATCGTGTAGATCGCCGATGCCACTGCGCTCGCGGGTGAGCCGCTGATCGCGGCCAGCGCTTCAATCGTCTCAGTAGCAGTTACAGTAATCGGGCCGCTGTAAGCCGTCGAGCTGGTGGTCGGCGCCGTTGCATTGGTGGTGTAGTAGATCGTTGCGCCCGCGGTTGCATCGCTGATGGTTACCGTCTGCGTCCCAATGTAGCTTCCGGCTACTGGGCTGAAGACAGGCGTGACTGCGACGATAGTGTAAGCCGCCGAGCCTACCGAGCTGGTGAGGTAGTTATATTCAATAGCGATTGCCTCAATGGTCTCGTTCGCCGAAATACTGATCGCAGTGGAGTAATGCGCTGAGCCCGTTGTCGGTACCGACCCGTTCGTGGTGTAGTAGATCGTCGAGCTAGCGGTCGCATCGCTGATGGTTACTGATTGGGTTCCGATGTAGCTTCCGGCGGATGGACTGAATCCGGGCGTAGCTACGGTCGGCAGGTTGATGGTGTAGAGCGCCGACCCAACCGCGCTTGTGGTGTCACCCGCCGCGACTGCGATTGCACTCAATGTCTCCGTCGCGGAAACGGTAATCGCGCTGGAGTAAGTTGACGAACTGGTGCTCGGCGCTGTTCCGTCGGTTGTGTAGTAAATGGTTGCCGACGGCGTGGTCGTGCTGATGGTTACCGTCTGGATCGTGGTGTAGGTGCTGGCTACAGGATTGAAGGTGGGCGTGACTGCCGTAATAGTGTAGGCCGCCGATACCACCGCGCTGCTGGAGTATCCGGTTTCCGTACCGATGGCTTCAAGCGTCTCCGTAGTGGCAACACTGATTGCGCCGGTGTAAAGAGTCGAGCTGGTGGTCGGCGTGTTCCCGTTGGTCGTGTAGTAAATCGACGCCCCGCCGGTCGCGTCGCTGATGGTTACCGACTGTGTGCCAGTGTAGCTCCCAGCTACAGGACTGAAGGTAGGCGTGGCAACGCCAATCGAGTAAGCAGCCGATCCGACCGCGCTATTGGAGTAGCCGGTGGATACAGCGATTGCTTCCACTGTCTCGTAAGCGGCAACAGTGATCGGAGCGGAGTAGGCCGACGAGCCGGTGGTCGGCGCGTTGCCGTTGGTGGTGTAGTAAATGGTTGACGACGGCGTGGTGGTGCTGATGGTTACCGTCTGGGGTAGATCGTAGCTTCCGGCCACTGGGCTGAAGGTAGGCGTGGCTGCAGCAGGTGGGCCGGAACTCAGCAGGGCAACGGCAATGATAGCCGATAGCGAATCGTCTTCGGCATTGCACTGGGCAGTGTACGATCCTTCCGCGCCTGCCACACCGTCTTCTACTATGGCGTTTACATTCGAACCCGCTATGCTTGGAAGCGCCGTCCAGGTGATTGGCGCCGTGCCGACAGATGGCTGGCCCGGTCCTTCACATAACGCCCACAGCATGTCGTTTGCCGCTGTGGTATTGAAGCTGGGTGAGACTATATTCCCTACGTATCCCGAGAAAGAAGCATTAGTAAAGGTGTCTACCGGGGACGCAGCAACGTTGGAATACTCTACAACAGATAGCCCGACCTTCACATTGCTGCTGAAAGTGACTGTTATCGTGTAGCTTCCCGCAGCGGCATTGGGTAGAACATAGGCGTACATAGGGGAATAATCGGCATTGGAGACTACAAGCGTCGGTGTGCCGATCGTAGATGTGACGGTTGCAGGTGTGCCACCATCAATGCCAATCAATACTGTATCCCCTGCCGCTACAGGAGAGGTCAGCGTGCAGGTTATTGACTCTGTGTAGTTAATGTAATTGGCGCATGCCTGCACGTTGGACGGGCCGGAGGATGGCGGCGGGAAGGTGTAAGCAGCCGATGCGACCGCGCTATTGGTATAGCCTGCGAGCACGCCGATTGCCTCAAGTGTCTGTGCCGTGGTAACAGGAACTGGAGCGGAGTAAACTGCCGAGCCAGTCGACGGCGCGGAGCCGTTGGTGGTGTAGTAGATGGTTGCGCCACCGGTTGCATCGCTAATAGTTACCGACTGATCGGTCGAGTAGCTTCCAGCTGCGGGGCTGAAGGTGGGCGTTACCACTTGAATGGTGTATACCGCCGATGCTACCGCGCTATTGGCGCTGCCGGTCAGGACGCCGAGTGCTTCCAGCGTCTGCGACGTGGAAACGGTGATTGCGCCGGTGTAGGGCGTTGAGAGCGTGGTCGGCGTCGAACCGTTGGTGGTGTAGTAAATGGTTGCGCTACCGGTTGCATCGCTGATGGTTACCGACTGAATGGAACCATAAATTCCGCCCGCTGGGCTGAAGGTTGGCGTAGCTACACCAATGCCGTAGGCAGCCGAACCGACAGGGCTATTGGTATAACCGGTAGATACAGCAATCGCCTCCACTGTCTCGTAAGCGGCAACGCTGATCGGACTGGTGTAGGTCGCCGAACTAGTGGTCGGCGCGTTCCCGTTGGTGGTGTAGTAGATGGTTGACGACGGCGTAGTAGTGCTGATGGTTACCGTCTGAGGCAGATCGTAGCTTCCAGCCGCTGGGCTGAAGGTGGGCGTTGCTGCCGTAGGCGAGCCGGCTCCCTTGATGGCAATGGAGATGATATCCGTGTTATAACCGCTGCCGCCTTTATAGCAATCTCCATAGTAAGTACCCGCTGCGCCAGCCGTACCGTATTCCCAGAAAATAGGGACTGAAGTATTAGTTCCACCTGAAATCCAGGTTACTGATGATTCAGCAGTGCCAACGCTAAAATCGGCTCCTGAAAGACCAGAACACATCGACCACAGCATGTCATTTGCGGCTATAGTGGTGTAGTTACTTGAGGGCAGATCCGACGCGCCGTAGTTGCGAGTATATGCGCTCCCCTGGGCGTCGTATGGAGAGGTAGTTACATTAGTAAACTCGATAACTGAGACAAAGTCAGAATCGTAATAGCCTATTTCTTTGGCGGTTATCGTAATGCTTCCCGCGGGGGCATTGGGCAGATAATAAGCGCTCATGTAACCATTGCCGTTGCCGCTGGCGCCTTCATAGTCTTGAAGTGCAGTCACACTCACAGGCTGCGCGGTGGTCGAGGAAGTGACGGTCAAGTCCGTAAACAGAGGATCCCCTGTCCAGACACCAATCACCAGCGTATCCCCTGCCGTTACTGCACCAGGGAGCGTGCAGGACGCAACCGTGTCGTATCCGCTACCGCCCGTGTACTGGCTGCACTGCTGCACTTCGGACGGGCCGGAGGATGGCAGCGGGAAGGTATAGGCAGCCGATCCGACCGTGCTCAAAGAGTAGCCGCTGGCGATGGCAACCGCCTCCAGCGTCTCCGGAGCGGGAACGGTAACCGGACCGCTGTAAACCGGCGAGCTGGTCGACGGGGCGACTCCGTTGGTCGTGTAGTAGATGGTTGCGCCTGCTGTTGTATCGGTGATGGTGACCGTCTGGACCGTAGAGTAGCTTCCGGCCCCAGGACTGAAGCCGGGCGTGGCCGCGGGCAGGTTGATGGTGTAGACCCCCGACTGTACCGCGCTGCTGCTGTAGTTGGTGGCTATGGCAATCGCTTCCAGCGTCTGCGTGGCGGAGACGGAAACACTCAGTGGAGCGGCGCCGTGTGACGTTGAGGCAGTTGTCGGCACAGTGCCGTTGGTGGTGTAGTAGATGGTCGAGCTCGCGGTTGAATCGCTGATGGTGACCGTCTGGACAGTAGTGAAGCTTCCGGCCAAGGGGCTGAAGCCGGGCGTAGCTGCCTGCGGAAGGTTGATGATGTATTCAGCATCTCCCACCGCGCTATTGCTGTCGCCGGTGAGCACGCCGATTGCATTCAGTGTCTCCGTGGCTGAAACGGTAACAGTAAGTCCAGCCGAGCCGTGCAATGCTGAAGCAGTGGTCGGCGTGCTTCCGTCGGTGGTGTAGTAGATCGTTGCGCCTGCGGTTGTATCGCTGATGGTGACCGTCTGGGTCGAGGTGTAGGTCGCGGTTCCGGGGCTGAAGGTGGGCGTGGCAACCGTCGTCGAGGCGAGTCCCTTGAGCGCAACGGCAGACATAATAACAGCATAAGTGCCCCCCGTTTCTACGCATTGACCGTAATAACTTCCCGCGGCGCCGGCAGCACCATCTTCAGCGAGTACGGTTACTCCCGTTCCTGACGGGGCTACCCCAGCCGTTGTCAGCGCAGTCCAGGTGGGCGTTGTCTGCGTTGTTCCAACGGACAAGGTAATTGGATGGCTTTGATAACAAATGGTATAAAGCATGTCGTTGGCGGATGTCGTGGTGAAGTTGCCGGTAACGGGATTCGCCGGTGGGCCTACTGCTGACGCACCGGCATCATAGGGAGAGGCAGGTACGTTCGAATACTCGACAACGTTGATGCCGGAACCATTGTCCCCGCTGAAGGTAACAGTGACCGTATTGCTTCCAGCAGTGAGATTGGGCACAACATAGATACTTGTATTAGCCGGCGTTGCGTCTGTTTCCATCGTAGCTGTACCTCGTGTCGAAGTGACAGACGAAGGAGGACCAAAGGTAGTAGCAGCGACACCAATTACTAATGCATCCCCTGCTGTGGAGTTACCCGGGAGTGTGCACGAAAGCGTTAAACCCCCAGTTTGATACGCGTTGCACTGCTGCACAAAGACCGGAGCTGAGATACCACCCGCGTTAACGGTGTATGCCGCCGAGCCGACCGCGCTGGTGCCATAGCCGGTGGCCGTGGCGATAGCTTCCAGCGTCTCCGTCGCGGAAACAGTAACTGGACCGGTGTAGTGTGTCGATGCTGTAGTCGGCGTGCCATTGATGGCATAGTAGATGCTTGCCGACGGTGTTGTGGATGCGATGACGACCGTCTGCCCCGAGGGAATGGTGCCGCCCGAGGGACTGAAGGTAGGCGCAACCGCCGCGGGCAGGTTGATGGTGTAGGCCGCCGACGCCAGGTTGCTCTGGACGAAGCCGCTGGCCGTTGCAATGGCTTCGATGGTCTCGTTCGCGGAAACGGTAATCAGGCCGCCATAAGTAGACGAGCCGGTGTTCGGCGCGGACCCGTTGGTGGTGTAGTAGATGGTCGAGCTGGGGGTTGAATCGCTGATGGATACCGTCTGGATGGTGGTGTAGGTTCCAGCCGCGACGCTGAAGACGGGCGTGGCCGTTGGTGAGCCGATGGTGTAAACCGCTGTTGCCGCCGCGCTGACGTTGTATCCGGAGGCGATTGCTACCGCCTCCACTGTCTCCGTCGTCGCGGAAACGGTAATCGGACCGGTGTAGAGTGTCGAGCCGGTGGTGGGCGTGGTGTTGTTGGTGGTGTAGTAGATCGATGGGCTGGAGGCTGAATCGCTGATGGTGACCGTTTGCGACGTGGCGTAGTTTCCGGCCGCGGGACTGAAGCCGGGCGTAGGCGCTGCGGGCAGATTGATAGTGTATGCCGCTGATGCGACCGCGCTGTTGCTGTAGGCGGTTGCCACGGTGATGGCGCTCAAGGTCTCAGACGAGCCAACAGTAATCGCGCCGGAATAAAGACTCGAGCCGGTGGTCGGAACGCTTCCATCGGTGGTGTAGTAGTACGATGCCGACGGCACCGTGGAGCTGATGGTGACCGACTGGGTGGCACTGTAAGTTCCAGCCCCGGGGCTGAAGACGGGCGCTGACGCTGCCGGTGGCGTTCCGAGCAGCGCAACGGTAACGATCGACGGTATGTAAGCGCCACCGCTGGTGCACTCGCCGTAATATGATCCTGATGCTCCGGCCACGCCGTCTTCAAGCGTCATATTTCCGCCGGAACCCAATGTGTCCTCAGGCAGCAAGGACCATGTAATGGGTGCAGTACCGGCATTCATGTAGCCTTCGGTGAAGCAGACCGCCCACAGCATGTCTGAGGCTTGTGTGGTGTTGAAGTTGCTTGAAACGACTGACGATACGTAGTTGCCCGTGTTATTCCCATTGGCGGATGCGTCGATGGGCGAGGCGGGCACGTCGGTAAACTCGTCCGCTGCGATTCCTATCCTGTTGTTGCCGGTTGTGTTGAGTGTGATGGTATAGGTTCCCGAGGCGATATTGGTAAGGGCATAGGCGTACAAGGGGGCGATGCTGCCGCTGTTGGATGTGAGCGCCACAGGTGTGCCGATGTTGGAGGTGACAGAGACCGGAACGGCTCCATAGAAGCCAATCAGGATCGTATCCCCTGCTGTTGACGCACTCGAGAACGTGCAGGTTACAGTCGGGCCGTATTGCTGGTAACCGGTGCACTGCTGCACCCAGACCGCGGCGGGCGACGGGGTGGTGTAGGTGTAGGTGGCCGTTGCGGTCGGGCTCAGGTTATAGCCGGTTTCTGCGCCGATGGCGGTGATGGTCATGGGCACGGTAGCAACGATAGGCCCGGTGTAGTGAGTCGAGCTGGTGCTGGGCGCGGTGTTGTTGGTGGTGTAGTAGATGGACGAGCCGGGCGATACATCGCTGATGGTGATCGTCTGAATGGAAGTGTAGCTTCCGCCCGCGGGGCTGATGGTAGGCGTTGCGACGCCAATGGTGTATAAGCCTGAAGTTATGGCGCTGGGAACGTAGCCGGGGGCCAAGGCAATGGCCTTCAATGTCTCCGTAGCGGATACAGTGATCCCGCCGGTGTAGGGCGTTGAGCCGGTAGACGGAGTGGTCCCGTCAGTGGTGTAGTAGATGAGCGCGCCCGAGGTCGCGTCGCTGATGGATACCGTTTGGGTATTCAGATAGTTTCCGGCGGCGGGGCTGAATGCGGGTACGGCTGTCGCAATGTTGTATACCGCCGTTGCGACTACGCTCGGGGCGTATCCGCCACCTGAAGCGAGGGCTTCAATTGTTTCATTTGCGGCAACCGGGATCCCGGAGGCGTAAGTCGGCGAACTGGTCGTCGGCGTCGCCCCGTTGGTGGTGTACTAGATGGTTGTGCCGGAGGATGAATCGCTGATGGTTACCGTCTGGGCCGCGGCATAGTTTCCGCCTGCGGGGCTGAAGCCGGGAGCTGCCGCCGTAATGGTGTAAGCCGACGATCCGGGAACGCTGATGGTGTAGCCGCCGCCCGTAGCGATCGCTTCCACCACGCTGGTCGTAGAAACAGTAATCGCGCCGGTATAGGGCGTCGAGCCGGTGGTCGGCGTCGTCCCGCTTGTTCCCGCCGTTACCGTGTAGTAGATGGATGCGCCAGTGGACGTATCGGTGATGGTTACCGACTGGTTCCCGGCATAGGTTCCGGCTACCGGGCTGAATGTGGGTGATGCCGCCGTGCCTCCAATGGTGTATGTCGCTGTTGCAACCACGCTATTGTTGTTGCCGGCCGACGCTGCAATGGCCTCTATTGTCTCTGTGGAGGAAACGGTAATGGCGCCGCCGTAGGTCGCGGAGCCGGTAGTGGGCGTGGTGTTGTTGGTGGTGTAGTAAATGGTTGAACCTGCGGTTGAATCGCTGATGCTTACCGTCTGGGCTGAGCCGAAGCTTCCGGGCGCGGGGCTGAAGGTAGGCGTGGCTGTTATCGGGCCAATTTCGTAGACGCCTGTGGTGACAGCGCTGGGGGACGCGTAGCCCTGGACTACGGCTATAGCATTGATCGTCTCATTCGCGGAGACAGAAATTTGGTTCAGACCGCCGCTCTGCGGGGTCTGCGGCTGATAAATTTGCGGGAACTGTACCGTGGTGCCGCTCATAGGATAGGTGGGCGTAGTTCCGTCGGTGGTGTAGTAGAACGTCGCCCATGGATATGTTGTGGTATTAAACGTAATATACTTCATCGCGACATACGGTCCTGGCGGCGGCGTCATGGTGGGCGGAGTCACAACGGAACCGGGCACTTCAATCGTGATCGGAGTGCTTGGAGTTACGCCATATCCTTCTCCTCCACCATTGTTTCCATACTGGTTCACCGAGTACAAGGTGTAGGTCTGGGTGGCCGTGGGATAAACAGTCACACTCCCGGTGTTATTACCCGCGCCTCCACCGTTCTGCGTCAACCTGACAGGTCCGATCATGTCGATGTAATCGTAGGAGTCGCCGGAAACGCTGTAGTTGAAGGTAACCGGAGACCCGGCGGATACGGTTTGAGGCCCTCCGGTAAAGCTGTTAATCACCGGCTGAGGTCCGGTAGGCGCTGTCACAGAATCCCAACCGGGGTATGTGGGAGTCGTTGCAATGACATCGAAATCCGACGCCGGGATACCGTCTAAGTTGCCCAAATCGCTGTCGTTCCAGCGCGGATCGGTGGCGCCCTGGATAAATAAATAGCCCCCGCCGTCGGCCATGATCATTCCATATTGCTGCAGCGCGGTCAGGATGGTCTTGTTGATCGCGGAGTAGCCGGAGGTGTTGAAGCTCGAATGTAACCGCAGCCGCATGCCTTCCACGGTTGGCGCGCTATAATTGCCACCCGCGGCATGAGAGGCCGGTTCCACAAAATATCCATTGTTGGCATCGTTCTTTGTGTCCTGCATCGTATAGCGGACGGCGTGACCGATGAACCCGGAAGCGGCTTCGTCGTATTTCATCAGCCCGGCCATTACCGACAATCCTCCGGCATCGGTCGAAGTCCAACCGTACGGGCGATACTCGCCGTTCTGCAAGTCCCAGATCGCTTCTTCGTCGGCATCGTACAACCCATTGCAGCGATTGGTGTTGTAGGTCTCATAGTCCCAGCACCCGTTACGGTCAAGCACGTTGGTGTGAGAATCGGATTGGTAAGTATCCGGCCAGCCTGAGCAGTCAGCCGCGTTGCCTTCGATAGGGACATTGTTGGGATAGGGCGCTAAAACCACATCGCTGTTACCGGCGTAGCCGATTACATTGATCGACGCCAGGGGGGTCTGGCCAGAGTCGACGATCATAAACGGAATGCCGCCGTCGCCGGGTGAAGACCCGAAGTTGATGTGCGTGTGCTCGCCGACATACCCGCTCGTAGTTTGAATGAGCGCGTTATTTGGATCGATGGCAGCGTTGGCAATGTTGGTGTTCCATAAACCCACCACGCCGGTTGTCGCGCTCTGGAACGGAACAAATCCGTTCATATTCGCGGTGCCGTCTACGGATCTGCCAACCGACATGTCGGAGCAGGATCCCGTCGCAGTGTTGATGGTGTAATCGGCTGAACCCACTCCGCTTTGCACGTAGCCGCCGGCTATGGCAATTGCATTCACCGTCTCAGAGCCAGAAACAGTGATCGTGGTGGAGTACTGTGACGAACCGGTCGTCGGCGTGGAACCATCGGTGGTGTAGTAGATGGTGGCGCCTGCCGTTGCATCGCTGATGGCCACCGCCTGCGACGAGCCATACGTTCCGCCTCCGGGGCTGAAGGTTGGCGCCGCTGCCGCTGCATTACCGATGGTGTAAGGCGCTAAACCCACCAGGCTCACCGAAGAGCCGGGAGCTATGGCGATGGCCTCTACCGTCTCCCAGGATGCAACCGTGATGGGCGTGCTATAGACGGCCGAGCTGGTCGAGGGCGTGAATCCATTGGTGGTGTAGTAGATGATGGCGTCAGGAGTCCCGTCGCTGATGGTCACCGACTGCGCCGTGGGATACGTGCCGGCGCCTGGGCTGAAAGTCGGCGTATCTGCCGGCAGGTTGATGTTAAAAACTGCCGTTGCCACCTGGCTGCTCGCATAGCCGCCACCCGTGGCGATGGCTTGCACCGTCATCGAAGAAGAGACAGTGAGCGCACTGCTATACATCGACGAGCCGGTACTAGGCGCAGTGCCGTCGGTGGTGTAGTAGATCACAGCGCTAGGGTACGAATCGGTGATGCTCACCGTCTGCACCGCGATATACGTTCCACCCGCCGGGCTAATGGCTGGAGTGGGTATAGCCGGCGTCCCCGTCGTCTCCAGAGCCACAATTACGTTGTCATAGGAGGCCGAGGTATGTGCCGTCGCCGTCGCCGTCTGAATTCCCGTCGTAAGCACGACCTCATCTTCTGAGTAGGCGCTGTCGCCGCTGGTATTATTCGTCGTTTCGGTATCTCCCCACCCCGATCCCGGCGTATAGCCCGATTGGCTCCCGTTATTGGTGAAGAAAGCGAAAAGGTAATCGACGTTATTTGCGGTTGCGCTGGCGGTGGAAACGGTCAGCGCCGTGCCGCTCACATTGGAGGTTCCCGTTTTGTCTACTGTTGCCTTTACGCCCTCGACCTCGTAGATATGGCAGTGGATATTGTTTGTGCCGCCGATGTTGCAGGTTACGGTATCGGCTCCCGAGGATTTCGCTGTGGCAGAGTAAATCGCGACGCCCGATCCTCCTGAACCGCTCACATAGAGTGCCAGTTGAGTAAAGGTATCGCCCAGCGAGTCCGTTGGCGCTCCGAATGTAACTCCTTCGTACGAGCTCACGGCCACCAGAAGCAGGTTTCCTGAGGTTACGTTGCTGTGGTACGCAACCACAACCGAAGAGGCGGACGGGATGCCTCCGCTATTGTGTTGAACGGTCTCAATCGGCCCGCTAAACGCCCCGATGGTAAACGTCGCCGAGCCCACTAAGCTTTGCGAAAAACTGGGCGCCGTGGCAATAGCTTCCAACGTCTCCGTGGCAGCCACAGTGATCGCACCGCCGCCGTAAGTCGCCGAACTGGTAGTCGGCGTAGTTCCGTCGGTGGTGTAGTAGATGGTTGAGCTTGACGTGGCATCGCTGATGGTTACCGACTGGCCCGCAATAAAGCTTCCGCCCGAGGGGCTGAAGACTGGCGTGGCCGCCAACGGCGTACCCGACGCCACCAGAGCCACAATCACATTGGCCTCGGTATCCGATAGAGTTGACGTCGCGGTCGCCGTCTGAACCCCTGTCGCGAGCACGACCTCATCTTCTGAGAAGGCGCTATCGCCGCTTCCAGCCACAACATCCTCTGATGCTTCGGTATCCCCATACCCCGGGCCCACTGAATAATATGCAGTGTTATTGTTGTCGCTAAAGAATGCGAAAACGTAATCGATGGCATTCGTGGTTGCTGCGGAGGTAGATACGGTCAGCGACGTGCTGGACGTTGACGAAGTTCCCGTTTGGTCAATTGTTGCCGATACGCCCTGGACCTCGTAGATATGGCAATGGAGGTTGTTGGCGGTGTTGACGCCGCAGGTCACGGTGTCGGCGCCGGAGGTAGTGGCGATGCCAGCGTAGACAGTAGACACCGAGTTCCCTGTAACGCCCTTGGACACGAGCTGAACAAAGGGAGTGCTCAATGTGTCCGTTGGCGTTGCGAGCGTCTCACCATCGAATGAGCTCGCGGCCACCAGGATCAGGTTTCCGGAGGTTACGTTGCTGGTAAACGCAACCGCAACCGATGTGCCGCTAGCCGTGTATCCGTTATTGTGCTGAACCGTCATGATCGACTCGCTCAGCGCGGATGAAGCGAACAAAAAGAGAAGGACGAAGGTTAATACGCTGAGCGCCTTGAGTGTACGGCTGACGCAAACTGGGATGAATTGAGACAGGGATTTCATGGGTGACATAATGCTCCTCTTGTATTCGCACTGCTGTGACTAAGGTGAACTCGTTACGATCTTCGTAACTTTTGCTTTGAATTCAGATCACCCTTCTACTCTTTCGGCTTAGATACTGTCAAGAATCTAAAATGCACAAGAACGTTAACGGATGGAACTATTGTTTTATGAATAGGTTAGACTTTTCGATGCCGCGCTTTGGATACAATCATCGCGTTCGCCGCTTTGTGACGAGTCAGCCAATCCAGTACTGCCGGCGGTCTACCGGCAGGTTGTGCGTCAGCGGCGACAGAAGATAGTGCTTAAGCCGGATAGGGCCAGTCGCAAGTCAGGGAATTACAGCCTGTGTCGATGTGTAAAATATAAGGGAGTCGCTGTCCGAGATGGTTCGTGTCATCCTGAGCGGATGTGGATTCTCGAAGAATGGCCGCCCACGGGCGGCCGTTTTTATTTGGAATTGATCTTCATGCCGAATCTTGAAAAGTTGCACCCTCGCCGATCAATCAGCGGTTGATGCCTGCCGCTGCGGCAAAACCAGTAGACTGTCCTGGAGGAATGGTGCTGGCCGGAGGCGGCTCGCCGAAGGAGGAGTCTTTGGCATTGATGGCGTTGGAATAGTCGGGACCCAGTCCGAGCTTCTTCAGTGCGCGAGAGTCAGGCGTCAGCTTGGTTTGCCAGCCTTGATCGGCCTGATATTTCTGCATCGCGGCAATGGTGGCGGCGTCCCACTCGCCGTTGGCCTCGCCTTTCAGGTAGTGCTCGCGAATGAGAGCCTGCTGAATTTCAGTAATGCGGCTCGGTTCAATCGCCTGCTGACCATGCAATTTTTGCTTGCGTTTTCTGCTTGTCTTGTGGGTGCTGCCCGCATGGGCAACGGTAGTGGTCCGATGGTTCGAGGATGCCCGATGGGTAGTAATTGTTCGATGGTTGGTAGTGGTGCGACGGGCAGTGGTGGTTCGATGCCTAGTTGTGGATGTTGAGGCCAGCAGCGGCGTTGCGGTCAAAGCCGCACTGAGAACGAACACCGCGCCTGCACGAATCGAGAACAAGCTGCTCCCACCTTATGAAAACGCAAGCTGAACACTTACGTTGCAGTTTAACTGGAACCAGCCGCATGTCCCAAGAATAATGACGGCCGGAATCAAGGTTGTATCGGCTTTGGGAGGATGTGCCGGTTGCGGAATTTCGCAACCGGCACATTATGAAAGCTATTCGAGCGTACCGCCCAGATAGTTGATTCCTCCGTCGGGATGGCGCGGATCGATGATCTCAAACACCACGTCGTCGCCGGTTTTTAGCTTGCCCACCACGGCATCGAACTCCTCCTTGGTGCCGGTCGGGTGCTTATTGATGCGCGTGATCACCAGCCCCGGTTCAAGCCCCTGCAGGTCTGCAAAGGAGCCGGAACGGACCGACTGAATCACCACACCGGGCGTGTGGATCTTGGCTGTGGTGGCTGCCGTGGCCTCGTGCACCACAATGCCCAGTTTGGTTTCGCCCACGTCGCCCTTCTCGTCGGAGTTGCTCTCGGCCTCCTGGTTACCCAGGTCGGCAAAGACCTTGTCGCGGTCGCCGATGGTAACTGTTGTATCCGAAAGCTTGCCGTCGCGCATATAGCCCAGCCGGATGGTCGAGCCCGGCCTGCGGCTGGCGATCTCATTCACCAAATCATCGCCGTCCTTGATGGAGCGGCCGTCGATAGTGGTGATGATGTCCCCGGACTTGAGCCCTGCCTTCTCAGCCGGCCCGCCTGGCTTGACCGAATTCACCAGCACGCCGTTCTTGAAGCCGTATACACGATTCACGGCTCCAGAAAGCCCTTCGCGGAACTCGATGCCGATGGAACCGCGCGTGACCTTGTGGCTGGGGCTGATGAGGTCGTTGTAAACCGAAACCACGGTGTTAGACGGCATGGCGAAACCAATTCCCTGGTAGCCGTTCGACTGCGTGTAGATAGCCGTGTTCACGCCGATCACTTCACCGTTCATATTCAGCAGCGGGCCGCCGGAGTTGCCGGGATTGATGGCCGCGTCCGTCTGAAGAAAGTGCTGGAACTGGCCGCTGGCACCGGGCTCGATAGTGCGGTTCTTGGCCGAGATAATGCCGGCTGTGACGGTCTGCGAGAGCGCGAACGGGCTGCCGATGGCCTCTACCCAGTCGCCCACTTGGGCATTGTCGGAGTTGCCCAGCCTGACGGTTGGCAGAGGTTTGTCGGTGTCGATCTTGATCACGGCCAGGTCGGTGGCCTTGTCGACGCCAATAACCCGCGCCGGACGGCCCAGATCCTGTGAGTCGGGGTCGGTGGAGAGCTTGACGTAGATTTTATCGGCCTTCTCGACCACGTGATTGTTGGTGATGATGTAGCCCTTGGAGTCGACAATGAAGCCGGAGCCGAGCGACTCGCGAACCTGGCCGTCATCTCCGCCCTCCTGGTCAGGACCCTGCCCGCCAGGCATCTGGCCGCCGAAGAAGCGGTTGAAGAAATCCTGGAAGTTGTCAGGAGGAGCTTGGCCCTGCTGCCGATCTTCGCCCTGATCGTCGTCGCCTCCAGGACTCTGGTTCTGGGGATTGGGCTGAATGCGGAAGTTGCGGCGGTCCTTGCCGGAGGCCTGCTTGGGCAGCGTCTGGGTGTTGATGTTCACCACCGCGGGACCCACTCTCTGGGCAATCTTCACAAACTCGTTGGGGGCAACGGTGGAGTTGACCACCGTGAGGGGGGTGGCGTCGGCGCTGGAGTTCTGCTTTTCTTGTCCGCGCACACCATGAGCAGCAAAGGAACCGGCCACAATCGTGGCCGAGAGTGTGGCAAGCAAGACAAATGCCGAAGCGAGACGGCGCATGCGCAGCCATTCGAAGAGTGATTTCATAGGGTTCAATAACCTCGTAAAGTGACCAGCATGGGGACTGGGATGTTGATGGTCCTACTAACAGTATAGCCAGTCGCGGGCAAACCCGTCTGGCTGAACGTTCCTTCGTGCGGTGCGCTGAGCAACGCCGAATGCGGCGGCGATGCGAGCCCGGTCAGCGGGCATTCCTGGGCACGGCGATAGAAGAACCGCTCCACCCGTATAGACGTTGCCGCGCGAAAAGTGTCGCGCGGAGCCGTTCTATTCCGTCTTGCCCGCGTAGACCATTGCTGGTAGGCATATTTCTCCGTCACAGGCGGGGAAAATTGCCGAACAGGATGCCGCCATCACGACCAGGCTAGTTTGCGGGTGTGATTCGCACAATATCGTGACGCACCTCAACTATGCGGTCTGGATAATCGGTATGTATCGACCGGAGAAAATCCTCGATGCGAGGCGCTCCGTTTTGGCCGTTCAGACAACGTGCGTCATCGAGGAGGATCACATGACCGGAAATCGAATGGTTGAGGATCGCTTTCAATTCGGACATTAGCCTGCCGGGATTGCTCTTCTTAGCTGCCCAGATGAAGTAGCCTCCATCTAACCAGAAGAGACATGGCGCGTGGATATCCTCAAGCATGCGGGGAATCCATAGTTCGCTGTCGCCTTGAAGAACCCGGATATGCGGATAAAGAGCGAACCGGGATTGCGCAAGCGCAGCAAGGCGACGGTCCCACTCAATTGAGCAGATAGACGCGAAACATTTGCGAGTGGCAGCGACCATCTCGCCGTAATATGTTCCTGCCTCAACGAGGGTGCGAAGCCCATATGCACGGGCATATTCCTTAACGGTTCGCTGCTTGAGGAAATGAGGCGTTCGTTCAGGCCTGCCGCGCAGGTTCCAGTAGAGAAAATTGGGGTAGTGTCCCAGCCGCTTCTTCCAGAAGTAGAAGCGGGAATGCCGAAACCCACTCCCCGGAATGAGCGTGTCCGGACTGTCAATACACGATGCTGCAACTGCTTCGTCTACTTGTTCTTCTACTGGTCCTCCGTCACTATTGCCCTCCATAGATGGCGTCACTGGGCGCACTTCTGCCATGAGTTCGCCCTCTCCGAGCGGCTGAATAGCATACCCAGCGTCCTGGAGAAATGCGATGCATTGTTAAGGAAGAAACTGCTGCGGGTGGTAAGGAGCCAGCGCTTTCCCCGGAGCGCACCTCTCAGAATCGGCAAAGCCATACAGATGCCCACGAGCTACCTTTCTGGTGAATGCCCTTTATAGAGGGCGTCAGTAAACACACTTACCTTCAAGCGAGGCCGAGACCTCTTTCTTGCCCTCTATAGGCGGAACTCTGGTAGGAGTATATCGCCATCCTCTATAGATGGCAAAAGAAATTTGTATTTGACTGGGTTCCCGAATCAGGGGAATGCGAAAGAATGCTGGATGGACTCAGATGTACCTTTCAGTACACACCGGGCTGAGCCGTACTTTTATCTCGGATGTCGAGCTTGGCCGAAAGGAACCATGCCTCCGTTCGCTCGAGATATTTGCTATTGCTTTTGACCTCACGGTTAGCGAACTGCTGAATGGGGTGTAGCTTCCCACAAAAAGCTGGGGAACCGACTTCACTACGACGAACTAGGGGGAAGCATGAGATGAGTCCACGCAACAGATTGTTGATGTGCGGTTGCGTAACGTCGCAATGAGCGGCAGTCTCGGCCGGGGTTAATCCGCTCTCTTCGACTATAGCCGCGATCTTGTGCATGGATAGAGAGCAGACTATTGCTCAGCAGCCCAGTCCGTCATCGCAAGAGTCAACAGCAGCGCCCTCTTAAGGCCCACTTCGCGATCTTTGGCTGAATACCATTCGGCCTGTGTGTGCGCGCCGCCTCCGTCGCCTCCCGCACCCAATGACAAAGCAGGAATGTCCAGCGAGAGCGGAATATTGGCATCCGTGGATCCAAGACGAAGTTCGGTGTGCAATCCCAGATGGCGGTCCACGGCATGCAAAGCTTCGAAGAGCGGTGAGTCGCCGGGTAGTTGCGCGGCGGGACGATCGCCGATTTTAGTGATAGAGAAGGAAAGCAGTCCCCTGCCCTGCGCTGCTCCCGGCTTTTGAGCGGCATTGGTGCGCTGCACGGAGTCTTCAACGGCGCGGTGCAAAGCGACCTCAAGGCGCGTGAGCTGCTCGGGACTAGTGGAGCGGAAATCGATCGAGGCCTGGGCGTTCTCAGGGATGGAATTCACGCTGGTGCCGCCGTGGATAGTGCCCAGGTTCAGAGTGGTGCGCGGCGCCTCCGGCAATTTGGTCTCCGTGAGCACAGCCAGCGCGAAGGCGAGCGCAACAATAGGGTTAGGCATACCCGCGTCGGTAAAACTGTGCCCGCCTGGGCCGGTAACATTCACCAGGAACCTGCGGCTGCCCAGCGCCTGGGTCACGGCCGAGTCCGCGCCTGCTCCATCCAGAACAATATGCGCAGCGATGCGGCCGGCCAGCGCGCTCTGGCTGTAAAGATGCCGCATGCCGCGCAGGTCGCCTTCGCCTTCTTCGCCCACGTTGCCCAGAAAAATGAGCGGTGCGGGCAGTTCGATTTTAGCCTCGATCAGCGCATGAGCAATAGCCAGCATTCCGGCTATCCCAGCCCCGTTATCGCAGGCCCCCGGGGCCTCCAGGCGGTCTCCGTCCACGACCGGGTGCAGCGGAGTTCCGGCTGGAAAGACCGTATCGAGATGCGCCGAGAGCACCACGACCGGCCCGGTGCTCTCCGGCGGCAGCTTCGCGGCAGCGAGAAATCCAAACACGTTGCCGATGCCATCAGCATGCACCTGGCTGAGTCCCGCCTCGGCAAAACGAGCTGCAATCCACTCCGAACGAGCCTCTTCGCCAAAGGGAGGCGCAGGAATAGCCACCAGGCTAGCCTGCCAGTCCATAATCGTCTTTGGATTCCCATGCAGCCACGCAAAAGCGGCGTGAACCGGCCGCTGCCCGGCCAGAGCCGTAACGCGTGAGAAGGCCGAAATGCGGGGAAGAACGGGCATGTGCTCCGTTTTAGAGTAGCAGGGAACACCAGGCGGGTTCGCGCGGAAGCGGCCCCAAATAAGGGCGCTCCAGAGTCTCATAAGCGATTTCCACCATTCGACAGCTTCCTCACAAATTCGGTGTTGTATAATAAATCTAGGTATAGATTTGAAGCTTTTGGTTACCGCCTAGCTTCTACTTATGCCGAGAGACATAGGCCCACCTGGCAGGGCAAAATCGACTAGGATGTCGAGCAACTGAATACACTCTTCTATTGGCCGGGAGATAGGAGAAAGTGTGCTCAGCCCATCTATTTATCGGCTTACCCAGAAACGAAAGCGCCAAAAGCGTTTCAATCTCCACAGCTTTCTGCTGAATGCGAGGCTCGTTGCGATCGAGATCGCCGCCGCAGTTGTCTTTTTTGCCTGGCTCTTCAAGGCGGTCAAGCAGGAGTTAGGATGGTAGAACCCATCGCCGTCAACACACCGAATTGGCGGTCATTAATTGTGATGGAAGTATGGAGAATTGCCACACCAAAGTTGGAAGATACTGTGGGTCGTTTCTCTCTCAATTCCTGAGTTCCATTCATAATAAAGATCTTATTCGGCTTCCAGGACAAATTCCCGCTCCTCATACTCCACCGAATGCAAAAACAAACCCCGCGCAGCAGCGGTCGGCCCGGCTGCGGAACGAGATCGTGCAGCAAGGATTGCCGGAATCTCCGAAAGCCCCAAATGCCCGCGCCCCGCATCGAGCATGGTCCCCACCAGGTTGCGCACCATGTGGTGCAGAAATCCATTCCCTCGGACGCGATAGACCAGCAGATTACCCTCCTCAGACTCCCGATCTTCCCACGCCGAAGATAAGATAGTCCTGACCGTAGCCGGCGTAGGCGGTTCCATCTGGAATCCCGTCCTCGGAATCGGCCTTGGATCAGAATTCCCGTCAGAATACAGAGCCCGGCTTTTCAGTTCAGGATCGGTGGCGGCAAAGCTCAGAAAATCGTGTTCGCCAATGAAGAATTGCGCTGACTTCTGCAGGACCTCAAAATCCATCGGCCAGCGGCAGTCCAGAATGAAGCGGGCCAGGAACGGCGGGCAAATCTCTCCACGGAAAACCCTGTACTCATAGGTTTTGGCCACCGCCGAGTGCCGCGCATGGAAGGTACTTGGCGCCTTCTTCGCCTCCAAAACCCTGATCGATAAAGGCAAAATCCGGTTGAGGGCGCGCTGCAGATTCCCGGCAGGGATAGGCGCCTGCAAAGCAAAGCTGGCCACCTGCGCCAGCGCGTGGACCCCGGCATCGGTGCGTCCGGAGCCCTGCGGGAGCGGAGATTCACCGGTGACTTTGCCAAGCGCAGCCTGCAACTCGCCCTGGATGGTCACTTCTCCGGGCTGCACCTGCCAGCCTCGATAGTCCGTGCCGTCGTAGGCCACGGTGAGCTTCCAGGTTTGCGGCTCAGGCGCTGATTGGGCAAGTTCTGGCAAATTTATCCCTTTTCACAAAAGGTTACTATCGAGCGGCGCTCACTGAAACGCAGAGTGCGTGTGGTTTATACTCAGCTTTCTGCATGCTATTACGGTCAGGCTGCCCTTTGCGGCCATGATCCGGATTGAAAGTACCAACTCGCAGGAACGAAACTGGGGCTGTACACGTAGATCAAGTTAGGCCCGCTGGGTGCGCTGAAGACGAAGATCGCCTTGCAAATCAAAAGTTTGCGCCCGGAGAAATTCTCCGGCAGTCTTTAATATTGGCGCCCCACATGCCTCAGAAATTCGGGGAGAAGAACCATGCATCTGTACGGAATATCTGTGTTTCAGCAGCAACAGGCAGCAGCAGCGAACCCACGCAATCCTCATTCCGCTCAAGCGTGCAAGCGTCTGCGCGCGCTGGCAGCGGTCGTGCTGACACTGGCGGCCGGAATGCCTGCCGGCTTTGCCCAGCAGACGCCGGCTGGATCATCCGGTCCGGACAAAGCCGCCTCCGATCTGCCCGCGGCTCCTGCACCAGCTCAAACAGAGCCCTTTTCGCTCCGCCCCACCGCGCGTGATTTTTCCAAGTCGGCAGCCGGCCTGTTCGGCGACCCGATCAATATGTACCGTCCGACGTCAATTGCCAAGGCCAGTTTTGTGAATTCGGTGCGGCTCGACGACCTGGTGAAGGACGGCAAAATATACCTCAGCCTTTCTGACGCGCTGGCGCTGGCGCTTGAGAACAACTACGACATCGCGATTGCGCGCTACAACCTGGACATTGCGGATACCGATATTCTGCGCACCAGGGATGGACATTCACCGTTGGGCGTGGCGACCGGTGTGGTTTCCAACACGCTCAACGGCGCAACGTCCACGTCGGGGTCAGTCTCCAGCGGCGGTCCGGGGGGAACGTCAAGCGGGTCGGGTGGCGCGAGCGCCGGTGCCGGGGGCATTACGTTCAGCACATCGGGCGCCGGACCGCTTCCGCAGGCATACCTGGATCCGACGGTGACCAGTACGGTCGAGTTGCAGAGACAGGAGTTTCCGCAGACGAGCTTGTTCTCTCCACGATTCTCAGAGAATACCGACCAATACAATTTTATTTACAACCAGGGTTTTGTGACGGGCACGGGCTTGCAGGTGGGGTTCAACAATTCACGTGTTACCTCAAACAGCCCATACAACACATACAGCCCGCAGCTCAGCTCAAGCTTTACTGCGACGGTGACGCAGCAACTGTTGCAGGGCGCGGGGATCTGGGTGAATAAGCGCTTCATGTACCAGGCGCTCAACGACCGGCGAATTACCGACTCGAGCTTCAGGGAGCAGATTCTCTATACCGTGAACCAGGTGGAGAACATCTACTGGGGACTGGTGCAGGCTTACGAGGATGTGCAGGCCAAGGAGCGGCAAGTGGAGCAGAGCACCAGGCTGGATGCGGACGACCGCAAGCAATTGGAGATTGGCACGGTGGCTCCATTGCAGGTGGTGAGTGACGACTCGTCGGTGGCCAGCGACAAGCAGGCGCTGATCAGCAGCCAGCTTGCATTGAACTATCAACAGCAGATTATTAAGCAGGCGATTGCGCGCAACCTGAACGATCCGCGGCTTTCGGCGGCGCCGGTGATTCCCACGGACCGGGTGACTGTCGAGGAGATCCCGGAAGAGAAACAGCCGGTCGAGGATCTGGTGCAGGAGGCGTTCAAGAATAGTCCCCTGCTGGAGCAACGGGTGCTGGGACTCAAGAACGACGAGATCACGCTGAAGGGCGCACGCAATGCTCTGCTGCCGAATTTGAATGTGCAGGCATTCTATGGCGCCAGCGCGGCAGGCGGTGCGCAAAGCCCGGATTGCCTGACGCTTTCCTCGACGGATTCTTTCACTCCCTGCCCTCCGGGATCGGTTCCCAGCATAGGCTACGGAACTGTGCTGGGCAATTTGGGCAACAGCAGTTCTCCCAACAAGGGCGTGACGTTCAACCTGTCGGTTCCGCTGCGCAACCGGGTGGCGCAGGCACAACAGGCGCGGTCACTGATGGAGTACCGCCAGGCCGAGCTGGGACTGGAGCAGCTTTACACGCAGATTCGCATGCAGGTGGTGAACGAACTGTTCGCGCTGACCACCGACAGAGCGCAGGTGCAGGCATCCGTTGCGGCGAGGGACTTTCAGCAGCAGAGCGTCGATGCTGAAATCAAGAAGCTGCACCTGGGCGCTTCGACCACGGCCAATGTGCTGATGCAACAGAGAAACCTGGCCACGGCAGAGAACAACCTGATTGCGGCGCATGCGGCCTATGCCAAGGATCGGGCGGCGTTGTACCAGATTTTGGCGAGCACGTTGCAGCACTACGGAATCAACATGAACGACGCGGCGGCCGGGGTTGTGAATTCCGCGCCGATGATTCCTGGAGTGGCGCCTGCCAATACGGAAAAAGAACCAGCGGCAACTCCTCCAGCCGCGCAGTAAATCCGCTGCATCGACAAGAAATAGAAAAGCCCGGCATGCTGAGAAGCAAGCCGAGCTTTTCAATTTTCATCAAGAAAGCAAGATCGTTAGCAGATCTCCCACAAAAGCACCGTGCCCCATCCTCGCGCCTTTTTTCTGGCGCGAGGGTGGGAAACCGAGAATCCAGATACTGGTCCAGTAATAATTAACTACCGCTCCGCAACCAACTCCAGCAGATCGAAGAACTCCGGAAAGCTAATAGCCGCAGACTCAGCGCCCTGAATCAGAGTATCCCCCTCCGCACGCAATGCGGCAACGCTGAAGGCCATCGCAATGCGATGGTCGCCGCCGGAGTCGATGGTCGCGCCGTGCAAACTCTGCCCGCCCGGCACATCCAGCCCATCCTCGAACTCCGCAACCTCAGCCCCCATAGCGCGCAGGTTCTTCGCCACCAGCGCAATCCGGTCGGACTCTTTCACGCGCAGTTCTTTCGCGTCGCGGATACGTATGCCTCCGCTGGTATAAGGCGCAATAGCCGCCAGCACCGGCAATTCATCGATCAGTTGAGCAGCCAGCGAGCCGCTCACTTCAGTCGATCCAAGCCCCTCGGGCGGCGCAGTGATCTGCACCGTGCCCACCAGCTCCGCATGCTTCTCTTCCACATTGAGGACGGCGATGTGCGCGCCCAATGCGGTCAGCACATCCAGCAGCGTCGCCCGTGTAGGATTCAGCCCCAGCGAATCGAGCACCAGGCTGGAACCGGGAAAAATAGCCGCTGCGCAAAGAAAAAATGCCGCGGAAGACAGATCGCCGGGCACCGCGGCCTCAATCGCGTGCAGAGACTGCGGACCGGTAATCAATACGGATTCCAGCGTGCGCGTCAGCTTAGCGCCGAAAGCGCGCAAAGCGAGTTCGCTATGGTCGCGCGTGCGCACGGCTTCTTTCACAGTTGTGGTTCCCGCGGTTTGCAGTCCCGCAAGCAGAACGCAAGTCTTCACCTGTGCGCTGGGAACAGGAGTCGTGAAGTCGATAGCGCGCAGTTGCGAGCCATGAATCGTCAACGGCGCATGCCCATCGGTAAGCGTGAGTTTTGCGCCCATCAATTCCAGTGGTTTGCGAATGCGCTCCATAGGCCGGCGCGAGAGCGATTCGTCGCCGGTCAGCGTAAAGCTCCCCTGCTGCGGCGCCAACAATCCAGAGATCATGCGCATCGTAGAACCGGAGTTGCCGCAATCGAGCGGGTGATCGGCGGCGGTTACGCGGCCGGAGACGCCGATGATCTCTACGGAATTGTCGCCGGTTTTATTTACCTTAGCTCCCAGGGCCTGCATGCAGGCGAGCGTCGAGGCGCAGTCGGCGCCGGTCGAGAAATTGGTGAGCCGCGTGATTCCTTCCGCGAAAGCGCCAAGCATTGCATAGCGATGGCTGATGGATTTGTCGCCGGGCAGGCGCAAGCTTCCGCAAACGTTTCGTGCGGGTCGGATGAGTCGTTCTTCGTTGATTTTGTGCAAGGGGCTCCGGTTTAGTTAGCTCTCCCTTTGAGTTTATCCAATCGATTCGAGGAGGCGGTTCAACAAACCCATCAGCAAACCTGGTGGAACCCAATCCCCATCAACGCCGCGGTTTTACGCAGCGTTGAGGCCACATGCCCAACGCCCACGGCGCAGTGGTGCGCCGGCCCCTGCTCATTCCACGCATTGACAAACCCGCGCGCTCCCTGCGGGAATCGGTAGCGGCTGTTGGTGTTGCCAATTTCGAGAATCTCCCCGGCCACGCACTCACCCTCCGCGGCCAGCAGTTTGAAGCCCGCCTCCGCGTCTTCCACAACAGAAAGAAGCGTTACCGGCCCGTGCTTCACGCTCATCTCAACCGAGAGACCGCGCCCTACCTTGCCGTGATAAACCGTCAGCGGCCGCACCTTGGTTTTTCCCTGGCTGATGGCAATGTGACCGGGGCCATCGTGCCCCATCAGCACCAGGTCGTCGTTGAAGTCCATCGCGTAATACTCGGTAAACGACCCGCCCGCCCCCAGGCAATCCATCATCTTCATGGCCAACGCGTTTTTCACTTCATACTCGCCGGCCACGGGAATGTGCCGCGCCGTCAGCAGCGAGGTGCCCAAAATAATGGAGCTCATCGTATCTTCGTTCGCCGCGTTGCCGGAGCCCTTGTAGTAGTAGGCCAGCGCGTCGAGATCGTAGCGCGCAACAAAAGCATCGAGAGCCACCGACGTACGCGCCGCGCGCCGCAACTCCTCAGGCGGACAGTCGCCCTGCACATCGAAAACCGAGTAAAACTCCTCGACCCGCAGGTCAATTTCATTCTCTTGAACACCGGCCGCCAGCGCGCTCAACTCGTCCACTTCCACCATCTCCACATGCGTGCCAAAGACGATCGAGACCAGCGTCACGTCGGTCATGATATCGAGCATGCCGCTGTAGGAGTGCCCCATCAACCCCAGCCGCGCCGACGAAAGCGCGGTTCGCACCCGAGCCGCCGCCAGCCACTCCTCAATCTCCGCCCACGTGCGCTCTTCATTGAGCACCCCGGTAACCTGGTGAAACGGAATCCCCGCGCGCTTGAAGACGTTAGCGATCTCAGGAACCGGGCAGGCTGAGCAAAACGCCAGCCACTCCCCCGTCATAGCCGTGCGATCCTTGAGCCGATTGAATTCCCGGTAATCGATCGCCGCCTCAGGCTGCAAATTCAGCACCACCACCGGCACGCCCGCTCTTTGAACCAGCGGCAGAACCGTATTCGATAGCGCGTAAGTAGTGACGTAAAGAAAAAGCACATCAATATCTTCGCGACGGCATAGATGACCGGCTTCACTAGAGCGCACAGGCGTATCCACCAGTCCAAGATTGACCACCTCAACGCCGGGCCGCGCCAGCCGCGCAGACATCCCAGCCAGGTAGCCCTTAAGCCGCTCTTCAAGTCCCGCGAACTGCGGCCAATAAGCGTCCAGCCCGATCCCGCACAGGCCCACCCGCAGATGATTCGTCGTGCTGCTCATACATTCGCATCCCTTTTACGGCAGATAAAAAACCTCTTCCATCATGGGAAACCTCTCGCCCGCGCGCAACCCTTCCAGCGGCGCAAACAGCGGCGCCATAGCCTGCTGCCAGCGCAGGTTCACCAAATGATTGTCGATCTTGCTCCAGGTAGCTTCAAAATCCGCCGTCCGCAAAGTAAGAATCAGCAGCTCATCCCTGCGATAGATGGAGTACTCGCTGATGCCTGCGCTTTTCAGCAGCTCCAGCATCTCCGGCCACACTTCACGATGCGCCTGCTCGTAAGCCTCGGCCACGCCGGGATTCAGGCGCAGCATAAACGCATAGCGCTTCAACGGCTGGCCCGCCGCGCTCACCAGCTCACCACCGTTACAGCAAACGGCTCCAGCGCGATCGTTCCGCCTGCGGTCGTGATGCTTCGTGCAGGCCCGTCGCCCGTTGAAGGATCCACCGTCAGCGCGCTTGCTTTGCCTGCATCGGGCAACGAAATCTCGAGTGCGCGATTCCGCTTGTTCACGATCAGCATCTTGCGGCCGGTGGAAGTGATGTAAGCCTGCGCCGCCAGATCCTTAGAACCAACGCTAGTTTCAACCATCTCGTCGCCGGGATGAAAGCTGTCCTTGAGCAGCTTGAGCGCCCAGAAGCGCGCGTTGGGCTTGTTGTTTTCCCAATCCATCATGCTCACGCTCGGAAACTGCGTAGGGTAGCCGATCAACTGCGACTCGCCGATCACGTCGATCTGCAGCCGCGAGAGCTCAATAAACAGATAGGCATAGAGCGATCCAGCCAGATTCCAGTAGGCCTTCGGCGGTGGCACTTTGTCCTCAGGATTATTATCGGTAGGCAAAATAACCCCCAGTTCGTCTGTATCCGTCTTGGTCTGCGGCGAAAGCCTCTTGCGGATGTTTTCGATGTAGCGAACCGTATTGAGGAACCCATCCGCCTGATCGAAGAAGGTGTATTGCCAGTCGGCGATGGTCTGCGATGGAGTGGGCGACGCGTAGAAGTGGTAGGAGATAAAATCCAGCGGAATACCTGGCTTGTGATTTGCCGGGTTGAGGAAGTACTCGACAAATTCAGGATGATCGTTGGGTGCTGCCAGCGCCATACCCATGAATTTGGTCTCCGGGCTGACGCGATGAATGCCTTCGACGATGGCGTCATAGCGCTGCGTGTATTGCTCAGGAGTTGTATGATGCTCGAACTCCACCTCGTTGAGCACCTCCCACACGGGAAATTTGTAGTGGTAGCCGGATTCGTGGCGCACGCCGTTCTCATCGGAAAAGCCGCCGTTCACATACCAACTGACCAGGCGCGCATAATAGTCGCCCAACTCCTTGCCGGTGGGGTCGCGCAACTCATTACCCTGCGTATAGTCCCAGACCACCTTGCTGGGATCGTCGGGATAGGTGACCGGCTTATCGGTTTTAAAGAGCCACGCGGGTATGGTGCTGAAGTTCATCACCGTGGAATGACCGTCCGTGGCTGCAAGAAAATCTTTGGTCATGGGATCGATTACGCTGAAGTCCCAACTGGTCTTCTGCGCGGTGGGCGGTTCCAGCTCGGCCACGGCCAGACGCGGATACGGCAGCCACGGCACATAGCGCACATAGTCCGCACCCAGGTCCTTCACAGCTTGATAAGCAGCAATGCCCAGCGGCTCTCCAGGACGCAACGGCGGATTGACCACCACCTGAAGCGTCGGCGTCGATTTGGAGACCACTGTGATCTTGTCCCAGTGGACGGTGAGAGCTGGAGCCTCCTGGCCGTGAAGTAGCAGAGTACTGCCGGCGCAGACGAGGGCCGCAATTGCCAGCCGAATGAGATTGCGCGCTTGCCGGTTACGTTGATACATATTTATCGTCCACCATTCTCCGCGAACCACGCGGGGGCGTTCTTAACATCTCTGGCACGGGAAAAAACAGCCTACCAGGCTACCACGGTTACAGCAAAAGGTTCCAGCTTGATCTTACCGTCTGCCGGCCTGACGCCACGCGCCGGGCCTTCGCCGGTTGTTGCATCGACCGTCAAGGCGCTTGCCTTGTCCGCGTCCGGCAACGAAATCTCGATGGCGCGATTCCGCTTGTTGACCACAAGCAGCTTGCGGCCGGCAGGCGTGAGGTATGCCTGTGCGGCCAGGTCTTTTGAATTGATGGAGGTTTCCACCAGCTTGTCGCCTGGATGGAAGGAATCCTTGAGCAGCTTGAGCACCCAGAAGCGCGCGTTGGGCTTATTGTTCTCCCAATTCATCATGCTCACGCTGGGAAACTGTGTTGGATACTGGGCCAGTGCCGACTCGCCGATGACGTCGATCTGAAGCCGCGAAAGTTCGATGAAGAGATACGCGTAGAGCGAGCCGGCCAGGTTCCAGTAAGCCTTCGGCGGAGGCACTTTGTCCTCCGGGTGATTGTCGGTGGGCAAAATGACCCCGAGTTCGTCGGTATCGGTCTTGGTCTGCGGCGAGAGCCGCTTGCGGATGTTCTCGACGTAGCGAACTGTATTCAGGAACCCATCCGCCTGATCGAAGAAAGTGTACTGCCAGTTGTCGATGGTTTGCGTGGCAGTCGGTGTGGCGTAAAAATGGTAAGAAATGTAATCGACCGGAATACCTTTCTTGTGATTTGCCGGGTTAAGGAAATACTCAAAAAACTCCGGATGGTCGCTAGGCGCCGCCAGCGCTAGACCCATGAACTTTATCTCGGTGCTCACGCGGCGGATGCTCTCGACGATGGTGTCATAGCGCGCGGTGTACTGCTCGGGGGTCATGTTATGCTCGAACTCCACCTCGTTGAGCACCTCCCACACTGGAAACTTGTAGTGGTAACCGGATTCGTGGCGCACGCCGTTCTCATCGGTGAACCCGCCGTTCACATACCAATTGACGAGGCGGGCGTAGTAGTCGCCCAGCTCCTTGCCGGTGGGGTCGCGCAGCTCAGTCCCCTGCGTATAGTCCCACACCACCTTGTTGGGATCGTCGGGATAGGTGACCGGCTTATCCGTCTTGAAGATCCAGGTAGGAATGGTGCTGAAGTTCATCACCGTGGAATGACCGTCGGTTGCGGCAAGAAAATCCTTGGTCATGGGATCGATGAGACTGAAGTCCCAACTGGTCTTCTCCGCGGCGGGCGGTTCCAGTTCGGCCACCGCCAGCCTGGGATACGGCAGCCAGAGCTGATAACGCACATAATCGGCGCCCAGATCCTTTAGGATCTTATAGGAAGCTATGCTCATAGCCTGCCCCGGACGCAATGGAGGATTCACCACCACCTGCAGCGTCGGCGTCGATTTTGAAGCTGCCGTGATCTTGTCCCAATGGACAGTCATCTGCAACGCCTGCTGGGCAAGCAACGCGGCTGCCGCACCAAACAAGACTGCAGCCGCAACCATCAAGCGTAAAAAAACACTCTCATTCTTCCGGTGCTGAAACAAACTCATGATCGTAACTCCTCTAGCATGCTGATCATTACTGTGCCCTACATAGGCCAACTCAACTGAAATTCAACTGCCCTCAACGTACACCACTCAGCCAGTGCACAGTTATTTTGCTCTTGCTTGCGAGTTGAAGACAGGAATCATCTCTTCCAGAAATTCATAGCGCGGGCGCAGCGTATCCGGTCCCGAAGTGATGGTGCTGTCCAGGTGAATGAGTTCATCGTCTTTGCCGTACTTCGGCCACTCAGGCAGCCTCGGTCCATTCGGATCGCCGGTTTTCGCAAAGTTGGTCCAGTAGTCCATCATCTGGTCGCTCAGCTTACGGTCCTCGGGCCGCCACACGGCGCCGGGCCTCGTATCCAGCGTGCCGAATACGTAGACGATATCGTCGGAGTGGAATGCAAGCCCGCCGACTTCAAACTTGCTGGGTGGCGAAGGGAGCTCGAAATGATAGCGGTAAATCGGCGATTCGCCAGTCTTGCGATGCGCCTCGATCCACCTCCAGGTTCCGAAGGCGATGAACATATCGCCGTTGAAGTCAGCCGCTGAACGCGCAGCCTCCGCATCGGTATTGCCGGGGTAGAGCTTCAGAAACTCTTCCGCGCGATCCTTAAACTGTTCCAGGGCAAAATTATTCCACTTCTCCATCGTCATACCTTCAGCGTTGCCCTCGTCGCGATTCCACCCGGCCAGCAGCGGCACGTGCGCCTGTTTTCCCTCGGCATAGGTATCGGCTACCGCCTCGGTGAGGAGCTTGCCGTCAACGTCCGGCCCAAATCCTCCGCGGCTTTTTTTCTTACTGGCTTCCAGAATCGTCTCCGCCGGCAGCGCCCGCAGTTGCGCCAGCGTGGTCACTCCCAAGGTGGCAACCCACTCCTCGTCACTCTTTTCGCGTTCCGCCAGCGTATCGTGTCCCTGCATGCCGCGGCCCAGCGCGCCGCCGCTCTCGCCAATGGCTTTGTGAAATAATCCCTTCGCCATGGGCGACGCCATCAGCGTGCATACCGCGGAGGAACCGGCGCTTTCGCCGAAGATAGTCACATTGTCCGCATCGCCGCCAAAGTTGCTGATATTGTCCTTCACCCACTGAAGCGCGGCCACCATATCCATCAGGCCGTAGTTCCCTGCCGCGCCGTCCGCCTCTTTGCCCAGGTCAGAGGTAGCCAGAAATCCAAAGACCGCGAGCCGGTAGTTGATAGTAACCAGCACCACGCCCTTGGTGGGCAAAAAGTCTCCATTATGCCGAGGCTCAGAGGCCGAACCGCCAGAATAGCCGCCGCCATGAATCCAGAACATCACCGGCAGTTTGCTTTTGCTGTTTGCATCGGCGGGAGTGTAGACGTTCAGGTAGAGGCAATCCTCGCTCTCCCCGGCGTCCGGGAAGACCATATCGTTATAGATGTGCCCCTGAAAGCAATGCCCGCCGAATTTGGCGGCATCGCGCACGCCCTTCCATTTGGCCGGCGGCTGGGGCGCCTTCCAGCGCAGATTGCCCACCGGTGGCGCCGCATAGGGCAGCCCCAGAAATGCTTTAACCTTGCCGTCGTTAATGGTCTTGCCCAGAACTTTGCCCTGTTCAGTCTTCACCTTCAGGGAATCGGCATGAATGGATGAGGATAATCCCATCGTGATTGCGGCAATCGTCAGCGCGCAGGCCACTTTCAATCCCAATTGCATCCCAAAAATCCTCCGCACAACACATTAACAGCAAGAGGTGGAGGATGCACGGGTCTCCGGATAAGAAAATCTATAATGCGCGTCAGGCGAGTGTTCATTGCTTCCGCAAGATAAGAACTGCTCGCTCCTGGTCTTCGAGAAACTCCGCAATCCGGATTGCCTGACCGCGTATCAATTGCTCGGCTACGGCTGTTGGGTAATCGCAGCCACGAAGCCAGATCACCTTGGGAGGAGAACCCAAGGCAATGGCAAGATCATAGAAGTCGGCATCCGCCGTAACGATGGAAAAGCCGTTGGTCTTGGCGTATTCCCACACCGTCCTATCGGGTGTCTGCTTCAGGCCCTCTGAACGTACGTGTACGGAGTAGGGGAACAAATCCTCAACTCGGCGAACTAGCTGAGGGGAAAGGTTTTCATCTAACAGGAGCTTCACTGTGCAACGCGCCGTCCGACGCGTGTTGCATACTCAAAGACCGCGCGAAAATCATCAGCTTCCAGGTCTGGATAGTCGGCGAGAATTTGTTCTTCTTTCACTCCCGCAGCCAGCCAGCCCAGAACATCCCACACCGTGATCCGCAGGCCCCGGATGCACGGTTGGCCGGAGCGCTTCCCAGGTTCGATTGTGATGCGGTTCGCTTCCATGGCAGTCTCCACTTAAATCATACCGCCGACAATGAAGAAATTCATGCGTAAAGATTTAGACCGTCTCCGGCCCCAGCAAATCGGCTATCGTCTCCCTGCGGCGGATCAGCCTCGCCTTCGCGCCCTCCACCAGCACCTCCGCCGGGCGCGGGCGGGTATTGTAGTTCGAACTCATCGCCATGCCGTAAGCTCCGGCATCGAGCAGCGCAACCAGATCGCCTGGCTCAACGGGCTGCAGTTTGCGGTCGCGCGCAAAGTAATCGCCGGTTTCGCACACCGGTCCAACCACATCCACCGTGCGAGCTTTCCCGCCGCGCGGCTTCACCGGCACAATCTCGTGATGAGCCTGGTAGAGCGCCGGCCTGATCATGTCGTTCATCGCCGCATCGGTAATCACAAAGGTCTTTTTGCCATTCTTCTTGACGTAAAGCACCCGGGCCAGCAGCGCCCCCGCCTGCGCCACGATAAACCGTCCCGGCTCCAGAAACAGCCTGCCCTCAAAACCTCGCAGCGCATGCTCGATGGCCGCCGCATATTCGTGCACCTTGGCTGCCGCGTCGAAACTCCCCGCGTGGTAGTCAATTCCCAATCCCCCCCCGGCATCGACGGCCTTGATCGCGATGCCGTCGCGCCGCAGTTGGCCCACCAGTTTCGCAACCCGCTCCATAGCCTTGCCAAACGGCTCAGCCGAGCGAATCTGCGACCCAATATGCACGCTGATCCCGTGCGCCTCAAGCCAGCGATTCCCTGCCGCGCTTTGGTAGATCGCGGCCGCCTGGCGAATATCTATCCCAAATTTATGTTCGCGCAGCCCCGTCGAAATATACGGATGAGTCTCGGCAAAAACGTCAGGATTCACGCGCAGCGCAAAGCGGGCCTTGCGTTTCAGCTTGTGGGCTCGCGAAGCCAGCAGTTCCAGCTCCGCCTCGCTCTCCACATTGAATTTAAGAATCCCTGCCATAAGCGCCAGATCAATCTCCACCGCCGTCTTGCCCACCCCGGAGAAGACCACTCGCCCCATGGCCTCAGGCGCCGCTGCCCGCACCCGCTCCAGTTCCCCGCCTGAAACAATATCGAAGCCCGCGCCGTGTCCCGCCAGCAGCTTGAGAATAGCCAGCGCCGAATTGGCTTTGACGGCGTAGCAAACCAGGTGCTCCCGTCCCGCAAAGGCCTTCTGAAACAAGCCCAGCCGCTCCACAATCTGATCGGCCGAGTATACGTAAAGCGGCGTGTCAAAGCGCCGAGCCAGCGATTCAAGCGAAACCTTGCCGCAGTGCAGTGCGCTTCCCTTCTGCGGATAGCGGAAAGGGCGTGGCGACGCTGACGAATTTGAGAGCGCGTTCAAAGTGAGTTTCCCGCGGAAGAGCGTTCTCTTGAGCCTACAGCATTTCGCCGCTACATTCGAGTAGTTATGGGCCGAGCGAAGTTTAGAACATTTCGCCTTCGGGTATACAGTGATCGCCCGCTGGCCTGAAGATTACAAATTCCGGCAAGAATCGGTAGCGCCGGCCTCCCGGCCGGCTGTAGCGTGGACCTCCAGGTCCACGCGCGATCTACGCCTTCAGGAGAACTGCTCTAACCCTCCGGTTGCCGCAGCCACTCCGCCAACAGCGCAGCCACCTTACGCGGCTGTTCGTATGCGGAAAAGTGTCCGGCATCCGGCAGCAGGTGGAATTCGCATCCCCCCGGCGCGGCTCTGAAAGCCTCCATCTCATCCGGAGTCGCCGTGGAATCCTCGGCCCCGGCAATAGCCAGTACCGGCACGACAATCGTAGCCACCGTGGGCACGGAGTCTGGCCGAACAGCAAGACCCGCCTGCACGGCAACCAGAGCTTCCGTAGTCAGCGTCATGCGAGCCCTTAGTTCCTTCACAATCTTCGGGCGACGCTTGCGTGCGGTTTCTCCAATCAGCAACTGCGCCATGCCGTCGAAGATTGCCCCGCTTCCCCCCGCTCGAGCCTGTGCGATATTGGCAACCCGCTTGACCAGATTTGCCTCCGCATCCGACTGAGGCTTTGAAGATACAAACGCCAATCCCTTCATCCGCCCGGGAGCCTTGCGCCACAGCTCCAGCAGCGTATACCCGCCAATCGAGCAGCCAACAAAGACCGCCTCCGCCACTTCAAGATGATCGAGGAGAGCAAGAATATCGTCGGCCAGTTGTTCCAGAGTCAGCACCGGCGCATCGGGAACGCGCGCAAATCCGCCCACCGGCAGGTTCTGCCCCAGCTCCGAGCCGCCATGTCCGCGCAGATCGGGAACAATGGCGCGCACCCCGGCCAGATCCTCCACCATCGGACGCCAATAATCATGATCGAGCGGCGTAGGGTGCAGAAAAACCACCGGCATCCCCGCCCCGGTATCCCAATAACTCAGCTTCGCTCCGTCAGTTGTCGTAAAACTCTTCATATATTTAAAGATAGCTCACCGCTATGAGGAAGAACTCAAGGTTGCGGCGCTCTTTCACGTCAGCGCCGGCGGTTCCTCAGGAATGCCCACCCAGCAGGCCAGGTAAGCCACAGCCACTAATCCCCCTGTAAAGAAGAACCCGATCACGGTGAAGATGCGAACCAGCGCAAGGTCCCAGCCATAAGCCTGCGCCAGTGCAATGCATACCCCGGCAATCTGCCGCCCCGCGCGCGGACGAACCAGCGGCCTGCCCGGCATCGCCTGCGCGAATGGAATCCCCACGCCGCAATTGGAGCAGAAACGCGCGCTGTTCGGCAGTCCCGTTCCGCATTGAGTACAAAAGACGGCCATCTTCGATCCCCCTCCGCAAACCCCATCCACAGTGAAGATACGGCAATGAGATAAGCGCGGTTCCATGTCCGCTCGCCCAGGCTCCACCTTGTCGTGTGCCATCAATTTCCCGTATAAGCGTTTCGCAGATACTTTCTGGCCGTCCCCGCCCGAGAAGTATCAGGCCCGGCATCAATCGCAGCCTGGTAATCCCTGACCGCAGCCTGCCGCTCGCCGTTCAAATCGCGGCACTCACCCGCATCCACCAGCGACCGTATCTTCAGCTCCGGCCCCACATTCTTAGTCCAGGCAGCCTGCTCATAAGACTGCGCCGCCTCCACATAGTGCCGCTGCCCGCGCAGTGCATCGCCCAATCCAAAGTAAGCCAGCTCCATCCTCGCCGAATAAAAATATCCCGGCTTGGCATTGTCGGCCAGCATCTCCCTGTACGCATCCACGGCCGCCATCCCCTCGCCGTCGTCCTTGCGCAGGTTGGCCTCTTCCAGGCAAAAAAGAAAATCGTGCGGATACTCTTTCTTCAATCCGCGCACCACCTCGATCGCCCCTTTGTACCTCGCCTCCCGCCGCAGAAACAGCGCGGTAACCGTACGCGCCTCCACGCTGGTAATCACGCCGCGTTGCCCCGCGTCCCTCAGCATCTCCAGGCCCTTGCTTTTCGATCCGGTAATTCCCGCAAACCCAATCAGCAGTTTGAATGGCCACGGCAGCGCCCCCACCACGTACTCATAGACCCCCACCACCAGTTTCGCGTCCACATAATCCGGGTCCAGCTCCAGCACCCGCAAATCGTCGTCCTTGGCCTTCATCGCCAGCCGGAATCCCGCGCCAAACCCCCGCTGCACCATCGCCAGATAAGTGCACTCCAGCGCCCGTGCCCATGCACGCGCATACAGCGCATCCACGTCATTAGGATTCTTGCCCAGCCGCCAATCGGCCTCGCGAATCGCCTCATCCGCCAGCCCCATAATGCGATCCCGCGTCTTAGTATCCTCCACCGTAGCGTGACGGCCGGTCAGAAAGCCGTCATTGGCATAGAACGTAGTATCCAGCAGATCCTGCCGGTAAAGCTCCTGAAACAGCACCGCATCCAGCAGCAGCGCCGTAGGCAGTGGATCGCCCGGATGCGCCGCATGAAAGCGCTCAAACCGCTCGATTGCCCCAGGATAATCGAGGTTGTAGTAGTGCTCGAAAGCCTCGCGCACCAGCGGATCGCGGTTCAGCGGATTGGTATGCACCTCGGAAGCCCAACCCAGGCTACCCGCCGCCAGCAGCACCATCCCCAAACCCCATACGCGCAACCAAAATGACCCATTTCTCAACTTCCAATCTCCTTCTTGCTCTTTTCTCGTCGTCCGCCGTCGTCGCAATCCACGGTCGATGAAACTATGCCCCCGGTGGGTGAAACTTTGTCCATAAGACCGTCGCCAACTCGCCAACTTGCCATGCCCGCCGCAGCGGGCGCTAACCTGCTGATTTTATTCCTAAAATACTCCGCTCATTTTCCCACGATAAAATGGATTCCGTCCCACATGGATCGTTTCTTCCCGGCTAGAGCGAATCCAGAGTGGCTGTACCCTGTTGGATATTGTTGAAGTGTGAGTGTGTTAGTGTGCCGAACTCGGGTCGTTCACACTCACACTCACACACCGGAGTACATCGCCTCTGTAACTGCTCTAGCGTCGCTCTCTTTCTCAACCAGGCTCAGTTTAACGGATTCCTGCGCCCTGAAAACCGCCCTACCCCCCAAACCCTCCAATGCTTTAGGATTGAGTTATGCCCATCCCCGAGCGGTTAAACCCGGCCTTCATAACCGCCCGCCAGCCTGACTCTCTTGAAGAGGCCCGCCGTCGCCTGATCGTAGCCCTCGACGTCCCCGATGCCGCCTCCGCCGCCGTTCTGGTCAACAAGCTCGATGGCGCCTGCCACTGGTACAAAGTAGGTTTGGAGCTATTCACCTCCGCCGGTCCCGCCGTCCTTGAACCCCTGCTCGAGCGCGGCCACTCCGTCTTCCTCGACCTCAAGCTTCACGACATTCCCAACACCGTAGCCGGAGCGGTGCGTTCAGCCGCCTCTCTCGGCGTCCGCATGATCACCATCCATTCGGCCGGTGGCCCCGCCATGCTCGCCGCCGCCCGCGCCGCTCTCGACGGCCTCCCCAACCCTCCCCAGTTGCTCGCCGTCACCGTCCTCACCAGCATGGACGCGTCCCAACTGACCGCCGTCGGCATCCGCCGCGAACCCCCTGCCCAGGTGAATTTACTGGCAAAAATGGGCCTCAAAGCCGGAATTAGCGGCTTCGTCTGTTCCCCGCACGAGGTTCGCTCCCTACGCGCCCTCACCGGCCCGGCAGGCGTACTAGTCACTCCCGGCATCCGCCCCGCCTGCGCCGAATCAGCCGACCAGAAGCGCATCGCCACCCCAGCCGAAGCCCTCCGCCAGGGCGCCAGCTACCTCGTCGTAGGTCGCCCCATCACCCACTCCCCCGACCCCGCGGAAGCCGCCGAAGCAATCCTAATAGAAATGGCCCAAGCTCTCTAAGGAACCTCTGAGCAACACAGCGCTGTATCGGGCAAGACTTCAGAGCTTACGGAAAAACTCGTTTTTAGCGCCGGCCTCCTGGCCGGCTGTAGCGCGGGCGTCCTCGCCCGCGCTTGCATCCAACGCGTTAACCCTCATTTTCGAAGGAGCCCGGATGAGATCCAGAGGCCGTGTTGATCTGTTCGGCGAGGCTTCTGCAGTGTACGAGTTGGCTGGCTGAGCGAATTCGATTGTGGCAACAACGGGCATGAGGAGCTAATGGGAACATTCGAAGTGAGTTGATCAGAGCCATGATGACACATAAATCATGCGGTTTTGCCATCTTGAGCGGTGACGCTGTAGAGTTATAGCATCTCTCGTATTTGTGCCTAAGGAAGTATGTTATTGGAGCTTACTGTTCCACCCTACCCTTTTCCCCGATCAAAAGTGTTCCATCGCTCTTGCTTTGCGATGAATACACGGTTTTCGATGGTTCTCGTGGGTATTGAACCAGAAAGAGCGGAATCATTGGCCGTCGCTGCGGAGCGCGATTTGCGCGCTCACGAACGGACGATGAGCCGGTTCGATGCGGAAAGCCCGGTATCGGATTTAAACCGCGCCGCGGAAACAGCCATTCAACCGCCGCAGGGGTTGTGGGAGATCCTTTCAATGTGCCGGGATTATTGGCAGAGAACCCAGGGAGCGTTCGACATTACCCTTTGGCCCTTGAATCATCTCTGGCGTGAACATTCAGGCCGCGGAGAAGAACCAACCGGGGAGGCCATCGAGCAAGCCCGCCGGCAAACCGGATTCGAGCGCCTCCAATTCGATGAGATCGCTCATACCCTCCGCTTCCAGACGAAAGGAATGAGTATCGACCTGGGTGGATTCGGCAAGGGTTTTGCAATTGAACGTCTGGCCGGCAGCTTGCGTGCGCAACGAGTCGAGCAGGCGTTCCTGAGTTTTGGAGAGAGTTCGATCACCGTTCTCGGCTCGCATCCGCACGGTCCGGCATGGCCGGTGGGAATCACCAATATGTTTCAGCCTTCCCAGACGGTGCACACGTTTCATCTGCGCAATGCGTCGCTCTCCTCTTCCGGCACAGCGCCTTTCAATTGCATGGAAGGTCCGAAAGTGCTCGGACAAATCATTGACCCGCACAGCGGCCGTCCCCTGGAAGGGTACCGCACAATTTCAGTTGTAAGCCCAAGCGGAATCGAGGCGGAGGTGCTCTCTACCGCTCTACTCGTAACTCCGGAGCGTGACCGGGCTGCGCTTCTCTCCGGATTCTCCACAGTCTCGGCCATTGAGATTGTTTACCGTACCAGCGCGGGGAAGTTTGTTCCCTGCATCGAGTGGAAATATGGAATCTGATTCATCAGTTGTTTCTTCGGGCGGTTCAGATCGCGCGCACCGGCGCGAGTTTCTCAAGCGCCTCGCTGTCCTGGCCGGTTCTTCCGCGCTTCTGGCCGATTTGCCCTGGTGGTCGCCGTTGCGAGCCCAGCCGGTGGGAGACTCGCCCGCCGACCGCGTGCGCATCGGCCTCGTCGGCGTCGGCACGCGCGGAAACCTCCTCATCGCGCATCTGCTGCGCACCCCGGGGGTTGAGATCGCAGCATTGTGCGACGACTATGAGCCTCACCTTCAGGCCGGTTTGGCGCGAGTCAAAGGCGCCAAAGGCTTTGCCGATTATCGCCAAATGCTCGATATGCCGGGCCTCGACGGCGTGGTGATTGCCACGCCCCTCTATCTCCACGCGCGCATGTGCCTCGATGCATTTTCCGCCGGCAAAAATGTCTATTGCGAGAAGAGTCTCGCTTACACCATCGAAGAGTGCCAGGCCGTCGCCGACGCCTACCGCGGCAGCAAGCAGGTCTTTCAGATCGGTCACCAGCGATTGTACAGCCCCCTCATTCTGCGCGCCCTTGAGTTAGTCCGCAACGGCGAGATCGGCCAGATCACTCAAATCCGCGCTTACTGGCACCGCCATGGCAACTGGCGTAACCCCGTACCCGACCCAAGCCTCGAGCGCCGCTTGAATTGGCGCCTCTACCGCGCCTATTCCTGCGGACTTATGACCGAGCTGGCATCTCATCACATTCAGGTGGCCAACTGGTTTCTCGGCGCCCATCCGGTTGCCTGCGCGGGCTATGGAAGCATCAATTACTGGAAGGACGGACGCGAACTATACGACAACGTCAACGTCGTCTACCGTTATGCCGACGGCACGCAGGTGATCTACGACGCGCTCACCAGCAACCGCCTCTACGGCGAGGAGATCCAGATCATGGGTCCCAAGGGAACCATCGAGGCTGTCTCCGGCAAGATATTCGCCGAAAACCCTCCGCCCGCGCCCGGCATCGTGCAGCTCATCAACGGAATCGAGCACGGCTTCTTCAATACGGTTCCCATCGGCGGACCCAGTTGGGTGCCCGACCTCAAACAAGACACCAAGGGAAACTTGATTGTGTCTGAGAAGCTTACCGACGACGGAACAGCCATAGGGTTGGCCGCCTTCGCAAACGCCATCCGCCTGCGCCAGCCCATTCCCGGCATGATGGAACAGGCATGCAGAGCCGGAGTGAGCGTCCTGATGGGACAGGCTTCCATGGAACAGCAAAAGGAAATCGCTTGGCCGGAGGAATTCAGAGTATGAAGGATATTGTGATTACAGGACGGCAAATCATCCGCGAATTGCTGATTTTTGCCGGCTGCATTCTCGCGGCTCTTCTAGTCAACGTCTATTCGATCGTCCGCTTTAGCACCCAGTGGAAAGAACTGATCACCACGCTGAACATCACTCTTGCCCTCGCTCTTATATTTTTCGCTCTGATCGCGGTCCTGCGGGGGATTGTTTTCTGTTGCAGCCGGGTTCTCCAGAAAAAAGCGGGATAACGGCTGTTCAGCGATGCCGTCGCCAACTCGCCAACTCGCCAACCCCGCGTAAGCCGCGCTAACTCGCCGCATTTGTCCAAATACGCTGTTTCTGCACGACCGTAACGGCAGACAGCGGTATAAAGCGAGGTTTGTAACCATTCCTTTGGCAACAGACCTCGCGGCCGGTGCGCAGATCGCATTACGGTGAGATGTGATCAGCATCACTGATGGCCGCCATCGCCTGTTCCACACTGTGACATCCTACTCAGGAGATCTGCCCATGAACAGTTTCCGCGCGCGTTTGTTCTGTTCTGCCCTCTTCGTTTTTCTCGTTTTGGCTATTGCCGTCCAACCTGCCATTGCTCAGCAGGATCAAGCCAAGCATATCTACCATCGGCTGATTCCAGCCGGGGATACCTGTGCCACCTGCCATAAGGTGGTGTATGACCAATGGAAAGCCAGCCCCCATGCCGCCAACGGTATCGAATGTACCGTGTGCCATGGCGAGACAACAGCAAAGGACTTCGCGGCCACGCCGGCGTTAAGCACATGCGACTCCTGTCACACCGAGCAGGTGGCGCAACTGAAGTCTGATCCATTCATGAAAGGCAAGACGTGTGTGAGCTGTCATCAAGCACACACCTTCGTGGAGCACAAGAAGGAGGCCCCGGCAGCCAAGTGATAACAATCACCAGGCGTCGCTTTCTCGCGCCTGTCGGCCGGCGCATCCGCGCTCACCGCCCTGGAAACGTGTCATCGCATGCCAGGGGAATGTACGACCGGTTGCCCCATCCCCACATCTGTCATCCTGAGCGAAGCGCAGCGCAGTCGAAGGACCTGCATTTAGGTTTTTTTCGCGAAGGGATGATATCCCACAAATGCCCCGTGCCCATCCTTCCGCAGTTTTTCGCGGAAGGGTGGGAAACCACAGCACCCCAAAGCCGGGTGCCCCATCCCCACCTCTGTCATCCTGAGCGCAGCGCAGCGCAGTCGAAGGACCTGCGTTTCGGCTTTTTTGCGAAGGGATGATATCCCACAAATGCCCCGTGCCCATCCTTCCGCAGTTTTTCGCGGAAGGGTGGGAAACCACAGCACCCCAAAGCCGGGTGCCCCATCCCCACCTCTGTCATCCTGAGCGCAGCGC
>Ga0224555_1001103_pt1 | contig 39573 bp, 32 predicted proteins | sample 714S23034metaG_FD_180687 | JGI IMG/M metagenome (GOLD analysis project Ga0224555, IMG submission 180687) | Peat soil microbial communities from Stordalen Mire, Sweden - 717 S2 30-34 | ecosystem: Environmental > Terrestrial > Soil > Wetlands > Peat | place: Sweden: Norrbotten County, Stordalen... | reverse complement strand
TCCTGTCGAGTCATCCCAAGCAAGCCGGCCAATAATGGAAGCGCCCGCCATCGGCAATCTCGTGCAATCCGGTCACTGCCAGGTGGCCAGCATTTCGGTGATTTTCCCGCGATCGATTTTGCCGTTCACATTCAATGGAATCTGCAGGAAGTGGTAGATGCGGTTGGGCACCATGTAGCGCGGCAGTCGGATGAGGGCAATCGGGCATTTCTTCATGCCCGCTTCGGTTTTGGTCTGGCATTCATGAGAGCGGCGGCACAAGAAAAGTCGCCATCAGACGATGTTGCTGCTTTAGCAGCGTCCATGAGCATGCAGCCTTGCTCTGGAACAGGAGTAGACCCCGGCAGTCAACATCAATGTGAGTTGAGAGAGACCGCCCGATTATTTCTTGTTGTCGGTCAACGTGAAGGTGCTTTGCGAATTTTATGTGAAACCACACCTGCTTTAGAAGTTTTCAGGCCGGAGGGCGCATTAGGTACTGGAAAGTACGAGCAAAATATTGCAGCAAACCGTCATTGCTTGGAAGTGGTGGGGATTAAGTAAGCTCGCTTCAGAGCAACAAGACTTAAGTTGCGAATACCATTGTCATCGAACCTGAAAGTCAAGAGAAATCCTAGTCGGAAGTCGGCCTTTCTCGATTGATCGACGGTGATGGCGGGCGATCCGCACGCCGACAGACCGCGTACCTCAATTTCCAACTCTGGAACTGCGGTAATAACGTCCCCCCCAGGTTATCGGGAACTCAGTCGCGATCGTCACCGCACAGTTCACGCTCTATGCGAACTAGTCAACCGGATTGATCTCCGGGAGTGTTTACGGCAACGACCAAATTTCCTGTGGTGGCACTCAGTCAACTGAGTCGCCAAAGGCTTATGGCTTCATACGGGACCAATTTCGGCTCGATAGAGGCGGAGACCCTGATCCAAGGCTGCGTGCATCTCTTCCGTCTTGCCGAAAAGACTAAGCATTTCCGCGCGCCCAAGGTTGACCCAAATAGCGATTCTTCGATCGATTTCCGATTGAAGACTACTTCGGAGCTGATCCAGGTTTATCTCGGCAACATCCAACGCCTCTGCCAAAGGGTTGAAGTGTTTGCATAACTTCTCAGCCATCTGAAGCTGTTCCTGCAGTTTCACTTCACAATCTCGGAACAACACCGGTTGGCCGTCGAGGTGCTCCGAGACAATTTGCGCGATCGCAGCACCAAGGAGGATCACGGGCTCGATGAACATCAGAAATGCCAGACGCAGGGCCTCAACTCGGTCTTTCGTGATTTTTCCATTCAGCTAGGCACTCAGGTAGCCCAACAAAAAGATGTACTCACGTTCTCCCTGTGCTCTGCTTTCAAGCACTGCCATGTTTGCATTGACCACGAATTGGTAAAGCAAATCAGCCTCCTGGCGAGCTTGGAGGATGGCTCGTTCCACCAGCTGTTCCGGTTGACCCTTCATGCTGTTTCGCACAGTGTGATACACCGCGTTCGCGACGGCCCCGCGAGGCGATGGCGTCCCTCGAGCAGCGTCCTCGGAAGTCCCTGCTTGCAATGCATTTCTCAGCCACACCACCACTACCTGTTTGGGTGTTAAGGAGAGCTCAATCGCCTTCAGACGCCGTTGACGGTTTTTCATCGGTGATTCCCTCCTTCGCCGGCCGGAACTCAAACGCTTCCGTTTCAGTTCCTCGGCTGCCAGACATGACTGCTTCCAGATGCGAGAGACGCTCTTCAACACGTTGGTCGAGAGCCTTCAGGAGAATCCCGGACAAGAACCCAATCGTATTCGCGGCACGAAGATCGAATGGGCCTTGGCGGACTCGGTTGATCGTTTCTTCCAAGAGTTCACTCACTTCCCCAATGCTTTTCAGCGGTCGTTGGGGGAGATTACATTCGTCAGCCTTCCAGCGGCGATTCTTCTGTCCTCCTTGCCGACCCAGAGCGGCAAGTTTCTCGGGATGCGCGTGAAAGAAGCAGAGGCCTCCCTCCATGGCGGGCGCCTGGCAGGGACCGCCAGCCTTCGTCTGAGCCTTACACCGCTCCCGACTCCGCTGTTTTGAGCCTTTCTTAGGCTTAAGGCTCATGGGGGTACCCCTCCCTGCCTTGGCGACCGCCGCACTGTGGAGCTTTTGCCGAATTTGTGGGACGAACTGCCGGCTCTTGGTTGCGCGGGGGTTGCGGATTTTGCAAGTCTTTGCCGGAATTTGCCGAGCTATCTGGCTGAAATTCTTTAGAATCAAGGCAAGATGGGCAACTCATAATCCGTAGGTCGTAGGTTCGAGTCCTACCGCCGCCACCAGACTTGTTATCCGACTTGCACAGTCAGCATCGATATGGATCCTCCGTCGACTCCTTCGATCGGAAAAGTGATGACTTCGCCCGGTTGTCTGCTGGCAATCACGTAAAGCATCGGGAGGTAGTGATCCGGCGTTGGAATTGAGAGCATCGCCTCTGGCCCGAGATTTTCGTAATCGATAAGAGGCTGGTATTCGCCGGCGACCATCATCTCCTTCGCTTCATTCTCGAAACGGATCGCCCAATCGTACGGGTCGGGCATGTGTCGTCCCCACGCGTAGGCATGAAGATTGTGGACCAGATTCCCGCTGCCAACAATCAGGATGCGTTCGCCTCGCAATGGCGCCAGTCTCCTGCCGATCTCGAAGTGAAACGATGCTGGTTGGGTTTCATCGATACTAAGTTGCACGACGGGGACATCGGCCTCGGGATACACATGCCTGAGCACAGACCAGGTTCCGTGGTCGAGCCCCCATGAGCTGTCGAATCTTACCGGCAGAGGCTTCAGCATCTCCTGCACTCTGCGGGCAAGTTGTGGATCGCCTGGAGCTGGGTACTGCACCTGATAGAGCTCTCGGGGGAAGCCCCCGAAATCGTGAATCGTTCTCGGGGACGTGCTGATGGTGACGCCAGTTACAGGTACAAACCAATGCGCGGAAATCGACAAAATTGCTTTTGGTTTTGGCAGTTGCTTTCCTATTCGACACCATCCCGCCGTGTAACTGTTGTCCCACACGGCATTCATGGGATTGCCGTGTCCGAAAAATATTGCGGGCAGTATCTCCGCCATGTGGACTCCTCTCAAATCACCCCGCTCTGACCGATGCAGATGTACCGCCTCTTCAGCCCCAGCGATGTTATCCTAAATGCGGGATCACGCCGCAGACGCTGTAACTTCTCATGTCCAAACCAATGACCTCCTCCGATCCAAGTACGTCCGACCCAAACAAGTCCAACCCGAGCGCTCCGGAGTCCACGCCAGCCAACGAGCTTACGGAATCATTCAAGGACATTTTTTCCGAGTACGAGCAGAGTCATTCCCGCAAGCGCGAACCCGGCGCTCAGGGCCGCGAAGGCACGGTGATTGCCGTGACCGCCGACTCCATCGTTCTCGATATCGGATTCAAGACCGAAGGCGTTCTACCGCTCACGGCGTTTCCCGCGGACAAGCCGCCGAAGCCCGGCGACAAAGTGCAGGTCACCATCAAGGGGCGCGATCCCGAAGGCTACTACGAACTGACTCGCGGCAAGGTCGAGCGTCCCACCGACTGGGCGTCGCTGGAAAAGGCCTTCGCCGAGAAGTCGACAATCATTGGCACCGTGACGGGCGTGGTCAAGGGCGGATTGAGCGTGGATATCGGAGTGCGAGCCTTCATGCCCGCTTCGCGCAGCGGAACCCACGACGCGTCCGAAATGGAGAAGCTGGTCGAGCAGGAAATCCGCTGCCGGATCATCAAGCTCGATGTGGAAGAAGAAGACGTGGTGGTCGATCGCCGCGCCATTGCGGAGGACGAAGAACGCGCCGGCAAGGAGCGCCGCTACTCGGAACTCAAAGAAGGCGACATCGTGCAGGGCGAGGTCCGCAGCCTGACCGATTACGGCGCGTTCGTCGATATCGGCGGCGCCGACGCCCTGCTTCACGTCGGTGAAATTTCCTGGCGTTGCGTCAACAAGCCGTCTGACGTGCTTTCCACGGGCCAGCAGATCGAAGCCAGGATCATCAAGATCGATTCGGACAAGCGGCGCGTTGCGATCAGCATGAAGCAGCTTCAACCGCATCCGTGGGATGCCGTCGCGGAAAAATTTAAGGCGGGCGAGCGGGTGCGAGGCACCGTTACCCGGCTCACCGATTACGGCGCGTTTGTGGAACTCGATCCTGGCATCGAAGGTCTGATTCATATTTCCGAAATGTCATGGGCCAAGCGAGTAAGAACTGCGAGTGACGTAGTGAAACCGGGCGAGACGGTTGAAGCCGTGATTCTAGGGGTGAACGCGGCAGAACGCCGCATCGCGCTCGGACTGAAGCAGGCGCTGGGCGATCCCTGGGCCGGGGCTGAACAAAAATTTGCGCCGGGCACGGTGATCGAAGGGCCTGTAACCAGCTTGACGAAGTTCGGGGCCTTCGTGCAGCTTACCGAAGGCGTGGAAGGCATGATTCACGTCAGCGAAATCAGCGCGGAGAAACGCATCAATCACCCGCAAGAAGTGCTGAAAGCCGGGCAAGTGGTCAAGGCGCAGGTGCTGGCGCTCGACACGGAAAAGCGGCTCATACGACTGAGCATGAAACAGCTGGTTCCGACTGGCCTGGATGAATACCTCGCCGAACATAAGGAAGGCGATATCGTTACTGGCCGCATGATCGAGGTTTCCGAAGGCCGCGCCCGCGTGGAACTCGGCGAAGGCGTGGTGGCGACGTGCCGGATCCCCGAGGAGGGTTCGGCGAAGGAAGACAGGCAAGCTAAGCAGGAGCCGTCATCTTCAACTTCATCCAAGCCTGATCTGTCGTCGCTCGGTTCCATGCTGCAAGCGCGCTGGAAGAGCGGCGCTGCCGCCGAAGAAACTAAGCCGGAAGCCTTGCGGATCGGGCAGATCCGTAAGTTTCGGATCGCAAAGCTCGAACCGGTGACAAAGAAAATTGAAGTGGAGTTGGAGTAACGCTGGGCCTGCCCTTGTTCGGACGACAATCCCAATGCTTGTTCACGCGCAGTAGAAGGAGAAGCGATGGACGATTTCCCGGAGTTCATGAAGCGTCCTGCCAACAGGATTGCAACCAGCAGTCAAGCGACTCCCGGAGTAGAAGGTTACGTCTTCGACGGAGTGGACGGGAGCCAGGTGGCATTCTGGACTTGCCGCGAAACGGCCCTGTCCACGCCACATGTGCATGACTTCGACGGCCCGTCCGAGCCGGTGAGGAGTACTTCATCCCGAAGGGGCTCCCGCATGGGGGTGAACCGGTGGCTGGCACCAGGACCATTCACGCGTTCGGCGGACGACGCGCCGATAGGACCAATCAATAGGCTGCATCCCCGGCGATCTCAGATGAATTGTTATGTTACTGGTGACTAACTCCCTGAGTTAGCCATCATCAGCGCGAACAGCGCGGGCAGATAGATGATGGTTGCGCGCAGCAAGCGGCGGGCCGACGGTTTCGACGCTGGAGCCGTCGCCGGTAGTTGCGGGTACGCCATCCCCATGGACACACGGAACAGCGCCGCGCCCATCAGGATCGCGCCAACCAAATACACGCGTCCGGCCATTCCCAACGCAACCGGCAAAACGCTCACCGGAATCAATGCTCCGGAATAGGCCAAAATCCGCCACACGGTGGACTTTCCATCGGAATCCACCACCGGCAACATGCGAATTTCGCCTTGCGCATAGTCCTCGCGATAGAGCCATGCGATCGAGAGAAAATGCGGAAATTGCCAGACGAACATAATGGCAAAAAGGACCAGAGTCTCGGCTTCCAGTCTTCCGCGCACCGCCGTCCAACCCAGCACCACCGGCATCGCTCCCGGAAACGCGCCGACAAATGTGCACACCGGCGAAACCTTCTTCAGCGGAGTGTACGCGGCCAGATACACCAGCGCGGTCAAGAACACCAACAACCCAGTTAGTAAGTTGGCATAGGTTGCCAGATAAGCGGAGCCGCCAAGAGTCAGCGCCAGACCTACTATAGCCGCATGTGCCCTGGTCATGCGTCCCGAAGGCAAGGGGCGCAGCGCAGTCCGGCGCATCCGCGCATCCACGCTCGATTCGAGCACTTCGTTCAGCGCCGCCGTTCCGCTTGAAACCAGCGCCACACCCAACAGGGCATGGACGAGGCCCAGCGACCACGATGACACGCCCATCCGGTGCGCGCCAAAGAAATAGCCGCACCATGCAGTTAGGACGATCAAAGTCGTAATGCGCGCCTTAGTCAATTCGGCATAATCGCGCAGCAGAGAAACAAATTTTTGCAACATGGACCCCACACTCGCCCGTTTGCTCCGTCCGCCCTCATCCGGCGGTTTAGCTCAAACCGGCACTCACCCCAAAATCCCCACGGAACACACCAATGCCGAAAGACAGCATTGGTACCGCGTCATCTGTTCAATGTCAAGCCAAAACTTAGGCCGACCCCACGTTTCGCTCTCTCGATGCTCGCACCAAAACCCATTCCCTGGCAACTGGCAACGGCAACTAGTGGCCGCCCGCAGGGCTGGAAACATTGAACGTCTCGGGTGGATCAAAATAACAGTGATGCCAAAGAGCTGCGTCGGACAACTTGCCCGCCTTCCACGCCTGAACCGTCGGGAGCGTGGCGGCGATCATGCCGCCATCGACCGAGTCGAAGATCAAGACCACGCCAAACAGTTCCTGCGATTTTGCCGCCAGTTCCGCGTAGTTTTTGTCGAGCAAAGATTTTGCGAATTCCAGCTTGGCCTGCGCGCCACTGTCCTTCTCGTTTTCCTGGATCTTTTGCACCGAAATTATTTTTACGTTCCTGCCCCGAAGTGGCTCCCAATCCCCCGGGAAGGGCGCAGTTTCTTCGCGTGTCACCTGAAACAGATCGGCTGCAACCGGTGCGGCACTCGGGCTGTTTGGCGGAACGTCCGAAATGCCCTCCGGCATCTCCAGGCTGGTGCGCCAGATCCATCCGCGCGACAAGCCGGAAATCCGCACGTGTACCCAGTCCGCGTTGAAATCCAGCATCTCAAATTCATCGTGCGCGCTCGCCAGGAACAAAGTCTTGCCATTCAGACTGGGAGTCGAAACCACCGGAGTTCCTGATTTTTTTATCGCGACCAGATTCTTGGGATGCGCCTGGTTCTTGAGCACTTCCTCCAGACTCGCGGCCTCGGCCTGCAAGCCGGGGGCTGGCTGATCTAAAGGCTTCTGCGAATTCTTCGAATCGGCCAGTTGCTGACTCGACAAAGCTGGACCCGACAAGCCCTGCTCCAACGAAGATGGAAACGTGTGCCCGGTCTCCGGCAAGCTCGGCATCGGCGCCGAAATGGTCGGTTCCGCAGCGCCCTTGTCTCCGACTCCTTCTTGTTCAATTGCCGGCCGCTTAGCCGACGCCGCTGGCGGAGCGTTCACCGGAAAACCTCCGCTGGAACTCCCGCGCGAACTCGCCGCACTGGGGCTCGTCGCCAGCAGATCGGTTAACTGGTCCAGCAGATCGGATTCGAGCCGGCCATTCGAAGTGAGCAGTTGATATCCAGAGCGAGATGCAATTGAATCCGTGTACCATGCCGTCACCTTCGTGCTCACTCGCACCACCGATCCGCCCGACGCATTCGAACTCACCTGGACGGCAGATTGGTAATACGCCCGCTGGTAGCGGTTCAAGGGATGATCGCCCGGCAACGCGAATCCTTCCAGCGCCGGCAGCCGTCCCCTCATGGACGGTTGCAATTCCTTCAGCGCTTTTTCCACTGCGCTTTTCGACTGCGGGTAGGTACGCTCGTACGGCGCTGCTTGCGGACTTGCTTGCGAACTTGCTTGCGCACCACCGCTCTGCGCCGCAGCCAGCAGGAACGCGGACGACAGCGCCGCGCGAAGTAATCCGCGTGGAAATCGGAAACTCTGCCGGGTCATGGCACCTGCTCCAACTGATCCCTTCGAATCCATCCATGCTGTCCGTCGTGCGTCTCGACCCCGACCCAGTAAGGCGTTGAAATCAGAATCAGAACTTCGACGCCAGGCTCCAGCGATTTCAGCGTGCTCGCGGTGTGAAAGGGAGCGGACTTGAGCGGAGCGCCGGGCTTCTTTACCAGCCGCTCCACCTGCTGGCGCAACTCGGCAACGTGTTGTTCCAGCGATTGAGCGGGCTGCTCGATCGCCGCTTGGCCGTTCACGCTCTCCCCATTCGTGTTTTCGATGGACGTTTCCGATGGTGGAGTGCTCAGCACAACTGTGTCACTGCCCAGGCCGAAGTTTTCCTTTGCCAAGCGTTCCTGTTTCGCTTGTAAGGCCTCGGCGTTTTCCTTTTTCATCAGTTCGATTGCGTCCAGGCGTTCCTGGATGTCCTTGTACTCGCTGCTTTCCACCGAGCCATTCGATAGATGGACGCTGTGCCGAAAATCCTCCACAAACAGAGCGTCAATGCGCAGCACTGTGTTTCGGAAGCCCTGTACCTGCACCACGTAGCGCACGGCCAACGTCCCAAGATCGCCGCTGTTTTTGAAATTTCGCGGATCGAGCGCCTGCTTCCGCACCTTGTAGAAAACCTTGCCGCCCTCCGTCCATTCCGGAAAAACCGGCGTCGACGTGGCCGCGACCGCTCCCATGACGTACTCGTCTTTGTTGTATTCCTTGGTTCCCCGGATAATCGTGTTCTGCGCCACGTCTTCCACCACCTGCGCCACTTCGGGTTCCGGCAGCGGAATATTGACGATCAGGCCCGCACCGTACTCAAGAACATCTTTTTCGCGGCCGTGCGCGGGGATTGCCGCCACAGTGAGCAGCAGAAATACCGTGGTTACCCTGAGAGTAGTTCCATGAAACGCAACCCAACGATTCAAGCCCTTACCGCAAAATCTCTTGTCCCACATCACGACCGGCTCCGGTGCTCCTGTTGCAAGAGTCTTATACGCTGGATTGATCGCTGTCAACTCCTGTGGCAGGCACCTTGAGCGCCATCCCTCGGTCACACTCGGAGCAGGATGTAAACAATTTGTAAAAAAAATCTTACAAACCTATTGCACTTTCATCGCTCATGGTAGTACTATCCACCGCCTAGTGGGGTGGTCGCGTCTCCGCGCGAAAACTTTTGTGGTTTCTGCGGCAACGCAGTAGTCAGGCAATGGCCTTCACGCTTGATCACTGCATGGCTGCCGCCCTTTGCGCGGGGTGCGAAATTTCGTTTTTGCAAAATCTATGAACTTGTCTGAGGAGTGCAGCATGCGTATGTGGGCGCAGTCTCGTCTCTGTCAGAAGCAGCCGCGAGTAACTTCTGTCCTCGCCGTCGCTTTCGCGTTAGTCTTTCTGCTCCTGGGCGCCAACCAGTCGGCGAGCGCGTTACCGGCCTTCGCCAGGAAGTATGGACTCCGTTGCTCGGCGTGCCACGAGTCGTGGCCCGCCTTGAACAACTTCGGGCTGAAGTTCAGAGACAATGGCTATCAGTTGATGAACGAGCGCGATTCTCCCATCTGGCAGAATCCCGGCTACTGGCCGGTGACTTTCCGCATTACGCCGATCTGGCACCGGGTGAGCAGCCTTAACCAGGTTGACGTCTACACGCCGGGAAATCCCACTCCCACCGGTTCGACCGCCCAACGCATCACATCGTCCGGCTTCGACCTGAGCGGGCTCGACTTCCATACCGGTGGCACTCTGGAGAAGAACATCTCGTTCTATGTGCTTCCGTCGTCGGACTCAACCGGAGCTTTTCATTTTGAGAGCGTCAATGCGCGCCTGGATAACATCGGGGGCAGCCCCTGGCTCAACATCCGGTTGGGTCGATTTGAGCTCAACAACCTGCTTTCTGAAAAGCGCACTCTGTGGCTCACCGGTAATGGCGGTATTTATCAGACTTATCACTTCATTCCGGTGGGTGACGGAAACATCTTCGGGCAAATGGGCGACAACCAGTTCGGCTTGGAGTACATGGGACACTCGGTGGACGATAAGACGCGTATTTCCGCCTCCCTGCTCAGTTCGAATGATGGGAACGTCGGCCTGATTACTGGAGCCAACTCCTATAGCGGATTCTTTACCTTCGACCAAGCGTTTGATGCGGGCAAGTTGGGGATGGAGCGTGTCGGAGCCTACGCTTTTGTAGGCGACGCGGCAACGTACTATCTGACGAATAGCTCTGGCGGAACGGGTGCCGTGCCCATCCCGGGCTCGGGAATTGGCAACAAGGGATTTAGTCGTGTCGGCTTCTACGGACAATTCTACTTCGGTCCCCACTTTGACGTGAACGTAGTTACTCAGCACGGCGAGGATAACGCATGGTTCGGACAGGGCTATGGCGACGCAATTGCCACGGATGGCAATGGAGGCGCAACCGCAACCTGCTCGAATCCCGCGAATGGGCCCACTTGCCCCTTTTTGAACAATACGCCGGGAACAACTCTTGCGGCGGGATCGCGGGCGCCCACCTGGAACGGCTACACCGTCGAAGCTCGCTACGTGTATAGTCCGCAGCTGATCTTTAAGGCCGTCTACGAGGCGGAACGAATGTCTCAACAAGCCACTCCGGGGACGCCGTCCAACCTGGGAAACATCAACAACTATTCGATCGGCTACCGCTACAACCCGTTTATGAGCAGCCGGGCTGGCTTCGCCTATTTCGGCGAATTCAATTTGTTCCACCAGGACCTTACCGGGCCTCTAAACTCGGCGGGCAATCCCACTAACGTAAACACCAGTGAATTGCTGTTCGGAATGGACTTTGACTTCTGATGAGGATGAATTCGCTGGCGAACTCGTTTCGCCAGCGCTGACTTCAGTTGAAGGGTGCTGACTATGAATAGCTTGAAGCCAATGCGATTTATCAACGCGAGTCTTGTCAACGCGGTTCCTTGCACTGTGATTCTAGGACTGGTCCTCGCGGCCGGGTTCACCCCGCGGGTCTCTGCCCAGGATGTGCCTGACATTGGGCCGCTGCGCCCCGTCGTGGTCAAGCCCATGGAGAGCCACATCGGCAATATCACCGGCCACTCGACATCCGACAACGCCAGGTACGATTACCGCCGCTTTTGCGCCGGTTGTCACGGCGCGGCCGGCGACGGCAACGGTGAGAACGCGGTTTGGCTCGATCCGAAGCCGCGCGACTTCACCATCGCCACTTTCAAGTGCCGCTCTACTCTGACCGGCACGCTGCCCACCGATGAAGATCTCTTCAAGACGATCGGGCGCGGCATCGTCAACTCCAACATGCCGGTCTGGAACACCGTCAGCAAACAGGAGCGCGCCGACTTGGTGGCCTATATCAAGATTTTCTCGCCCCGCTGGGACAAGGAAAAGGCCGGTACGCCGATCACGATTCCGCCCGAGCCCCCCGTCACCCTCGAGAGCATCTCTCACGGCAAAGCTCTCTTCACCAAGCTCGAATGCTGGAAGTGTCACGGCCCGCACGGCGAGGGCGACGGTCCGTCCGCCGCTACCCTCACCGACAGCAAGGACAATCCCATTCGTCCCTACAATTTCACTATCGCCGGGGACGACTCCCGCTTCAAGTGCGGCAGCACCAACCAGGATATCTACAAGATCTTCATGACCGGCGTGGACGGCACGCCTATGCCTTCTTTCGCGGACGTGATCCAGCCCAACGACGCCTGGGATCTCGTCCATTTCCTGCGCACGTTGCAGGTTCATCGCAAGAGCAAGGAGAACGAAGTTCTGTCGGCTGCGCACGGAGTTATTCCCCCGTACGTAGAAAAACAAACCAGTAACCTGACACCAGCCACTGTCCCCGCCGAGAACAAATCGCCCGGTGGTGGACAGTAAATCAATGCCAAGATCCCAGAAGGGAGTACTTGAATGCGCACGAAACAAACGCTGCTAGCTCTTTTGACGGTGCTCGTATGCTCGTCCCTGATGTTCGCTGGAACGGTTAGCGGCAAGGTGACCTACACGGGCACGCCCGCCCACCAAAAACCCATTGACATGTCCAAAGAACCCAGCTGCGCCAAGCAGCATGCCACGCCCATAACTACCGAAACGGTTGTAACCGGGCCCAACAACGCGTTGGATAACGTCGTCGTGTACGTTTCCTCCGGAGCTCCCGATGACGGACAGGTCCCGACGCAGGCCATCACTTACACTCAGAAAGGTTGCCAGTACGTTCCGCACGTTCTGGCCATGCACGTCGATCAGGAATTCCAGATCGTCAACGACGACCAGACTTCGCACAACATTCACCCGCTGCCCAAAGTCAACATTGAGTGGAACAAATCCCAGCCCCCCGGCTCGCCGCCGATCAAAGAGAAATACGACAAGCCCGAATTCATCTCGGTGAAGTGCAACATCCATCCCTGGATGCACGGCTGGTTCGTGGTGCTCAAGACGAACCACTATGACGTAAGCAAGGATGGAGGGGACTTCAAGCTGCCCAACCTGCCTCCCGGCAAGTACACCATCACCGCCTGGCAAGAGGACTACGGCACTCAGACTGCCGACGTCACCATCACCGGCAGCGAGACCAAAGAGGTCAACTTTACCTTCAAGGCGAAGGCTTACTGACGGACTGCGGCGGCGGAGTCTCGTGCGCTGCCGCCGCATTTTCTAAGAAAGTACGACGAGAGGCAACGACCGGCGCCGCGAAAACCGCAATCGCTGATTTCGAAACAAGGAGGCTATATGGAAACTGCAATCGGAGTATTTACTTCGCGAGATCACGCGGAGGGGGCAGTCAAGGAGCTGCGGGAGCGCGGTGTGCCGCAGGAATCCATCGTCTTCCTGACTCGGTCCGAAAGCGACGCTCAGAATCTCGCAAAAGAGTTTGGCGCATATGTGGGAGGCTTCGCGGGGGGAGCGGCAGGGATGACAGCCGGAGCTCTGGCGGCAACGCTGCTTCTTCCCGGGGTCGGGACGGTTTTCGCGCTTGGCTTCGGCGCCGCTGCTTTGCTCGGGGTTGCGGGTGCCGGTGCGGGCGCCGCTGCCAGCTCGGCGGCAACCCACGACGCGGGCACGCCGCAACCGACAACGGCGGAAAAGTCATCTGAGGACGTCGCGTTCTTCCACGAAGTACTTAAAGAAGGGCGTTCGCTGATTGTGGTTCGGACGGAGTCAAAGGATCTGGCGAGTTCGGCGTGCGCCGTCCTTGACCGGCGGGGAATTGGAATGGAAGGACGGAGCCCCGTCAGGATGCAAACCGCCGTCCGGCAGGTGGGTGGAGTAACCGTCATTGACATCAGCGGAAGAATTACGCTGGGCGAGGGAAATGTCATTCTCCGCGAGATTGTTCGAGATCTGGCGGAAAAGGGTGCGAGGGCGATCGTTCTGAACCTGGGCGAAGTTCAGTACATAGACAGTTCTGGGATCGGGGAATTGGTCAAGGCTCACACCACAATCCGGAACCAGGGTGGGCATCTGAAACTTACTAATCTGAACAAGCGAGTACATGATTTGCTCGAGATGACGCGGCTCTCCGCCGTTTTCGATATTCAAAAGGATGAGACTAGCGCGATCAAGTCCTTTGACGGCCCGTCACAAGCCGTGGCCTAACCTAACGGTGGTCACCGCTGGAGTTGTTTTTCGAGACTTGGGCTGGCCAGTGTTGGTCACCCCAGACGTTTTGAGGAACGCGACAAAAGGCCGGATCCGAAAGCCGGCGGGAAGCGAGACACATGGCGAAATTCTTTGCGGTCACCATCATCGTAATCGCGATCCTTTCCGCGATTCCCATCTTGCGACATACCTGGGTAGCACCCGAGGACATCTCGACGCATGGAGCTTTGATCGATGAGCAGATGTCAGAAACCATGGCGGAGGCTGGTATCTCCTTTCTCGCCGCACAGTTCGTTCTGGCAATTTTCATCTGGAAATTCTCCAACCCTGGCCCCAATGCAAAGATTAAGAATTTTCCCGGCGGCGCCAAGGGTTTGGTGATTGCTGCGTTGCTGGTCGTGGGTTTAGAAGTCATGGCCCTCGGAATCTTCGGAGTGAAGGCTTGGGCCAATGTGTATCTCACCCCGCCGTCGGCCGACGCCATGCCGATCCAGGTGCAAGCCGGACAGTTCGCTTTCTATTTCCGCTATCCCGGTCCTGATGGAACGTTCGGCGCTCTTCACCCGGAGCTTATTAATGAAGGATCGCAGAATTACTTTGGTCTCGACCCCGAACATGATCCGGCTTCCCGAGACGACATCGTGACCGCCGAGATGGCTATCCCCGTGAACAAAGAAATCCACCTGCTCATGCATGCGAAGGATGTTGGACATTCCTTTTTTGTGCGGGAGTTGCGGGTGCAGCAGGATTTTGTCCCCGGGTTGGATGTTTCTCTGCACTTCACCGCAACTAAGGTCGGCAAGTACGAAATTGTCTGCACCCAGTTATGTGGCTTGGGACATTACAACATGAAGGCATATCTCAGTGTATTGTCCCAGCAAGATTTCGATGATTGGCTGAAGAAAGAACAGGCAATGCAGTAACTCTTCCGGTCCGCACTCGCTGCGGCTGGGTGGAGACATTTCTTTTGAGGTGAGGGCAAATGCACGACATGTCAGCGCACGCGGTGCAACACCACGCTCCTCCGACAAGTTTTATTCGGAAGCACGTCTTCAGCCTGGATCATAAGGTGATTGGCAAGCAGTATTACGCGCTGGCCCTGGTCGCCGCTTTTGTCGGAATGGCTCTTTCCTGGATGATGCGCATCCACCTGGCTTGGACCAATGCAGCAATCCCCGGCCTGCAATTGCTTTCGCAAACTGGCGCTCCCGGCGGGGTGATGACGCCAGAGTATTACCTGCAATTGATGACCATGCACGGTACCATCATGGTCTTCTTCGTGCTCACGACCGCGCCCTTCGCAGCCTTCGGGAACTTTTTCCTGCCCATCCAGGTCGGCGCCGAGGACATGCCCTTCCCGCACTTCAACATGATGTCGTTCTGGATCACCTTCGCAGGCTTCGTGGTCCTGATGTCGTCATTCTTCGTGGGCGACGGACCGACCCTTGGTGGCTGGACCCAATACGCCCCGCTTAATGCGGTGGGTTCGATTGCGGGTCCTGGACAAGGTCTGGGTGTTGTCCTTTGGGCAGTTTCCATCGCGCTGTTTTGTGTTGGCCAACTGTTGGGCTCATTGAACTTCATCCCCACCACGCTCGACCTCCGCGTCAAAGGCATGAGCCTCATGCGTCTGCCACTCAGCGCCTGGGCATGGTTCATTACCTCGTGCATGGGCCTGACCGCATTTGCTGTGTTAATGCCGGCATGTATCCTCGTCATTCTCGATCACGTGGCCGGGACCAGCTTCTTTGTCGCGTCGAATCTGGTGATGAATGACCAGCTGATACCGCACTCTGGAGGATCGACTCTCCTATGGCAGCACCTGTTCTGGTTCTTCGGACATCCTGAGGTCTACATCGCGATCGTGCCTGGTATCGGCATCATTTCCCATATCCTTATCACCAACATGCGCAAGCCGATGCTGAGCCACAGAACACTGATCTATTCCATGGGAGCGCTTGCTGTCCTCAGCTACGGGGTCTATGGGCATCACATGTTTGTCAGCGGGATGAATCCATTTTCCTCGCTGGCGTTCTCTTTCCCCACCCTAGTCATAACCATCCCGTCCACCATCATCGTGCTGATCGCGACCTTCAGTCTGTATGGCTCCAAACTGCGCATCAACTCGGCATCTCTGTTTTCCCTGGGCTTTATTTCGATGTTCGTCAGCGGCGGCGTGAGCGGTTTCTTCCTGGCTCAACCCTCGATCGATATCATGCTCCATGCGACTTACTTCGTAGTGGGGCATTTCCACTTGGTGATGGGTGTTGCGGCCATGTTTGGCATCTTCGCTGGAACTTACTTCTGGTTCCCCAAGATGGCCGGACGAATGATGAATGAGACTCTGGGGAAAATTCATTTCTGGCTCAGTTTCGTGGGCGCCTATTGCATCTTTATGCCCTTCCATTACTTGGGCATGGCCGGCAATGTGCGCCGCTATTCGACGTTCGTCGATGACTTCCTGCAGCCGCTGCTTCCGGTGCATCGCTTCATTACGGTCGCTGCTCTTATTACCGGTGCGGCCCAGCTCATTTTTCTCTACAACCTGATTCACAGCCGTTTCTGGGGCAAGCCCGCGCCAGATAACCCGTGGGAGGCCACTTCCCTGGAGTGGAGCACGGCTACGCCGCCGCCTTTTGATAACTTTGGCGGTAAGCATCCGGTGGTTTATCACGATCCCTATCAATACGGCGTGCAGAGTTCGGTTGGTGACTACGTCATGCAGACGTCGCCGGAGCAAGTTAAGACCGAGAACGAGGAGAGATAGGGTAGGTAACGGTTCCAGTCGCACCGCCCCGGAACCAACAACGACACGGGCGTTAGCCCATGAGGGACGCGCAATTTATGGCCACTACAATACATGAACCGCCGCAAATCGATCCACATCGTTTGCCGGAAGACGGACACTCGGGGAGCGGTGGTTGGAAGAATCTTGTCCCGGTCAATGGTGACTTACATGTCGCCCTCGACCACTCGCCCCCACCGTCTTCGACTGCAATCTATGTAGTACTTTTCGCCATTACGATGATGTTTGCCGCGTTCAGCAGCGCTCTGATCGTTCGCAAAGGTTCATCGCTGGACTGGCAGACGTTCACGTTGCCCTCGATCCTCTACTTCAACACCTTGATCCTCCTCGCGAGCAGCGTTACTCTCGAGGTTTCACGTCGCCGCGTTGCTGCTTTCATGGGCGGCCTGAAAAGCCAGGTTGAGAGCCCGGCGCGCTGGCTCTACATAACGTTGTTTCTCGGCTTGCTTTTTGTGGCCGGTCAGTACGCGGCGTGGTCCCAGTTGAGGACCGAGGGGCTCTATCTAGCCACGAATCCAAGCAGTTCTTTTTTTTATGTATTGACCGCCACTCACGCGCTGCATGTGCTGGGGGGGTTGGGGGGCCTGGTCTATGTCATTCGTAAGCTGAGTAAGTCGGCGCTGCGACGGAGCCAACTGGATGCCACCGCGCGTTACTGGCATTTCATGGACATTCTTTGGCTGTACCTGCTTTGCCTGCTTTGGATGAAACTTTAACCGACTCGAACTATTAGGAGGCGCCGTGAGCCAAGCGGATTTGACCATGGAAACACACTCGACAGGCTTGACTGTAGGACCGGCATTTTCGATTCCTACAAAAAAGCTCGCGATGTGGCTGTTCATTATCGCGGACACCATGACTTTTGCTGCGTGCCTAGTGGCCTATGGATTCCTGCGCAATGGGACTGCCAACTGGCCGCGACCGTTCCACAGCATCACCAATGTCGCGGTAATGACCTTCATCCTTCTGACCAGCAGCTTGACCATGCTGATCGGACTGCGCTCCGCGCGGGCGGGAGACAAAGCCGGGGCCTTCAACTGGACCATGATTACCGCCGCGCTGGGTATTGTTTTCGCCCTGCTGCACATTCGTGAATGGTTTGGGCTTATTGGTGAAGGCATGACCTTGTTTAAGAACCCCTGGGGAACGGGATTGTTCGGGGCGTCGTTCTTCAGCATCACGGGCTTGCACCTTACCCACGTTACCTGCGGCGTAATCGCTTTGATCGTCGTCGGCCTGCGCTATAAGGGCGGTCGCTACCAGGCGGATGACATCGAGGTTTTGGGCCTTTACTGGCACTTCGTAGATCTGGTTTGGATGTTCGTCGTCCCGTTGGTCTATCTTTTAAACCTCACCCACTAAAACAACAAATTTGGGAGCAGAATGCTATGACAACCGCGGATGAACACAAGAGCAACGGTATCGCGAAAGATCTGATCGTCTATGTATGCCTGCTCGCTCTCGCAGGCGTGCAATTCGTCATTGCCTATCAGAACATTGACACTTCGCAAATGTTCACCCGCATGCTGGTGGTCGCCATCGTCGAGGCGGGGCTGGCAATGTTGTTCTTCATGCATCTTTGGTCAGAAAAGCGGGCTTTTCTGTGGTTTGTCGTTATCTTTACAGTTTCTGTTCTGCTGGGGATGCAATATGGGTGGACCGACAGTTCCCGTATGGTTACCGGCGCGCCGTTTTCAAAAATACAGTGAAAGGCGCGTGTTGAGAGGAGCGGGATGTCAAAAGCAAAGCTGAGGGTTGAGAGACCGTTTCTGTGCGTTGCCATTGCGCTGGTTGTACTGGCCGTGCTCGCCGCCCCTCTCCCGGCTTTCTCCCAGAGTTGCGCGCTCTGCTATACGCAGGCGGCCTCCGCTGGTGCTCGAATGATTCAGGCCTTGCGCAGTGGGATTCTGATTCTCATCCTCCCTCCCACGCTCATGTCGGTGGGCATGATTTTCATTGTGTATCGCAAACGCCATCAGTTCAGACAGGCCGACGACGCGCCTGACTCTGAACGCAATTGGTAACCGCAGAGATCTTCCACTTGTAGAGACGGGGCTTGCCCCGCCTACGGAGTCAACGGCAGTTACTGGGCGCAACATAGCCGGCAAACCTCGCCTTGATCCAGCTGATCTGGTCTGAGACTGACGCTCCCATCACACCGCTGGCATCGACGCCCGGATACTTCAAGAAAAGAACTCGGCTTCCCTGCTTGCAAATGCGAGCCACCGTCTTTTCCGACATGTCCGACGGTACGGCAGGGTCCACCTCTCCACTGATGACAAGCAGCGGGCTCCAGGCCCGCTTTTGACCGGGCGTGTTCCGGCTGAAAAATTCCTTTACGAACCGATTGTTCTCCCAACCAGGCTTGAGCATTGTGCTCGTGAACTCCGGCTCGGTTTCTCCTCCGCACGTCTGCGCGACACGTTGGTACGCCGGCAGCGCCTTGTCTGTCAGCATGTCGGTCACCTGGAACTCCGGATAAAGCGCTTTAACGGTCGATGCCAGGACCGGCAACATGCGATTGGATGAACCCTTCGCGAAGCGCTCGTAGACCGGCTGCCCATCCGCGACACCGGAAATGGCAACGCTGCCCAAATAGTTGGGATCGCGCAATTCACTCTCCGCCACGTCCACCGCGGCCAGAGCTCCTTGGAAAGATCCCACAGCTATCCATTTACGCCCGATCTGTTTCGCCGCAGCACGCGCCGCCGGAACTGAATAGATGACGTCCAACCCATTTGACTGCATGTCCAGCACCGGTTTTCCGGAATCCGCACCCAATCCTGAATAGTCGGTCGCAACCACCGCGTAGCCGAGACTGGTGTACATCGCGAGGAGCGGCCCAGCCCCGAGATTTTTCATCAGCGAGGGAGCGCACTGTCTTGCCGCTCCTCTGAACTCGTGCGCCCAGGCAATCAGCGGCCATCCGCCTGCCGGAGGCTTGCCATCCGGAACCAGCACCACAGCCGATACAGCCACGTCCTCTATGTTCGCCGTCCGGGAGTAATAAAGAATCCGCAACGCCGACAATTCATAAGGAAGGTTGTATTGGTCGATCGCTTCCGAGCGTATCAGTTCTCCAGGCTTGCCTGCGGGCAGCGGATGTGGCGTGTCATAAAAGCTTGTCAGCGGAAGCGTAGCCGGTGGGCGGAATCCTTTGGCGGGCGTTGCGGCCTGAGCTTGGGCAACCGCTGGACTTCCACGCAGGCCAGCCAAAATCAGAGGAACGGCCGTGACCGCTGCGAGAAACATCTGCGCATTGCGACTTGATGACCAGAACCAGCGCGGCTTTGTCATGTTGTCAGTAGGGGATGGTACCACCTCAAGATTCCGGGAGGCCACATCCGGTGCATCCAACACCCGCGTCTTCCGTGGCACGCTACCGATTGCCGAGAGAAGCGCAACTAGTTAGGCAAGCCAGATAACTCCGAAAGCAAGGGCGACCGTGGGTCCGACCTGGGCTGGTACCGGCTTTTTGTTGACTCTCTGCCCACTGTCCCGTCACTCTGTAGGGTTGACGCTCAGTCTGAAGTCCTTGCCCAGAGCGGGATTTCATCCGGAAACGGGAATTGTTTGCCAGTTAACAAGCCCTTCCCGCGGGAACCGCTTGATGTCCAACTTACAAGTGATAAAATCTTCTTATGCCAAAAACACTGATTCAGTCCGTAGTCAAACAACTCGAGTTGGAACGTGCGCGACTTGAGAATGAACTCCACCGTGTAACCGCCGCCCTAACTACCTTCGGGAAGGTCTTCCTGCAGGGGAGCAAGCGTGGACCCGTCGCAACTCGCAAGAAACGAACGATTTCCGCGGCAGGACGCAGGAGAATCGCGGCGGCGCAAAGGGCACGATGGGCAAGGGTTCGGGCAGGCAAGAAATGAGTGCGCCGATATTCCGCCCACCAGGCGAGAAATCGGATCCTGCCGCATAGCATACAGAGCATGGGGGCTTCAGCCCAGGAGGTCCCTCACCACGTTCCTCACAAACTCCGCAAACTCCCGGACGTCTTCGTCGGCCGTGTCGAACGAGCACATCCACCGCACTACCGACTCCTCTTCGCTCCACACATAGAAGAAGTACCGCTCCTGTATCTTCTTAATCGCCTCCTGCGGAATTTGCGCAAACACTCCGTTCGCCTCTACGGGATACACAATCCTGACTCGCGGAAGCTTCTTCACTTCCTGTTCCAGCAGTCGCGCCATACGGTTCGCGTGCTCCGCATTCCGCCGCCATAGATCGTTAGTCAACAGCGCCTCCATCTGCACCGACATGTAGCGCATCTTCGATGCCAACTGCATCCCCTGCTTGCGCACAAACGAAAAATCCTCCGCCAGTTCCGGACGAAAGAACACCACCGCCTCCACTCCCATCAACCCGTTCTTCGTCCCGCCAAACGAGAGCACATCGACTCCCAGATCGCGCGTCGCCTGCCGCAAGCTTAGTCGCTGCGCTGCCACGGCGTTTGAAATCCGCGCCCCATCCATGTGCAAAAACATCTTGCGCTCGTGGGCAAACCGCGCCAACGCCTCGACCTCTGCTGGCTTGTACACCGTTCCCATTTCGGTTGATTGCGTAATCGAAATCACCCGCGGCTGCACGTGATGCTGATCCCCAATTCCGTGATACGCCTGCGCTACCGTTTCCACGGTCAGCTTCCCGTCCGGCGCTCCGAGAGGCACCAGTTTGCAGCCCGTAAACTTTTCCGGCGCGCCGCATTCATCCGTATAAATATGAGACAGCTCGGGGCACATTACCGCATGAAACGGCCGCGTCAGCGCCTGCAAACTCAGCACATTCGCCGCCGTCCCATTGAAAACGAAGAAGACCGCCACATCGGCTCCGAACTGCTCGCGGAATTTTCCCACTGCCGATTCCGTGTGCGGATCGTCTCCATAGCCCACCACATGGCCTTCGTTAGCGCGCCGGATCGCCTCCAGCACCTCGGGATGCACCCCCGCATTGTTGTCGCTCGCAAAACTTCGACTCGGTTTCATAACAAAACAATTTAGCAGAACCAGGAATTCTTAGAGCTTTATGCCCTTACGATGAATCTATTAATGTTCTAGTATTACTGGTTCGCATCTCCGGAACAGAGCGCTGGGAATCTGCCGTGTGATCACTGGGGCTAGGCCCAGAGGTGCTCTTCTCTTCTTTTTGCAGGTTGAGTAGTTTTGTTAAGAGCAATGATTATGTCTCGAGTCTTGGCAAGAGCGCGGTCTCTGATTCTGTCCGGTACCCTTCTGTTCGCACTTCTTTTCGCGGCCGGCTGCGGCAAAGGCAAAGAAGCCAAAGCTGACGCCCCGCAGGCCATGCCGGTCAAAGTCCTTACGGCCAAAGTCCAAAGAGTCGACGACACCACCGACTACGTCGCTACCTTGAAATCCCGCGACTCTGCTGTGGTCATGCCGCAGGTAGAAGGCATCATTACGCAGATTTTCGTGCACTCCGGCGAACTTGTCGCTTCCGGGGCTCCCATGATGCAGATCGATCCCGCCAAGCAGCAGGCCACGGTCAAAAGTCAGGATGATGCCCGCGCCGCTCAGGTCGCGCAGGTCAAATGGGCGCAGCAGAATTACGAGCGGGTCAGCGGCCTGGCCAGTGCCGGCGTAGTCAGTAAGCAGGATCTCGACCAGGCGCGTGCGACCATCGACGCTGCCCAAGCGCAACTGCACTCGCTCGAGGCACAGGTCAGCGAGCAGCAGGTCCAGTTGCACTACTACCAGGTGGTTGCCCCGCGTGCCGGCATTGTCGGCGATGTTCCCGTCCGTGTCGGCGACCGTGTCGTCACCACTACGACGCTCACCACCGTCGATCGTCCCGGCAGCCTCGAAGCTTATATCTATGTTCCCATCGAGAAATCTGCCCAGTTGAAGATGAATCTTCCCGTCCAGATCGTTGACGCTTCAGGGAACTCGCTCGCCAGCAGTCGCGTCACGTTCATTTCGCCCCAGGTGGACACCGCGACGCAGACCGTGCTCGCCAAAGCGACGATCGCAAATTCGAATGACAGCCTGCGTACCGCTCAGTTCATCCGCGCCCGCGTAGTCTGGGGCAGCCAGGAAAGGCCGGTGGTTCCGGTCATAGCGGTGTCGCGGATCGGCGGCCTCTATTTCGCTTTCGTGGCTGAGTCTGACCAGAAAGGTGGATACGTGGTCCACCAGAAACCGCTCCAGATCGGCCAAATCGTCGGCAACGACTATGTCGTCCTCGACGGTGTAAAACCGGGAGACAAAGTAGTTGTTTCCGGCACCCAGTTTCTAATCGATGGCGTACCCGTGATCCCGCAGGAAGGCAGCAGCTAGGCATCGGGCGATCGAATCGTCGGGTCATCTACTGAACTTCCGATCACCCGATGGCCCGATCACCCGATCACCCGATGTCCTTCTCGACAACGAACACTTATGGTCGACTTTTTTATTCATCGTCCGGTATTCTCCACCGTCTGCGCCCTGCTCATTATTCTCGCCGGCGCCGTCTGTATCCCTACACTTCCCATCGCACAATTTCCTGACCTCGCGCCGCCGCAGGTCGGTGTCACCGCTGTCTATACCGGAGCCAGCGCCCAGACCGTCGAGTCCGCCGTTACCACGCCCCTGGAGCAGCAGATCAACGGCGCCGAAGGCATGAAGTACATCACCTCCTCCAGCGACAACAACGGGGTCAGCTCGATCACCGCCACGTTCGACCTCAACCGCGATCCCGACCTCGCCGCTGTTGATATCGAGAACCGCGTCAACACTGCTTCCGGACGGCTCCCCAGCGCGGTGAAGCAAGTCGGAATCACCGTCGCCAAGAGCTCGCAGAATTTCGTCTTCGGCGCTGCCGTCCTCTCACCCGACGGTCGCTACTCCACGCTCTTCATGAGCAATTACCTCGATGTCTACGTCCGCGACAGTCTGAAGCGCGTACCCGGCGTGGCCGACGTCATGATCTTCGGCGAACGCAAATACTCCATGCGTCTGTGGCTCGATCCCGTGCGCATGGCCAGCCGCGCCCTTACCGCCGACGATGTGGTCAGCGCGCTCCAGGAACAGAACGTTGAAGTCGCCGCCGGACAAGTCGGTTCTCAGCCCTCGCTTCCCGGCCAGCAGTTCCAGATCAGCGTCCGCGCCGTCGGCCGTCTTTCTGAAGCCAGTCAGTTCGATGACATCATCCTGAAGAGCAATGCCGATGGCACTCTCGTCCGCCTGCGGGATGTCGGTCACGCCGAGCTCGGCGCCGAAGACTACAGCTCCGACTTGGACTACAGCGGGCACGAATCGGTTGGCCTCGGTATCACGCAGCTCTCCACCGCCAACGCCCTCGACGTGCACCGCCGCTGCCTCGCTGAGCTCGACCGCCTTGCCAAGCGCTTTCCGCCCGGCATGAAGTATGAGGTCGCTTTCGATACCACCGACGCGGTCAGCGAATCCATCCGCGATGTAGTCTCGACCCTGGGCACGGCCATCTTCCTGGTTATCCTGGTCATCTTCATCTTCCTCGAAGACTGGCGCTCCACCATCATCCCGGCAATCACCATACCGGTCTCGCTCATCGGCACGTTTGCTTTCGTCAAGCTGCTTGGCTTCTCCATCAACACGCTGACGCTGTTCGGCATCACGCTGGCCACCGGCCTGGTGGTCGACGACGCCATCGTCGTCATCGAAAACATCGAACGCCATCTGCAGGAAGGCGAGTCCGATCCCGTCAAAGCCTCGTCCGACGCTATGAAGGAAGTTACGGGCGCGGTCATTGCCACCTCGCTGGTGCTGGTTGCCGTCTTTGTGCCGGTCGCTTTCTTTCCCGGTACGACCGGTATTCTGTTCCGTCAGTTCGCGCTGACCATCGCCTTCTCGATCGCGATCTCCGCTTTCAACGCGCTCACTCTTACGCCCTCACTCTCCGCGCTCCTGCTGGGTCGCGAGCACGGCGAAAAGAACTGGTTCTTCAAACGCGTCGACCGGTTTCTGGCCGCGCTTACCAACGGCTACGTGCGCGCCCTCCGCGCTTTCCTGCGTTTCGAAGTGGTCGCGCTAATCCTGTTTGCCGCCGGACTCGGTCTTGCTTACTTCGTCTTCCGGCAAGTGCCCCAAGGCTTCGTCCCCACCGAAGATCAGGGATACCTCATCGTTGCCATCCAGGCTCCCACTGGAGCGTCGCTGGAATACACGCGAAAAATCGGCGCGCAGGTGAACGCCATCGCCAAGAATTTCCCTGAAATCGAAAACACCTTTTCGGTTGCCGGCTTCAGCTTCGGAGGCAGCGCGCCCAACGCCGGCCTGGTTTTCCTGAGCCTCCGGCCCTATGCGAAACGCAAGGGCCGCGAGCACACCGCTGCCGCAGTCCTTGATCGGCTGCGCGGCCCATTCTTCGGAATTTCCGGCGCGATTGTTATCCCCTTCGAAGCGCCCGCCGTGCAAGGTCTGGGACAGTTCGGCGGATTCCAATTCGAACTCCAGGATCAGGGTAATCACACTCTTCAGGATCTCGACAAAGTCACCCACGACCTGACGCGCGCCGGCGGCGGACGCAAAGACCTTGCTGGACTATTCACCACCTATACCGCGAGCGATCCGCAGTATGTCATCACCATCGATCGCGAAAAAGCCAAGAGCCTGCACATACCACTCAGCCAGATCACCGACACCCTCAGCGTGTACATGGGTTCGGCCTACATCAACGATTTCGATTTCAATAACCGTTCGTATCGTGTTTATGTGCAGGCCGACAAGCAATTCCGCTCGCATCCGCAGGACATCGGGCAGTACTACGTGCGCTCCGATTCAGGCGCCATGGTTCCGCTCGCGAATTTAGTCAGCATCGCCCAGACTGCCGCTCCCCAGGTCATCAGTCACTACAACCTTTTCCGCTCGGCGGAAATCAACGGGTCCGCTGCGCCCGGCTTCAGCTCCGGACAGGCCATCGTCGCCATGCAGCAACTCTCCGCGAAAGTCTTGCCTCAGGGCTACACCTACGAATGGTCGGGAATCTCGCTCGAAGAGCTGGCGTCGGGATCGACCACTCTGATCCTCTTCGGTCTCGGAGTGTTGGTAGTCTATCTCACACTCTCGGCGCAGTATGAAAGCTTCGTGCTGCCGTTCATCATTCTGCTCGCCGTGCCCATGGCGTTGCTCGGTGCGCTTTCCGCGCAATGGATCCGCAGCCAGCAGAACGATGTCTTCTGCCAGGTGGGACTCGTCATGCTGGTAGGCCTCGCGTCCAAGAACGCCATCCTGATTGTGGAATTCGCGGAGCAGTTGCGCGAGCGCGGTCTGACCATCCTCGACGCGGCCGTCGAAGCCGCCCGCATCCGCCTGCGCCCGATTCTCATGACGTCCTTCGCTTTCATCCTCGGCGTTGTCCCGCTGGTCACCGCCAGCGGCGCCGGTGAGAACGGACGCCACTCCGTTGGCACCACCGTCTTCGGGGGCATGATCATGAGCACGATCCTGAACTTATTCTTTATCCCCGTGCTCTATCTCTTGATTGAGGGCTTCCGGGAGCGCCGTCGTAAACCCAAAACAGCCTGAGTTGGTCGCGTGGGGACGGGAGCCCTCGCCCGTCCAAGCCGAGCGTAGCGGTCCCCGGCGCAAGAAAAAGCAACCACTCGGCTCTTTTCAGCGTCAGAAGAGTGCGAAGGCTTTCAGAAGCTCTTACGGTCCGAAGAAATCTTGCGTGAGGTCAAACCAATGAAGAAATCAATGCTCGCAATTCTTACTCGCCCACTGATTTTCTCGATGACGATTCTCTCGATGGCGGCTCTCGCCAGTCCCACCATCCAGAACAACCAACCGGCTGGCGCGCTCAGTCAGAAGAGCCTCGATCGCATCTACAAGGAAGTCCGTCATGAACTCGTGATGCTTCCTTATTATGGTGTGTTCGACAACCTCTCCTACAAGGTCGACCCCGATGGTACCGTGACCCTGCTCGGCCAGGTCGCGCGTCCCACGCTCAAGTCCGACGCCGAAAACGTGGTCAAGCGCATTGAAGGTGTCGAGAAAGTCGTCAACAACATCGAGGTCCTGCCCACCTCCATCAACGACGACCGGATCCGCCGCGCCGCCTACCGTGCCATCTACGGCAACGAAGTCCTAAGCGAGTATCAGTTGCGTGCCGTGCCGCCCATTCACATCATCGTCAGGAACGGAAACATTACGCTCGAAGGCGTAGTAGCCCGCCAGATGGAAAAGCAAATTGCCGGCATGCAGGCCAACGGAGTGCCCGGTGCATTCTCAGTGACCAACAACCTGGTAGTCGAAGAACAAGAGAAGAAAGACGACAAGAAGAAGTGATTTTGCAAGTGTGGGGCGGGCATTCCCTGCGGCTTCGCTCACGGTCATTCTGCCCGCCCCGGATTTCTTCGCGCTGCGAGCTTCTCCGTGCCCCTGTGGTTGAGCCGTGCGCTTCTGCAATCGGTAATCTGACTTCTGCAATCTACAATCTAAAGTTATCTATGCCCCAAACCAGCCCTCAAACTGGCGATCCCGGCGAAATCGACCACGCCGCCCGGCTTCTCCGCGCCGGCCGACTCGTCGCCTTCCCCACCGAGACTGTTTACGGTCTCGGCGCCAACGCCCTCGACGCCGAAGCTGTAGCCCGCATTTACGCCGTGAAGCGCAGACCCGCCGCCAGCCCGCTCATCGTTCACGTAGCATCCATAGAAATGGCGAAGTCACTAGTTGCGAACTGGCCAGAAATCGCCGACCGCCTGGCTCGCCGATTCTGGCCCGGCCCGCTGACGCTAGTACTAGCAAAGCAGCCTGCTATTCCCGACATCGTCACCGCCAACCTTTCCACGGTCGGTCTCCGCATGCCCGCGCATCCGATCGCGCTTGCTCTCATCCGCGCTGCCGGCGTTCCACTCGCCGCACCCAGCGCTAACCGCTTCACCGAACTTTCCCCAACCACCGCCGAGCACGTCCGACGCAGCCTGGGCGGCGACCTCGATTACATTCTTGACGGCGGCTCCTGTGAGGTCGGCATCGAGTCCACCGTGCTGTCGCTAGCCGGGCCTAGGCCGATCCTTCTTCGTCCCGGCGGAATCTCGCGGACAGAACTGGAAGCGACAGTCGGTCCAGTCGCCTCCGCGCAGGAAGTTCAGGCCGGAGCCCATCCCGCGCCCGGAATGCACCCGCGCCACTACAGCCCGCGGACCGCTTTGTATTTAGCGACGAATGGAAAACTGCCCGATCGGGGCCAAGGGCAGGGACTTTACCTGCAGCACCAGAATCCGCCCAGCCGCACCAACGTCACCATCCACCAGATGCCGCAGTCCGCTGCCGACTACGCAGCCGCGCTCTATGAAGTTCTTCACCAGGCCGATGCCGGAAATTACAACTGGATCGCCGTAGATCTCCCGCCCAACACGCCTGAGTGGGAAGCCATCCAAGATCGACTCCAACGCGCCGCGACGAAATAATCCCGCGCGTGAACAGAAAGACATGGCGGCGCACAACGGCCATCTGACCAAGGCCGAGCAGAAAGGGATCAATCGTCAGCAGAACCGGATCAGCAAGAGCATCTACAAGGACAAGCACCAGTAATCCGGCAAGAGGGCACGAGAGTGGAACCAGGGAACAGCCGCATGCTTGCTGCGGCTTTTCTTTTTGGTGCGTACGGAGACGGGGTAAGCCCCGTCTCTACGAGTTGTTTATCAGCCCACATTTCGCACAACTCCGACCCGCACAACTCCGACCATCCGAATTTACCAGTTTAGTTTCAACGCAAACTGGAACTGGCGCGGGTCGTAGGCGGCGGTGGCCTGACCGGCGTTGGTGAAGAGCGGGCTGACGGCGGCCACGTTATACACATTGGCGATGTTGAACATGTCGGCGATGAGATCCACGTTGAAGCGCTCGCCGAAGTAGACTTTCTTGGCGATGCGGAGGTCGTCGAAGACCGTCCACGGGGTGATGCCCGCGTTGCGGCCGAGGTTGCCGTCGAGGCCCTGCAAGGTGACGTGGGGAATAGTGGTCGTGGGAGTAAAAGCTTGATAGCAAGGCTCCTGGAAGACGCCGGTGGGCGAGTATTTCGAGTTGACCGGCGCATTTCCGATGGCCGTACATGCAGGGTTTACGAAGGTGTTGGGGCGGCTGGTGAGGGAGGACAACTGCTCGTTGTCGCCGCCAGCGGTAATGATGTTGAAGGGCCGTCCCGAGCTGAATTCGATCTGCGGAGCGAACGTCCAATTGCTGAAGAACTTGCTCGCCAAGCCGCTGCCGCCGAGCTTGCCTGTCTGGTAGACGCCGCTGAAGACGAAGCGGTGGCGCTGGTCAAAGAGCGACGTGGAACGATCGGCGCTCGGGAAGTAACTGTCCTGTGGCGTGAGCGTGGACTGCAGGTCGGTGGAGTCGTCGATGGCGTGCGACCAGGTGTAGGAGGCCAGGAATTCGTAGTGGTTGCTGAAACGCTTGCGGAGGTTGGCCGTCAGCCCGTGATAGACCGAGCTGCCGTTGGAGTAGTTGGCATCCATGTCGCCGAAGGGAACGCAGCCGGCGAAAGTTATGGGATTGCAAGCAGTGTTGAAACCGGCGGTACTGTATCCGCTGGCCTGGAGGTACTGCATGACGGCCGGCAACACCATGGTTACACAAGGGGTGGCCACGGCACCCAGGAAGTTAGCGATTGAGGGATTGATCCCGCCAGGACGAAAGAAGTTGGTCAATGCCGGGGTGACCCAAGGCAGCCCGTTGTTGGGATTGACACCGCAGGGAGCGGCACCGGTGCCGACCTCCAGCGGCCCGGCAGCTGCGTTGGAACTGGGGTCACTGTAAGCCGCCTGCCAGTTTGCCACCAACAGGTCACCGCGAATGGTGTTGGCGTTGATGGGACGGTTAAGATGGCGCCCACCGTTGAAGTTGTAGGCCAAGTTGAAGGCATAGCCATCGCCGAGGTCGCGCTCGATGGTCAGATTCGCTTGTTGCGAATAGGCGTACACAAAATTCTTGCCCTGCGGATATCCGAAGGGTTGGAAAGCTAGCGGAAAGGCTGCGGGCGCGAATGGGGCCGGCGAATTGGTGAGGTACTTTTGATTGAGGAACAAGGTTTGGGGCTGGTTCAGGGACTGGAATTGCTGCTGGTTCGGCTCGTAATAAAGCTGGCTTACCGGCATGCAATTGGCATTATTAAGAACCCCAGTGAAAATGCTGGCAGCGTTAAGGTTGCCGGGGCTGTATGGGATGGAGCCATTTGGGGTGGAGGCGGCAGTGCAAGGGGCGCCACCAGCAAAAATCAACTGGCCGCTGTCCGAGCCGTCGGAAGCTTGGCCGAGAAAATAGAGGCCGAGCAAGGGGTGGTCGTAGAACATCCCGAACGAAGCGCGGACTACGGTCTTGCCGTCTCCATGGGGATCCCAGGCGATGCCGATGCGAGGCTGAATGTTGTTCTTGTCGGTCTGGATACCTTTCTGCAGCCCCAGGAAGTTGTATCCGGTTTGGGCGAGCCCGGAAGGCGGCGTAAACGTTGGCGGGAACTCCACGTCGTAGCGCACGCCGTAGTTCAACGTGAGATTGTGGTGCACACGCCAGGAATCCTGCCAGAACACGCCCAGCGGTTTGTTGGAGAACGAATCGGTGGGACTGCCGATACCCTGGATGAAGTCCTGCGGGAGGCCCGCGCCGTAAGCCTGCACGGGATTCAGGATGGGGAAGGGCGCAGAAACTGCGGCGACATTGGCGAAGTCGTACACGCCGCCATAATTCACAGTGAAGGTGGCCGTGAGCGGGAGATAGTTGAAATCGCCTCCGAATTTGGTGGCGTGCCGTCCGATGCTCCAGGAAAAATTGTCGGTGAACTGGTAGCGTTTTTCGGTGCGCGCGATGTAGGAGTAGGGCTCGCGTCCGAAATAACCGTAACCGGGAATGTTCACTGCCGGGTCGGCGCCGCCCGGGATCTGCGTGTTGTAGTAATAATTCAGACCCCGGCGGGCGTATTGGAAGCGGAATTCATTCACCTTGCTGCTGCCGAGGGTCCAAGTGTCCTGCACAACGCCGGCCACGTCACGGTAGCTTTGTCGAGAAGTGCGCGAGTAGGCGTTTTGACCGAAGGGCTGGTCTTGTCCGCTGCCTTCGATGCCGGTGACCGTGCTCGGGCTGGCGTTGACGCGCAGCATGAGTCGGTTGTTGTTGTCTATGTTGTGGTCGATGCGCAACGAGTACAGGCTGGTGCCTTCGAACACCGGAAAGTTTCCGCCCTGCGGCCCGAGCGGCTGATACGATCCAGGAGTGTTGCTAGGGCCGAAGCTGGAGGGTGCGGCACAAGCTCCTGGAATGCAGTTGGTGGGGAACCCGGCCCAGCTGGAAAGTAGGCCTCCTGTGATCCCCTGCACCAGCCCTGGTTGCCAATAGCCGACTAATGCTTGACTGGAAGACGCTCCGGCAAGCGTCACATAATTCTCAAGGTTCGTGAGCCCGATGGCGCCTACCTCGGCCGGAGTCAGGGCCTGAAGGAAGCCTGCCTGGAGCGGCGTCACCTGGATCGTGCCGAAGGGAAGCGGCACTGCTCCTCCCGCTATCGTGGACGTGTCGAAATTCTCCAGACCGTAATACGCGAGGTCTTGCGCTGACGCGGTGCTGAGGTTCTGCACCGGGACAATACTGGAGAATCCGGTCTCGTGGCGGCGCGTGACTTCATAGGAAAAGTAATAGTACGTCTTGTCCTTCTTAATCGGCCCACCGAAAGCCGCGCCTCCTTGCACGCGCGTGTAAGCAGGATTGGACGTGGTGCTGAAGGGGTTGACGGCCTGGAAATCGCGATTGCGCAGGTATCCGTAGACGTCGCCGTGGAAATCGTTCGACCCGGAGCGGGTGATGATGTTGACCACGCCGCCGGCGGCGCGGCCGTATTCGGCGGCATAGTTGTTGGTGATGATTTGAAATTCCTGCACGGCTTCCTGGGACACGGTGGACCGCACGCCGTTGGTGGAGTTGTCGGTGGCATCGGCGCCGTCGACATTGACCAGGTTGGAGCGGGCGCGCTGGCCGCTCATGTTGAGGCCGGAAGTCGGCGCCGCGCCCAGTTGGGGGGCGCTGTCGCGCTGCACCTGCGAATCCGACAGCGTGAACTGGATGTAGTTGCGGCCATTGATGGGCAGATTGTCGATGCGGCGCTCGCCGACGGTGTCGGTAGTGGAGCTACGCGAAGTCTCAATGATCTCGGCTTGGGCGCTGACTTCGATGATCTCCCTGCCGCCCGCGACGGTGAGCGTGACGGGTAACTCGGCCATTCCGCCGACGGTGATGGCGACGCCGGTGGCTTCGGCTTTAGCGAAGCCCGAGGCGTCAACGGTGACGGAATAAGTGCCGGGAGCTAGCTGACGCACACTGTAGCCGCCCTGGCCATCGCTGCTGCCGGCGCGTTCCAGACCCTTGGCAACATCGCGGACGGTGACGGTGGCGTTGGTCACGGCGTTGCCCTTCGGATCTTTTACGCTGACGTGGAGGTCGCCGGTGGCGGCGCCCTGGGCGAAAGCAGATTGACGGACGAGCAAGAGCAGGACCGCAAAACAGAACAGACGCAATGACGCTTTCATAGGGCTCCTGGATCTTCCGCAGCGTGGCGGAAGGCGGGAATCAAAGTGCGCGTTTTTTCACTAGCTGTTTGAGTCTCGAGCACGTTGGCGGGTTGAGATACCCGGGTTGAGATACCGAAGATATGTACATCAGAGGAGGGGGTTCAGGCAAGCGTTAAGATGGATTACCGGTTGCGCGGAGGGCAACAGGCGCAGATTGTCTTTGTCCCCGCCCTTGTCCGGGCATTGCGTTTGCGGCTGCCTTTCTTTAGATTTCTTGGAGCGAGATTACTGGCGTGCCAGAAATATTTCTTGTGCCTTCTCTTGTGCCTTCCGAGAGTTTCAACGGACATTCCATGACGGGTGAACTGCTGCGGGTGATGGTGTGTCCGCCGGGCAATGTGGGGTGGGACATTTCCGGGAAAGCCGCGAAATGGCGGGAACTGGGATTTCGGCGTGCTCCTGATTTTGCGGCAGCGCAAAGCCAGCACGAGATTCTGTGCGAACTGCTCAGAAAAGGAGGGGCCGAGGTCGTGTGTCTGCCCGCGACGGAATCGCTCACGCTCGATGCGGTCTATGCGCACGACGCATCGCTGGCTACGGATTATGGTCTTGTGCTGATGAATCCGGGAAAGAAGAGTCGCGTGGCGGAGGCGCAGGCGCACGCCAACTTTTGCGGGCAACTGGGCATTCCAGTATTCGGGGAGATCGGGCTGCCCGGGACTTCCGAATCCGGCGACATCGTGTGGCTTGATTCGCAGACACTCCTGATCGGTGACGGCTATCGGACGAACAAGGCAGGGATCGAGCAGATGCGGTCGCTGCTATCCGCCAAGAATGTTACGGTGCTTTCGGCGCCGCTGCCCTATGGGCCGGGTCCGTCGGCTTGCCTTCATTTGATGTCGCTGATGAGCGTGCTCGATGAGCACACGGTTCTAGTCGATTTGCCGTGGCTGGCGGTCGAAACGGTCGAATTGCTGAAGGCGCGCGGCCTGCGCTTGATTGAGATTGAATACAGCGAACGCGACACGCTTGCCTGCAACGTGCTCTCGCTGGGTCAGAAGCGCCTGATTGCGATTGAAGAAAACGCCCGGACAAATCAGAGCATGCGCGAACTCGGCTTTGACGTGCGCACGTTTCCGGGGTCGGAGATCTGCATCAATGGGGCCGGGGGCCCGACCTGTCTGACGCGGCCGTTGCTGCGGAAGTAGCGGAGCAGTCGGTGGTCGTTCGGGCTTCGTCTACACGACCCCATTCCTTCCGGCTTGGTAGAATCAAAGGGCAATGCTTTTGCCGTTCGTCCGCGAACTTTTCGCGGAGGTGGAACAATTACCTGCCTTCACGCGTGCCGCCTCCCACCTGCGGGAGAGCGCGGGGCGGATGAGTGTCACTGGACTGTCAGCGGCGGCCAAGGCGCTGGTCGTTGTTTTGTTGCGACGCACGGTCGAGCGTCCGTTTGTGCTGGTGGTGGCCGACAACCGTGCTGCCGAAGAGTTGCTGCCGGTGCTGCGCGCGTTCTGTGAACTGACCGGAGCGGCGGATCCAGACTCGGTGGTGAGCCTTCCGGCGCGCGATGTACTTCCCTTCCAGAATTTGTCGCCGCATCCGGAGATTCAGGAAGAACGGGCTACGGCGTTGTGGAAGATCGCGACGGGCCGCGCCGCGATCGTAGTTTCACCGGTGACGTCGACCACAATCCTTCTTCGCTCTCCCGAGTACTACGCCGACCTGGCGCGAGTTTTGCGTCGCGGCGAGATTTTCGACCTGGAGAAGTTGCTCGAGCACCTGAACACGGTTGGTTACAGCGCAACCGATGTGGTGGAGATGCCGGGCCAGTACGCGGCACGCGGCGGCATTCTGGATGTGTACTCGCCGGAAGCGGACCGGCCGGTGCGCGTTGAATTTTTTGGGGATGAAGTCGAGTCCATGCGCAAGTTCGATCCAGCGAGTCAGCGGTCTTCAAACCCAGTCGATGAAGTGCTGCTCTTGCCCCTGACGGAAACGCCGGTCACGGAAGAACTGCTCGGTTCGATCAACGCCCGGCTTTCGGGGAAACGCATTACCGGATCGCCGGAAATTGTGGAGCAAGCTATGCGCGACTCGGGCGCTGGCGTCTTTCCGGGCTGGGAGTTCTACGCTCCGGTGGCGGGCGCCGACCGCAGCGTTTTCGGGCTGCTACCGGAAGCGCGGGTGATTCTCGACGAACCCGAAGCGCTGACCCAGGAGCTCGACAAATTTTGGGCACGCATTGAAGAAGCGCACGAGCGCAGCGGGGTGGGGAACCTGGTCCGTCCCGCCGATCTTTATCTCACACCGGAAAGCTGGCGGGAAAAAACCGCAGCTCTCCCCGGAGCCGATTTCGAATATCTGGCGATGGCGCGCGAGACCCGCGAGGCCCACGAGAGACGAACGGAAGCCGCGTTTCTTTCGCAGCCCGCCACGCGCTTCCACGGCGCGGTTCCAGCCATGATTGAGCAGGTTCAGAAGTTGGTCGGTGCCGGCGCACAGGTAATTCTTGCCGTTCCCAACACCGGAGAAGTCGAGCGCCTCGCCGATATGTTCACCGAGTACAACGCTTCATATCGCCTCGGAAGCCGCACCCGCAGCGGAGAAAGCTATGCCGACGAAACTTCGTATTTTGCCGGCGACGTTCTCACCACGACGCTGCTGAAGGCGTACCTTCCCGACGGCTTCGTTTTGCCGGAAGCGCATCTCGCGATTTTTGGGGCGCGCGATCTGTTCGACGAATCGGACCTGGTCGCGGCGCGGCCGCAACGGCAGAAATCGAAAGTCTCGGCCTTCCTCTCTGACTTCCGCGATTTGCAGGTCGGCGACTACGTTGTGCACGTGGAGCATGGCATCGGGCAGTACCAAGGTCTCAAGGAAATCAATCAGGGCGACGGCGCGGCGGAATTCATGCTGCTCGAGTACGCCGAAGCTGCCCGGCTCTATGTTCCGCTGACTCGCCTCGATCTGGTCCAGAAATATCGTTCGTCGGAGGGCGCGAAGCCCGTTCTGAATCACCTTGGCACGCAGGCATGGGGCAAGACCAAAGCCAGGGTGCGCAAGGCGATGAAGGATATGACCGATGAACTGCTCAAGCTCTATGCGCAGCGTCAGGCCGCGCGCGGTCACATCTTTCCCGCCGACACCGAGTGGATGAAGGAGTTCGAAGCTTCGTTCGAATACAACGAGACCGATGACCAGGCGCAGGCCATCGCCGACGTGAAGCGCGACATGGAATCGCAACTCCCCATGGACCGCCTGCTGTGCGGCGATGTCGGTTACGGCAAGACTGAAGTGGCGATGCGCGCCGCCTTCAAGGCTCTGAGCGACAACAAGCAAGTCGCCGTGCTCGCGCCCACCACCGTGCTTGCCTTTCAGCACTACGAAACCTTCAAGCAACGATTCGCGCCGTTCCCGCTCACGGTCGAAATGATCAGCCGCTTCCGGACGCCCAAGCAGGTCAAAGAAATTTTGCAAAGAGTGGAAGCCGGCAAAGTGGACATCCTGATCGGCACCCACCGTTTGCTCTCCAAGGATGTGAAGTTCGCCGACCTCGGCCTGCTGGTGGTGGACGAGGAACAGCGCTTCGGCGTCCGCCACAAAGAACGCATCAAGCAGATGCGCATGGAAGTCGACGTGCTTACCATGTCAGCGACGCCGATCCCGCGCACCCTGCATATGTCGCTGGTGGGCCTACGCGACATGAGCGTGATCGAAACGCCGCCCAAGGACCGCATGGCAATCCAGACGGTGGTCGCGCACTGGGACGAAAAGCTCATCCAGTCGGCGATCGAACAGGAACTCGACCGCGGCGGCCAGGTTTATTTCGTACACAATCGCATCGAGACGATCTGGGAGATTGCGGCCAAGATTCAAGCCATGGTTCCGAACGCTCGCATCACCGTGGGCCACGGGCAGATGGGCGAGGGAGAGTTGGAAAAAGTGATGCTGAAATTCATGCATCACGAAGCCGACATACTGGTCTCGACCACGATCATCGAGAACGGGCTCGACATCCCGCTCTGCAACACGATTGTCATCAATCGCGCCGACCGGCTGGGCTTGTCGGAGCTTTATCAGCTTCGCGGACGCGTCGGCCGCTCGAACCGGCGCGCCTACGCATACCTGCTTCTGCCGGCGGAAATCGAGTTGACGCCGATCGCGCGCCGACGTCTGGCCGCGCTCAAGGAATTCTCCGATCTCGGCGCCGGGTTCAAGATCGCTGCGCTTGATCTCGAACTGCGGGGCGCGGGGAACCTTCTTGGCGGAGAGCAGAGCGGCCACATCGAAGCGGTGGGATTCGAACTTTATACGCAGATGCTGGAACGCGCCGTACGCGAGATGAAGGGCGAGGCGGGCGTTGAAGTCACGGAAATTCAGCTCAATCTCGGTCTCAACATCCGCATTCCGTCCGACTACATTAAGGAAGAGAACCAGCGGCTGCGGATGTACAAGCGCGTCGCCGGAGTCGAGACGGAGTCGCAACTGCACGACGTGCGCTCGGAGTTGATCGATCGCTACGGCGAGACGCCCCGCGCGGTTCGCAACCTGCTTGAGTATGCCGCGCTCAAATTGCAGGCGATGCGGGTTGGAGCCAACGCTATTGAGCGCAAGCGCGAATTCGTGAACATCAAGTTCAGCCAGACGGCGGCGATTGATCCGGGCAAACTGGCGCGCTTTGTGGCGTCGCAGCGTGGCACACAATTTACTCCAGACGGGACGCTGAAGTTCTCGATAAAAATCAACAGCGCCGAAGGGATACTGCAAACGCTGCGCGATCTGCTGGAGGAGTTGGAAGCGCGCGAAGAAGCTGTGGGCCAGATATAAACGCCAGCAGTTACAATGATCCCGCGAGAAACCTATGCAAGAACGACGAACAAACGGTGACCGCCGCAAGGTCCGGAGAGTTCGCAAAGCGATTTTCCCCGCTGCCGGATTGGGTACGCGCTTCCTCCCTGCCACCAAAGCTCAGCCGAAAGAGATGCTGCCGCTGGTCGATAAGCCCATCATTCAATATGGGGTGGAAGAGGCAGTGGCGGCCGGATGCGACCAGATCATCATTATCACTGGACGCGGCAAGAGCGCGATCGAAGATCATTTCGACGTCAGCTACGAACTGGAGAAGATGCTCGAAGAAAAAGGCAAGTACGACTTGCTCAAGATCGTACGCCAGATTTCCGACATGATCTACGTGGCCTACGTGCGTCAGAAAGAGGCGCTGGGCTTGGGACACGCTGTGCTCACCGCACGCGAATTAATTGGCGACGAACCGTTTGCCACCCTGCTCGCCGATGACGTCATCGACGCAAAAGTGCCAGTGCTCAAGCAGTTGATGAACGTATTCGACGAGAAGCACTGTTCTGTGATCGCGACGCAGATCGTCGACGGGCCGGCAATTTCTTCTTACGGCGTGCTGAAGGCGAAAGAGGTCGCGGGCTCGGGCGGCAAACTGTACGAAGTTCTCGACTTGGTGGAAAAACCGAAGCTTGCGGATGCGCCTTCGAATCTGGCGGTGATCGGACGCTACATTCTGACACCGACGATCTTCGAAACACTTTCGGATATCAAACCGGGCGCGGGCGGCGAGTTGCAACTCACGGACGGGCTGCGCGGGCTGCTGCAGCGCGAAAAACTGTACGCCTACGTCTACGAAGGCCGCCGCTTCGATACTGGCGACAAACTCGGCTTCCTGAAAGCAACGGTTGAGTTTGCGTTGAAACGCGAAGACTTGGGCGGGGAGTTCCGGGAATATCTGAAACGCTTGAAGCTGTGAGGGTGTGGTGACGGGGCTTCGCCCCGTTTTGCGGGGCAGAGCCCCGCCACCACACAAACTTCGGGTCAGTCTTCCATCGTCGTTTTCATCTTCTTCGATTTCTCTTCCACGCCGCGCGCCAGTTTCTCTTTGTGCGTTCCGAGTTTCTTCGCGATCGCAGCGTCCGCGATGCCGAGTATTTGCGCGGCTAGGATTCCTGCATTGGTTGCGCCGGGCTTGCCGATGGCGACCGTCGCTACCGGAATGCCTGCCGGCATCTGCACGGTCGCCAGCAGGGAATCCATGCCCTGCAGGGAAGTCGAAGGAATCGGGACGCCGATGACCGGCAAAGTTGTGTGCGCCGCGATTACGCCCGCCAGATGCGCCGCTCCGCCCGCGCCCGCGATAATCACGCGAATGCCGCGTTCAGCGGCCTTGCGAGCATAATCTGCCGTGCGATCGGGCGAGCGATGTGCTGAAGTGACATCGATCTCATATGCGATCCCGAATTCATCGAGAGCCTTCCCAGCTTCGCGCATGATCTCCAGATCGGAGTCACTGCCCATTACGATTGAAACGAGTGGCTTGGCCATGATTGGTTTGCGTCCATCCGCTAACTCTTGCTCAGCGCTCGCGCCGCAATGTCTTTGCGATAGTGCGCGCCCTCGAAGCTGATCTTCGCGCACGCCGCATACGCGCGCTCCACCGCCGTTCCTAACTCCGCGGCCCTTGCCGTTACCCCGAGCACGCGTCCGCCGGAAGTGTAGAAAGCGTCGTCACGTTTCGAGGTGCCGGCATGGAAGACCTTTACGCCGTCCACCTTCGCCGCATCCTCCAAGCCGGTGATTCTCTTGCCCACCTCGTAGGCTCCGGGATAACCACCCGAAGCCATCACCACACACACCGCCGCATCATTCGACCACTTGAAATCGCCGTCGCTGGTGCGGCCGTCGATCGACGCCTCCATCGCTTCGACCAGGTCGCTTTCGAGGCGCATCAAAATGGGCTGCGTCTCCGGATCGCCGAAGCGGCAGTTGAATTCGAGCACCATGGGGCCGCGCGCGGTCATCATCAGGCCGCAATAGAGAACGCCTTTATACTCCGCGCCTTCGGCTTTCATGCCGGCGACGACCGGCCGCGCAATGTGGGCGACGAGCCAGTCGCGCATCTGGTCATCGACAATGGTCCGCGTGGTGTAGGCGCCCATGCCACCGGTGTTCGGTCCATTGTCGCCGTCGCCCACGCGCTTGTGATCTTGCGCAGCCACCAGCGGCGCCACCCGCTCGCCGTCGCTCACCACCAGAAAGGAGAGTTCGTCGCCTTCGAGAAACTCCTCCAGCACCACACGCGATCCGGCTTCACCCAGCATCCTGCCGCTCAGCATTTCGTTGGCTACGGTCGAGGCCTCGTCCTTGGTCTTAGCGATGACCACGCCCTTACCGGCAGCGAGTCCATCGGCCTTCACCACGATCGGAGCATGGAAGTGCGGCAGCGCATCGCGCACCTGTTCCGAAGAATCGCAGATCGCATAATGCGCCGTGGGAATGTGGTGGCGCTGCAGAAATTCCTTGGCGAAGCTCTTGCTGGTTTCAAGCTGCGAGGCGGCCTGGGTGGGGCCGAATGTGCGCCAGCCGCGCCGCGTGAATTCGTCCACCAAGCCGAGCATCAGAGGCAATTCCGGCCCTACGACTGTGAGGTCGGGCTGGAGTTGGTTCGCGAGCGCGACCATGGAGTCGAGGCTCTTGACGTCGACCGCGATGCACTCCGCTTCGTCCGCGATCCCGCCGTTCCCAGGCGCGCAGTAGATTTTCGTGACCCGCGACGACTGCCGGAGCTTCCACACCAAGGCGTGCTCCCGTCCGCCGCTGCCAATGACGAGGACTTTCATAATTGAACATTCAAGGGTAGGGGCGGGAGGAGATGATGTCAAACGGAGGGGGCTGCTGTGTCATACCACAATAGAAATGTCCCCGTCTTGACCACAATAGAAATGTCCCCAGGTTTTGGTTTCATGCTGCCCCGGAAAACAGGGCGCGTGCCTTTGCGGAAAAGCCTTTTCTCCAGGGATGATT
>Ga0224555_1001100_pt1 | contig 39619 bp, 32 predicted proteins | sample 714S23034metaG_FD_180687 | JGI IMG/M metagenome (GOLD analysis project Ga0224555, IMG submission 180687) | Peat soil microbial communities from Stordalen Mire, Sweden - 717 S2 30-34 | ecosystem: Environmental > Terrestrial > Soil > Wetlands > Peat | place: Sweden: Norrbotten County, Stordalen... | reverse complement strand
AATGTGCCGCTAACTCCTTATCCTGGACGACTTTGCAAATAACTCCTTTGTTTTGACGACTTTACAGCGCAACCCTGTCTGTAACATCAAGAAAACAAAGACTTTGCGTCCAAAGTACGGGTGGGGGGGTACCATACAACGCAGCACCAGCTATGCCGTCGGAACAAACCAAAGCCCCGAAGAAGTGCCCGAATATGGAATGACGGTTGCTTGGTTATTTTGCAAGAGGCTCCCCAAAATGCCCGCATTTTCGCGCTTTTTGGCGGGCGGTTCATCGCGCGCCTCTCAGCCTTTTGCCGGCAGCTTGAGCCCCAATTCGCGCATGGCAATCTGCAAGTCGGCCCAGGCTTCCTTCTTCTGCCGGGGATCGCGCAGCAAATAAGCCGGATGGTAGGTGACGATGAGTTTAGTCCCGCGCACACGGTGAATCCGCCCGCGCAGCCCGGCCAGCGGCTGGCGAGTTCCTAAGAGCCATGTGGCCGCGGTTGCGCCCAGTGCGACCAGCACTTCCGGTCGCACTACATCGATCTGGCGGAAGAGAAACGGCGAGCACGTCGCACCCTCTTCCGGCTCCGGCACGCGGTTGCCCGGCGGACGGCACTTGACCACGTTGGCGATGTAAACTTCTTCGCGCTTCAGTCCCATGGCGGCGATCATGTTGTTCAATAGCTGCCCGGCCTTGCCCACAAAAGGCAGGCCTTGAGAGTCCTCGTCGGCGCCCGGCCCTTCGCCGACAAACATCAGCCGCGCTGTAGGCGATCCGTCGCCAAAGACCAGCTTGTTGCGGCCTTTGTGCAGCGTGCAGCGGGTGCACTCGCCAAGTTCTTCGCGAATCAGTTGCATCGCGGCAGCGCGCTCCGCCGCAGGAACGGCGTCAGCGATTGCGGGGGCATTTGGAAATGGTCTGCGAGGCGAAATGGGCTGCTCCTCCTGGGATTCGGGTTGGGATTCGGGCTGGGATTCGAGCAATTGAAAGCTCTGCGGTGCGGACTCTGATTCATCCGGCTCAGCGGCCAAGCTGGCCAGCAATGCCGGGTCCACGGGACGGCGGTAAAACTCCGTGAGGCCAAGATCGCGGTAGAAGCGGACGCGTGCCTGCAAGGCTTGGCGGGTTGCGGAATCGAGCGATTGCGCCAACGTCTTTACTCCAAAGTCAAATGCCGGTCTCATCCGCCCGCTGCTTCTCTCCGCGCGAACCAGGAAAGAGGCGGAAAAAACTAGCTGGCCAGTATCGGAACAGCCGGGCCATCAATCGCCGGTTTGACCACCGGCACATCGGTTTTGACGTAGGCGATCTTGCCCGCGTTGATCTCGTCCTGGGCGATGCGGCAGGGCTTGGTGGACTGGGTGGTGACAAGGGCGCGCGAGCCGTTCTGCAACTGGCGCGCGCGGCGGGCGGCCACCATCACCTTGCGATAGTTCGAGTCGAAGCCGGTTTCAATCGTCATCTGAGTCCTCTCCGAAATTAAACTGCTGCTGGCCTGGGGGACTGCCAATCCCGAAGGCCTCGAGCACGGGCTTTAACCGCTCTGCGGAGTTAATCTGCAAGCAGCCGGCAGCTACCTCCAGCACCCTGTGCGAACGGAACGCGATCGGCTCGGCGTTCCGGAAAAACCGTTCGGCCAGCACAATGGCTTCCAGTTGCGCCACAGCACGGTCAAGAATGTCGTTTACCAAAATATAGCCGTATTCGCGATAATTCTCAATCTCCTTGCGCGCCTCGCCCAGGCGACGAAAGACCTCTGCCTCGTCCACCACGCCCTCGGCGCGGCTGCGATTGCGCAATCGCGTGCGCAGCACCTTGGGATTCGGCGGTAGAACAAAGATGCTCACCGCCTCGGGCATCGAGGCTCGCACCTGCGCCGCCCCCTGCACGTCGATGTCCAGCACCAGGTCGTGGCCCTCGCGCCGTGCCTGTTCCAGCGACGAGCGCGGCGTTCCGTAGAGGTCTTTGCTGAAGACCTCGGCGTGCTCCATAAACTCTCCCGAGGCCGCCATCCGCTCAAACTCCTCGCGGCTGGTGAAGTGATATTCGCGCCCGTCCTGCTCCGAGCCACGCGGCGGGCGCGTCGTCCAGGAGACGGAAAACTCGATTCCCGTCAACTGCTTGCGCACCTCGTTCACCAGCGTGCTCTTGCCCGAGCCCGAGGGCGCCGAAATGATGAAGAGAATTCCAGCCATAATGCAATTATCCTCTAGTCGGTGGTCAGTTCTCAGTTCTCAGTTGTCAGTGATCAGTCGTCAGTTATTTTCATTCGGATGCATGAGCACCCATAACAGGTGAAAAGGCAAAGACAGCTTGACTTTACCTTAAGATTGCCGATAATCCGTTTGAGAACTGAGAACTGAGAACTGAGAACTGAGAACTGAGAACTGCAATTTCACTCCACGTTCTGAATCTGTTCGCGGGCCTTTTCGATCTCCGATTTCATAGCCAGACCCAATTCGGTGATGCGTGTTCCCTTGCCGCCCGCGCCGCCAGTCTTGGAGAGCATGGTGTTGGCCTCGCGATTCATCTCCTGGAGCAGAAAGTCGAGCTTTTTGCCCACTTCGCCGCCTGCCGCCAGCAGCTCGCGGAAGTGGCTGATGTGCGTCGTCATGCGCTCCAGTTCCTCGGCGATGTCGCTGCGCTCCACCAGCACGGCAACCTCCTCCAACAATCTCTGCCGATTGAACTCCGGGCCTGTGGCCGCCAGCAGCCGCTCCGTGAGCCGGGCCTGGTAGCGCTCTTCGACCTCTTGCCGCAACGCTGCCACGCCCTCGGTAGCATCGGCTAGCCGGACTAGAGTGCCGCGCAGAATCTCCTCCAGAGCCTCGCCCTCACGCGCCCGCATCGTCTTCAATTGCTCCAGCAGCGGCCCAATCTCGCGCTGCACGCTTTCCGTCAGAGCGATCTGCTCCTCATCGCCGTTGGAGCGATTGTCGCCTTGCAATGCTCCGGGCAAACGCAGAATTGTGTTCAGGTCCGGCTGGCCGCCCAGCCCGTGCTCCTCGCGCGCCGCCGCAAATGCGGCCAGGTACCCGTTCACCAGTTCCCGGTTATAGCCTGCCGTTTGCTGGCTGCTGCGATCAATGGAGAGCGTCAGATCCACGTGGCCGCGAATCAGGCTGTCCTTGATTGCCTTGCGTATCTCCATCTCCAGCGCGTCCAGTCCCGAAGGCAAGCGCAACTGCACGTCGAGAAAGCGATGGTTCACGCTCTTCACCGTGAGCGTGTAACTGAGTTGGCCCTCGTTGGGGAGGGGCACGCGAACCTGAGCCCGCGCAAATCCGGTCATCGAATAAATCGTCATTTTCTTCCTCTGCGCCTCGAGTCTTCTGTTTCCTATTCCCTATTATCTGATTCCTGCTCTTCCGGCACTTCCATGAATTGCAATTGATAAAGTCTCTGATAGGTGGGCGAAGTAGTCAGCAGCTCTTCGTGAGGTCCGATGGCGGTGATGCGCCCGTCTTCCAGCACCGCAATGCGGTTGGCGCGGCGAATGGTTCCCAGCCGATGCGCGATCACCAGCACGGTGCGGTTCTGCATCAGGTTGGCCAGCGCGGCCTGCACCAGCGATTCGCTCTCGGCGTCCAGCGACGAGGTGGCCTCGTCGAGAATCAGCACCGGCGCGTTTTTCAACAGCGCACGCGCAATGGCCAGCCGCTGCCGCTCGCCGCCCGAGAGCCGGAAGCCTTTTTCGCCGATCACCGTGTCGTAGCCTTGCGGCATGCCCAGAATAAATTCGTGGGCCAGGGCATTGCGCGCCGCCTCTTCCACCAGTTCCATGTGCGTGTCGGGCTTGCCGTAGGCGATGTTGTTGCGCACCGTGTCGTTGAAGAGAATCGTCTCCTGCGTAACCTGAGCCACGTTGCGGCGCAGCGAGGAAAGCGACAGGTCGCGCAGGTCGTGGCCGTCGATGAGAATGCGGCCGCTGGTCACGTCGAAGAAGCGCGGAATCAGGTTGGCCAACGTGGATTTGCCCGCGCCGCTGGGACCAACCAGCGCCAGCACCTCGCCGGCGTTCATATCCAGATCGACGTTGTGTAGAATCTGGTGCTCGCCCTCCTCGGTGGAGTAGGAAAAGCCCACATCGCAAAATTGAATGGAGTTATTGAAGCCCTTCAACACTGCCGGATGCTCGCGTTCCTTCACGTCGTCCTCGGTGTCGAAGAAACCAAAGATCGACATGGAGGCGCCCATGGCTCCCTGGAAGCTGTTGTAGAAGTAGGCGAACTTGCGCACCGGGTCGTAGAGCTTGAAGAGCAGAATGATAAACGCGCCGAACATGCCCATGGTCATGTGGCCATGGAGAATCTCATTGCGCCCGATAAACAGAAACATGGCGATGGCAATGGAGCCGATGAAGTCCATTAACGGAGAACTAAGGGACTGGATGCGCACGTTGCGCAGGTTGGCGCGGAAGAGCCTCCGGGCCGCGGTCTTGAAGCGTAGAATCTCCCACAGTTCAGTGTTGAAGGCCTTGACGATGCGGTTGCCGGTCACAGTTTCATGCAGAATGTTCTGAATTTCGGCTAGCTTGTCCTGCCCGGTGCGGGTGCGCGTTCTGACTTCGCTGCCAATCTTGCGCGAGGAGGTGACCACCACAGGCACAAACAGCAGCAGCGCCCAGCTAAGCTCTCCTCCGAGTTTGATGATGAAGACCAGTCCCACGACGAAGGTGAAGAACTGCTGCAGAAATTCGCTGATGACCGTACTGACTGCCACCTGCACGCGGTCCACGTCGTTGATGAGCGTGGATAGGATAGTACCCGTGGCGTGCTTGTGAAAGAAACTGGAGGAGCGCCGCATCGTGGCTTCATAGAGTTGGTTACGCAAATCCATGATGGTGCCGAAGCCTGCGTAATTGACCAGGTAAGTGCCTGTGTAATCGCAGATTCCCTTGAATAGCGTGGCAACGATCAGAGCAAAGGCCACCACCACCCAGGCATTGTGCATATGCAGAAAATGGGGAATCAAAAGCCGCAGGTCGATGTGCCATGAGCTTTTGGCGATGCCCAGCGTGATAGGGCCTTCGGGCGCGTCCGGCTTCAGAACTTGGTCGAAGATGGGCTGGAGGAGCAGAATGCGAAAGGTGTCCAGCAGGCCCACCATGGCCAGCAGCACTACGCCGGCCAGCATATGCAGCCAGTAAGGAAGCCCATAGCGCAGCAGGCGCGGAAATCTATTCATGCCGGTTGACCCGTCGGGCGGACACAGGAATCCATCTCCGCATTATATCTGGAGCACGCGGTAGGCATTCAGAAGCAATCCAACTCCGGAACATTTAGAATGATTCTTGACGAACATTCATTCTCTTGCGCCGGCTTGCCGGCGGGAAAGCGCGCACTTATCCGTATGCAACGCTGGTCGAAACTCTTTATTCCCACTCTTCGCGAGGCCCCGGCAGACGCCGAAGTGGCCAGCCACCGCTTTCTCGTCCGCTCCGGCTACATTCGCCAACTGGGCGCGGGCATCTACAGCTACCTCTTTCTCGGCCAGCGCGCCATCAACAAAATCATCGGCATCGTGCGCGAGGAGATGGACAAGATCGCGCAGGAATTTTTCCTGCCTGCTCTTCTCCCCAAAGAGCCGTGGGAGCAAAGCGGCCGCTGGACAACCATGGGCGACAATATGTTCCGCCTCAAGGATCGCAAGGGTGCGGACCTCTGCCTGGGCATGACCCACGAGGAGATCATGACCACCATCGCCCGCAGCGAATTGCGCAGCTACAAGCAGTTGCCGCAAATCTGGTACCAGATTCAAACCAAGTTTCGCGACGAGCCGCGTCCCAAATCTGGTCTCCTACGCGTCCGCCAGTTCATCATGAAGGACGCCTACTCCTTCGACATCGACAAGGCCGGTCTGGACAAAAGTTTCGATCTGCACGATGCCGTTTACCGCAAAATCTTCACGCGCTGCGGTCTGAAGTTTGTCGCCGTCGAGGCCGATTCCGGCTCCATGGGCGGCTCGCAGTCGCAGGAGTTCATGGTCTACACCGACGCCGGCGAAGACCTGATCGCAAGCTGCCCGGTCTGTGGCTACGCGTCGAACTTGGAAAAAGCAACTTCGCTGCTTGAGCCTTTGGTCGAGTTGGAACCAACTGGGGACGGCAAGCCGGAACTGATTCATACTCCCGGCATGGGCGCTATTGCCGACATCGCGGCTTTTCTCAAGATGGCCGAGTCGAGCGACATCAAGTGCGTGGCCTACATGGCGCTGAAGCATGGCGCTCCCTTCGCGAAGTCCGGGGTCCCCACGGATGGGTCTTCGTCCGTGGGGTGGAAATCAGACTCCTGGCACGGCGTTGCCGCCTTCCTACGCGGCGATCACCAGGTCAATGAGACGAAACTGCTCGGAGCAATCGGCGCGGCGGAGTTGCGCACTATGCAAGCCGAGGAACTGGAGCAATACTTCAACGGCCCGGCTGGTTTTCTGGGGCCGGTGGGACTGAAGCCCAGCAACAAGCCGCTCGAAGACGGCCTAACGGTCGTCGTGGATAAATCTCTCGAAGGCCGCAGGAACATGGTCTGCGGCGCAAACAAACTCGACTATCACCTGCGCAACGTCACGCCGGGCCGCGATTTCATGTGGACCCTCAGCGCCGACATTCGCAGCGTCAACGAAGGCGAGTCCTGCCCCAAGAACGGCTGCAACGGCAAACTGGTCGTCGGTAAAGCGGTCGAAATCGGCCACATCTTCAAGCTCGGCTACAAGTACTCCGAGTCCATGGGCGCGCGCGTACTGGACGAGAACGGCAAGGAAGTCACGCCCATCATGGGCAGCTACGGCATCGGCATTGAGCGCATCCTGACCGCGGCTGTCGAGCAATCCAACGACAAAAACGGTTTCTGGCTGCCAGCTTCGATTGCGCCCTTCACGGTGGTGGTCACGGTGACCAATATGAGCGACGCGCTACTCCGCGAGACCGGCGAAAAACTCGCCGCCGAGCTTGAAGCCGCGGGTCTCGACGTACTCCTTGATGACCGGGACGAGCGCGCCGGAGTCAAATTCAAGGACGCGGATCTGGTGGGCATTCCCTACCGCATCAACGTAGGCAAGAAAGTCGCCGAAGGCAAAGTGGAACTGGTGACTCGTGCGACTTCAACCAGCGTGGATGTAGCGTTGCCGGACGTAGTAGCGCAAGTGAAACAGCGCGTCCAGGAAGATGCGCTGCTGATAGCGGTCGAAGTGTAACAGCAATACCCGGCTGTTAGCTGTAAGCTGTTCACTGACCACTGACCACTGATCACTGTTTTCAAGGAGCGGCAATGGCATTGAAAATCAGGTTTCATATGCCCACAGGCAAGCATCCCTGGGCAACACTGCTGTTGCGCATCGGACTGGGGACCATTGCTGCGGGAGTGTTGGTGTTTTTTGCGGTCTTCGGTTTTTTTTACATCAAATACAAGCACATTGTGGACGACCGCCTGAAGCAGCCGATCTTTGCCAACACCGCCAAGATTTATGCCGCGCCGCGCGAGGTGCGCCCAGGGCAAAAGCTTACTTCGCGGCTGATCGCCAACGAGTTGAGCGCGGCCGGCTACTCCGCCGATGGCGCCTCGCAGACCTCCGAGATGGGAACCTACAAGGAGGGCGTGCAAACCATCACCGTGCGCCCCGGCCCGCAGTCCTACCACTCGCAGGACGGCGCGACGATCCGCGTCGGCAACGGGGTTGTGGATTCAATCGCCGACGATCATGGCCAGCCGCTTTCCAGTTATGAGCTGGAGCCGCTGCTCATCACCGGCCTCAGCGACGACGCCAACCGCACCAAGCGCCGCCTGCTCGCCTACAACGAGATTCCGCAGAATCTGATCAACGCGGTGCTGGCCATCGAGGATCGCCGCTACTTCGAGCACAGCGGCGTGGACTACCTGAGCATTGCCAGTTGGGCCTGGCATGATGTGATTCGCGATCGCAAGCATCGCGGCGGAGCCTCCACCCTGACCATGCAACTGGCCAAGCTGCTCATCGTCGCCGACACCGGCACGATTCGCTACAAAATCTCCCAGATCGTCGTTGCCTTCCAGCTCGAACACCGCTTCAGCAAGCAGCAGATCCTCGAAATGTACGCCAACCAGATCCCCATGGGCCAGCGCGGCAGCTTCTCCATCAATGGCTTCGGCGAGGCCGCGCAGGTCTACTTTGGCAAGGATGTGCGTCAACTCGACCTGGCCGAGTGCGCATTCCTGGCCGGCATCATTCAGCGGCCCAGCTACTTCAATCCCTTCCATCACTTGGACCGCACCACCGAGCGCCGCAATCTCGTCCTCGATTCCATGGTGGAAACCGGCGCCATCACCAAGGGCCAGGCGGAGCAAGCCAAAGCGGAGCCGTTGCACCTGGTTCCCGGCAGCGTGGACGCCAGCGAAGCGCCCTATTTCGTTGACCTGGTGCATGAGCAGTTGATGCAGAAGCTAGGCGAGCGCGACTTCAATGGTGAGGCCCTGCGCATCTACACCTCGCTCGACCCCGACCTGCAACGCGAAGCAACGGCCGCGGTCGAAGCTACCATTCACGTGGTGGACGAGCAGGTGGACAAGCTGCATGCCCGTGAAAAAAAGCTGGGCAAGAGTTACATTTATCCGCAGGTGGCCCTGGTGGCGCTCAATCCACACACCGGCCAGGTGCTGGCGCTCGTAGGTGGGCGAAGCTACGGCGTCTCGCAGTTGAATCACGCCGTGGCCAAGCGCCCCACCGGCTCCATCTTCAAGCCCTTCGTCTATGCTTCCGCCTTTGCCACTGCCGCCGAGGGCACCATCCTTCCCGGCCAAACCAAGCTCTTCTCCCCGCTCACCATCTTGAAAGATGAACAGGCCACTTACGGAGCGGGCACGGAATACGAGTACACGCCGAAAAACTTTGAAAACGAGTATTTTGGCCAGGTGACGGCGCGCGAGGCCCTGCAGCACTCGCTCAACAACGCCACCATCAGCCTGGCCTCCATGGTGGGCTTCGACCGCGTGGCCGAACTGGCCCGCGAAGCTGGCGTCAAAAGCGCGCGCGGAACTCCCGCCATGGCCATCGGCGCATACGACGCAACGCCGCTGGAGATGGCCGGCGCTTACACCGTCTTTGCCAACGGCGGCATGCGCCTGGAGCCCTGGATGCTGGCCAGCGTCCGCACCACCACCGGCGACGTTATCACCGACTATTCGCCCGACTCCAAACAGATTCTTGACCCGCGCGTGGCCTATCTTACCGTCAGCCTGATGGAGAACGTGATCGATCACGGCACCGGCGCCGTGGTCCGCGCGCGCGGATTTCTTGCTCCCGCCGCCGGCAAGACCGGCACCAGCCACGACGCATGGTTTGCCGGCTTCACCTCCAACCTGCTGTGCATCGTATGGGTGGGCAACGATGATTACACCGATGTGAACATCGAAGGCGCTCACGCCGCCGCGCCCATCTGGGCCGAGTTCATGAAGAAGGCCGTTGCCCTGCCGCAGTACTCCGACACCAACCATTTCACCCCGCCCGAAGGCGTCGATATCGTTGCCATCGACAGGACCAGCAACCTGCTCAGCGACGCCACCTGCCCGGACAGCTTCAATGCCGCATTCCTGGCAGGCACCGCGCCCACGGAAACCTGCGACCACCCCGCCGAGCACCGCAGCCTGATGCAAAAACTCTTTGGCGCCGGCAAGAACGTGAATTAACTTTTCCGTAACGAGACTTCATGAGTTTCAAGAAAATGCAGTCTTTGAAATTCGTTCGTGTCTGTGCTACCTTTCAACCATGCAGGTGACCGTCGAAATCCCGGATGATATGGCCCCGAGGCTTGCTGTGTCCGGTCAGGAGCCCGCGCGGACCACGCTGGAAGCCGTGGCCATTGAGGGTTACCGTTCCGGAGCGCTAACAGCCTCCCAGACGCGCCGCTTGCTGGGCTTTGAAACCCGCTATGAATTGGACGGCTTTCTCAAGGCCCATAACGTCTGGGAACATTCCTACAGCCTTGAAGACCTTGAACAGGATCGCCGCACACTTCAGCAACTCGATGCGCAAGGCAGTCTCAAGGCATGATCGTTGTTGCCGACACTACGCCCCTGAACTATTTGATCTTGATCGGAGAGATCGAACTGCTCTCTGCCCTAAGGGTTGACCTACACCCACCTCTCCAGAGGCGGAGCGAGGAATTTTCACATGCGCTATAAAGTTTTTGGAGATCATACAGGTCTCAAGGTTTCAGAGTTCGCCCTGGGTACAGGGATGTTGGGTAAGGCCTATGGATATGGAACAGAGCCCGACGAAGCGCTGAAGATTCTTGAAGGCTATGCCGAAGCGGGCGGCAACCTGATCGATCTGTCCGATGCGTATCAAGGAGGGGCGTCAGAACGTCTGATCGGAACTTTCGTTGGAGACAATCGTAACGACTTCGTCCTAATCTCCAAATACACCCGGAGTCCACAGACCAACCCTTCGCTTGGCGTTTTAGGAAATAGCCGGAAGGTCATGGTGCAAGCTGTCGAAGAGAGCTTGAAGCGGCTGAAGACCGACCATATAGACATCTATCTCGCGCATCTGGATGATGGCGTGACGCCGATAGAAGAGATAGTGCGAGGTTTCGACGACCTGGCACGCGCGGGCAAGATCGTCTATGGAGGCTTGTGCAACTTCCCGGCCTGGAGAGTTGCCACCGCGGTAACGATGGCCGATTTGAGGGGCTGGTTGCCGATTGCTGCGGTCCAGTTGGAATATAGCTTGATTGAGCGAACGACGGAGCGCGAACTCTTGCCTATGGCAGAGGCAATGGGCTTAGGCGTCCTCGGTTACTCGCCTCTTGCGGCCGGAATCCTTACCGGAAAATACCGCAACGGAGAGAAGGGACGCGCCACCGAATTCAAAGCAGGTGTGCCTCAGGCAGGGGCCGACTACGAAGCTCTGCTTGACGTCGTGATTGCTGTTGCAACTGAGCTTCAGAGCGACCCCGCAAAGGTCGCGATCGCATGGGTGAGCGCCAAAGGAGTCATTCCAATCCTCGGGGCGAACACTCGCTTTCAACTCGAGGCGAACCTTGGAGCTTCTTTGATCCGACTCGACGATGAACAGATTGCGCGCCTCGACAAGGCGAGCGCTATCCCCCTTGGATACCCGCAGGAACGGCTTAGCAGCGAAGGTGTTCGCGCTATGCTCACTGGCAATCGGTGGAACCAGATTGATCGCCCACTTCGTGTCGTCCGGTAAATCGAGTCGGGATGGCTCTGGGTCTCGACGAGCCACAAATCGCGAATGCACGTTTCCAACACTCGCGGGGTTCTCGAAACGTGGTTTGGCCTGTAGTCAGCAACCGAGGTTCTCCAGTGCAGGGTTATGAGAGCATCCTGATTCCTCGCGAAATCCATCAGGAGCAGTCCGATTCGCTTCTGCGAGTTACTCCGGCGATTAACCCGCTAACTTGCTAACTTGCTCGTCACCGCGAAGCGGTGGCTAACTTGCTATATGGTTTACCAGTCCTCGCGTGTTTTGGCGATTGGAGCAAACCAACTTTCGGCTTTCGGCCAAAGTTCGCGACGAGTTCATCCGGCGAAATCCTTGAGCTGCCGGCAACCATCCAGGACTCTGAAGGCGCGGTGAGAACTCAATGCGCCACTTCCCCAACCCCCATAAATGTTCTATAGTTTCTGTGCCATGAAATTCACAATCCGTACCATCCTTACAACCCTGCTGGCGCTCGCCGGCCTGCTCTTAACCGTCTCCACTCCGGCGCAAATCGCCGCCACCACCCAGCCCGCCGCCAAGCCCACCGTCGCCGAGGCCCTGGCCTTCATCGACAACGCGGAAAAGGAATTGGCCGCGATAAGCGTTACTGCGGCCCGCGCATCGTGGGTGGAGGAAACCTACATCACCGATGACACCATCGCCCTGGTGGCCGAGGCCAACGACCGGGCGATTGCCCGCCAAACAGCCCTGATCTACGAGGCCCGCAAATTCGACGGCCTCCCGCTGCCGCCCGATGCGGCGCGCAAGATGCTGCTGCTCAAGCTGGGCATTGGTTTGCCCGCACCCTCTGACCCCGCGCTGCGCGCTGAAACCACCCAGAAGGCCGCTGAGCTGGACGCCGCCTATGGCCGCGGAAAGTACTGTCCCGGGGCCCCCGGCGACAGGTCTTCGTCGCCGGGGTTGGACGACAACCCCGATCATTGCCTGGGCATCGACGACATCAACATCAAAATGACCCAGAGCCACGATCCAAAAGAACTCGCGGCTCTCTGGACAGGTTGGCATGCTGTCGGCAAGCCCATGCGCGGAGACTACGCGCGCCTGGCAGAGTTGAGCAACCAGGGCGCGCGCGAACTGGGCTTTGCCGACACCGGCGCACTGTGGCGCTCCCAGTACGATATGACCCCCGATGAATTTTCCGCCGACATCGAACGCCTCTGGAAGCAAGTGGAACCACTCTATCTGGAGCTGCACACCTACGTCCGTCACAAGCTCATCGAAAAGTACGGTGACGCCGCGCGCCGCCCCGACGGCATGATTCCCGGGCACCTGCTGGGCAATATGTGGGCGCAAGAGTGGGGCAACATCTACGACGAGGTTGCGCCGCCCTCAGGACCGATGCCCTACGACCTGGGCGCAATCCTCAAGGCGCGCAACACAGATTCCAAGCAGTTGGTCCAATTCGGCGAGGGCTTCTACAAATCCCTTGGCTTCGACGCGCTTCCCGACACCTTCTGGCAGCGCTCCATGCTCTCCCATCCCCGCGACCGCGAAGTGGTCTGCCATCCCAGCGCATGGGACATCGACAACCAGCGCGACGTGCGCATCAAGGCCTGCTTCCAGCCCACCGCCGACGATTTTGTCACCGTCCATCACGAGCTGGGTCACAACTACTATCAGATGGCCTATCGCCATCAGCCCTTCTTCTTTCAGAACGGCGCCAACGACGGCTTCCACGAGGCCATCGGCGACGCCATCGCGCTGAACGTCACCCCGGATTACCTCAAGAAGCTGGGCCTCATCGACCAGGTTCCGCCGCCCAGCGCCGACATTCCGCTGCTGTTGCACACGGCGCTGGACAAGATCGCCTTCCTGCCCTTCGGCCTGCTCATCGACAAGTGGCGCTGGCAGGTCTACAGCGGCCAGGTGACGCCGGAGCACTACAACAGCGCCTGGTGGGCTCTGCGCGAAAAATATCAAGGCATTGCCCCGCCGGTCGAGCGCTCCGAGGCTGACTTCGATCCCGGCGCCAAGTACCACATCCCCGGCAACGTGCCCTATATGCGTTACTTCCTGGCCCGCGTCTACCAGTTCCAGTTCTATCGCGCCATGTGTCAGGCTGCTGGCTACAAGGGGCCTCTGAATCGCTGCTCGGTCTACGGCTCCAAGGAAGCCGGCGCGCGGCTCAATTCCATGCTTTCGCTGGGCGCATCCAAACCCTGGCCGGAGGCGCTCAAAGCCATGACCGGAACGGACAAGGCCGACGCATCGGCCATCGTCGAATACTTCCAGCCGCTGATTGACTGGCTCAAGGAGCAAAACAAGGGCGAGAAAGAAGGCTGGACGCTGCCGGCTGACCCTCTCAAGTAGTGGGACTTTCGCCGGATATTTGTTACCGGCATGGTTTATCTTCAATGCACAACAACTTTCGACTTCCGACCGGGTTAGATTGGTGGATCTCGTTGATATAAACACTGCAAATGTCACTCCGGAGGCGGAAATGAAGAGTTCTAAGCGCGTTAGCATTAACTTGCTCTGGGTTTCAGTTTTGTTGTTGATCCCTGTGGTTGCAGCGGCCCTGGCCACTAAGCCTTCGGCCCCGGCTCCGGCCTACCATCCGTCGGCCCCGGCTTACCACCCGTCAGCCCCGGCTTATCATCCGTCAGCGCCGGCCTACCATCCGTCAGCCCCGGCCTACCATCCGTCGGCCCCGGCCTACCATCCGTCGGCCCCGGCCTATCATCCGGCGCCATCGGCCCCGGCCTATCACCCGGCTCCGTCGTCTCCGTCCTATCATCCGGCTCCATCGGCTCCGGTGCACAGCTATACGCCGGGTGCGCCGTCGGGCGGGAACACAACCAGCCCTCACACCTCTTCGGGCGTTACTACCTACACCCCGCACACCTACACTCCCGGCGCTTCCAGTGCATCCCATCCATCCGGCAGCACCTCGGTCAGCGGAGGAGGCGTGACGAACAACAACGGGGTTACCACATACACGCCCCATGCTTCGTCCGGCAGCACAAGCTATACACCATCAGCCCCGCCTGCTACGCATGTCAACACCTACACTCCGGGGGCCCCAGCATCCGCGGGCGGCAGCACCTTCACGCCACATAACAATTCGCCAATCAACTCAGCCGGCGGCGGCGGCACTCATGCCGTTTACAGCATTCCAGCCTCCGGGCATTCCGGCGGTCCCGGCGCAGGCCCCTCCACGCTTACGCCAGCCGGATCGCAATCCGTGCTGCACCAGGTGAACACCGCGCGCGGCGGTCTGGGCGGAGTCAACAACAAGCCGATACCGTCCGGCCAGGTTGTCGTTCATCCGAATCAGAGCCTGACCGTGAACGCCTCCAATGGCCGCAACTATAATCTGCGTTCCAACGGAACACTGGCCTCGTACAGCGGGCATGATCAAGCCGCCACCTTCCGCGACAATGGTCATCTGGCCTCCGTGCACACGTCCAATATGGACATCGCGCGCGGACCGCACGGGCAAAGAAGCATCGTCAGCGAGCGCCCCGACCATGGCAGGCTGGTTTCGACCGGAAAGAACCGCGGTTATATCGAGCACCCAGTCAGCTATCACGGCCACGACTATACTCAGCGGACGTATGTGCATGGCGACCACCGCTTCACGCGCGAATACTCCCATTACAACTTTCACGGCAGGGAGTTCGATCATTACATCCCCCGCGTCACTTACGCCCCGGCTTTCTACGGATGGGCCTACTACCCCTGGGGCGCTCCTGTGCCCTACGGGTGGGGATGGGAGGGCTCGCCGTGGTTTGACTTCTACGCGGGCTTCTTCTCGCCCTGGGGTTCATATCCCGACGGCGCCTCCTGGTTGACCGACTTTTTATTCGGCCAGACATTGCAGGATGGCTACCCGGCGGACGCCCAGGCAGGCGGTACCGGACAGCCATATAGCGGCAATGGCCCACAGGACGCGGATGCGCAGGATAGCGACGACCAGACTTCCGCCCCGGCCGATACGCCCATCACTCCGGCTATCAAGCAGTTGATCGCCGAGGAGGTCAAGCAGCAACTGGCCTTCGAGAACGCCGCTGCCGCCAAGCCCGACCAGGCGCCCACGCTCGACGGTCTGCCCCAGGTGCTGGTGCCCAACCATCTCTTTGTGGTGGACCAGGTCCAGAATGTCAACACCGCCGACGGCCAGCAATGCTCGCTCTCGGCGGGAGACGTGATCAAGCTGGCAGCCGCGCCGCCCGATGGAGCTGCAACAGCAGACCTGGCGGTGCTCAGCAGCCGTAAAGGCGATTGCGCGTCCGGGCTTACTGTCACAGTGCCGCTGGAGAGCCTCCAGGAGATGCAGAACAACTTTCGCGCCCAACTGGATTCCGGCTTACAGGCGCTGCGCGACCAGCAGGGCAAGGGTGGATTGCCCGCCGCACCGATATCGGCCATTACTCCGCCGCCCGTGCCCGCGGATGAGCCGCCGGCAGACACAGAAAATGTGCAGGCGGACCTCAATGCTCAGCAGCAGCAAGCCGATCAGGCCGAAACCAGCGTCACGCAAACGGCCTTCGCCGCCACCCCGCCGACACAGTAGCGCGGCCTTGCGGCATCGACCATTCCACGGCGGAAGCAGGGCGTTATCCCTGCTTTCGCCATCGCCACAAAAGGAAGACAAAATCATGAACATGAAGAACTTGCTTGCGGCGTGCCTTTTCTGCGGCATCGCTTTAACTCTTTCTGCGCAACAGTCTGTCCCGCCCCCGCCCCAGCCCGCCAATGACGCGCCCGCCAACGCCGGTGTGTTGAAGCTGCTGCGCCAGGGATTGTCGGCGAGAGTGGTATTGCACGGTATTGCCGCCACACCCGGCAAGTTCGATACCTCCGCTGCTGCTCTGACCGCTCTTAAACAGGCAGGCGCCAACGAAGATGAACTCAGCGCAATCTTGGCGAAGGGCGGCGCGGCATCCGCTGAGCAGCCGCCCGCTGCCGTCGTGCCTGCCGCGCCCGTTGCCGCACTCGCCGCCAGCAGCCCAACCCTCGCCGAGACCATGAAGTTCATCCAGGACAAGCTGAATGACAACAACAAGACCTCCTGGATCGACTACGCCAAGCCCACGCGGGGCGCTGGCTCGGGCTGGATCGACACCGTCACGCACGAATTCAGCAGTGTTGTGGCTGACACGGGCCAGTGCCGCATCTCCTACCATATTTTCACCAAGCATTCTGAGCCTTACCGATGGCTGGCGACAAGCGATGGCAGAAACAATAATGGCAAAAACAATAAGGGTGAGGATATCTCTTTCTCGCTGCGATCTGTTCAGGAGATTGTGGTCAAGCCCTGGGAACAGTATGAAACTGAATGGCTGGCGAAGAACGGCCACCCCGACGCCACCGTCATATCCTCCGCCCCGGCGACGACTGCGCTGGTGGTGCGTCAGCCGCATGGCGTGGAGAACGTCTTCACCTTTGACGACGCCGCGCTCGCCGACCGCGTCGCCAAAGCCATGGTTCACTCCGTCGAACTCTGTGGCGGCGGCAAATCTGAAGAACCGTTCTAACAAGGAGCTAATTACCAATGAAGACCCTACGCACCATTGTTTCAGTTTTAGTTTTGACGGCCTTCTCAGCGGCCTACGCCCAGCAGTCCGTCCCGCCACCGCCCCAGCCCGCCAAGGATGCGCCCGTTGCCGCACCCGCCGCCAGCGGCCCAACCCTCGTCGAGACCATGAAGTTCATCCAAGAGAAGCTCAAAGAACAGGGCCTGGTCGAGTTCACAGAAACCGTCAGTGTCCAGAATCAGCCGGGAGTAACAATCCGTATTAGTGTCCGCAGCAAAGACGACGACGTTGTGGCCGACCCGGCAGCCTGCACACTGCACGCCGCTGGCACATACGACTCGAACACGGTAGCTTCGGCTGGGGGCAAGACGGTTTCCACCGAGAACCAGCATTCGTACCTGTCCGGGACACTCGCCTTCAAGGATGTGGAAAAGATCACGGTCGAACCCATTCTGGATTTCTTTAATCGTCATACTGCGGAATCTGGCCACCCTGAATTCACGGCGACAGCAGGAACCCCCGTCTTCTTCGTCGAACTCTCGGCTGCAAAAACCCTCTTCACCCGTCATGAAACCAACACTACAGGCAACAAAGCGCCAGTGGTTACCGACGAACCCTTGAAGGAGGCCAGCTTAGTTTTCCGTGATGAAGAGACAGCTAACCGCGTCGCCAAGGCGATTCTTCACGCCGTAGAACTCTGCGGCGGTGGCAACAAGGAGCCATTCTGAATCGCTACTGTGCGATCACTGAAATGCATACGGCCGCGAATCTGCATTCGCGGCCGTACTCTTCTTGCTGAAAAACAATCAGTACTTCACAATCGCCGCAAAGGAGTCGGGCTTGAGGCTCGCTCCACCCACCAGAGCGCCGTCAATCTCTTCCTGGCCGATCAGCGCGGTGGCGTTGTCCGGCTTCACGCTGCCGCCATACAGAATGCGGATATTGGCCGCAACAGCAGGTCCCAGCAGCTTGGCCACTTCCGCGCGGATAATTTTGTGCGCCTCCACGGCCATCTCCGGCGTAGCGGTCTTGCCGGTGCCGATTGCCCAAACCGGTTCATAGGCAATCACGATGGGCTTGGCGGCCTCGGCTGTAATGCCCGCCAAAGCTCCGGTGATCTGCGTGGTGAGCACCGCGGCCGTCTTGCCCGCTTCGCGCTCCGCCAGCACTTCGCCCACGCAAACCACGGGAATCACTCCGTGCTTCAGCGCGGTGTGCAGCTTCTTGTTGACGATCTCGTCGGTCTCGGCAAAGTATTGCCGCCGCTCGGAGTGGCCAATCAGCGTAAGCGTGCCGCCCACCGCTTGGAGCTGGCCTACCGAAGTCTCTCCGGTAAAGGCGCCCTCCTCGGCAAAGTGGATGTTCTGCGCGCCTACGGCGACGTTGCTGCCCTTGGCGGCGGCAATCACCGTCGGCAGCAGCACCGGTGAGGGAAACAGTGCGATCTCGTCGCGCGTGTGGCCGGCAACGAGCGGTAAAAAGGCATCGACAAACGCCTTGGCTTCAGCGGGCGTCTTGTACATCTTCCAATTCGCGGCAATCAGTGCTTTACGGGGCATTTTTCAAAACTCCTCGAATCCATAGTAGTGGATGACCTCAGCTTCCAGAGTGACGGCGGGCACAATTCGGGTCATCTATTCCTGTTCCGGACACAGTCTTATTTCAGCTTCATCTCGAAGGCCAGCGGCAGCAGCTCGATAAAAGTCATCCTACGGTCGCCGTCGGTGGAGGGGAAGATGACCGGCGCATCGGGCAGGATGAACTCGGCCAGCACCTGGCGGCAAGCGCCGCAGGGCGGACTGGCAACGCTGTTCAGATTCGCAATGGCGACGGCTTCGACGCGGATTTCAGGTCCAAACTGCGAAACAGCATGAACCAAGGCGGAACGCTCGGCGCAGATGGTCAGTCCAAAGCTCACATTCTCCACGTTGACGCCGGTGACGATTTCCCCGTTGGAGAGCCCGAGCGCCGCGCCCACCCGGAAGCCGGAGTAGGGGGCGTAGGCGTGCAGCGCGGCCTGGCGAGCCCTGTCGAGCAGGCTCAAAAGCGCGGTTTCCGTCGAGGCTGGATCGTTCATTGCGTTTTATCTCCCTGAAGCGTGAGTAATGAGGGTATAGCATTTGGGCGTTGCTGTAAAACTGGGAGAAGATTTCCGAAAGCAGGGGAGCCTCTTGCAAAATAGCCAAGCAATCGGCATTCCATATTCGGGCACCCCCTCGGGGCTTTGGTTTGTTCCGACGGCAAAGCTGGTGCTTGAACGGCCTACCCCCACCCGTACTTTGGATGCAAGTGCGTTATTTTCTTGAGGTTACAGACAGGGTTGCGCTGTAAAGTCGTCAAAACAAAGGAGTTATTTGCAAAGTCGTCCAGGATAAGGAGTTAGCGGCACATTTGGAGGACGATTGGAGAAAAAGCACCTGAAAACAGCACCTGAATATTATTGTGCTACGAAGTGCCGTAATGATCCGCAAACATCTTTGACGCATGCAAACCCTGACTCTACTTGCACTCCTCTTTGAAATTTGCAAGTGGCTCAGGGGGTTAGAAATTCCTCACCTTGCGGCGGAATTAGATTTAGTAGGTCCAACAATCTCGGTTCTCATTTTCTGTCCTGTGTCGCGCCATGATTCGTCAAAATTCGGTTCCTCAAGTTGAGCCTGATCTTTCCGATAAAGGCCTTAAGCACTCTCTGTGCCGGAAGTGTCATTCCGGCCGGACGGAAAAGTGGGCGCAATGGATGAATTAACGAGGGAATTTCTGATCGAGAGCCAGGAAGGGTTGGACCGCATGGAGCGCTGTCTGACCGATCTGGAGGAACGGCCCCAGGATGCAGGACTGATCGGGGATATCTTTCGTTCGGTTCACACAATTAAGGGGACCACCGGATTCCTGGGTTTCAAGCGGCTGGAGAAGCTGGCCCACGCGGGAGAAAATCTGCTTGGCCTGCTGCGCGAGGGCAAACTGACCGCCGACCGCCAGCTTATTACTGGCCTCTTGCAACTGCTGGACGGGCTGCGGTCGATTCTCAAGACAATCGAGGCGGACAGCAACGAGGGCGCTGGCGTAGATGATGTATTGATCGGCTGGCTGGAAGAGTTGCAGGCTCCGGCGCGGGCGCAACAACCGGCCCATGCCATGGCTGGCGCGCAAACTTCAGCCGCCCCATCCACCGAAGCCAAGGTTGCCCTGCCCCCAGCCGCTCGGGAACCGGCTCACTTCAAGCCAGTAGAGCCTGTATCGGCTCCCGCAGTTCCAGCTTCCGCAGCTCCGGCTTCCGCAGTTCCCGTTCCCGCAGCGCAGGCTCCCGCAGCTCCGGCTCCCGCAGCGCAGGCTCCCGCAGCGCAGGCTCCCGCAGCTCCGGCAGAGGTGGTGAGCGAACCCGCCCGGCCGCGCATACAGGGAAGCGCCGCTGAAAGCACGCTGCGCGTCGATGTCACGCTGCTGAACCGGATGATGAACCTGGTGGGCGAGTTGGTTCTGACCCGCAACCAGGTCTTGCAGGCTACCTCGTCCGATCCCAGCATGACCATGCTCAGCCGCCGTCTGGACATGGTTACCGCCGACCTGCGCGAAAGCGTAATGAAAGCCCGGATGCAGCCGGTCTCCAACATTTTTTCCAAGATGCCGCGCATCGTGCGCGACCTGTCCCAATCGCTCGAACGCCGCGTCCGGCTGCAAGTCGAGGGCCAGGACACGGAACTGGACAAGAGTCTTCTGGAGGCCATCAAGGACCCGCTCACCCATGCGGTAAGAAACTCGCTGGATCATGGTATCGAGCTCCCCGAGGTGCGCCGGGCCGCGGGCAAGGACCCGGAAGGAACGCTGCTGCTCAAGGCCAGCCAGGAGGGCAGCCATGTGGTCATTGAGGTCTCCGATGACGGCGCCGGCGTCAATGTTGAAAAGGTGCGCCAGAAGGCCATCGAGCGCGGGTTGATTACCGCGGATAACGCGGCCCACATGGCGGAGCGCGAGCTGTTGCAACTGGTATTTTTGCCCGGGTTCTCCACCGCCGCGGCCGTGACCAACGTCAGCGGACGGGGCGTCGGCATGGACGTGGTGCGTACCAATGTGGAGAAAATCGGCGGCAAGGTCGAGATCGACTCCCGCGCCGGCATGGGAACCACGCTGCGCATGCGCATTCCGCTGACTTTGGCTATTATCCCCGCCCTGATCGTGCGCAGCATCAACCAGAGTTTTGCGCTGCCCCAGGGCTCACTCTCAGAGCTGGTGCACATTCCCCCCGAGCAGGCGGCCTCCGCCATCGAGTGGATCGAGAATGCGCCGCTCTACAGGCTGCGCGGGCAACTGCTGCCGCTGATTTTTCTCGATCGTCTGCTGATGCCCGGCGTGGCGCACAAGCTTTCCACCGAGCGAGACAATTTCATCGCCGTTCTGGATGCCGACGGGCGCCGCTTCGGCCTGGTAGTGGACGGGCTGGCCGATCCAGAGGAGATTGTCGTCAAGCCGCTCTCCGCGGTGCTCAAGGGCATAGGCCTGTTTTCCGGAGCAACCGTGCTGGGCAACGCCGACCTGGCGCTGATTCTCGATCCTGGATCGATTGCCATGAAGGCCGGGATTAGCATGCGTGAAGAAGAGGCGACGCGGTCCGGCGACGGCGAATCTGAAGCCGGCGCGGCCAAGGGCTCGGAGTACCTGCTGGTTGAGGTGGCCGGACGCCAGGCCGCGGTGGCATTGGCCGACGTGCTCCGCATCGAGCAGCTTCCGCTTTCGCGCATCGAGTACATCGGCAGCCGCCCGGTGCTCAACTTCGAGGGCCAACTGCTGCCGGTGGAGGACTCGGGCGGGGTACTGGCCGCGGTCGAGGGAAATCCCCAGGCGAAGATCATCGTGGTGGTCTGCCGCGATGGAAATCGGCAAGTGGGCATTGCCGTTTCCCATGTGCTGGATGTGGCCTCCGGCGGAGACCTGTTTGAGGCCGGAACGGTTCAACGCGCCGGCGGGGTCACGCTGCTCAAGAGTCGCGTAACCGGCCTGGTTGACTTAAGCTCAGTGACTCCGCTGCCCGGCGGCGAACAAGCTCCTGCGGAGTGGAGTCAGATTACGGAGACAGTGGCATGAGCACAGGAACGGCTTCATTGCATCGCGGAAAAAAGGCGGCGGCAACGCTGATGGAGATGTGCACCGTACGCCTGGGCAGCTCGATCTTCGGCGTGCCCATCACCCACATTCTGGAGATCGTCGGCGCGGCCAAGCCGCAGCCGGTTCCCCTGGCGCCCATCTTCGTCGGCGGGCTGATGCACTATCGCGGCGACGTGCTGACCACCGTTAGCCTCCGCCAGTTGCTCGATATGCCGCCCAAAGAGGGCCGGCAGGATCTGCTGGTGCTGGAGAGCGCCGGCGGAATTTTTGGATTGTTGGTGGATTCGGTCAGCGAAGTGCTCACCGTCTCGTCGGCGGATTACGAGCCTAACCCCTCAATTCTGGACGAGCGCCGGGCATTGTTGTTTGCCGGCGCTTACAAGCTCAAGGACAGCCTGCTCGTCATGCTGGACCCGGAGCAACTGGACCCCATGCGGCTGAGCGCAACCCGAGCCGCTTAGGGCCTTAACAGTATTTGCAAGGAGGTAACCATGCGAGTTTTGATTGTCGATGATTCACGCTTCGTCAGGGGATATCTGCGCGGCCTGCTCGAAGAAAAAGGAATCGAGTGTGAGGAAGCAGCCGATGGCATGGCCGGCATTGAACAGTTGAAATCACGCCCGCCCTTTGACTTGGCGCTGGTGGACTGGAATATGCCGGTCATGGACGGGCTGGAAATGCTCAAGAAGTTGCGCGCCGATGGCTATGCCGGACTCAAGGTGATGATGGTGACCACCGAGGCCGAAAACGACTACATCCTCCGCGCCCTGGATGCGGGCGCAGACGAATACCTGATGAAGCCCTTTGATGATGAGGCTCTGACGGAAAAGCTGGCCATGCTCGGCCTGGTCGAGGCTTAAAGAATGACCTCCGGACTGCGAACCCGAATTTTGATTGTGGACGACTCGGCAGTCATGCGGAGCCTGTTGCGCGCAGTGGTGTGCGCCGATGCCGGACTGGAAGTGGCCGGTACCGCGGCCGATGGCGAATCGGCCTTGAGCGCCATAGAAACCCAGCATCCCGACCTGGTTCTGCTGGATGTGGAGATGCCGGTGATGGACGGGTTGGACACGCTCAGGAAGATGAGCGCGCGGGGGCACAGGATACCGGTCATCATGTGCAGTTCGCTCACCCAGCGCGGCGCCAAAGTGACCATCGAGGCCCTGGCCTGCGGAGCTTCCGACTATGTGGCCAAGCCGGCCGGCCAATCCAGCCGCGAGGAAGCCATGCGGACGCTTAGCCTGGATTTGCTTCCCAAAATTCACGCCCTCACCGGTCTGCCGCAGGCGGCCTCGTGCGGCACGGCGCGAACCTTTTTGCCGGCGGCCATGGCCCTGCTGCCCAAGGCGACGCCGATTTCGTCAATTCCTACCGTGCTGGTCATCGGCGTATCCACCGGAGGCCCGGCGGCGCTGGATATTCTGCTGCCCAATCTGCCGGCCAACTTCCCCCTCCCGGTTCTTATCGTGCAGCACATGCCGGAGTTGTTCACCAAGATGCTTGCCGAGCGCCTGAACGGCCGCTGCCCGCTGCAGGTGCGCGAGGGCGTCGAGGGAGAACCGGTGCGCGCAGGCTCCATCTACATCGCCAAGGGAAACTGGCATTTGGAGGTACAGGCCGGCGCGCGCCTCGGCTTGCCCGCCACGCTGCACCTGAGCCAGGGAGCCCTTGAAAACCATTGTCGCCCCGCCGTCGATGCGCTGTTCCGCTCGGCGGCAGCGGTCTACGGCTCCGGCGTGCTGGCCGTTGTGCTCACCGGCATGGGTACGGACGGAATGATCGGCGCCCGCCTCATCCGCGAGCACGGCGGCAGCGTATTGGCCCAGGACCAGGCCAGCAGCACGGTGTGGGGAATGCCCGGCGCCGTCACCACAGCGGGATTGGCACACAAGGTGATTCCCCTCAATTTCATGGCATCTGAAATCCTCCGGCTCGCCAGCCGTACGCACGCCGAGCCTCTCGAGCTGCGGGAAAGGGTGGGCTAGCCATGCAAACCGCCTCTAGCATCGACTACGGCTTCCTCCGCCAACTCGTCTTCGGCCTCTCGCAAAACGTGCTCGATCCGTCGCGCGATTACCTCTTCGATACTCGCCTGACCAAGTTGTTGCGCAACCAGGGCATGACCCAACTGGAAGAGCTTGTCCAGCACCTCAAGCTCAGGAAGAACCCGCTCCTCGAACGCTCCATCGCCGAGGCCATGACCATCAATGAAACCAGCTTCTTTCGCGATGGCCGGCCCTTTGAACTGTTGCGCACCGAGCTGCTTCCCAAGCTCATCGAAGAACGCCGCCATTTGCGCACCCTGCGCATCTGGAGCGCAGCCTGCTCCTCCGGCCAGGAGGCGTACAGCATGGGCATGCTCTTGCTTGAGCACTTTCCTTTGCTGGCAGGCTGGAATATTCGCATCGAAGGCACAGACATCTGCGCGGAAGTCGTGGAGAAGTCCCAGGCTGGCTGCTATCACCGCATCGAGATGAACCGCGGGTTGCCCGCGCGCTTCATCGTCCGCTACTTTGACCACCTCGGAGAAAACTGGACGGTCAAGCCGGAAGTCCGCAAGATGTGCAACTTCCGCCAGGCCAACCTCTGCTCGTCTCCGCTGCCCTTCAACCGCACGGACGATCGCTTCGACGTCATCTTCCTGCGCAACGTCATGCTCTACTTCTCGCAGGAGACGCGCAGGCCCCTGCTGGCAGGCATCCACAAGGTGCTGGCCCCAGACGGCATCCTCTTCCTCGGTTCCAGCGAGCAGCCCGCCGATCCCTCCATCTGGACCCCGGTGCTGGCCGGAGGAACATGCCACTTCCGCCCCCGCCAGCCGAACTAGAGGGTGAGCTTCTAGAACCCATCTCATAAACCGGTTTTTAAAGGGCACGGCTTTAGCCGTGCCGCAAAGTCAGCAAAAATCAAGGCGGGCTTTAGCCCCGGAGATAAGCTTTCCGGCAATTTCGCCACGTTTCAATCGTGACCTATGCCTCCCAACCCTCCAAAAAGTTGTAAGCTATTGGTATCAATGGCAAAGCCTTCATCACTTCTCGATACGCGAGTCGTCTACTGCGGTGACAATCTGGAGCAGCTCAGAAAGCTGCCTGATGCCTGCATCGACCTCATCTACATCGACCCACCCTTCAACTCCAACCGGACCTACGAAATATTCTGGGGCGAGACCAAGGAAAAGCGCTCCTTCGACGACCGCCATGAATCCACGCGAGCCTACATAGAGTTCATGCGCCCACGTTGCGTCGAGTTGTCACGGGTTCTCAAAAAGACCGGTAGCCTCTATGTGCATTGCGATTGGCACGCCAGCCATTACGTCAAGGTGATGCTCGACCAGATATTAGGGGAAACGAATTTCATCACGGAAATCATCTGGCATCGGGCGCTTGCAAAAGGCCTGGCCTTCAAAAGTATTCCCAACAATCACGACACTCTATTGCTCTATGGCGGTGGCGGAGAAACTACGTTCAATCGGCCTTACAATCCTTACGATCTGGAAAACCTCGACGCGAAGACGGCTGGAAAATACTCGCACCATGATCCAGATGGGCGGCTTTACCAGTTGTGCGATCTGACGAATCCAAATCGCAACCGGCCAAACCTGACGTATGAATTCTTAGGCCACAAAAAAGTCTGGCGATGGACAAGAGAACGAATGCAGGAGGGTTATGAAACCGGGATTGTGGTTCAGCCAAGTCCCGGCGCAGTTCCTCGCATGAAGCGCTATCTTGACGAACAGGAAGGCCGTCCGATCGATTCGGTATGGACGGATATTCCCCCGATTAACTCTCAAGCCAAGGAGCGCTTAGGCTACCCAACGCAGAAGCCGTTGAAGCTGCTGGAACGTATTCTCGAAATCTCATCCAAGCCGAACGATATTGTTTTAGATGCTTTCTGCGGTTGCGGCACCACCTTGGTTGCCGCGCAGACTCTCGGCCGCCAATGGATTGGCATCGACATCTCTCCCACCGCCTGCCGCGTAATGGCCAAGCGGCTGCGTGACGTTTGCAAATTGCGCGAGGACGAGAACTTCTGGCTCAACGGAAGAGGCTTTATCGTCCGCGATCTGCCTTGGACCGAAAAGCAGCTTCGCGCCATCCCACCCTTCGAGTTCGAGAACTGGGCGGTCATCGCGCTGGGCGGCATTCCGAACAAAACGCAGGTCGGCGACATGGGCATCGACGGGCGCATCTATCCCGTCGGTTCTGAGCCATCCGCTGCCGGAAAGGAAGCCGGGGAGCTTGACTTCATGGATGACTGGTATCCCATCCAGGTAAAGCAGATGGACAAGGTAGGCCGCCCGGACATCGATAGCTTTGAAGCCGCCATGATGCGGACAAAACGGAAGAAGGGCTTCGTTGTGGGCTTCGACTTTAGCAGCGACGCCATTACGGAGATCAGCCGATTCTTCAAGAGCGAGCATATGGTGATCGTCCCGTTGACCGTGCGCGAGATTCTGGACGAAACAATTGCACAAAGGCTCGCCTGAGGAGCTTCGGTCGACGGGCATATGTTGATGGAGAGCTGGCCGGGTGCCCCACATCTACGAGCGCGTTCTTTGCGCGCGGAGATGTGGGAGTGGATGCGCCGTCAGAACGCAAGGTCCACCTGTTCCCTATTCCCTATTCCCTATTCCCTGCTTTTAGCAGCCGTTCCACCTCGGCGTGCAGCCGTTCGGTGATCGCGGTCTCTGTTTCTTCGGGAGCAAAGCGCATCGGCTGACCCACATGCACTTCGATTTTTCCGGCGCGGAACCAGCCCCGGCCCGCAGCCTTCAACTCGCCCAGCCCGCGAATCGCCACCGGCAGCACCATGGCTCCAGATTGGCGGGCCAGCAAGCCGATGCCGCCGCGGAAGCGCGCCAGCGTCCCTTCAGCCGAACGCGTGCCTTCGGGGAAGACCAGCACGTTATATCCGCGGTCCATGGCCGCGCCGGCGTGAACGAAACTGGGTTGGAAGTTTCGCCGCCGAGGCAAGGGGAAGACGTTGAACAGCTCCGTGAGCAGCAGGTAAATCAGCGGGCCGGGAAGATAGAAGCCGCGCTTGCCCGGTGCGCGATCAGGGTTGCGGAAATGCCGGTAGTCCTCCAGCATATCTCCGGCCATGGCCACGGCAATCCTCCGCCGCATCGGCCCTGGCAGAGCGCACTGAATCAGCGGCCCGTCGTAGGCCGTTACATGATTGGCGACGATGAGCATCGGCTGATCCGAGGCAGGCAACTCCGGCGCGACCACGCGAGGATGCGCCAGCAGCCACACTAGCGGCCGCTCGACTGCCTCAATAAAGGCTACGCGCAGCCACCAGAAAAGCCGCAGCCACGGCCATCGCGGGTAGATGAAACGTCCCGATTCGGTCTCAGCCGGATTGGCAGCGGGAACACTCGGTTCGGAAGGAGACGGGGGTTTTAACCCTCGTGTAAGTCCAATCGAATCAAAATGGGCTTTAGCCCCGGAGGAACGCTTTTCACCAATTTCATCCGAAATCCCGGCCTTCCCCGCAACGCCTTCGGCCTCGCCGGCCACCAGCGCGCGCAATTCCCCAAGCGTCTCCGCCCGTTCCAGAAGCCCTCCCTGCGGCGCCGTTCCCAGCCGCTCTTCCAGAGCCGCCGCCAGTTGCACACGGCCGAGGCTGTCCAGTTGCAGATCTTCGCTCAGCCGCAGTTCGTCTCCCACGCCAACCGGCGTTTCGCCGGTGATTGTGGCTATCAGAGCCAGCAGCCAGTCCGTTGAGGCGCCAAAGGCATTTGCGACGGCTGCTTTGGGCGCCGCAGCCGCAGCCTGGATCTCTGCCAACCAGGCCGCCACCGCCTTGCGCCTCACTTTGCCCGTCGAAGTGCGCGGCAGGTCCGGCTCAGGCCACAAAACCCAGCGCCTGATGTGCTGAAACTCCGCCAGCTTCCGGTTAGCGTGCTCGATTGCCACCGCCGCATTGTCTCCGCTGCCGCGCATGGCCAGCACCGCGCAAGGCTCAGTCCCGTTTGGGGTTTCCATCGCCACCACGGCGCAAGCCGCTACGTCCGGCTCCTGCTCAACGGCCGCCTCCAGGTCCTCGGGGTGAATGTTCACTCCCGCCGCGGTCACAATCACCTCGCTCTTGCGCCCCACAAAGCGTAGCTCGCCGCCGGCCACGCTCTCGGCCAGGTCGCCGGTAGCCAGCCACTCGTCGCGGCGCGGCTCGTAGGCCCCTCCTGACCAGCTTCCGCCGGAAATCATTTCGCCCCGCACCAGCACTTCGCCGTCCGGGCCCAGCTTCACATCCCGGCCCGGCAGCGGCTTGCCAATCGTCCCATGGGCCACGTGGAAGGGGTGGTTGAGGGTAATCAGCGCCGAGGTCTCGGTCATTCCATAGCCTTGCACCAACACAAAGCCCAGCGCATTCCAGAACTGCTCCAGCGACCCCTGAAGCGCGCCGCCGCCGGAGATCAGCGCCCAGAACTTCAGGCCGAACTTGCGGTGAACGACGCGGAAGCGCCACCAGCGATTCCACGGCCCAATGCCCTGCGATGCGGCCACTCGCTCGGCAAGGCCGGGATGAATGCTATCCAGATGCGTCTTGAGCAGCGCCATGACGCGCGGCACCGCGGCCAGCACCGAGATGCGTTCGCGCTTGATGGTCTCAATCAGCCGCGAGGCCACCAGACGGCTCTCGAAGTGCACCTCGGCGGTGAAGATGGGCGGAACCCACAGCCCCATCGTCTGCCCGAAGATGTGGCTCAGGGGCAGCGTATCGAAAATGCGCAGCGGATGCACCAGCAGCCGCTCCCAGCGCATATAGGGTTGCGCTCCCTGCTCGATGGGCTCCACGCTGGCCAGCACATTGCCATGGGTCAGCACTACGCCCTTGGGGTCGCCGGTGGTGCCGGAGGTAAACAGAATTTCAAACGGCGTCTGGCGCGAAAGTCCTTCCACAGGCCCGGCCTCTTCAGCGGGCAACTCGCCGAGCCAGTCTTCAAAGGCGAGCTGTGGCCATTCACCGGGCAACTGATGTAGCAGCAGCGCATCGCCCACCGCCAATTTGGGTTGCACATCGGCCGCCACCCGCGCGGCAAACTCCGCGCTCCCGTATGCGTCCAGCGGCACCGCCAGCACTCCGCGCAGCATGCAGCCATACAGGGCCGCAATCCACTCCGCGCCGTTTTCCGCCCACAGAAGAACCCGGTCGCCGGGCCCGATGCTCCGCTGAGCCAGCAACGCGGCAAAGCGCCCCGCCAGCCGCGCAATTTCGCCATAGGTGGTAGCCCGCCTCCGGTTGCCCTGATGGCGAACCACGGCAATTTGGCGGTCATAGCGGCGGTAGTCGTCGAGCAGTGTAGCCAGGTGGTCGCGCATGACAGTATCGGTTTAGATCATGGTACGGCATGGCGCCGGGGCCGGCGGAGCGCAGGCTCATCTTAATCTGAGAATGCCGCGGAATCAGGTCGTCTTGAAAGGGCGTAATGAGTTTGAACAGGCGCTCCTCACGATGCCGTCTCAAGTTGCTTAATCGTTTCCTTCATGACGGCAGCGGATTTCACCAGGGCGCTCAGCTCGTCAGGTGGCAAATTAACCTGCAAAACTCGCTCAACGCCATTCTGAGAGACGATGCAGGGAACTCCTAAACTCACGCCATGAAGGCCGAATTCCCCTTCCAACACCGATGACACCGTGAGTATTCCATGTTGGTTGCGCAGAATGGCCGCGGCAATGCGCGTCAAAGCCAGGCCGACGCCAAACCACGTGGCTCCTTTGTAATCGATGATGTGATAAGCGGAATTCCTCACCTCGTCCACGATTTTTTCGCGGGCTGCCTGCGGGTCATCGCATTCCGAACATAGGCTGCAAAACTCTTCGATGGGCAGGCCGGCCATATTCGTCATGGACCAGGAGGCAAATTCACTGTCTCCATGCTCGCCGAGGATGTAAGCATGGACGTTATGCACATCCACTCCGCACCTTTGGCTCAATAAATAACGAAAGCGCGCGCTATCCAGAACGGTGCCCGATCCGAGTATGCGTCCGCGCGGCCAGCCGGAGCGCTTGTAGGCGGCATACGTCAGGATGTCCACAGGATTGCTCACCATCAAAACGACGGCGGATGACTTCTGCAGTACGATTTCATCGATGATTTCGTGGATGATGTTGACGTTCCGGTGCAGCAGGTCCAGGCGGGATTCGCCGGGCCGTTGTTTGGATCCAGCGGTAATCGCAATCAGGTGCGCATCGGCATAATCCGCCGCCTGGGCTTCATGGATCTGGACGGAAGGGAAGAATGCCTGGCCATGCGCCAGATCGAGGACCTGTCCCATAGCCCGTTCATGGCTGTGATCCCGCAATGCGATTTCATCGGCCAAGCCGCTCTGAGCCAGCGCGTAGGCAAAGGTGGAACCCACCGCGCCGGCGCCAACAATCACAACTTTTCTCGGTTTCCAGGGTGCATCCTTCATCGATATTTCTCCGTTGTGGCGCGCGCGTTCTCCAGCAATTTGAATGTCAGGTGTGTTCGTGGACCTCAAACTGCTGTCGTCTATGTAGAATACCCCGGCGTCCGCAAGTCTCGCATTGATTGAAATTTGGGAAGCCTCTTTTCTCACCGCACCCGCATCCTCACTTCGCCCATCTCCCGCAAAGTAAAATAGGATTATGGGATATGAAAGCGTGAAGAAGATCGCCGATGCGGATTTTCCCACTCGCTGGGGAGCCTTCCGCATTCTTGGCTTCGAGGGTGTGCTGACGGCGGTCCGCCCCTGCAAGGACGGTACTGCGAGCGGTAAGGATGGGGAAATTGAAGGCCTGGTGGCCCTGGTCATGGGAGACATTCTCTCCGCGCCGCCGGTGGTCCGCATCCACTCGCAGTGCCTTACGGGAGATGTTTTTGGTTCGCTGCGCTGCGATTGCCGACTGCAACTGGAGCTGGCCATGCGCCGCATCGCCCAGGAAGGCGCGGGGATTCTGCTCTACGAGGAGCAGGAGGGCCGCGGCATCGGTTTGATGGCCAAACTCAAGGCCTACGAGTTGCAGGACCAGGGGATGGACACGGTGGAAGCCAATGTGGAACTGGGCTTTGCCGCCGACTGCCGCGCCTACGAGCTGCCCGCCGAGGTGCTCAAACTGCTGGGCGTCAAATCGGTCCGGCTCATGACCAACAACCCGGAGAAGGTGTCGGCGCTGGAGTCGGCCGGCATTACAGTAGTCGAGCGCATCTCCGCCGAGGTGGAGCCGCAGGAGAGCTTCGCGGACTACGTGCGCACCAAGCAGGAGAAGATGGGGCACATTCAGGATTCAGTCCCGGATTCGCTCTTGGACTCGCTGGTCAACGGAGAGCAATTCGACTGAGGTCCTCCGCAGTTTGTGAATCCAGAATCCGTTTTTGAGTTTTTCCGGCGGCAGGTGGCCCGCTCATCAGTCCCGAAGAATCACTCTAAGCCTTGAGAAGCTGTGCCCCGTTCATCGCAGTCTCATCGCGATGAGCGGGCGGGTGGAGCAGGTTCCAACGTGAAGAAAGAATAAATATGGGTGCCCCAGGTGCCTCGCTTCTGGGCACCTGGGATCAAAGCTAATAGCTTTTTGATGTTTTTCCGGCACAGGCATTACAGATACACTAGAAGTATGGCGGAGATTCAGCGTAGAAAAACCGGCACGGTCAGGATTGGGCAGGTTCGCGTGGGCTGGGAGGTTCCGGTTGTCGTGCAGTCGATGACCAACACTGACACGGCGGACGTAGCGGGCACCATCGAACAGGTCGCAGCCCTGGCGTTGGCGGGCTCGGAGATCGTGCGCGTCACAGTCAACAACGAGGAAGCCGCGGCGGCCGTTCCGCGGATCGTCGAAGGTCTGGACAAGCGCGGCCTCAAAGTGCCGATTGTCGGCGACTTCCACTACAACGGCCACCTGCTGCTTAAAAAATTTCCCGCCACGGCGCGGGCGCTGGCCAAGTACCGCATCAACCCGGGAAACGCATCGATTGGCAAGAAGGACAATGACAATTTTCAGGTCATGATCGAGTGCGCCGTCGAGAACCAGAAGCCGGTGCGCATCGGCGTGAACTGGGGCTCTCTGGATCAAGCGCTGCTGACCCGCATGATGGACAAGAACAGCCAGTTGCAGCAGCCTCTGCCGACGCGCGAGGTGATGCTGGAGGCCATCGTGGTGAGCGCGCTGGAAGCCGCCGCCGCCGCCGAGCGCTACGGGCTGGGCCGCGATCAGATCATTCTCTCCGCCAAGGTGAGCGGGGTGCGCGACCTGATCGACGTATACACGAACCTGGCCGCGCGCTGCGCCTATCCGCTGCATCTGGGGCTGACCGAGGCGGGCATGGGCGCCAAAGGGCTGATTGCCTCTACAGCCGGCCTGGCGCCGCTGTTGCTGGCCGGCATCGGCGACACCATTCGTGTGAGCCTGACGCCCAAGCCGGGCGGCGACCGGACCGAAGAAGTGCTGGCCGCGCAACAGATTTTGCAGTCGCTCTCGATTCGCAGCTTCATGCCGCAGGTCACCAGTTGCCCCGGCTGCGGCCGCACCACGAGCACGTATTTCCAGGAGCTGGCCGAGCAGATTCAGGATCACCTGCGCACCTCGATGCCGGAGTGGCGTAAACAGTATCCCGGAGTCGAGGAACTGAAGCTGGCCGTGATGGGCTGTGTCGTCAACGGCCCCGGCGAATCCAAGCACGCCAACCTGGGCATCAGCCTGCCGGGCACCTTTGAGGAGCCCAAGGCGCCGGTCTACGTGGACGGCAAGCTGCTGAAGACCCTGCACGGCGACACCATCGTTGCTGAGTTCAAACAGATTCTCGATCAGTATGTGGTGAGCCACTACGGGCAACGGGCGTAGACCAAGTTTTCCTGACTGGACCTGAATGGCGTAGAATCTTTTGCCATGAAGAATACTGCTTACTTCATTCTTCTTTCGACGATTCTTGCTCACGGTCTGCTTGCGCAGACGCATGCAAATTCCAGCGCACCCCAGCCATATCAGCTACAGATTTCGGCGGGAGTCGCGGAGAAACTGCTCATCCACAAAGCTGAGATTGTCTGTCCACGTGTTCCAATGGCCGCTCACGTCATTGGCACAGTTGTAGTGGCAATTGTGATTGATAAGAATGGGGATGTTCTTCATCCCAAGATTATCTCTGGGCCGGCAATGCTCCAGAAGCCGGTCCTTGATGCGGTTCGTAAGTATAAGTACAAACCCTATCTAATGGCACTCGACCACAGTTTTACCTCTTTCCCGCTTAATGGCAAGGCTGTTGAAGTGGAGACAACTGTTTCGGTTACCATGGATTCCTATCTCGATTGCCATTATGATGCACGCTGATTTGCCGGGTGCCCCATGTCCGGATTTTCGGACTTGGGAAACCATGAAACTAAAACGAGCGAATAGCGAGCAGTTGGCCCCACCGCAGGTAATTGCCTGGACGGCCAGTCCTTGCAGATAATTTCCCGCTCTCGGCGCACAATAGAAGCAGTCACAAATGCGAGGCCATTATGACCACCGTCCAATCCACAACGCGCTCAATCCTGGTCCCTGGTCCCTATTTTATGTTCCATTTTCACCGTTTCTTCTCCTAAAAATCCACCTACCCCCACCCCCCCACCCTGTGGAAATCTTTTTTCTGCCCGTAAATTTCTCGCAACTAGCACGGTTTCAATAACTTGCATTTTTGCCCTGTTAACGAATCAGTAACTGCAAACCCCCGATTTTGCCCCTTTTTTGGCCTAAAAAGGTGCTTTTTTGCCCCTAATTGGCCACTTTTTCGTCAATTCGGCCAGGGCAAGGACTGAACGAGGTTGTGCTTCTCTTTTCGCCCATTTCGCGTTACGATTGCGGCAGTTTCCCTCGGAGGTTTCCGTGGTTCTTCGCCGAGTTGGATGGATCGTGCTGTTGGCCGCGCTTTCGCCCGCGCTGGCCTTTGCCGGTCAGCAAAAACCATGCGTCTCCGCCGATGAGGCCACCAAGCTGGTCGACAAGGACGTGTGCGTCACAGCGCACATTTACGACGTGGTGGAGCTGCCGGATGGGACGCGGTTTCTAGACGTTTGCACACCCGACACGCCGGACGACAAATGCCGCTTCACCATCATGAGCCTGTGGGAGGATCGCGAGGATGTGGGCGAGCTGCGCAAGTATCGCAACATGAACGTGCAGGTTCGCGGAATGGTTCGGCCCATGCATGGCCGTGCGGGAATGGTGCTGAGCCATGCGCGGCAGTTCTACGGCGGGCCGCCCAAGTTCAAGCCCAACCCCAAACTGGTGCGCGGCTTCAATGCCGATGAGAGCCGGCCGCCGATCAACGACCCCAACCTGCGCTCGCAGGGCGGACGCCGCGCCTTTATGAATTCGCGGGATAAAGAAGCGCTGCCGCCGAGATAAGGGTCAGGTAAAAAACCGCGTCGGCAATTTCTTACAGCACGGAGATTTCCACGTCTTCCATCGGAGGAGCGTGTCGCGCGCCCTTCCATAGAATCACGCAGGAGACGACCATAAAGATCAGGGTCGAGCCCAGGCCAATCCCCAAATTTGAGTGGTCGGAGATGGCGCCGATAATCTGCGGGGAGAAGGTATCTCCGAAGCAGTGAATGACGAAAAAGTTGACGCCGATGGCCGTGGCGCGAACCGGGGCGGAGACGGAGTTGACGATGGCGGCGTTGAGCGGGCCGGTGTTGAGGAAAAGAAAGAACTCGGCGGCCAGCAAGGACGGAATAGCCCAGGATGCAGGGCCGAAAAAGAGCAGAACCCCGAAAGGCAGAGCCAGAGCAACGCTCCAGAAAGAGAGCAGGTAGAGCGCACGGTGGTCGGTGCGCAACCAGCGTTGAGCAATCCAGCCTCCGACCAGTGTTCCTAGAATGCCGTCGATCACTGTGGCAGCGCCCACAACCAGGCTGGCATTGGCGACCGAGAGCCCGGCGGAGCGGCTGAGAAATGTGGGCACCCAAGCAGAGATGCCGCCCATGGCGAAGGTAAGTGTAGCCAGGCCGAAGGTAGCCGTGAGGAAGGCCGGGTTGCGGAAGAGCCCCCAAAAGGTGGTGGTGTTGATGGTCTGCTCCATGCTGTCGCTGGCGCCGCGCTCCGGCTCGTAGCCCCAGAAGCCATACAACACGGCGATGATCAGGCCGGGAATGGCGCAGACGAAGAAGGGCGCGCGCCAGCCCCAGATGGAGCCGATCTGCCCGCCCGCAAGGTAGCCCAGGGCCGCGCCAACAGGAATGGCCACGTAAAAGATGGAGAGGATGCGATTGCGCTCGCGCTCGGGGTAGAAATCGGCCAGGATGGCCGGAGCAAAGATGCCGAATGTGGCTTCGCCGATGCCCACCAGCGCCTGGCGAATAAAGAAGGTCCAGTAGTCGTGGACCCAGACCGTAACCAGGGTGGCCAGGCTCCAGAGGATTGCGCCAAAGATGATGAGCGCCTTGCGCGAAGTGCGCTCAGGAATCCGCGCGTCCGCGGGCTTGCGCCAGATATAAACGATTATCAGGATGGCCGCCAGCGCGCCGAAGCAGAAAAAGAGCATCCAGGAGCCATGAAGGGCCAGAATTGCCAGGACACTCAGCAGCGCTCCACAGACAAACAGTTGTTTCTTATTCAAGCGGTCGCCCAGCCAGCCGGATAAGGGCGCAGCGATCATATAGAAGATAAACAGGGCGGTGGTCAGCGCGCCCATCTGCTGGTCGGTGGAGTGAAACTCGCTCTTGATCAGCGAGACTTCTCCGGGCAGGATATAGCGGTCGATGTAGTTGAGCAGGTTGAGGGCAATGAGCAGCGACAGCGTCGCCACGGCGGGGCTGATGCGAGGGCGGGCGTGCTGGACAGAATTAGCCAAGATAAGATCCATCTCGCCCTTTGGCGTGATTTATCACGAATATCACATTGAGCCACTGAATGCCCATTGCAGGGACGGGGCGATTGCATGAAGGGAAGACAATTCCTTCACAGTGCCACAGTTTCACTGGAAATTGGGAAGGGGTAGGGGGTGTCATCGGGTAGTTTTTGGGGACGCGGGTTGTCGGCGGACCGTGGTGAGCGCGATCTGAGCGGCGTAGAGGAGTTTGGTGCCCAGATTGTCCATAATTGCGCCGATGAGCATGGCGTGGGCAACGCAGGCGATAAAGTCGCGGATGTTTTCAAACCCGGAAAGCGGCGGCAACCTCCCCTTCAAATCATGAAGCAACTTATGTCCGGCGAAGGAGCATAGTCCTCAGTCACTTCTTTGATGATCCGCACTGCAGCTCTGAAACTGACTCGCTGGGTGTCTCTGATTCGGCTTCAATCTATGTATCGAGTTTCCTTCCGTGGCTAAAGCCCGCGTTGATTGTTTTGGCTTTATGCGGGGGTTGAAAACCCCCGCCTCCCTCCGGTATGATGCCTCCCGCAGGGGTTAAAACCCGTTTCTATAATAGCCGTTTTCGGCACGACTAAAGCCGTGCCCTGATACAAAGCCGGTACTACAGAGTTAGTGTACTTATTTGCCGTGTTGCGCGGAGCGCAGGATAAGGATGGCGATGAGATTCCAGAAGATAACTGCGATCACGATGCAGAACAAGATCGCAGAAATCTGTTCATGGTTCTTGGCGACTAGCAAACTCCGGTCTGCAACTATACCCGAGTATGTACTGTTGCAACTCTCGTACGAGACAGAAAGAAATCCCAGCAGGGCGGGGAAGACCAATCCGCAGGGAAGGAGGCGTTTGAGGATTGTGGGAAGATGCTTGCCCGAGGCGGCATCGGCCACACCCGCGAAGGGCCGCCGCAGATAGAGATACACCAAGACACCCGCCGCGACAGAGAGGGCTGCGCAGACGAAGTAAGAGACGATCAGATATTGCTCATTCGTCAACTTTGACCTTCAGTGTGGCAATCAGAATGGTAACGAGAACCAGATAGACGGAAATGAACAGGACCAGATTCTGAAGGGATGAAGAGAGGCCCGCGGCGCCCTTCCAGACGTATTCCATAAGGTGAGATTCCGGCTTCAGATCAAAGGAAATTCCGATGGCGCCCGAGAGAGCAGCAAGATAAAGAACGAGCAGAAAAGAGCGCAGATAGAATGTGACTCCGGATTGCAGCTTGAGGGTGTGGCGCAGCAGATCACAGAGACTGGAGCGCAACAGAAGAAAGAGAATCGTGGGGATGGCTACCGCGAAGGCCAGCAAGATCAGAAATGCTATTAAATTCAGGATCATAATTTTGTATCCCTTTCCTGCGCGAATTTGCCTCTACTTCCCGGCACGGAACAGTATAGCTCTTGGAGTTGAAGCCCAGTGTTAATACTGTTGCATTTACGGCACGATTCAAGTCGTGCTCTGATACAAAGCTGGAACGACAGAATTCGTGGTATCCCAGGTCCGAAAATCCGGATTTCCACCCCACGGATGAAGACCTGTCCGTGGGGACCCCGGACCTGGGGCACCCAACGAAGTTGTGACGATCAGGGCTTTTTGGGTGTGTGGGCCGGCTTGGTTGGCTGGGCCGCTGGTTTGGGCGCGGGGGCGGCTGCCGGCGGAGGCGAGGTTCTGAGGTACATGATTTTCTTTGTCCCGTTCTCACAACTGCCGACCTGCTTGCCTTCGGCTTCTTTGTCCTTGGCCACGATTTCCAGCGTGTATGTCTTGGCGCCGTTGGCTTCCACCTTTTTGGCGATCTCGGACTTCAACTCCTCACAGGACTTTGGCCCCTGGGCGTAAGCCAACACCGACGCGAAGGCCAAGATGACAACGGACGCTACGATTTTCATAGTGCAATCTCCTTGGATTTGGTGTTAGGAAAATTTGAGGCTAAGAGTAGCGCATACAAGTTACCGGCGTCAATCATGATTTTGCGGCGGCGCGCATTGGCTGCGGGGAGGGAGGCGCGGTATGCTCGTTGGTTGGAAGGATTTGCGGGTGGGGGCGAGTATGACGGTTGGGGCAATTACGATTCGGGCGGCGCGGGGAAACACATTGAGCTGCAAGGGATGGCAGCAGGAGGCGGCGCTGCGCTGCCTGATGAACAATCTCGATCCGGAGGTGGCCGAGCGGCCACAGGATCTGGTGGTCTATGGCGGGATTGGCAAGGCGGCGCGGAACTGGGAGTGCTTTCACGCGATTGTGCGCGAGCTGGAGCGGCTGGAGAGCGACGAGACGCTGCTGGTGCAGAGCGGAAAACCAGTAGCGGTGTTTCCGACGCACGAGGGTGCGCCACGAGTGCTGATTGCTAACTCCAACCTGGTGGGCAAGTGGGCCAACTGGGAGCACTTCAACGAGCTGGACCGCAAGGGCCTGATGATGTATGGGCAGATGACGGCGGGGAGCTGGATTTATATCGGGACGCAGGGGATTTTGCAGGGGACATTTCAGACATTTGCGGCGATGGCGGAGAAGCACTTTGCCAAGCCGGGCGTATCCGGCTCGCTGCGGGGCAAGCTGGTGGTGACGGGCGGCGTGGGCGGCATGGGCGGAGCGCAGCCGCTGAGCGTGACGCTGAATGGCGGCGTGGCGCTGGCCATCGACGTGGACCGCAGCCGGATTGAGCGGCGAGTGGAGACGCGCTATTGCGACATGGTGACGGATGATCTGGACGAGGCACTGCGGCTGTGCGAGGTGGCAGTGCGCGAGGGACGGGCGCTGAGCGTGGGGCTGGTAGGCAACTGCGCGGACGTGCTGCCGGAGATTGTGCGGCGCAAGGTGAAGGTGGACGTGGTGACGGACCAGACCAGCGCGCACGATCCGCTGAATGGTTATGTCCCTCAGGGAGTGACGCTGGCCGAGGCCGCGGAGCTGCGGCGGCACGATCCGATTGACTACGTGCGGCGGTCGACGGCTTCGATGGTGATTCATGTGGACGCGATGCTCAATTTGCAGCGGGACGGGGCTATCGCATTTGATTACGGCAACAACATTCGGCGGTTTGCGTTTGACGCGGGGTGCGTGGAGGCTTTCCGGATTCCGGGGTTTGTGCCGGAATATATTCGGCCGCTGTTCTGCACGGGGACGGGGCCGTTTCGCTGGGTGGCGCTGTCGGGCGATGCGAAGGACATTGCGCGGACGGACGAGCTGGCGCTGGAGCTGTTTCCGGAGAACGAGATTTTGACGCGCTGGCTGCGGTTGGCGCGGGGACGGTTTGCGTTTCAGGGGCTGCCGGCGCGCATCTGCTGGCTGGGCTACGGGGAGCGGGCCAAGATGGGCCTCGCGATTAACGAACTGGTGCGCAAGGGCGAGATTTCCGCGCCGATTGCGATTGGGCGCGACCATCTGGATGCGGGCTCGGTGGCCAGCCCTTATCGCGAGACGGAAAAGATGCTGGATGGGTCGGATGCGGTGGCGGACTGGCCGATACTGAATGCGCTGCTGAATACGGCGTCGGGCGCGACGTGGGTGAGCTTTCATCATGGCGGCGGCGTGGGGATGGGCTACTCGCTGCACGCGGGGCAGGTGACGGTGGCTGACGGGACGGAGATGGCGGCGCGAAAGATTGCGCGGGTGCTGAACAACGATCCGGGGCTGGGCGTGGCGCGGCACGCCGATGCGGGCTACGAGTTGGCGCAGCGGACCGCGCGGGAGCGCGGGATTCGGATTCCCATGGCGGAGAATTAAGGAGGAAACAACCGCAGGTCCCCTTCGGCAAGCTCAGGGCAGGCTTTCGACTCCGTCTTGCGCAAAGAACGCGCCAGACTTCGCTCAGGATGAGAACTATATCATAAATAATTATAAATAAACAACATATTGTGTTACGATGTTCTATACAAAGCCTGCACAGCCACGAGGAATCAATGACTTGCACGGAAAATCTGCACGGAAACTGCACAGAACGGAATAAACAGCAGGAGGCAACATGGCGTTTCTTACCGAGAAAGAGGAACTGAAACCCGGCCTGATTCTCTTCCGGCGCGG